>Ga0265297_10005522_pt1 | contig 19232 bp, 26 predicted proteins | sample Munlanlwell13791_FD_192502 | JGI IMG/M metagenome (GOLD analysis project Ga0265297, IMG submission 192502) | Leachate microbial communities from a municipal landfill in Southern Ontario, Canada - Leachate well 137-91 | ecosystem: Engineered > Solid waste > Landfill > Unclassified | place...
GGCGCTCGCCTGCCACCTCTGGTGGCAACTCGCGCATCGCTGCGGCTTTCTCGTCCCGGCGCGATCCAAGCAGTTGGATCGCTCCACGCCTCATTCACTCATGTTCATTTCGGGGTGGCGGGACTTGGCCACCCGTCGATTTCCTGACGGAAATCGCGGTCGGTCCCGCCTCGCGGCGCTCGCCTGCCACCTCTGGTGGCAACTCGCGCATCGCTGCGGCTTTCTCGTCCCGGCGCGATCCAAGCAGTTGGATCGCTCCACGCCTCATTCACTCATGTTCATTTCGGGGTGGCGGGACTTGAACCCACGACCTCAGCGACCCGAACGCTGCGCGCTAGCCAACTGCGCTACACCCCGTTATATTCAGCATTCTAGCACGGACAGCAGCGGAAATAAAGGATTTTTAATAAGCGGCTGTATATGGTACCAGTTAACCGCTATTTGGTCAATGGGGTTTTCCACACCTTAAAAAGGTGGTACAATTGAATTAAATTATGCTAACGAGAGCAATAAAAACGCGCCTCTTACAGCCTCCACGGGATGATTTTTTTAGTGCGATTAAGGCGAGGTTACAACGCATACCTGAACGCTCAATTGTCGTGGTTGCATCAAAAGCAGTGAGTATTCACGAAGGCCGGTGTATCCCCGTTGCGGATGTGCCTGACAAAGATGCGCTCGTATACAGTGAAGCTGACAAGCACCTTCCGCGCAGTAAAACGCCCCATGGATACGCAGTGCTCACGATCAAGGACCGGATTTTAATTCCGAGCGCGGGCATTGATGAGTCAAACGCAGGAGCGTACTATATACTGTGGCCAAAAAAGCCGATGCGGAGCGCGAAAGAGCTGTGGCAGTTCTTGCGGACGGAGTACCAGGTGAAGAATTTCGGCGTCATCATCGCAGACAGCCATACCGTGCCGATGCGCAGGGGGACCATGGGCATCGCGATCGGGTACTACGGTTTGCATCCGATCAACGATTACCGCGGCACGGGCGACCTATTCGGCAGGAAGCTGAAGGTATCAACAGTCGATGTCGTCGATTCCCTCGCCGCCACCGCCGTACTAGCCATGGGCGAGGGGAGCGAGCAGCAGCCGCTCGCACTTATTACCGGCGTGCCGTTCGCCACATTCAGTGCGCGGCCGTACCAGCCGAAGGGAAGGCGGTCATCGCTGCATATCGGATGGAATGAGGACCTGTACGGGCCGCTCCTCAGGGCGGTCACGTGGAAAAAATAGCATATGAAAAAAATTGTACTCCCAGGAAACGGGTTCGTATTGCGGCCGTTTCAACAAGGCGATTATGCGGCCTTGGCGGAAAAAATCAACGATAGGGACATTTACCGTTTTACGCTGCAGATCCCGTATCCGTACTCGAAAAAAGACGGGAAAGCGTTTATCAAGACGGTATTGCAGCAGTACAAAAAAAAGGCGGCAGAACATTTCCATTTGGCGATTGACATAAACGGCGAGCTGTCCGGCTGCGTCAGCCTGATGAATATCGAGAAAGGGCATAAAGCCGAAATCGGGTATTGGCTCGCGAAGGAGCAGTGGGGCAAGGGGATCATGTCGAATGCGGTTTCAAAAATGGTTTCGGTCGGTTTCAGGCATTTCAAGCTGCGCAAGATATATGCCTATGTCTTTACCAATAATAAGCGGTCATACTCCGTGCTCGCCAAAAACGGATTTAAAAAAGAAGGGCTGCTGATCCAGCACACGAAAAAAGCCGGCAAATTAATGGATGAATACATTTTAGCCACAATCAAGAAATAAATGGGAATCGAGGCAACAGGAAAAAGTTTTAATCCGATTCGGAAGCGGTTTCGAGCACGTGGCGGCCGTTATATGCGCAACGAGTGGCAGATTGATTTTTCGGGTTTGCCGTGCCGGCAACCATCGGTGCATATCGGATGGAATGAAAGCCTGTACGGGCCGTTCCTCAAGTCCGTTAACTGGAAAACGAAGCAAGCGTATGCGATACGTTAACCACACCGTTCCGCTCGGCGCATCGATCATACTCCTTGGTTTCATCGCGTTCTTTATGCTGCTCCGCGTATATTGGCTTGCCGCCGCGCTTGCCGTACCGCTTATTCCGCTCGCTATCATTCTTGCAGGGGCGCGGGGTTTCAGTGCAGCCGAACGGTGGGGCCATGCGCACCAGCTTACTGTCACGCACTCCAGTGCGCGGCTCAGCATTGAGGCGCGCTTCCGCGCGAATCCCGGCAAGGCGCTCTACAGCGCGCGGAGTTTTTTATCGGAAATCGACGAGAGCCGGATCGGGCCTTTTATAAGCGGCACGGTGAAGGGCAGGCCTGTTTGGGCGTATCCTTTTTACGGCAGGCATGACCTGCAGCCGAGCCTGATAGATACCAGGGGCAGGAGCAGGTATATGCGGGGGTGGTTTGTTGAGATCGCCACGCACCGCATGCCGGTCAGCCTCCGCATATCCAAGCGCCGCCTCGCAGAGCATGACGATATCGACACGGAGAGCCGAGTTTTTGAAAAACTGTATCACGTCGACGTCATCGACGGCTACGGGACGCTTCAGCTACTCGAGCCGGTCATGATAGAGCACATCACCAATTCGGGGATCTCCTCGCTCGAGTTTTCCGACCAGAGCGTCGTGCTGCTGTATTCACTGAGCCATCCGCCGGTGCAGGTGCTCGACCGTATGCTCGAAACGGGCATAAAGATCGCTGAGCAGGTGGACCGTAATTTTCCGATGGGCAAATATTAACTTCACGAGGATGCCTGGTATTACAAAAAACTTTTTGAAAACTCCTGATAGCAGGCTCGTGGTAGGGCTGCTCGTCGATATAGTTTTAACGGCGGTTTTAGCCATCAGCACGTGGCAGGATTTTTTGCCGGCTTTGCAAACAGGCGGGAATTTCGCTTATTTCTTTTTTTTATTTCTGGCCATTCTGCTGATCAGCGTCTTCTCAGAACGTAGCTCCCAACGGCTGCAAAGAACGGCCGATAAGCTCGTAATCTATGTGTGGATGTATCGGATAGCCTTTTTGATTTTTTTGTTATTCACGAGCGCGAGTTTTTATTTTTTTGCCCTCTGGTTGGCGTATGTAGTGCAGGTAACGGTTCTGGCTGCAGGCATTAAGCTCGTAATAATCAAGAGAAAAACCCATGGTTAAATCGATGCAAAAAAAAGATCTGTTTGACGATAAGCTCGCGCGCGACCTGCGGCAAGGCGCTCCGCTTGCGGACCGGATTCGCCCGGAGAAGTTCGAGGATTTCGTGGGACAGGAGGAGATCATCGGCAAGGGCAAGATACTCCGCCGCGCCATTGAAAATGATGAGGTATTCTCTATTATTTTTTGGGGGCCTCCCGGTTCCGGCAAAACAACCCTGGCGCATATCGTGGCGAACATGACCAAGTCGCATTTCGAGAGCATCAGTGCGGTGACCGCGGGCATCAGTGACCTGCGCCAGGTGGTGAAAGAGTCCACCGAGCGTCGTAAGCTGCACAATAAGCGGACGATTCTATTCGTCGATGAGATCCACCGGTGGAACAAGGCGCAGCAGGATGCATTCCTGCCGGTCGTGGAAAAGGGGATCATTACGCTCATCGGCGCTACCACCGAGAATCCGTCGTTTGAGGTGATTGCACCGCTGCTCTCCCGTTCGCGCGTGTTCGTGATGGCGCGCCACGGGGTGCCGGAGCTCTCGCGGATCATCAAGCGGGCGCTCGCCGATAAGAAAGTGGGGTTTGGCACCCAGAAAATTTTGATAGCGCCGCGGGCGCTCGACACGCTCATCACCGGGTCAAATGGGGATGCCCGAACCGCCCTCAACGCACTGGAGATAGCGGTTAAAGTGACGAAAAAGGAGCAGGACGGGAAAAAACATATCGACCTGAAAACGGTTGAGGACGCGCTCCAGCATAAGGCGCTGCAGTACGATAAGAAGGGCGAGGAGCACTACAATGTCATTTCCGCATTCATCAAGTCAATGCGCGGGTCTGATCCTGACGGCGCCCTCTACTGGCTGAACCGCATGGTGGAGGCAGGGGAAGACCCTGAATTCATCGCGCGCCGCATGGTCGTTTTCGCTTCCGAGGACGTCGGGATCGCCGACCCGAATGCGCTCGCCATAGCCAATAACGTCATGCAGGCGGTAAAAACGATCGGGTATCCTGAGTGTCAAATTAGCCTTGCGCATGGTACCGTGTATCTAGCCAAAGCGCCAAAGGACAATTCAGCGTACGTGGGGCTGCTGAATGCAAAAAAGGACGTTCAAGAGACGATGAATGAGCCCGTACCGCTCCACCTGCGCAACGCAGTGACTGACCTGATGAAAGACCTGAACTACGGCAAGGACTACAAGTATTCGCATGATTATGGTAAGGAGGAGGGCGAGCAGGAGTATCTGCCGGAGAAGTTAAAGGGAAAGAGGTATTATTTTGATAAGTAATATATCGAAAGGAAAATTTGCATGATTAAAAAAGTGATGGTTGCGCTGCCGGTCATTGCAGCCGTGGCATTACTCTCAGCCTGCACTGCAACAGACAACAGCAACACTGAAGTTACCGCTGCAAACTCGGAAAGCACGTCCGCGATGAGCAATACGAATGCCGCGGTAGCTAGTGAGCTCGTTGGATCTTGGCAAACGGATTGCCTTATACCGGACATGAATTCACCATGGGCAGAGCAGCACTTTTTTACCTTTGATACCGGCGGTGCCGCGCAGCACAAACGCGTGAGCTATTACGAACCGGCGTGTACAGGATCGGGCGATACTATGGTTGATAATTATACGTATTCACTGCCGGGCGCAAATCAGATTGATCTCATTGATATAGAAAAGGACAATACAATCAATGACCTGTACCAATTAACCGGTTCGGAGCTGCGGTTCGGGCACGGTTACCGGAATGATACGACCTCGGAGAATAAAGACGCTTCAGGCCGGATTACCACGCTCAATAATTTTATTGTGTACGGGAAGGTTGAATAGTCAAGCCCGTAAGTAGCAGGATGTGGTGAATTATTTTTAATAAAAAGGATCCCGCCTCGGTAGGTGAGGGCTGCGAAAGGAGAGAGGATCAGCAGGATTATTTGCCGAAGGCGCTCACGGGCAGGAAGTACTATCAACCAAAGAAAAAGTAATCATACCCCTATGCCACGAGTAAAGCCAAAAATGGTGTTTGAGGAGAAGCTGTCTTGGTCCGACAAGCTTGCCCAGAAAATTGCAGATTTTGTAGGCAATATCTGGTTCGTGTGGATCCACGCGGTAGTTTTTACTGTCTGGGTCGTCATCAATCTCGTGGTCGCCGGCGCATGGGATCCGTATCCGTTCATTTTTCTCACGTTGATCGTTTCGCTGGAGGCCATCTTCCTGTCCACGTTTGTGCTCATGGCGCAGAACAGGGAATCACGTGAGAATGAAATTCGTGATTTGCTCGACTACGAAGTCGACGTGCACGCGTATGAAAACATCGAGCATATCAAGCGGACTATCGCCAAGATCGCGCGGGATATCGAAGAGCTAAAGAAGCGGTAAGAAGATATGGGCACCGGCTTCTTCCTAGCGCTGCTGGCGGGATTTATCTGGTCCTGCGGGAACGTTCTCCACAAGCTCCTCGCGAGCAAGCTGATCCGGAGCCCTTTTTTTATGCTGCTCATTTTCAGTTCGGTCGCCGGGATATTCGGCATTATCCTCTTTGCCCTTGAGCCGGTCATGATGCGCGGGTACGATTTGCTGCTCGCGATCGCAGCCGGGGTGCTGTACTTCGGCGCGGCTTTTCTGTACCTGTACGCCATGAAGACAGAGGAGGCGTCGCGCGTAGTGCCGCTCTTCTCCATCGGCACGGTGCTGATCGTGCTCTTCAGCGGCTTGTTCCTCGGCGAAGTTTTTAGCGTACGGCAGTACACGGGCATTTTTTTGGTCATTCTCGGGTCGGCTGTCATCAGCATTGAGAGCCATATCTTCTCTTTCCTGAAGAGCCGGCTGCTCGGCATCATGGTCGCCGCAGGAATCCTGTTTGCGTTCAATGCGCTCCTGGTAAAAGTTCTGCTGCGTACGCATTCCTTTATGCAGGTTTTTTCACATGTGAGCTTCGTTGAGGGAATAGCCGGCGCCATGCTCGCTTTCATGCTTTTGCCGGCGCTGCGCCGCACTCTAAGGCGAATTTCCGTTCGGCACGTTGTGCTCAATGCATGTGCTGAGGCGGCGAGCATCGGCGGCGAGCTTATCTATACCATAGCGCTCTCGCTGTGGTATCTCGCCCTCGTAGAAACCGTCGCTTCGCTGCAGTACGCATTTATCTTCCTGTGGGGCATTGCACTCTCAAAGTACCGGCCGCAAGTGCTGTCGGAGAGGGTTAGCGGGCGGCTCATGCTCCAAAAGGGCGCTGCCATTCTGCTCATTATTGCAGGCATCTACCTTATCGCGTGAGGGCATTTATCCGCAGGGTAAAATATGGTACAGTGGGGGTATCGTATGAAGACAGAGCTGAAAAAGTGGAAGCGGCTCTCTTCGAGTAAAGTATTCCAAAATAAATACTTCACTATTTTTGAGGATCTCGTCCTGCTGCCTGATAAGCGTAAGTACAAATACTACTATACGAACCGGCACGATAAGGCGGTGGTTGTTCTGGCGCAGGATGCATCGGGACGCTTTTTAGTGATCCGAGAGTACCGGTATCCGGTCGATAAAGTAATCTATGAACCCATCGGCGGCGGCGTTGAATCCAATGAGACGCCGGCCGAGGCGGCGCAGCGCGAGCTGCACGAAGAGGGCGGGTATACGGCGAAACAGTTTACACTGCTCGGTTCCTTCTATAGCAATCCGTCACGGACCGGGGCGATATTCTATGCGTACCTCGCGCAGGGATTGCAGTCGGGACAGCCCGAGCCGGAGCGCGAAGAGTACCTCGAGTACGCGTTCGTGCCTGAGGCATCGCTCGTGCGGATGATACGAGAAGGGGAAATCATGGAACCATTCCTCATGATGGCTTATTTTCTTTATACGTTAAAAAAATAAGTTATGGCAAAGGTAGACGTGCTCATTCGTGGTTACGCAGTAAAGCAGGACAAAGGCGAGCGGGCGAGTTCAACTGCCGTACTGGTCCGCGATGGAAGTGCTACGGTGCTGGTTGATCCGGGCATCAACCGCCAAAGCCTGAGCCGCGCGCTCGAAAAAGTGCACGTGCAGCCTGAAGAAATTACGCACGTGCTCGTCACGCACTACCATCCCGACCACGCGTATGGGGCAGCGTGGTTTCCTGAAGCGATCCTGCTCGATAATGATTGCCGGTACGAGGGGGATGCGATAAACGACCATGATGGTTTTATCCCCGGCACGGAGCTCGCGATCATGAAGACCCCGGGGCATGCGCCAGAACACTGCTCACTCGCCGTGCCGACTGAGCAGGGGATGGTTGTCATCGCAGGAGATGTATTCTGGTGGTATGACGCGGAAGAGCAGTCGCTTGCCCTCGACCGGCCTGATCCGTTCGCTCAAGACAGGGCGCAGCTCCGGGAGAGCAGAGAGAAGGTTTTGAAGCTTGCCGATATAATCATACCTGGACACGGAGACGTTATTACGGTACAATAATTGCAGATAGGCTGATTATTAATAAAGAAAGGACTCCCTATGGAGGAACAAAACCAGCCGGTGAATCAGCCCGAACAACAGCCCGCTCCTGAGACAGGCGGCGGCGGCAAGAATAACCTCGGCGTCTGGCTGATCGTGCTCGTCGTGGTTGTCATTATTGCGGTAGTTGTTTGGCTTTTCGTTTAGTATACTCCAGCCGTAAGATTCATGTTGATCGTATCGGTTCCTACTTTCAGCGTGAGCACGCCGAGACGTAAGTTTTTTTGTTGATGCTATGCCGGGAGAACATTCTGCGGGAGCAATTATTTATAATGTGAGCGCCGGAACGAAGTTTTTTTTGCTGCTGCAGTACCGGCAGGGGCACTGGGATTTTCCGCGCGGCCACATTGAGAGAGGCGAGTCGCCGCAGGAGACTGCGCGCCGGGAAATTGAGGAAGAAACGGGCATCAGCGATCTCAGGTTTATCCCTGCATTCCGTAGCAAGAATAGGTGGGTTTTTTCATATAAGGGCACGCTTATCAATAAGGATGCTGTTTATTTTATCGCACGGACAGAAACGAAAGCAGTGAAGCTCTCAGATGAGCACCGTTCGTACGCATGGCTGGACGGCCCGGACGCACTCGAGAAGCTTACGTTTGGCAATACGAAAAAAATTTTTATCGAGGCGCTGGATTTTTTAGGTACACGTTGAGCGCGGTACGCGCGTTTTGACTGCGGCGCAAAGGTGCAGTAGTATAGAGGTAGCATGTGCGTAACGTGCATAGCGTATGCAAGACGAAAAGTGGCAGGAAATACTCGGGCGGGTTCAGGATGATTTTGAGGTGCTCGATCACGGAACGGAGGAGCTCGGGGAAGTGCCCGGGACGGTCGAACATATTATTTTTATGGGACCGCTCGGAAAGATGAAGCTGGAACGGACATCGAGGCCGCTTGTGCTCGACAAAAAAGCACTCGGATCGAAGCGCATCGGCAGCGATACCCACGTTGAGTACATTTATTCGGATACCGAGAAAACGCACACCTTCAAGGCGTACCGGTGGGACGATGGCCAGGACGACTGGGTCGAGATGGAATCTGGCAGGGGAGATTTTTCACTATGAAAAAGCTTGCGACAGTAGTCCTCATCATCATGGTCCTCATCATGGCTTTTTACTCGACTGTCAGATTAGCGGCAAATTCAACGAATGAGGCAAACTGGTTCAATAGCTCCTGGCGCGGCGCGTTTTCACGCATTCCGTTGTTACGGACAATTTTTTTATTGCACTGGGACGGTGACGCGAGGGCAAACTACCTGCTGAGCGATCCCCATACGAGCCTCCGGATCGAAATTGACGCCTACGATCAGTGCGTTTTTTCCGATAATATTCTGGCAACGGTCATCGAGGAGATTGAAAAGGTAACCGGCAAGTATGATGCGGTGACGGTGACGGAAAGCGATACCATTCCGCTGACGAATACGCGCTATACGAGCAAGGAAATCCGGGGCATAAAGGAGCGGTACCAGACCTTTAAAACGGAAGGCAGCGAAGCTGTGCTGTATGTGCTTTGCATTAACGAGTATGATGAGGCGCCGACGAATATCGGCCATACGGTGCAGGAAGACGGCGTGGTCGTTTTTTGGGAAAAAATCAGCAGGCTCGTAAAAACGAACCACGCGCTGCTCGAGGACTACGTTGCATCGACGATCCTGCATGAGTTCGGCCACCAGATCGGCATGAAGCACGTTGAGAGCCCTTGGTGCATCATGGATGAAGCCATAGAAGCGCCTCCCGCAGACGTGCGCCTCAATTACATACCTACCTCGTACTGCGATGAGGAACTCGAGGCTGTTCAAAAAGTGCGCGAATCCCTGTATAATGAGTAAGAAGCAATACTCATCTCCGCATTTACCCACATGGCAACCGCCGGCAGCGTCAATGAGAGAATAGCACAGCAGTTTTACCAGAAAGCAGGGGTTCTGCAGGAGAGGGGCGACCGTTTTCAGTTTCGCGCCCTTTCGTACGTACGTGCCGCTCGCGCGATTGAGCAGCTTGACCGCGGCCTCGATGAAATTTATGAACGGAGCTGGCTTGCCGGTTTGCAGAAAATTAAAGGCATCGGTAACCGGCTCGCACATGAGATCGAACGGGAATTGAAGCGGAATGGGCTGCTGTCAGGGGCAAACCGGCGACAGCGGGGAGTTAATTAAAGCAGGCACCTCAGGATCCTCAGATTCATTTGAAATACGTTTTAAACAGTTACTACACATACTATGTATGGGCAATTTAAGGATACGCTCGTAGCCGAGCTCGGGAGCATCCGTGAAGCGGGATTGTACAAGGAGGAGCGGGTGCTGGAAACGCCGCAGGGAGTGGTCATCAAGACAAACGGGAAGGAAGTGCTCAATTTTTGTGCCAACAACTACCTTGGGCTCTGCAACCATCCTGCAGTCCTGTCCGCCGCGAAAGCTGCAATCGACCGCTATGGGTATGGCATGTCTTCGGTCCGGTTTATCTGCGGAACTCTCGATGTCCATAAGGAGCTCGAGAAGTCGATAACGAATTTTCTCGGTACGGAGGATACGATACTGTACTCCTCATGCTTTGATGCGAATGGGGGCTTGTTTGAGGCGCTGCTGGGGAAGGAGGACGTCATCATCTCAGACAAATTGAACCACGCGAGTATTATCGACGGCGTCCGCCTCTGTAAGGCAGAGCGCATGGTTTTTGCGCACAAGGATATGGCGGACCTTGAAGTGAGGCTCAAGGAGGCTGCTCACTGCAAAACGAAGATGATTTGCACCGACGGGGTATTCAGCATGGATGGCGATATTGCCGACCTCAGGGGTATCTGTGGGCTCGCGGAGCAGTACGGTGCGCTCGTGATGGTGGATGATTCGCACGCGACAGGCTTTGTCGGAGAGGGCGGCAGGGGCACGCCCGCGTACTGCGGCGTGGCGGATAAGGTTGATATCATAACGAGTACGCTCGGGAAGGCGCTCGGGGGCGCATCCGGCGGCTTCACGACCGGCAGAAAGGAAATCGTGGAGTTTCTGCGCCAGCGATCACGGACATACCTGTTTTCCAATACCCTCGCCCCCGTCATCGCCGCAACATCGGTCGCGGTCATTGAGTTGCTGCAGCACGATATGGGCATTCTCGGTACGCTCATGAAAAATACCGCATACTTCCGCGAGCAGGTCGGCAAGCTCGGCCTCGACGTCAGGCCCGGTGAGCATCCGATCGTGCCCGTTATGCTGTACGACGCGAAGCTCGCCAAGGGCATGGCGACTGATCTGCTCGATGAAGGCATCTACGTCATAGGATTCAGCTACCCGGTCGTGCCGCAAGGCCAGGCACGCATCCGCGTACAGATTTCAGCAGCCCACACGCGAGAGCACCTTGATCAGGCGTTAGCCGCGTTTGAAAAGGTTGGGAAGGCGCACGGGGTGATTTCTTAGGGTGTTTTTTTACTATTCAACAGAACGGAACAATGAAACTCAAAACAACTTTTTTCATCATTTTGGCAATCGCCGCAACCGGCGTGCTTTTTTCGGGATACCTGTCATACAATAGCCTCTTAGCCGACGGGTGTGACGATGCGATTGTCAGCTGCGGCGTCGAGCCGATCGAAATATTCGGACTGCCGACGTGCGTCTACGGGCTCGCCATGTTCGCCGTTGTTGCTGTCCTGGCAGCTATCGGCATACCGAAGGAACGTGCACTCGGGCTGCTGCGCGCTGTGCTAATACTGTCTGTCGCCGGAGTGCTGTTTGCCGGATTCTTGACGTACTATGAGTTGTTCGTGCAGGACGCCCAGGAGTTTCCGGCCTGCGGATATGGGCTTATACTCTACGTAGGGATCCTCATCGTAACACTGGTCGGTAACCGCTCGAACCATAATGCAGTGGAGAGCTAATGGATTTTTTACCAAAAACAATCGAGTTTCTGACTGACCCAAACGGCATCGGTTTTCCGCTCCTCATCGGCGCAGGCCTCGGCGTGATCCTGTACCTCATGCACTTCACGACGAAAGAGCAGAAGGCGGCGGATGAGGAAATCGAGGAAAAGAAGGATCGTTTCAAGGGGCCGAACTTGCCCTACGAACCTTTTTAAACGCCGTATGGAGGCGCTTTTCATCGCCGCAGCGTTGCTGCTCATGCTCATTGGGCTCATCGGCGTGCTCGTGCCGGTGCTGCCGGGAATTCCGCTTATTTTCGGTACGGCACTGCTCTACGCGGCTATTACTGGATTTGAGGCCGTACATGCGGGCACCCTCGTCGCCATGGGCATCCTAACGGCCCTTTCACTATTGCTCGACTGGCTCGCAGCGGGCATTGGGGCACGAAAGATGGGCGGATCGTATGCCGGCATGCTCGGAGCGTTCGCCGGTACGGTGCTCGGCCTGATCCTCGGGGGGCTCGCCGGTCTCGTACTCGGAGCGTTTTTAGGTGCGTTGGCGCTGGAGTTGATGACCGGCAAGAGCCGCCGCCAGGCAGTGCGGGCGGGCATCGGGACTGTGGTCGGTTTTCTCGCCGGCGGCATGGTGAAAATCGTGATCGGTTCTGTGATGATTGGCATCTTCATGTGGAGCGCCTTGTAACCCGAGCCTGTTGATAGCGGGTTTTTTATTTGATATAATGGTGTAACTATGGCGCTCCTCGAGGTCAGGAACCTATCAAAAAAGTTTAAAGGCAAAGAGGGCGATATTACTGCGGTTGACGGCCTCACCTTTTCGGTTGAAGCGGGCCAGATTTTTGGTTTGCTCGGGCCGAACGGAGCTGGCAAGACAACGACGATCCGGGTGCTCGCTACGACACTTCAGGCGACCGACGGCACTGCTATCATTGATGGCCACGATATCATCGGCGAGCCTGAAGCCGTCCGTGCCACTATCGGCGTGCTCACCACGGACATCGGCCTGTACGACCGCTTCACCGGCCGGGAGAATCTTGAGTACTACGGCATGCTCTACGGCCTCTCCGGAGAACGGTTGCGCAGGCGCATTGAAGAGCTTATTTCACTCCTCCGTATGGAGGATTTTATCGACCGCAAGGCAGGGAAGTACTCGACCGGCATGAAGCAGAAGGTTGCGATTGCCCGTTCAGTCGTGCACGATCCGAAGGTAATCATTCTCGATGAACCTACCTCAGGGCTGGATGTGCTCGCATCGCAGACCGTTATCCGTTTTATCAAACATGCGCGGGAGGCGGGCAAGCTCGTCGTCTTGTCGACGCACCAGATGCACGACGCAGAGCGCCTGTGCGATCGCGTGGCGATTATCCATAGGGGAAAGCTTGTAACAAATTCAACCGTCCAGGAGCTTCGCGAGCGGACGGGGGAGACCAATCTGGAGGATATTTTTCTCAAGCTCGTTAACGGTGATCGCGAACCGGAGACGCTCGATCGAAACACGAGGGAAAAAACGAAGGAGGATGCGGGCAGCAAGCGAAAGATAGCTGTCGTGCTGCGCATTGCCTCGTTTATCGTTATCCTTATCGGCATCGTACTCTCTTTCACCCTGACAAACAGCACGTGGGGCACGGTAGGTACAGCTTTGATAGTGATTGGCGCGCTCGGGGCAATGGCAGCGAAGATTTTTTTAAAAAAATTACGGAAATGAAGAAAAAATTATTTGTCTGGGATTTTCACGGAACGCTCGAGCGGGGCAACGTCTACGCGGTGCAGGAGCTCGTCAATAAGACGATACTTAAGGTAGGCCACGGAAACTCGATTTCTCTCGAGGATACGGTTAAGCTCTACGGGCTCAGCTGGATTGACTATTTCAAGTACGTGCATCCGGGCGGGTCGCTCGATGTCTGGCAGAAGATGAAAGACATCACGAAAGAGATCCAGGAGAAGGAAAAGACTGTCGAGAAGTACATGGAACCGATGTATTTTGCGGATGCCGTCCTCGGCGCGATACAGGGAAAGGGCTACTCAAATATTGTCCTGAGCAACTCTGAGCTGCGGTGGATAAAGTACTTTGTCGAGCTCGTTGGCCTGGCCGAGTATTTTGACGATTACATCGCCATTGATGCGCACGACCGCTCGCGGGAAGAATCTGAGCTCAAGCAGGCGAAGGCCACAGCGCTCAAGCGTTACATCGGACAGCATGCGTTTGACCAGGTGGTTAAAATCGGCGACCGGGAGAGCGACATTGAGGCAGGAAAATCAGTCGGGGCAACCACGTATTTTTTCCGCAATGAGTTCAATGCGGGCAAGCAGATCACCGTGCAGCCCGATTATGAAATTTCTGACCTAAGGGAAGTATTAAAGGAGTTATAGTATGAGGAGCATCAGGACAATCTGGAAAAAGGAGCTGAAAGACACGATCCGCGACCGCCGTACGTTGATGGCGATGATCGTTCTGCCGATGCTGCTCATGCCCGCGGTGATTATCGGGATGGGCAAGCTCGTCGAGCTCCAGGCCAAGCAGGCCGAGGAAAAGGTAGTCAAGGTGGCTGTCGAGCAGCGAGAATCGGCTCCTGCGTTTGTTGAGCTCTTGGGGAGCCAGGAGAAGCTTGAACTCGTTGAAATCAGCAAGGATATCAGGCAGGCGGTCAGGGACGATGAAATCGAGGCCGGCATTATCATTCCCGAAGGTTTTTCAGAGCTCGTCGCATCACAGCAACCCGCTTCACTGCTTGTTGTCGGCAAGTCCATCAATACGGATTCTTCGATTGCGCGGTCGCGCATTCAGGAAGCGGTGATGGCTTACAACAGCCAGCTCATTGCGATGCGCCTCACTGAACAGGCTGTTGATCAGAGCATACTCAATCCTGTTACCGCTGCGAGCGAGGATCTGGTGACGGAGCAAGAAGCAGGCGGTTTTGGGCTCAGTTTCATACTGCCGCTTTTTATCATCATGTGGTCGGTCGTCGGCGGCCAGTACACCGCGATCGACATATCCGCCGGAGAGAAAGAGCGCAAGACGCTCGAGTCGCTGCTGCTGACGCCGGTACGCCGGCTCGAGGTCGTGTTCGGCAAGTTTTTGGCGGTCAGCACCGCGGCACTCGTTTCGGTAGTCGTGGCGCTCGGGAGCATGTACGCAAGCATGCTCATCTTCGGGCCCGGCCTATTCGGCGCGGTAGCCGGCAGCGGGGACGCGTCAATGGAGCTCAACTTTTCCATCGAGCCGCTGGCATTTTTGATTCTGTTCTGTGCGAGCATTATTCTTGTGCTCATGTTTTCCGCCGTCCAGCTCTCCATCGCGATATTCGCAAAAAGCTACAAAGAAGCCCAAAGCTACATCGGCCCTTCATACCTCGTCGTCATCTTGCCGGTCGTACTCGTCAATACGCTGCCGAATTTCAAGCCGGTGCTCTGGTTTTTTTCTCTGCCGGTCGTCAATGCGGTGCTCTTGTTTAAGGAGGTGCTCGTTGGGGTGTACGACGTGCCGCACATTCTGATGACGACTGCGTCACTGGTTCTTTTTGCGGGACTCGCGATTTACATCGCCGTAAAAATCTATGCCAAGGAGAGCGTGCTCTTCCGGGAGTAGGCGGATCCTGGCAACCTTCCTTTTTGTTTCCAGATAGTCTATACTGTAGGAGGCAGAAATTAACAGGTTAATGCGCTTCGCCATGCACGTGAAAGAGATAATGACAAAGGGAGTCATAACGATTCCGAGCACTGCAACGCTCATTACCGCTGCGCGCGTGCTTGCCGAGCACCGTATCTCCGGCGCTCCCGTCGTTGACTCAGAGGGAACGCTCGTCGGCATTGTATCGGAAAAAGACCTCTTCAAGGCGCTCTACCCGTCGCACGCGGAATTTTATGAGAATCCGGGCGTATGGATTGACCTTGATAAGCTCGAGGAGAAAGCTGTCGAAGCCGCCGATAAGCCGATCGTGGATATCATGACGCGGGATGTCGTGACGATCAATCCGGAGACGTCGCTCATGCAGGTCGGTTCGATCATGCTTGTGCGGGGCATCCACCGTGTCGTCGTGGTCGGGCAGGAAGGGCAGATTGAAGGCATCGTTACCCGGCGGGATATCTACATGAAGATTCTTACCCGCCGTCTCAAAATCTAGCGTATGAGGCGGGTACCGCAAAACGTACCGGCTACGAGCTAGCGGTAAGGTGCTTAGTATTTCTGGCGCCGCTAGGCGAGCAGCTGGACAATCGATGCAATGGAAAAACCGATGAATATGCCGACGAGGACCTGGGGGAGCGTATGCTGCAGACCGAGCCGGATCTTGGGAAATGCTGAACGTTCTTTATCCGGCAGCTTATTGATCAACTGTTGTATTGACCGGCCTTGGTTGTTGATATGCAGCCGGAGAACGAGCGCATCGGTGATGACAATCAGCGAAAAAACGAGCGCCACCGCAAATACCGCGGAATCAACTCCCTCGCGGTAGGCTACCATGGACGTAACCGCCGTAACGAGCGCCGCGTGGGAAGAGGGCATGCCGCCGTATGAGGTGAGGATGCCCTTAACCGTAAAATTGCCTTTGATCCGATCGGTCGTCAGCTTGATTGTCTGGACGATGAAAAAGGTGACCGCTGCGGCGATGATAATTTCTAACGGATAGTTCATAGTGGATACTCTCTACGCAATTATTCTCGGAATTGTACAGGGCTTAACTGAGTTCTGGCCTGTATCGAGTTCCGGCCATCTTGTCGTTGCACACGAAGTGCTGAACTTCAGTTTTGCCGATGATCTCGGTTTTGATGTCGCGCTCCACCTCGGGACGCTGCTCGCGCTTATTGTTTTTTTCTGGCGTGATATCGTTGCGTACATCGTAGCATTTTTCAGGAGTTTTGCCAATTGGAATTTGAAAGGGGATCTTGCACAGCGGTTTGCCTGGTACATCGCGGCCGGGACTGTCCCCGCGGCGGTCGCGGGATACTTTCTCACCGATGCCGCTGAAACTGTCTTTCGCAGCCCCGTGCTCGTTGCGTGCCTCCTTATTGGAGTTGGCATTTTATTTATTGTATTTGAGCGCGTTTTTCGCGTCCGCCGGTCGCTAAACGAGCTCGGCTGGAGCTCGGTTATGGTGATTGCGTTTGCGCAGGTATTCGCCCTCATCCCGGGCGTTTCCCGTTCGGGAAGCACGATCCTCGCCGGGCTCTCACAGGGGCTTTCGAGAGCTGCGGCAGCGCGTTTTTCTTTCCTTCTGTCGATACCGATCGTTTTTGCGGCAGGGTTGAAAAAAATGTTCGACGTATACGGATCGGGAATTTCGGGGCAGGAATGGGCAACGATGCTCATCGGCTGTATCGGGGCTGCGGTGACGGGGTATGTTGCCATTACAGTGCTGCTAAAGTACCTCGAGCGGCACCCGCTCCACGTTTTTGCGTATTACCGGTTTGTACTCGGCGCAGCTATACTGGTTTACTGGTTCGTGCAGCGGTAAAGGGCAATGCCGGCTTCGATGCGATTGACTGCGCACTGGCACCCCTTGGTTTTAGCCGGGGTTTTTTATATGCGAAAAATGCACAGCAAACGAGGTTGTACTGCTTGTTTATATTCAGGCGGATCTAGAAGGGCAGTTCGCCTTGGGCGCTGCCCGAGCCTGTTTTCGGTTTGCCCTTGAGGAAGAGCGTCGCACATATCCCGATGACGACGAACAGCCAGGGCCACCAGAGGTACGTTCCTTCACAAACGTACTTGTAGTAGGCAACAAAGCCGATTGCCGTGAGGAGAGCCGGGAAGATCCACCATGCGCCAGTCGGGTGTTTCTTTTCGTACCAGTAGTAGCTGATAAGGATCACGGCGTAGAGCGCGAGGAGCGACAAGATCAGCCAGTGCGGCCAGTTTTCGCACACTTCGTCTTCTTCAGCGCCGGATACATCGCTTACGTTGTCAGTAACGAGTGTTACCGCCTCGGGATCCTGTTCGGCTTCAGAAGCCTCTTCCTGCTGCGCTGCATCGCCGTTCTCGGCAGCGACTGCCGCTTCCGCAGGCTCTGCCGGATCGTTTCCTTCCGGTGCAGGTTCGACGGCGAGCGGGTCTACCTGGTCGATGCGGTTGTCTTTGACAACGAGGCCGTTCGAAGCTGTGATACCGCCTGCGGTCGCGGCGGCAAAGCCAATCCCGCCGCGGCTCGGAGTAAATGTGCCGTTCTCATTGATGCTGCCGACGCTCTCATCGGTTGACCAAGCGATTGCAGCGTCCGCTATTTCATTGCCGTATGCGTCAGTTGCGATTGCACTGAACTGCTTTGTTTCCCCGATTACGACAATCGTCGGCCGGTCGTTCGGGGTGACCGCCACCGAGTAAACGGGACCGGGCCCCACGGTGATCTGCCACGACTGCGAGTCAAAACCGCCATTCCCGTCATCCGCCTCTATAGCGACGTTGAACGTGCCAATCGCGGTCGGCTGCCACTGCAGGAGGCTGCCTGCCAACCCCATGCCGCCGGGTTTCGCCGTTATTCGGTACGCCAGCGTGTCGCCATCCGCATCGGAGGTGAGAATTTCATATGAGTAGGTGCTGCCAGCGGTGATCGAGGCAGCCGGTACGGATGTGATCTGGGGAGGATTGTTCTGTACTGCAGCGCTGAGGGGCTGTCCGGGGAGCAGCATGCCCGCACACAGAAAGACCGCAACAATCGCGCCGAATGCCATGCCACCCGTAAAAGGTCTGTTATTCATAGTATCTGCCCTTTAGGATCATCCAATTAAATAATTACTTTATCTTATTAAAAAAAATGGGAAAGGTCAAGTAGTTTTCAACGGCAGATACAAAAACCTCCCGTTGCATGCGGGAGGTTGTGGATAACTGTAATGTGGAAATGCTTAGATAATCGTGACCATCCCTGGAATTTGTTCCAGGAAGTGAGTCCGCATGAGCAACGCCGCGGCAGTAAGCGCAAGCACGAGCAAGCTCTGCAAAATAACGTGCGGATGCTGGACCCTGATCGCCACGAGAATGTTGATGAGGAGGGCTACGGTGATAAAGATGAGGAATATCGTGAAAAAGCGCTGCGAATACTCAATCAGCTTCATCGCGAAGCTCTCATCTCCACGTTCGACTGTCTGCGCCTTGACGATGGGCTCTTGCTCGCGGTCCGTCACGAGCGGGGTTTCTTCTACGCCGGGAGCCGCCGGTTCAGCATTCGTGAGGGGCGAGGTCGGAGGGGTGATTGGCGTTGCGACAACTTCAACCTCGAGTTCGGTTGATTTTTCCGGGGGCGCTACGACCACGATCGGAAGCTCGATTGAACCGCCGTCGATCCAAGCCAGATTTTCCGCGACAAGCGCGAAATCTTCTTCGTACGTGCCTGCCTCATCCGGCGCCTGGAGGGTAAATTCGAACCGCCCAACCTGTCCGGGATTGATGAAGTCCTGCATCAGTACCGCAGGCCGGTAGTATTCAATCCACGTTTCGTGCTCAAAGGCGCTCGTCCTGCCGGCAGGGTTCGTGACGTTGAGCGCCACGAAGTAGTTGCCGTCGTTTGTCCATGATGCCGTGCCGGTGTTCTTGAAGTCTACCCAGAATGTGATCTCCTCGAGCGTCTTAATGCCGAGCTCTTCTGCGCTCTGGTCGGTGAGCTCAGCCCTATAGTAAAGCGGTTCTGGTTCTGCCGCAGGTTCGACCGGGACCGGTTCAGGCTCCGGGGTTGGTTGGGGCTCCGGGGTTGGTTCGGGCTCCGGCGTAGCGATCGCAGCTGACTCATAGGGGCTGCCGAAAAACTCGACGAGGATCGTCGTTGAACGCCCCTGCAGCTCG
>Ga0265297_10005523_pt1 | contig 19232 bp, 15 predicted proteins | sample Munlanlwell13791_FD_192502 | JGI IMG/M metagenome (GOLD analysis project Ga0265297, IMG submission 192502) | Leachate microbial communities from a municipal landfill in Southern Ontario, Canada - Leachate well 137-91 | ecosystem: Engineered > Solid waste > Landfill > Unclassified | place...
CGCGCCGCCGCCGCTGAGCGGCCCCTCGCCTCCGCACCCACCTGCGTCGCGTGGGGTCAGGGGCGGACATTTAGGCTGAGCCGTTAGGCGGACAGAATCGCTGAGCTACGACACTTGAAAGCCAACGACACCGGAAGGAACGCAGCCCTCCGGCTCCGGCGGTCTGCGGCTGCTCGTTGACGCTGCTTCGCTGCGCGTGATAGCCTACCCGCGGTCGGGAGCCGGGCGGCCGGTCGACAGAGGGGCCGATCGATTCGCGGGCGCGGCGCGGCGACGGCCGTTTCCGAGGAGGGTAGGAGACGCGATGCCGGACCGGGCGAATTCTATCATCGTGTCGCTGGATGTTTCCACACTGGCGGAGGCCGAGCGGCTGGCCGTCCGGCTGGCGGGAGCGGTGGCGGCGGTCAAGATCGGCAAGCAGCTCTTCACCGCGGAAGGCCCCGCCGCGGTTCGCGCCATGCACGCGGCGGGATTTCGCGTGTTCCTGGATCTCAAGTACCACGACATCCCGAACACGGTGGCGGGGGCCGTCGAGTCGGCCGCCGCGCTCGGCGTCTGGATGCTGAACGTCCACGCCAGCGGCGGCGCGGCCATGCTCCGGGCCGCCGCCTCCGCGCTGGCCGGGGCGCCGGCCGGCCGCCGCCCGCTCCTCCTCGGCGTCACCGTCCTGACGAGCCTCGGCGACCCGGACATCCGGGAGGCCTGGGGAACGACCCGGACGGTGTCGGAGCAGGTGGCCCACCTCGCCGTCGCGGCCCGGACCGCCGGGCTGGACGGGGTGGTGGCGTCGCCCCAGGAGATCAGGCTCATCCGCCGCTCCTGCGGAGCGGACTTTCTCATCGTCACGCCGGGGGTCCGGCCGGCCGCATCCGCCCGGGACGACCAGCGGCGGGTGATGACGCCGGGGGAGGCGATCCGGGCCGGGGCGGACTACCTGGTCATCGGTCGTCCGATCACGGCGGCCCCCGATCCGGCGGAGGCCGCCGCGCGGATCGCGGAGGAGTGCCGCGCAGCGACCACTGACCACTGACCACTGACCAGCAGATCCCTGCTCTCGAGGCCCAAAGATGCTGACACCGGCAGATCGGCAACTGATCGATGCCCTCTACGACATCCAGTCGCTCAAGTTCGGCGAGTTCAGACTCAAGTCCGGCGCCCTCTCCCCCTTCTACGTGGATCTGCGGGTCATCATCTCGCGGCCCGGGGTGCTGCGGGCCGTGGCGGAGCGGCTGATTCCCCTGGTGCGCTCCCTGCCCTGCCAGCGGGTTGCCGGCATCCCCTACGCCGGCCTGCCCATCGCCACCGCCGTCTCCCTGGCCGGCGACATCCCCCTGCTGTACGCCCGGAAGGAGGCCAAGGAGTACGGGACGCGGCGGGTCGTCGAGGGGAAGTTTTCCCCGGGCGACCGGGTGGTCCTGATCGATGACGTGATCACCGACGGGGCCAGCAAGTTCGAGGCGGCGGCCCCCTTCGAGGCGGCGGGGCTCGCCGTGCGGGACTTCGTGATCCTGCTGGACCGCGAGCAGGGCGGGGCCGAGCGGCTCGCGGAGCGTGGCTACACTTTACACAGCGCCCTGAAGATCCGCGACGTGCTGGCCCATCTCCGCGAGACGGAGCGCCTGGAGGAGGCGCTCCACCGGCGCTGCCTGGATTTCATCGCCGCCACCCAATTTTGAACCGGCGCGCCACAGAGCCCGAGGCCGCACGCGGCGCACGGATCTCTCGATCCCCGTTCGGTTCTCTCCCGCGTGTCCCCCGGGGCATCAGGCGGGGCCGCCGGGCCTGGCGCGGGTTCGGACAGCGAGGCACGGATTGAGCATGGAGCTATTCCCCCGGGAAGTCGAACACCCGAAGAAATCGGCGCCGCTGGCCGACCGCATGCGGCCCGCCAGCCTGGACGAGTTCGTCGGGCAGGAGCACCTGCTCGGTCCGGGGAAGATCCTCCGGGTGGCCCTCCAGCAGGGGGAAGTTCCCTCGCTGATCCTCTGGGGACCGCCCGGGACCGGCAAGACTTCGCTGGCCATGCTGATGGCCTCGCATGTCAAGGCCACCTTCGTGCCCTTCTCGGCGGTGGTCTCGGGGATCAAGGAGATCAAGGAGGTCATCGCCGAGGCCGAGCGGCGGGGGCGGGGAACGCGCGAGCGGACCGTCCTCTTCGTGGACGAGATCCACCGCTTCAACAAGGCCCAGCAGGATGCCTTCCTGCCCCACGTGGAACGCGGCACGATCGTCCTGGTCGGCGCCACCACCGAGAACCCCTCCTTCGAGGTCATCGCCCCCCTCCTCTCGCGCGCCAAGGTGCTGGTGCTCCAGCCCCTCACGGATGCCGACATCCGGGGGATCCTGCAGCGGGCCCTCGCGGACCCGCGCCGCGGCCTGGGCGCGCGCGGGCTCGCGCTGGAGGCCGAGGCGGAGGAGGCGATCGTCCGCTGGGCGAACGGGGATGCCCGCTCGGCGCTGAACCTGCTGGAGCTGTCGGCCCGCCTGGCCGAGGCCTCCGCCGAGCCCCGCCGCCTCACCGCGGCTGTCGTCCAGGAGGCGTCCCAGCAGCGGAGCCTGCTCTACGACAAGGGAGGCGAGGAGCACTACAACCTCATCTCCGCCATGCACAAAAGCCTGCGGGGAAGCGACCCGGATGCGGCCCTCTACTGGCTGGCCCGCATGCTGGCGTCGGGGGAGGAGCCGCTCTACATCGCGCGCCGGCTGGTCCGCTTCGCGTCGGAGGACGTCGGGAACGCCGACCCGTCCGCCCTCTCCCTGGCGCTGGCGGCCAGGGACAGCTATCATTTCCTGGGATCGCCCGAGGGGGAGCTGGCGCTGGCGCAGCTGGTCGTCTACCTGGCGGTCGCCCCGAAGTCGAACGCCGTCTACGTCGCCTTCGCCGCGGCCCGGGCGGATGTGGCCGCCGCGCCGGCCGACCCGGTGCCGATGCACATCCGGAATGCCCCCACGGGCCTGATGAAGGAGCTGGGGTACGCGGACGGCTACAAGTACGCCCACGACTATGCGGGGGCCTACGTGGAGCAGGAGTACCTGCCGGACCGCCTGCGGGGCCGCCAGTACTACCGCCCGACGGACCGGGGCCAGGAGGCGGAGATCGGCCGACGCCTGGCGGCCTGGCGCCGCCGGCAGCGGGGCCGGCCCGCGGAGGAGCAGCAGCGCGGAGGGGAGGCGGGACCGCGCCGCGGCGCGTCAGAGCCGCAGGGGGGCACGGGGGCGGCGGGGCAGCAGGGCGAGGGACGAGCCGGGAAACCCGACAGTCAGAAATGACCGGACGGGTGTCGAGATCCGCGTCTCCCGTCAAGCCGTCAGGAGGTGCTCCGGAGCGTGTCGATCTCGGCGGTGAGGCTGCGGATGCGCTCCGACAGGGCCTGGATGAGCAGGAGGGCCATGCTGGGGTTCTGCAGCACCACGGCGTCGAAGTTCTCCCGGGTGATGACCAGGAGCGTCGTCTCCTCCACGGCTTCGGCGGATGCCGAGCGAGGCTTCTCGTCCACCAGGGCCATCTCGCCGAAGAATTCCCCCAGGCCCAGCTCCGTGAGAGGCTGGGGGGTCTCGCCCCGGTCGTCGGAGATCCGGACGCGGCCCGTCTCGATCAGGTACATCGCGTCGCCCGGATCGCCGGATCGAAAGATCCTGGTCCCTGGCCGCAGCGTCTGCCGTGTCACGCGTCCCATGCTCGCCCCCTCCCGTGTCGAATGAACGGGGGCAGCCTAGCAGCCGCCGAAGACCGCTGTCAAGCTCTCCAGGTCGGCTGCCGGAGAAGGGCCGCCCTCTCGAGGGGTGGAATCCCGGCGGATGGGAGGGGTGACAGGGGGCCGGGCTGTCTGGTCTTGCGGACGATTCGGGCGGGGCCTGGTGCAGTTTCTGCCGGCCTGTGGGATAGTCCCACGGGATGATCCGTGTGGAGGGGGACACGACCATGAATGCCCGCCGTCTCGCGCTGCCGGCGATCGGCCTTCTGCTGTGTTGCGCCGCAGGACTCCTGCTGGATGCCCTGATCGCCTCCCCCCCGGCCTCGGCCGTCACGATCAGGAACGACGACTGTCTGGGCTGCCACGCCGACCGGAATCTCAAGAAATCGGCGGGAGGAAAATCGGTCTCCCTCTTCACCAACCAGACAATCCTGGCAGGGTCGGTCCATGGGCAGATCGAGTGCGTCGGCTGCCATGCCGGCATCCGGGAGGTGCCCCACCCCGAGACGCTGCCCCCGCCGACCTGCCGGCAATGCCATACCGCGGCGCAGGCGGCCTTCACGCAGAGCGCCCACGGCAAGCCGGACGACCCCGGCCTCGAGTGCCAGAGTTGCCACGGGGCCCACGACGTCAAGCCGGCGGCTGTCCTGGCGAAGGGAGAGGTGTGCGGCGCCTGCCACGGCGAAGCCGTTCAGGCGTACCGGGCCAGCAGCCACGGAAAAGCGCAGGCCGCCGGCGTGAAAGAGGCGGCCGGCTGCCAGAACTGCCATGGGGCGACCCACGCGGTGATATCCCGCGAGGACCCGGCCTCTCCCACGCACCGGACGCGCATGGCGGAAACCTGCGCCGCCTGCCACGCCGACCAGACGCTGGTCGCCCGGCTGCGGATCCCGGTCCCCCAGGCCTTCCACCTCTACCAGAAGAGCGTTCACGGGCGGGCGGTGGCCGAGGGGAGGCCGGGCGCCACCTGCGATGATTGCCACTCGAGCCACGACATCCGCCCGAAAGGCGACCCCAGGTCGCTGGTGTTTCGAAAGAACATCCCGACCACCTGCGGCCAGTGCCACCGGGCCGAAAGCACGGCCTTCCTCGAGAGCATCCACGGGGTTGCCGTGGAGCGGGGCAACTCCCGCTCGCCGGTCTGCAGCGACTGTCACGGGGAGCACGCCGTGGCAGGGACCCAGGATCCGACCTCGCGGGTGAGCCTGGCGACGGTGAGCCGGACCTGCGCGAGCTGCCACGATTCCCTGGCGATCACCGAGGCCTTCGGCCTGTCCAGGGACCGGGTCTCCAGCTTCCAGGACAGCTTCCACGGCCTGGCGGCGCGGGGAGGCAACCTGGCGGCGGCCAACTGCGCGAGCTGCCACGGCACCCACGACATCCGGCCCTCCTCGGACCCCCGCTCCTCCATCCACCCGGCCAACGTGCCGAAGACCTGCGGGGTGTGCCACCCCGGGGCGGGCGAGAATTTTGCCAAGGGGCCCGTGCACGTGGTCGTCAGCAAGGCGGGCAACCCCGTCCTCTACTACGTGACGAATTTCTATCTATTGATGATCGTGCTGACCATCGGCGGGATGGCGGCGCACAACGGCCTGGACTTCCTGAAGAAGCTCCGCCGCGAATACCGCCGGCACGGAGGCGGAGAGGCCGCGGCGGCGCAGGAAGACGCCCGCGGGCGCGGGGACGGCGACGCGCCCCGGCGCTGGTACCTTCGCATGACCGGCTTCGAGCGCATCCAGCACGCGCTCCTGGCGTCGAGCTTCCTGGTCCTGGTCTACACCGGCTTCGCCCTCACCTACCCCGAGTCCTGGCCCTTCCGGTGGTTCTCCGCCCTCGAGCAGGGACATGCCATTCGCGGCTGGGGTCACCGGGCGGCGGCGCTGGCGATGACCCTGGCCTGCCTCCTCCACCTCGTCTACCTGCCGACCAGGCGGGGGCGGCGGTTCCTCCTGGACATGCTCCCCAGGTTGTCGGACGTCCGGGAACTGACCCAGCAGCTCGGGTACCTGGTGGGGCTGCGCGCAGAGCCGGCCCGCTTCGACCGCTTCGGCTACATCGAGAAGGCCGAATACTGGGCTCTCATCTGGGGCTCCATGATCATGGCGGTGACGGGCTACGCCCTCTGGTTCGAGACCGCCGCCCTGCGCTTCGTCCCGCTGTGGGTCCTGGATGTGGCCACCTACATCCACTTCTACGAGGCCTTGCTGGCCGCCCTGGCCATCGCGGTCTGGCATTTCTACTACGTGATCTTCAACCCGGATGTCTACCCCGTGAGCTGGGCCTGGCTGACGGGGAAGATCCCCGAGGAGACGATGCGGCACGAGCACCCGCGTGAGCTCGAGCGCCTCGAGGCCGAGGCGGCGGCGGAGGCGGAACGGGCCGCCGAGGCGGCGGCGCGGGAGGCCGCAAGGGAGCGCCAGGCCGGCGAGACGCCGAAGAGCTAGCCTCCTGTCCCTGATGTTTGACGATGCAGGCGCGGGCCGCGCATGTTGTGGCGAATTGCGAGGACAGGAGGCGAGCCGGCCGCCGACACCCCCTCCGTGGAACGTCGAGAGCCCTGGGCGATTTCCGCCCAGGGCTCTCGTGGTATTGCCGGGTGGTCCGGGGGTCTCTGGCCTGCTAGGCCGGGGACTTCCAGGAGAGGCAGGCGCAGTGGCGCTTGCCCAGCTCCTCGCGGCTCATGATGGCGCCGGTGGGGCAGGCCACGGAGATCTTCAGCAGGGCCTCGGTGACGGTCCCGTCCGTCTCCTGGTCGTAGTAGGGCGCGACGCGGGTCTTGAAGCCGCGGTGGACGAAGCCGAACAGCTCGGTCCCCACCAGCTTCTGGCTCAGCCGCACGCAGATGCCGCAGTTGATGCACTTGCCCGGTTCGAGGAAGATCTCGGGGTGGGAAAGATCCACGGTGTAGTCGCGGATCTGCCCCGCGAAGCGGCTGGACTGGGCCCCGTACTCGACCGCCAGGACGCGCAGATTGCAGTCGGAGGCCGCGCCGCAGCCGCAGGCCAGACAGCGCCTGGCCTCCTCGCGGGCCATGGCGGGGGTCAGCCCCAGCTCGACCTCGCGGAAGCTGGTGACCCGCTGGTCGGGGGGAAGCTCGGGCATCTGGGGCCGTGGGGCCCTGGTGAAGCCTTCGTAGCGGGCGGCGGGGACCTCCTGGGGGGTCGTCCCCATGGCCACCTGGAAGGTGCGGGGCTTGCCCACGACGGGCTGGCTGCGCAGGTACTGGTCCATGGCGATGGCGGCCAGGCGGCCGGAGCCGACGGCCCAGACGGCGATCTTGTCGCTCTCCTTGGCCACCACGTCGCCCCCGGCGAACAGCCAGGGGCTGGCGGTCTGCATGGTGGCGGGGTTGACGGCGATGGCGGAGGCCCGTCGGTCCAGCTCCACGGCCTCCTTGAGCAGCATGTCGCCCTCGATCCGTTGCCCGATGGCGGCAATCACGCTATCCACCGGGAGATCGAAGGTCTCTCCCGCGATGGGGACGGGCTGGCGGCGGCCGTCGGGGCCGGGCTCGCCGAGCTGCATCTGCTGGCAGGACAGGACGAGGCCGGATTCCCCCTGCCGGATCGCCAGGGGGGCGGCCAGGAAGCGGAAGCGGGTGCCCTCCCGCTCCGCCTCGCGGATCTCGATGGCCAGGGCCGGCATCTCGGCCCGGGTCCGGCGGTAGAGGAGGGTGACCTCGTCGGCCCCCAGCCGCCGGGCGGTCCGCACGGCGTCGATGGCGGTGTTGCCGCCCCCCACCACGACGACCCGCCGGCCCACCGGGACCTGCTCGCCTCGCGAGGCGCGGGCCAGGAACTCGATCCCCCCGAAGACGCCGGGGAGCCCTTCTCCCTCGATCCGCATCCCCGAAGAGCGGGGGGCGCCGACGGCCAGAAAGACGGCGTCGAAGCCCTGGCGGCGCAGGTCGGCCAGGTGGAAATCCGTGCCCAGCGCCTGCCGGTACCGGATGGTGACGCCCATGTCCAGGATGGCCTGGAACTCGCGGCGGATCTCCTCGCGCGGCAGCCGGTAGGCGGGAATTCCCCAGCGGAGCATCCCGCCCGGCTCCTCCTGGGCCTCGAAGATGGTGACGGCGTGGCCCATCTGGCGCAGGAAGTAGGCGGCCGAGATGCCGGCCGGACCCGCGCCCACGACGGCCACCCGCTTGCCGGTGTCGGGGCCGACGGGGGGGACGTAGGTCGTGCCCGTCGCGGCATCGACGTCGGCGGCGTGGCGGTGGAGCCAGCAGATGGCCAGGGGCTCCTCCAGGGCGACGCGCCGGCACTGGGACTCGCAGGGGCGAGGGCAGACGCGGCCGAGGGCTCCCGGGATCGGGAGCGCCTGCTTGACGATCTGGATGGCCAGATCGTCCTGGCCGGAGCCGATGGCGTTCAGGTACTGCTGGATGGGGGTGCCGGCCGGGCAGGTCATGCTGCACGGGGCCAGGCAGTCTCCCAGGTGGTCCGAGAAGAGCAGCTCCAGGCAGAGCTTCCGGGTGGCCCGGATGTTCTCCGTGCCGGTCCGGACCACCATGCCCTCGGCCACCGCCGTGCTGCAGGCGGGGGCGGGGTTGCGGCGGCCCTCCACCTCCACCACGCAGAGGAAGCAGGAGCCGAAGGCGTCCAGCCCCTCGTAGTGGCAGAGGGTGGGGATCGGGATGTCGAGGCTCTTGGCGGCGGCGAGGATGGTGGCGCCCTCGGGCACCGTCGCCGTCCGCCCGTCGATGGACAGGGTGACGTCCTTGGCCATATCTCTACTCCACCAGCACCGCGTCGAACTTGCAGACCTCGACGCAGGCGCCGCAGCGGATGCACTGCTCCTGGTTCACGACATGGGGCTGCTTGCGCTCGCCGGCGATGGCATGGGTCGGGCAGCGCTTGGCGCACACCGTGCAGCCGGTGCAGGCCTCGGGGTCGATGGTATAGGTCAAGAGCGGCTTGCAGACCTTGGCCGGGCACCTGCGATCCAGGATGTGGGCCTCGTACTCGCTGCGGAAGTAGCGCAGCGTGGTGAGGACCGGATTCGGGGCGGTCTGGCCCAGCGCGCAGAGGGAGGTGGCTCTGACCTTCTCCGCCAGCTCGGCGAGCAGCGGGAGGTCCGCCTCCACCCCCTTGCCCTCGGTGATGCGGGTCAGGATCTCCAGCATCCGCGTGGTCCCGATCCGGCAGAAGGTGCACTTGCCACAGGACTCCCGGGCGGTGAAGGTGAGGAAGTAGCGGGCGATATCCACCATGCAGGAGCCGTCGTCCATGACGACCATGCCCCCCGAGCCCATGATGGCCCCGGTGCGGGTCAGCTCGTCGTAGTCGATCCGGGTGTCGAAGAGCGCGGCCGGGATGCAGCCCCCGCTGGGCCCGCCGGTCTGCACCGCCTTGACGGGGCGGCCGGAGGGGCTGCCCCCGCCGATCTCCTCCACGACCTCCCGCAGGGTGATCCCCATGGGCACCTCGACCAGCCCGCCGCGCCGGATCTTCCCCGCCAGGGCGAAGACCTTGGTCCCCTTGCTCTTCTCGGTGCCCAGGGCGGCAAAGGCGTCGGCCCCCTGGAGGATGATCCAGGGGATGTTGGCCCAGGTCTCGACGTTGTTGATGTTGGTCGGCTTCCCCCAGAGTCCCTTGTTGGCGGGGAAGGGGGGGCGCATGCGGGGCATGCCGCGCTGCCCCTCGATGGAGGCGATGAGGGCCGTCTCCTCGCCGCAGACGAAGGCGCCCGCGCCTTCCCGGATCTCGATCTCGAAGGCGAAGCCGGAGCCCAGGATGGCCGACCCGAGCAGGCCGGCGGCGCGCATGTCCGCCAGGGCCTTGTGCAGCCGCTTCACGGCCAGGGGGTACTCGGCGCGGATGTAGATGTAGCCGCGGGAGGCGCCGATGGCGTAGGCGCCGATCAGCATCCCCTCCAGGACGCGGTGGGGGTCGCTCTCCAGGACGGACCGGTCCATGAAGGCGCCGGGATCTCCCTCGTCGGCGTTGCAGATGATGTACTTCTCCGGGCCGGGGGCGGCGGCCGCGAACTTCCACTTGGTCCCGGTGGAGAAGCCCGCCCCGCCCCGCCCCCGGAGACCGCTGCGCGTGACCTCGTCGATCACGGCCGCGGGGGACATCGTCCCCAGAACCTTGCGGAGCGCGGTGTAGCCCCCCACCGCCAGGGACGCCTCCAGGGACTCGGGATCGATCCGGCCGCATTGCTCCAGGACGATCTTCTTCTGCTTGCCGAGGTAGCGGTCGGCCGCCTCGCGGTGGGCCGGCCCGCCCAGGAGGAAGTCCGCGACGGGGCGGCCCGCGCCGACATGCTCGGCGAGGATCCGGTCCACGGCGTCCTCGGTCAGCTCGACGTAGGTGAAGCGCTGTCCCTCGGGGGAGTACAGCTCCAGCATGGGCTCGAGGTGGCAGGCGCCGGCGCAGCCGGTGCGCTCGACCCGGACGGCCGCCCCGTCCGCGCGGGCGGCGAGCCGCTCGTAGAGCGCCGTGGCGCCGGCGGCGATCCCGCAGGAGCCGAGCCCGACGGCGATCCGCCAGGGGTGGGGACTGGGTGTGGACATGGGGGCATCCTCTATCCTGTGGGACACGGTGCGCTACGTCCGATCGCCATTCCCGGCCGCGGCCTGGGCCTTGTAGCGCTTGAGAATGGCGCCGGTCTCCTTGGGGGTCAACCGGCCGTACACGGTCTCGCCGATCATCATGACCGGCGACAGGCTGCAGCAGCCGAGGCAGGCCACGGTCTGCAGGGTGAAGAGGCCGTCCGCGGTGGTCTCGCCGTCCGAGATGCCGAGGAACTCCTCGACGGCCTGATCGATGCGGTTGGCCCCGTTGACGTGGCAGGCGGTGCCGTGGCAGACCCGGATCAGGTGCTTGCCGATCGGCGCGAAGCGGAACTGCTCGTAGAAGGTCGCCACGCCGAAGAGCTGGCTGGCGCTGATGTCGGTGTGCTCCACGACGTACCGGATGGCCTCCGGCGGCAGGTAGCCGTAGGCCGCCTGCATCTCCTGGAGGACCGGGACGCAGGTCTCGCGGCCCCGGCCCGCGCGCGCGACGATGCCTCGGATGGGTTCCAGATCCAGGGTGCCTTGACTCTGTGCCATGGGATGTCACGCTCCTTTTGCCGAGACGGCTGCCGAAAACGGTACGTCAGTATAGCTTCGGATGGAGCAGATGCAAGACGGGAGCCCCAAAGGTCTCAAAGAGCGATCCAATCCGGAGGGCGAGCCGTGCGGGCCGACGCCCGGCGCGCCTCCGTTCTCCCCCTGGAGCCCCGGCCGTACTCGTGGTATATTCCCCCGACCGGTCGGGCGTCCGGCCGGTCCGCGCTCCCGTGCGACGCGGCACACGAACCGAGAACAGGGAGGATGGGGTGGACGAGTCGACGCAGCAGGAAAGCGGCGAGACGCCGCTGGAGAACACCGAACCGGCGGCCGAGACGCCGCCGTCCGAACCGCTCGGCACCCCTGAATCGGCCCCGCCCAGGCGGCGGCCCTGGCTCTGGTGGGCCGGTGGGGCGGCCGTCGTGGCGGCCCTGGCGGCGGGCGGGATCTGGGCCTGGACGCAGGGGCCGCTCAAGGGGTATCGGGCGGTGGCCTCGGTGAACGCCGCCCGGATCACCCGGGCGGAACTGGACGGCCACGTGGCCTTCCTGACCAAGCTGGGCCGCATTCCGCCGGCGACGCCGGCGGACGAGGCGGCGCAGGTGGCCCTTGACCGGGCGATCCTGGACGACCTGATCAACCGGCGGCTGCTCATGGCGGAGGTGGAGCGGCGCCAGATCCGGCTGGAGCCGAAGGAGGAAGAGGCGCTATCGCGCCCCCCCGCCGCCCCGGGGGCGGAGGCGCAGCCGTCCGATCCCGCCAAGCCGGGCCCGCCCGCCGCGGATCGGGATCCGGTCATCCGCGAGGAGGTCCGCCGCCAGATCCTGGTCGGGCGCCTGGCGGAGCAGGTCACCGGCGAGATCAAGGTGAGCGACGAGGACGCGGCCAAGTACTACGGCGAGAACCGGCAGGCCTTCATCATGCCGGGCGCGGCCCGGCTCCGCCTGCTCCTGGTCACTACCCGGGCGGAGGCGGAGCACCTGCGCCAGCGGATCGCCGGCGGCGCGGACTTCGCGGCCGTGGCCCGCGACCACAGCCAGGGGCCCGGCAAGGAGAGCGGCGGCGACCTGGGGTGGGTGGATCTCCGGATGCTGCCCCCGGCCCTCGCCCAGGCCGTGCAGGCCATCCCCACCACCGGCCTGACCCCTGTGGTGGACGTAGGGGAGAAGTTCTACGTCCTGCGCGTCGAGGGGCGGCAGGGGGAGCGGGTGGTGCCGCTGGCCGAGGTGAAGGAGCAGCTCAAGCCGGCGCTGCTCATGGAGAAGAAGCGGGCCAGGTTCGGCGAGATGCTGGCGGAGCTGCGCAAGAACGCCGCCATCGAGATCTACCTCTGACCCTCCGGCGAGGCGCGCGATCGGCCAACCCAGCAGGACGACAAGGAGAGAGCCCATGCAGGCGTTGATCAAGGACAAGCCCGTCCGGGGCGCCACGCTCACGGACCGCCCCATCCCGGCCTTCGGCGACAACGACCTCCTGGTGAAGGTCCGCGCGGCGGCCGTGTGCGGCACGGACATCCACATCTATCAGTGGAACGAGTACGCGGCCTCGCGGATCAACCTGCCCCTCCTCTTCGGCCACGAGTACGCGGCCGAGGTGGTCGAGGTCGGCAAGAACGTGCGCCACTTCAAGAAGGGGGACCGGGTTGCCGCCGAGACCCACATTCCCTGCGGGCACTGCTTCCAGTGCACGACCGGCCTGCAGCACGTCTGCCAGGAGATGAAGATCGTGGGGGTCCACACCGACGGCGCCTTCTCCGAGTACTCCGTCCTGCCGGCCGTCTGCGCTTGGAAGCTGGACGCCGGGATCTCGGACGAGATCGGCGCCATCATGGAGCCGTTCGGGATCGGGGTGCATGCCATCTCCAAGACCAAGCCCGCCGGGAAGAAGGTCGTGGTCTTCGGCAGCGGCCCGATCGGCATCTATGCCCAGATGGTGGCCAAGTTCAGCGGCGCCGAGTGCGTCATCGGGGTGGACGTCTCCAACGACCGGCTGGCGCTCGCCAAGAAGATGGGCACCGACGTCACGCTGAACGCCAAGGAGGTCTCGGTCGTCGACGAGGTGCAGAAGATCACCAAGGGGTTCGGGGCGGACATCGTGGTCGAGCTGACGGGCAACCGGAACGTGGTCAACGATGCCAGCCGCACGCTCCGCCGGGGCGGAGACATGGTCCTGGTGGGGCTCTACTCCGGGGCGGTGGAATGGGATCTGGTCAACAACGTGATCTACAAGGAAGCCAACGTCTACGGGGTCACGGGCCGGATCATGTGGGACAGCTGGTGGACGGCCCAGGGGATCCTGCTGTCGGGGAAGGTGGACGTCCGGCCGGTGACCACCCACACCTTCGCCCTCGCCGAGTACGACCAGGCGATCCAGACCGCGGAGTCCGGCTGCGGCGGCAAGGTGGTGTTCAAGTTCTAGCCAGGCTGCTGAAAAAGGCCCACCCACCCTTCGGGCGGGTCCCCGGCGGTGACCCAGCCTGCGGCTGGGTACCCCGCGCGCTTGGGTGCTCGCTGCGGCGTACCTCAGTACGCCTCACTCGACCCTTCGCGCACCGCCTTGCATCTGGACCTTTTTGAGCAACCTGTCCACAAGCGAGTTCTTGAGTAACCTGATAGTGGCCTGTCCCCGAAGCTCGTCGGTGCATTCGCGGGCCGCGGCCCTGAATTCTGTGGCGAATCGCAGGGGCAGGACACGGGTCGATCACGGAAACCGGCGTTTTGGTCTATTCGCGTACCGGCTACGGCGTGCAGTGGTCTGCCTCGCGCCTTCCGGGTGCGAAGGAGGGAGGCGGTTGTGAAGCTTACAGGCAAGGTGGCGCTGGTGACGGGGGGCGGGACGGGCATGGGGCGGGCGATCACGCTCCGCTTCGCCGGCGAGGGGGCGGATGTCGCCATCAACTACTCGCGCCGGGCAGCCGAGGCGGAGGCGACCGCCGCGGAGGCGCGCAAGCTCGGCGTTCGCGCCTTCGCCATGAAGGCCGACGTGGCGGTGGAGGCCGAGGCGATCCGGCTGGTGCAGGAGACGGTGTCGCAGTTCGGCCGGCTGGACATCCTGGTCAACAACGCCGGCTGGAGCGCCTACGTCCCCCACCGCGAGCTGGACGGGCTCACCGAGGAGATCCTCGAGCGCACCTGGCGGATCAACGTGAAGGGGCCGATCTACGTCACCCGGGCGGCCATTCCCCACCTGCTGGCGGGCGGGGGCGGCTCGATCGTCAACACCACCTCCGTGGCCGCCTTCCACGGGGGCGGCAGCTCGATCATCTACGGGGCGTCCAAGGCGGCGCTGGGGACGATCACGAAATCCCTGGCTCGGGCCTACGCCAAGGATAATATCCGGGTGAACGCCATCGCCCCCGGCTTCGTCGACACCCAGTTCGTCGACTGGGCCCCGGGCGTCAAGGAGAAGCAGATCGCCGTGAGCCCCATGGGCCGGCTCCCCGGCGTGGAAGATGCCGCCAACGCCGTCATGTACCTGGCGTGCGATGCCACGGGCGTGACGGGGCAGACCATCTTCGTGGACTGCGGGGCCACGGCGCTGCAGCCCAACGCCTGAGCCGAACTCCCGGCGCGCGGGCCGGGAGCATCGCCCCCGACACCCGACCGGGGGCAACGGATCGCTGGAGCGTGGACCGACCCGGGATAAGGGGGAGCCGGCTTCGGGTACCTGCCCGAAGGGAAGGGTGCAGGCGCCAGGCGTCCGAGGGGCAGTCCGGGGAGTCGGCGATACCCCCCATAATTACGACCATCAGCACTTAGCAGGGTGCTGAGAAACTCGCTTTCGCCCGGGCTGCTCAAAAAGGTCCAGATGCAAGGCGGCGTCACCCATCCGCCGGATGGGTACCCGGCGAGGCGCGGGGCGTACTTGCGGGAACGTCGCAGCGCCGCCCGAGCCCGCCAACGCGGCCGGGGACCCGCCCGAAGGGTGGGTGGGCCTTTTTCAGCAGCCTGTTAAATCAGCGGACTGCAAGGCATCCTCCGGTGTCTCGTCGGTGCCTCCCTGCCTGTGTCTCCTGCCGGAATGTATCCCGAGACATACAAGATCTCTTATATCTTCATAAATAATTGAAATATCTACCTGATTCGGCTTGACAGCCAAATGGATCTGGCGGAGATTATTCTCACGGTCTGACCAGCTGACCATCTGTCCATCGAATGTGGCCAAGGCTGGAATCGCAGGACCCTCCCCGATCCAGCATGCTGGACGGGAACCGGCGCCGACCAGGCAGGCAGGCGCTTTCCACGAGGCGTCCGATGGTCACGGTGAACTCCCAGGACTTCCATACCGTCCGCAAGAGCCGCATCTCCGAGGGGATCATCGAGCAGGTCCAGGATCTGATCACCTCGGGCCGGCTGGCCCCCGGCGATCGTCTCCCCTCCGAGCGCGAGCTGGCCAGGATTTTGGACGTCGGCCGCTCCACCGTGCGGGAAGCCATCCGGACCATGGAGTCGATCGGGGTCGTGAAGGTCCGGGCCGGCGAGGGGACCTTTCTCGTCGGCGCCGAAGCCGATGCCGAAGCGATCTCGATCGTCACCACGCTGCTCCGCTCGTGGGACAGCCAGCGCAAGCTCTTCGAGGTGCGTCGGGTCATCGAGCCGGATCTGGCCGGCCTGGCCGCGCGCCGCGCCACTCCGGAGCAGATCGCGAAGATGCGGGGCGCGCTGGCGACGCAGACGGCGGAGATTGCGCAGGGCGGCTACGGCATGAAGGCGGATTCCGCCTTCCATACCCTCCTGGCCGAGGCGGCGGGCAACGAGATCCTGGTGCGCATCATGGACAGCCTGATGGAGCGTCTGCAGGAGACCCGGGCCAGCTCGCTCCGGTCTGCCGGCCGGCCCCTGCAATCCCTGGAGCAGCATCGGGCCATCCTCAAAGCCGTCGCCGACCGGAACGCCAGGGTAGCGGAGAAGCGGATGATGGAGCATCTGCGCACCATGGAGGCGCTGGTCTTCTCGGCGCAGGTCCTGCCGGACCCCGCCTCCGCCGGCGATGCCGCACCCCCGAGTGGAGGAGCCACCCCGTGAGCGACGCAACGACCGAGGAGCGCAAACTCAAGGTCGCCGAGGCGTTCCTGGAGGATATCGGCAAGGGCTATGCCCGCATGGATGCGGATGACCTGATCCGTTTGAAGGCCGTGCCCGGGGACGTGCTGCTGATCACGGGGCGCCGCGCCACGGTGGCGCGGGCCGTCCAGGCCCCCCCGAGCCACTGCGGCCAGTACCTGGTCATGCTGGACGGGACCACGCGCGGCAACGCCCAGGCCGGCATCGACGAATACGTCAGCATCAAGAAGGTCCCCTTCAAGGCGGCGAACTCGATCCTGCTCTCGCCGGTCCAGGCCAACCAGAGCGCCCCGACCGAGGACGAGATCCCGCATATCCGCCAGCTCTTGCGGGGGCTCCCCGTCATCATCGGGGACAACATCCAGATCACCTTCCTGGGGTCGCGCCCCCGCTCGTTCACGGTCGACGGCTCGAATCCGCGCGGGGCGGTCCTCGTCTCCAGCGACACCACCATCGCCTTCCGGGTCCCGGAAGTCTCGGCGGAGAAGGCCTACCGGGTCTCCTACGAGGACATCGGCGGGCTGGACCGGGAGGTCGCGCTGGTCCGCGAGATGGTCGAGCTGCCCCTCAAGTTCCCGCAGCTCTTCGGCATGCTCGGCATCGACCCGCCGAAGGGGGTGCTGATGACCGGCCCTCCGGGGACGGGAAAGACGCTGATTGCCCGGGCGGTCTCCAGCGAGGTGCGGGCCCACTTCATCCACATCAACGGCCCCGAGGTCATGCACAAGTTCTACGGGGAGAGCGAGGCCAAGCTGCGCCAGGTCTTCGAGGAGGCCCAGCGCAACGCCCCCAGCATCATCTTCCTGGACGAGATCGACGCCCTGGCGCCGAAGCGCTCCGTGGTGGTGGGGGACGTGGAGAAGCGGGTCGTGGCGCAGTTGCTCGCCCTCATGGACGGGCTGGTGGACCGCGGCGAGGTGATGGTCATCGGGGCCACCAACATGCCGGACCTGGTGGATCCGGCCATCCGACGGCCCGGCCGCTTCGATCGCGAGATCACCATCGGGGTCCCCGGCCGGGAGGGGCGGCGGCAGATCCTGGGCATCCACTCGCGGCGGATGCCGCTGGGGTCGGACGTGGACCTGGAGCAGCTGGCGAGCATCACCCACGGCTACGTGGGGGCCGACCTGGCCGTCCTCTGCAAGGAGGCCGGCATGGTGGCCCTGCGCCGCCTCCTCCCGGAGGTGCGCTTCGAGACCGACGGCCGGCCGCAGCTCGAGGCCGCCCGGGTCCAGGTCACCCGCGAGGATTTCATGGCGGCCTTCAAGGTGGTCACGCCGACCTCGACCCGGGAGTTTCTGGCCGAGCGGCCGCGGACGACCCTCAAGGACGTGGGGGGGCTCGTCGAGACCAAGCGCACCCTGCTGTCGATCGTCCAGCTCTTCCGTGGGGGAAGCGCCCTGGTCGGCCATACCCGGTTCAGCCCCCCCAAAGGAATCCTGCTGACCGGCCCCTCCGGCACCGGCAAGACCATGCTGGCGCGGGCGCTGGCGGGCGAGATGGGGTTGACGCTGATCACGGTGGATCAGCCGAGCCTGTTGTCCAAGTGGGTGGGGGAGTCGGAGAAGGGGCTGCGCGAGGTCTTCAAGCGGGCCAAGCAGGCCTCTCCCTGCATCCTCTTCTTCGACGAGATCGAGTCGCTGGTGCCGGTTCGCACCGCCCTGGAGGCCGGCAGCCTCTTCTCCCGGCTGGTCAGCCAGCTCTTCCGGGAGCTGGACGACCTGCACGGCTCGCTGGGGGTGGTCGTCCTGGGGGCCACCAACCGGCCGGACCTGATGGAGCCCGCGCTCCTGCGGGCGGGCCGTTTCGACTACGTCCTGGAGCTGCCGATCCCGACGCGGGAGGAGCGGCGGGAGATCCTGGCCCTGCAGACCGAGGGGCTGCCGCTGGGCGGGGACGTCAACCTGGGCGAGCTGGCCGAGGCCACCGGGGGATGGACGGGGGCCGACCTGGAGCTCGTCTGCAAGAAGGCGGCGATCCTGGCGCTGGAGGAGCACCGGACGAAGCCCTCCGGGGACTTCCGGGTGACCGCGCAGCATCTGGCGGATGCCAGCGCGCAGGTGAAGACCATGAAGTAGCTCCGCCGGAGACGGCGGGAAGGGAGGTGAGGTCCGCTCGCGGGGTCGCGCGAGATCCGAGGCGCGTGGGGTCAACAACCAGCAGGTCAAGGAGGGACTCATGGCAAGCATCAAACAAATCACAGTCTGGGCTCGAGGGGTCATCCAGGACAAGGAAGGACGCGACATCTCCAACGGGATCGCGGCTGCCGCCGACTTCGAAGGGAAATTCACCCAGGCGTTCGACAACTACGTGGACCTGCCGGACCGGGTGAACGTGCCGTTGCGGAAGTACGCGCGGATCAGCGACGAGGAGATCGAGGAGCGGTACGAGTACGAGAACGAGCACCCCGAGATCGTCATCCTGGCCGATGCCACCATCGTGAAGGGCATGAACGTCCTGCGCGGCATGCCGAAGGGGGGCACCCTGGTGGTCAACACCGACCGCTCGCCCGACGACATCCTGAAGTTCATCCCCAACAAGGAGCTCCTCAAGCAGATCGTCTGCGTGGACGCCAACGGGATCTGCGGCGACCGGACGGTCGACTTCTCCGGCTCCGAAGGCGGCATCGACTCGGTCGGCATCGGGGCGGGCGTGGCGGCCCCCATCCTGGGCGCCCTGGTCAAGGGCACCAAGCTGGTGAAGCTGGAAAGCCTGGCCAAGGTGGTGAAGAACAACGAGGCCATGTACAAGGGATTCGATCAGGCCAAGGTGAAGACCCTGTAGGACAGGGTCCACTTCACGCATCGCAAGGAGGGTATCCGATGCCGTATTTCAAGATCCCCAAGGAGAAAGAGGTTCCTCTCGGCTGTATCACGCCGGCGCCGGTTGGCGAGCAGCCCATGATGATCACGGGCAACTGGCGGATCTATCGACCGGTGATCGAGCAGGAGAAGTGCACCCTGTGCATGAGCTGCGTCATCTTCTGCCCGGACGCCTGCTGGCAGCTCAACGCGGAAGAGGACGAGGTGGTCTGGAACGCCAAGTACTGCAAGGGCTGCTCCATCTGCGTCCGCGAGTGCACCTCGGGCGCGCTGAGCACCGCCTACGAGCTGGATTTCGAGGACGGCGTGGTCCGACTGGAGAAACCGTTCTAAGGAGGGAGTTCCCATGGCGAAAGAGATGACCATGAGCGGATGCGCCTCGGCGGCCCAGGCGGCCAAGTTTGCCAAGGTGGAGGTGATCTGCTCCTATCCCATCCGGCCGTACACCGCGATCATGATGGAGCTGTCGAAGATGGTGGCCAACGGGGAGCTGGACGCCGAGTTCGTCCACGGCGAGGGGGAGCACGGGCAGCTCTCCGTGGTGTTCGGCGCCGCGGCCGCCGGGGCCCGGGCGCTGACCGGCAGCTCCGGC
>Ga0265297_10005524_pt1 | contig 19230 bp, 13 predicted proteins | sample Munlanlwell13791_FD_192502 | JGI IMG/M metagenome (GOLD analysis project Ga0265297, IMG submission 192502) | Leachate microbial communities from a municipal landfill in Southern Ontario, Canada - Leachate well 137-91 | ecosystem: Engineered > Solid waste > Landfill > Unclassified | place...
TAAGGGGAGGGTAACTTTCGATAATTACAAGAATGGGCCGATTTACATAAATGCCAGCAGTTCTCAGGGGAAAGTGCCCGATATCAACTCGATTTCTATCGATGCCCCGGGAGAATATGTTTTGAAGGTGCCGGTTGATTCCGGGGCGGTATATATTACCGCGGTTAATGGAGACTTGGAATCCCGGCAGAGCCAAAAGGCGATCGGCAGTTACGGGAATCCGGTGGAGGTCGGGTCTTCGGATGTCGAAGGTGTAGATATAAAATTATATGAAGATGTTTCTTCTTCAATAGGCAAGCTCTCTACCGTAACCATCAGAGGTCGGATAAGTGTAGCCAATTTTAACGGGGAAATTATCCATGTCGGGGTAGGTAAGGTGAATTACGAAAGGCCGAACATCAATTTTACCGATTTGTCTGCCCCGGGAGAATACGTTCTCAAGGTGCCTAAAAATAGCGGTCCAGTATATGTTACCAGTGGAGCAGGGGAGCGGTTCAAGTCCTATAAAAACAATCCCGTTTTGGTAAAAGACGCTGATATTGCGGGTATCGATATCGAACTTTAGTGTTTTTCCGTAAAATCTCCGAGATTTTTGCATGAAAAGTAAAATAGGATTTTTAACGACCCTCCCGGCGTTTTTTATTTTCTATGATTTTTGTTTCCAGTCGATTTCGGGCCTTAAAGATAGACCGCAGCATCCTTTATCCGCTAAAAGGTATTTTCCGTTATTGACATTTAGAAACCTTTTTTTACTATCCCGTAATACTCTTAAGCATCAACCTCAAGATACTTTAGATGTTCATCCCCGGACTTTTTATCTTACGATCATTGGATACGGTTTCTTTGAAGATTATGAATATTCTCTTTTCAGAGGCGGTGCTTTTTTATCCCGGGCTAAAGCCTTAAGGGTAGTCGAAGGATTGATTTTATAAGGCAGCTTAATTCCATCAGAAACAGGTTAATTGGATGGCTGACGTGCGTCAGTTTCAAGGGGTTTATATACTTATTTGAAGAAAGATATTCTTCGTCTTTTGCCGTCGCTAAGGAGGGTCGATGAAAAAAACGATTTCCCGGTCGGGCGGACTGCCCGGAAAGTATGTCCTGGCGGCCAGCTTATTTATTGTTGCCCTGGGGGCGTTTTTAAGGATTTATAATCTTGGCGCCAATTCCTTTAGTCTTATCGAGTGCACCATAGCGATATGGGCGAAGATGCCGATCGGCAAACTGATCCAGCAGAGTTTTGATGCGGTGCATCCGCCTGCTTATTATTTCCTAATCCATTATTGGATGAGTTTTTTCGGGAGCAGCGAATTTTCTCTCAGGTTATTATCGGTTGTTTTTGGCACCGCCTCCATTTATGTAGTGTTTAAGATTGGGGCGAGGCTTTTGGGAAAATTCCCCGCTCTTATTGCAGCTTTGATCTTTGCGGCCAGCCCGATAAGTATATACGTATCCCGCCAGGCTAAGATGTATAGCTGGTCCAGCTTTTTTGTTTTACTTTCAGTATGGTTTTTGATCAGGATGAAAGATGGCGGGCGTTTGAGATACTGGGTGGGATATGCGGTTTCAATCTACGTTGCGCTGTTGCTTTCGTTTTCGAGCGTCGCTGCGCTGGCCTTCGAATTTTTATTTTCGTTTTTTCTCTGGCAAGGGGATAAGAGGACGCTTAAGAAATTCATCTTTCTTTTTATCTTGATCGTTGTTCTTTTTTTTCCGTTTCCCTTATTGGTGCTGTCGGTAAACCATGATCCCGTGGGCCGGTACGTCCGCGGAATGGAAATTGGTCATATTTATCACTCGCTTTTTAACTTGTTGCAGTTTTTGGGCTTTCTGCCTTCGCTGGAGAACCGGGTTTATTATTCAAAAATCCTTTCGGCGGCGGCGAAAACCGTTTTTTACATTTCCCCGTGCTTCATGGCGTTTTTCGCTTTTAAAGGGCTATGCAATTTGCTTGCCGAACGCCGGACAAGAAAAATGGGAATGCTGTTGTTTTTTTGGATCGTTATCCCGGTAGGCACCGTTTTCTTTTTCGTTTTTGTGTTAAAACATTATTTTGAGAATTTAGGATATATCTATTTTATTCTTGGTGCTTACTATTTATTGTTCGCTTACGGCATGGTTCGTCTCAGGAATAAATGGCTCATGCGGGCCGTTTTTTTGATTCAGCTTTTCTTTATTGTTTTTACGGCGGCCACCTACTATTATTTTACCAGAGAGGATCAGTGGCGGGAGGCGGTATCTTTTGTTTCGGATAATTTCTCGCCGGGAGAAAAAGTCTTTATTATGGAGCGTCAGGGCGGAGGGGATTGCGTTAGATGTTATTGGGGCCGGGGTGAAGATAAATTGGTCTCTTTTTTCTCTCCGGAACAGAGAATAGAACAGACACAGAAATATTTCTTGGAAAAAGGATGCCGTGGGGTTTGGATCGTCTGGGCCAGGAGCCGGGCGATGGATAATCTCATAGAAGAATGGAAAAAAAATCCTAAAATAAACTTTCTTTTTTCCGGAGAAAATTCATTTCTTTACAACATTAATGTCTGCCATTTTAAAATAGCGGCAAACGCCCCTTTCGAGGAAAGATGGCTGGAGTTTCCCCTGGCGGAACCTCCTTCGGTAAGCTCGCGGATTCTTCGGTAAACGTCCCTGAGTGGTATCACAACCAAATTAGAAGGGTTGGTTTTTGTTTGAAGAGGTTATTTTTCCGGAGGTTTTACCAGATTGTTTTCGTTTGACATAATGGGCATTTTTTGACTTAACTCCTCGACGGGCCCCAAACCACGTCGTTTATGGCGGAGCCCGAAGGTGCCGATAGCGTCGGTCTTGGTCCTTTTTAAAATTCTGGATAACGGGAGAGGATTATGATATATTGTTCTATAAATTTGACTTAACTCCTCGACGGGCGTCCAAACCACGTCATTTATGGCGGAGATATTCCTTCAGTCTCTCTAGAACGGAGGATTCTAATATCAAAGACCTTACCATTATAATATCTTCTGCTTCGTTAGAAATTAAGATGAAGAGTTGCAGGGGGCAAGACGGTGGCGATCAAGGAACGGATAAGCGTGGAGGATTTTGAGGAGGAGGGTGCTTTATGCCGGGGTTGGTTGCGTGAATAATGAAAAACTGGGGATCAATTTTACCGATGTTCTGAAGGCGCCCAGGAACGCCGGCCCGGTCTATGTTACATCTCAGATCGGGACCCAGACTAAATCTTACAAAAACAATCCAATCGTAGTCGGTAACTCTGATATTCAGGGCATCGACATTGCCTTTTAAGGTCTCGGCCGGCGATAGAGAGATTTTTGGATGAAAAAAAAGATATATTTTTTATCGGCTCTCCTGCTGGTTTTTCTTTTTCTTGACTGGTTTGTCTCCAGTCAAGCCCGGGCTTTAAGGATAGACCGCAATATTCTTTATTCGGTAGACGATGTCTTCCGTTTCTGCTATCTCAAGGCGTCCTTTTACCATCCGGTTATTTTTCTAAACCCCAACCTTAAAATCCTTTCTATGATGATCTCCAGGCTGTTTTTTGCGCTCCTGCCGGACGGCATGCTTTCTTTGCGGGTAATGAGCAGTATCTTTTCAGTGGCGACGATCGCTTTTTTGTATAAAGTTACCCGTATAGTCAACCCCGGGAACAAGCTTCCCGTCCTACCGGTGTTGTTTACTTTAACCTCCGCGGTGTACCTGCTGGTTTCGGTTTCCGCCCTGGCGGAAAGTATGTTCACTTTTTTTCTTATCGCGGCGCTCTATCTGTTTTATTCGCGGCGTTATTTGTTCTCCGCCCTTATGGTATCTCTTTTGCCTGTCATCAGGCAGGAAGGGTTGTTTTTTATGGCCGCCTGGGCGATCGTGCTGGCGCGGCAGAAAGGATGGCGTTACCTGATTGTTTTGCCGGTACCCTTTTTTCTTTGGAGCCTGGCCAATGTTGTTTTTCTGGGCCATAGCCCGATCTATACTGTACTTTATTTTAAGCACCTTTCCCCGAATACTCCTACCAGTGTTTTAATGCTTCCCCGTGAATTCAACATGAATATTATTTATTTTTCCCTGCCGGCGTTTGCGCTTTTTGCCGCGGGGTTATTCCATGAGAGGAAGAATAAAAACTATCTTTTGATATTTCTCTGTGTTTTATTCCATTTGGGTTTTTTGGCTCTTTCCAGCGCGATAAAACTGTTTAAGACGGGTTACTTGTCTTACGTGATAAGGCTGATCGCTCCGAGTATTCCCCTGGTTTCGATATACATGGGGAGCGGTTTTGAGTTCCTGGCACAGAAATTCCTCCGGGGGAGAAAAGGATTAGCCATCAGCATAGTATCGGTGTTTTTGTTCTCTGCCGGTATGATGTTCGGAAGGATCCAAGCGTTCCAGAAGGTTCCTGTAGTAGAAGCGGATTCTGTGAGCGAAAGGCAGATTTTCGTCTTAAAAGAAGCTGGCATCTGGCTTGATGGTTATATGCGTGAAAAAGAGATAAATAATTTATACGTTCTAGGGTCTTCCGCAACCAATAAATTTGTCCGCCGGATATGGATGGAGTTGTCGGGAAAGGTGCGGTATTATACGATCGTAGAATGGAGAACTCTTCTGGATATGTTTACTTTTAAGCGGACTCCCTTTATTAATGAGCCCGTGGTTTTTATCTGTTTAAACGATGAGGATTTCGAATATCCGGAAAGTTTTAATAAAACACGCATAAAGGCCTTTCCGGAGGTATCTTTGGAGTTTTATCTTCTGGAGCCGCAGCAGACGGATTCAACAGAATGATTTTATTTTTTATTGTAATTACGGGAATTTCTTTAAGGCTCTACCAGCTGGGGGCATTTAGCCTTTGGTTTGATGAGGCAGATTCCATACTTTCGGCAATTCCGCCTTTTCAGGTATTAGGAATGTTGAAAGCGGGGCGGGTGCTGGTGATGCATAATTTGTTCCTTAATTTTTGGAAGATAGCGGGAACCGATGAATTCACTCTCCGGATTTCTTCGGCGATCTTCGGGGTTTTGGCGATTGTCGTCCTTTACCGGATAGCCGAATATGTCTTTGATAAAAAAACCGCCTTATGGAGCGCTTTTCTGTTAAGCATTTCCCCTTTTAATATCTATTATTCGCAGGAACTGCGGCCTTATGCGATGATGGTGCTGCTCACGCTCTGCGCCGTTTATTGCCTTGTTAAGGGGCTGAAAGAAAAGAAAATAACCTATTGGCTGGGTTACGTCGTTTTTACCGTCCTGAATTTCTATACCCATTGGATAGCGTCTTTTTATTTTTTTACCGTTATTGTTTATTTTATTATCTGGCGCCGGGATCATAAAGAGGTGCAGAAAGCGTTCATCTTTAGCAATGCGGTAGTCGTGTTATTATCCATCCCCTGGGTATGGTCGCTGGTGCGGGTTTTCCGGTTGATTCTTGACCGGGATTCTTTATTTTCGAAAATAAGCATCGGCTGGATCCCCGCAGTAGATTATGCGTCCATACCGTTTACTTTAAAAAATTTTGCCGCAGGTTACAGCGTAAACTATTTTATCGGCGGGGCAGCTTTATTGTTGTACGGCATATTCTTTCTGCGGGGAGTTTTTCTTCTCCGGAACGACAGGAAGATGTGGTTGATGTTCTTGTTGTTTGTTTTTCCGATTATTCTTTTATACGGGATATCGGAATACCGTTCATGCTATGTGGATCGTTATCTGATCGTAAGTTCCGCGTTTTTTTATTTGATCGTCGCCTGTGGACTAAGGGATACCAAAAGGGTTTTGCGGATTGCTGTTCTCGGAGCTTTTATTGTTTTTTCGGCCTGCGGCCTGATAATGCAATACCATAATTTCCTGGCCGGGGATTTTATAGAGCATCGTGGCGCGCAGTGCAAGAAACAGGAACATCGGGCCGCAGATTACGTGCTGCAGCGCCTTAACCCTGAAGACGGGATATTGCATGTCTGCAGGAGTACGGTGCTGCCGTTTGAATTTTATTTTAAATACGGTGAAAAAACCGGGTGCGGCCTGCGTGGAAACGACCATCCACAGACGCTTGTTTTTCTGCGGGGCCGGGAGGATTCCCTTCCAACCCTGGAATTATATAAATATTCCCTGGTTACCGGGGATTTAGACAGCCATTATGTTTACCGTCCGCTTAATGCCCCGGTTAGAAGTTATAACCGGATTTGGCTGATTTTTTCAGAATGGGATTTTTCTTCGGCCAGCCTGCCGGGTTCTCCGGGGAATAAGGTGATTGATTTATTAAAGGAAAATTACCGTATAGCGGATTTTAAAAGATTTTATGGGGTAGAAGTTTATCTGTTTATTAAGAAATAGGCGGTCAGGGGTATTTTTATACGTTCGCCGCTTTAAAGCCCCGGCTCTTAAAGGCTGGGGAAGGAAGCGGCTTGAGCATCAATTCCGAAGCAAACCCTCAGGCTAAAACCCGGGGTATACGAGAGTTGATTCGAATATGAAGAAAATTATTTTCTTAGACCCGCTGAGTTACGATGAAAAATCTTTACGCCATCGGCACCTGCTGCGGGAGTGGAGCGGGGCATACATCCCCGGAGATATTCCTTTGCCCCCGCTGGATCTTATGTATGCGGCTGCTTATCTGCGCAGGCGCGGCCACAGCGTCGGGATTATCGAGGCAAACATTAACCATTGGCCGTATAAAAAAGCGGCAGGCATGGTTGCGGCCGGATCCCCGGATTTCGTTCTTATTCCCACTACTTATTACAGCCTGAAATCCGACAGGCTCCTGGCCGCCTATATTAAAAATATATCTCCTTCGGTAAAAATAATCTTTTCCGGAGCCCCGGTAGTTTATGAACCGCGCCTGGCGCTTGAGGGCGGGGCAGCGGATTTTGTCGCTTTAGGCGAGCTGGAACTGCCGGTTTTTAATATTATGGAAGGGAATTACGCTGAAAATGTAGCTTATCAAGATAAAGGCAGGATTATCTGCGGCCGCAGAAGCATCCTGGATCTGGATGAATTGGATATTCCGGCCAGAGATCTGGTCGATAACCAGGCATACCGTTATGTTTTTTTTAACCGGAAAAACCCGGTAACCGCGATGTCTTTAAGCCGGGGCTGCCCGCATGGTAAATGCAATTTCTGTGTTTCTTCGTTATATAACTTGGGTCAGGTAAGGTTCCGGCCGTTCGTCTCGGTCATCCGGGAGATTGAGGAGATTGTCTATAAATATAAGATCGGGGAGATTTTTTTTCGGGATCAGTGTTTGACCGCGAGCCGTGAATTGATCTGGATGCTTTGCGAAGAGATGCTTTTGAGGAATATCCGTATTCCCTGGAGGGGTTCCACAAGGGTCGACCTGGTGGACAAGGAACTGCTTGGTTTAATGCGCCGCGCCGGGTGTTATCAGTTGTCTTTTGGTTTTGAAAGCCCTTCGCAAAAAGCTCTTGATTTGGCTAATAAGGGGATCAAGGTGGAGCAATCCAGGCAGGCCAGCCGCTGGGCAAAAGAGGCGGGCCTGGAGGTGGTCGGGCTTTTTATCTGCGGATTACCCGGCGAAGACGGTGATGATTACTCGGAAAGCCTGTTGAAATTCGCTTTAGAGCTGAACGTGGATTACGCCCAGTTTTGCGCCGCCGATTTACTTCCGGGAACCCCTTATTATGAAAAATCCCGGGGCAGCCCTGGATTCCTGCCTCCGGAAAAGGCGAGCAAGGAAACCCGGCGCGCCTTCCTGAAGTTCTACCTTCGGCCGGGTTTTCTCGGCCGCCAGCTGAAAAAAATACGCTCGGCAGGAGATTTGAGATTTTTAATATCGCGCGGAATTAACGCTTTTATATCTTATTCTTAAAAAAGCTTTCTTGCCGTAATATTCCCGCAGGGATTTTTTATTTTGCAGGTGTGGCTAAGAGGGGCAGATTGTGATATATTAATTTTTTAGCTACTAGCCGGGCATCCGGGATTAACAATGCGGGATGCTTAGATAGGAATAGATAAGATATGCAATTTGCAATTCCCACAAACTGGCAGGATGATTTTCTCGCCGGAATCGTTAATTCGGGGGAAGCCCTGGAGATATACGGAAAATTGAATTCCGATTTTTTCGGAGGAGGGAAACATTCTTTTCAGCTGCCGGATGTCTCAAAAAAAAGGATTCAGCGCGACGTCGCGCAGATGCACCGGTACGGTTTCAAGTTCAATTATCTTCTCAACGGGACTTGTTTTAATAATTTTGAATGGACAATCGGCGGGCAAAAAAAGATCCGTTCACTGCTTGACTGGTTGATCAGGATCGAAGTCGATGCGGTAACCGTCGCGATTCCCTATCTTCTGGTAATGATTAAAAAAAATTATCCTTCCTTGCGGGTATCCGTCTCAACGCTGGCGGGGGTGAATTCCGTAGCCACGGCCAGGTATTGGGAGGACCTCGGCGCCGACCGCATTACCCTCCTGAATACGGACGTTAATCGCGATTTCCCTCTTTTGAAGAAGATAAGAGAAACGGTGGGCTGCCAGCTTCAGTTGATCGCCAATGTCAACTGCCTTTACCGGTGCCCCTTTTACCTGCACCACGGTAATATGGCCACTCATAGTTCGCAAAAAGGCCATCGCCTGAAGGGGTTTGTGATCGACTACTGCCGGATCAGCTGCCGTTACCGCCAGATTATGGACCCCGTGGAGTTTATCCGCAGCCCCTGGATCCGGCCGGAGGACGTCGGGTATTATGAAGATATCGGGATTGATTCCCTTAAGCTCATTGACCGGGGAATGAGCACTTCTTGGATTTCCCTGATATTAAAGGCTTATCTGAAAAGGAAATATGAAGGCAACCTTATCGATCTGTTCCCCAGCCCGCTAAAGACTATTCGTTTCAATAAATTCAGCCCTTTTTACCTTAGCCGTTATTTTTTCTTTCCGGGTTTCGTGAATGTTTTTAGGCTCCTGAAACTGAGAGGGCTCCTGAAGGAACCGGATATATATATCGATAACCGGAAGCTGGACAATTTCCTGGATTTTTTCATGAAGAACGACTGTAACCTGCGCGGCTGCCGGGATTGCGGTTACTGCCAGAGAGTTGCCCGGGAAACGGTCCGGATGGAAGAGGCATCTCTTAGGCATGCGGCGGAAAAATACCGTGAATGCCTGGACATCCTTTCTTCTGGAAAATTATTTGAGGGTAATTTTACGGTTTAAACGGTAAGCAGGACGGAGATTAAACGAAGATGCTTAAGATATCGGTGCCGACAAATTGGCGGAAAGATCTGGTGCCCCTGGCAGGCCGGGAGCAAGTGGATGAATTTTACGGCAAGCTGGCGCAGGATTTTATTGGAGGGGGGAGGCCCGCATATAGCATTTCCCAAATTTCCCGCAAAGGCGCAGTTTCGCATATCCGGGATGTCAGGAGTTCCGGCTGCACCTTTAATTATCTCCTGAACGCCACCTGTCTCAATAATATGGAATTGACCCGCCGGGGGCAGAAAGAGATCTGTTTGCTGCTTGATTGGTTGGAAAGTATGGGGGTGGAAAGGTGTACCGTGGCGGTGCCTTATCTCCTGGAACTGATCAAGAAAAGATACCCCCGGTTCAAGGTGTATGTTTCCACTAGCTCGCGGGTAGACAGCCTGGAGCGGGCCAGGAGATGGGAAGGGTTGGGCGCCGACGGGATAATCCTGGATTCGGTGAGCGTGAACCGTAATTTCGGTCTGTTGCGGCAATTAAGAAGCCAGCTTAAGTGTGAGATGGTATTGATCGCCAATGTTAACTGTATCTATGCCTGTCCTTTTAAAAATTACCATTGCACCGCGATCTCCCACGCCTCGCAGTCCGCTTCCGCCTCACAGGGTTTTTTTATGGATTATTCTTCTTTGATGTGCGGCTACCTGAGGGTTAAATATCCGGAAAACTTTATTCGAGCCGATTGGATCCGGCCGGAGGACGTCGTATTGTATGAAGACCTGGGGATTGACCGTATTAAGCTGGTGGACCGGACGATGCCTACGGAATTTATCTCTGCGGTCGCCTCTGCCTACATCAATCGGAGGTATGACGGAAACCTGCTGGATCTTTTCGCCAACTGCAGGAAGAAGCTTATGTATAATAAGATAGACCTCGCCAGGAAAATAAAATACCTTTTCCATCCTTTTAGGATAAATCTTTATCAGGTCTCTAAGCTTAAGGACTTGACCTTCGATATGTTTTACCTGGATAATCGTTCTTTAGACGGTTTTCTGGAATATTTTATGAAAAATGATTGCCGCCTGAAGTCCTGCCGGGAATGCGGGTATTGCCGGGAGTTGGCCTCTCGCGTCGTGAAGGTCGACCGCCTCCTGCAGCAGAAGCTTATCGAGCGCTATGAGCAGTATTTATCCCGGGTTGTTTCCGGGGGAATCTTTAAATATATCTGAAAATCTTTTATAAAATGCGCATCCTCTTAATCAATCCCAGTTCAGAGCTGAATATTGAGGCTGGAAAATACCGCAGGTTTGTTTCCCCTCTGCCGCCATCGGGGTTGGCTTATATCGGGGCGGTGCTGGAAGCCGGTGGTTTTGAGGTCTTTATTGAGGATCAATTCGCCAGCCAGATCAGTAACCAGCAACTTCTGGAAAAGGTGAAAGCGATAGCCCCGCAAGTTGTAGGTTTTTCCTGCCTTACTACCGCGATGAACAACGTCGGCTTCCTGGTCGGCCAGATCAGGAAGCGGCATAAGGATGTTAAAATCATCCTTGGTAATATCCATCCTACTTTATTTGCCCGCGAGGTTCTTGAGCGCGCGGGTGCTGATATCGCGGTCCGGGGAGAAGGGGAATACAGCATGCTGGAGACGGCATGCGCCTTAAGGGACGGGAAACCCCTGGAAGGGATACGGGGGATAAGTTTTAAAAAAGCCGGCGAGGTAGTCCAGAATCCCGACCGTGAATTGATCCGGGATTTAAAGGTGCTGCCGTATCCGGCATGGCATCTTTTCGATTTAAGCCTGTATATGAATTTTACGGTGATCGGGGTTTATAACCAGACCATTTTGCCGGTCCAGGCTTCCCGCGGCTGCCCTTATCGTTGCTATTTTTGTTCCCAGGACAAAGTCTATCCCGTGACGCGTTACCGGCAGGTAAAAGACGTGGTGGATGAGATTGAATTCCTCGCGGATAAGTTCGGGGTGAGGAATTTCGGTTTTAACGACGCGTATTTTCCCTTTTCGGTTAAGCATGGCATGGAGTTTTGCGAAGAGCTGATGCGCCGCGGTTTGCATAAGAAGATGAAATGGATTACGGAGACCCGGGTCGATAAGGTTAGCCTGGAACTGCTGGTGAAGATGAAAGAGGCGGGCTTAAGACTGATTCTTTACGGGTTTGAGTCCGGGAACCAAAGGATCCTGGACCTTATCAATAAGGCCGCTACCCTGGAGCAGGCCAGGGAGGCGGCGGCAATGACCAAGAAAGCGGGGATTTTTATTTCCGGGCTTTTTATCCTGGGGCTGCCGGGGGAAACCCGACAGACCTGCCTGGATACCATTCGTTTCGCCAAGGAGATTGATCCGGAGATCGCCAAGTTTAATATCGCCGTCCCTTTTCCCGGTTCAAGATTTTTTGAAGACCAGAAAGAAAAGCTCGGGGGTTCCGCCGAATACCGGAAGTTTTCCAGCTGGTATGATTTTTATTCGGCCAAAGGCAATCTTATTTACAGCCCGGATTCCATCGGGAGCGAGGAATTGCGCAATTTGCAGAGGAAGGCAATGTTTGAATTTTATTTGAGGCCGGCTAAAGTCTGGAGGCATTTAACCGGAGGGATATTTCCTTTACGCGATCTGCTATATGGGTTTTATGTTTTGATGGATAATTATTCAAGGTTTATTCTTGACCGGCTGGCATACGGTTTCCGGGGCGCGCCCCGTTTTTTTTCCAGGAGAAGATGAAAACAAAAAACATTGTTTTGCTGGACCCTTTAACTTATTTGAGAGGTTCGCCCGGCCACTACCATTTTGTCAGAGACTGGTCGGGGGCCAGGCTTCCGGCGGATGTCTGCCTTGCTCCCCTGGATCTTATCTGTGTGGCTGCTTATTTGCGCAAGCACGGGCATAAGGTGAAGATAATCGAGGCGAGTATTAAACATATCCACCATCCGGCATTGGTGGAGATGGTTAAAATAGAAAATCCGGATTTTGTCCTGATTCCCTCGGTAAGTTTCGGCATCGAAAGCGACAAGCTTCTTTCTTCGCTGATCCGGGCGTCCCTGCCGGATACCAGGGTGATTTTTTCCGGGGCCCTGGTTACTTATGACCCCGGGGGTGTCTTGTTCGACGGGAGCGCGGATTTTGCGATCCTGGGTGAATTGGAAATTCCGCTTTTGAATATCCTGGAGGGAAAATACGGGGATAACGTGGCTTTTCTGGACGGCAAAAGGAACCTCGTGAAAGGAGAGAGAAGGCTGCTTGACCTTAAGGAGCTTCCTTTGCCGGCAAGGGATCTTATCGATAACCGGGCTTACAATTACGCCATTTTTAACAGAAGGAATCCCATTACCGCGATGGCCTTGAGCCGGGGCTGTCCCCACAGCAAATGCGAGTTTTGTCACACCAACCTTTATACGTTGGGACGGATAAGGTTTAGGGATCTTGAAGCGGTCGCCGAAGAGTTCCGGGAGATAGCGTTTAAATATAAGATCGGGGAGATTTTTTTCCGGGACCAGGCTTTTACCGCTGACCGGGAGTTTGTCTTTAAGGTATGCGAGTTTCTTATCTCAAACCGGATCGGTATCTCCTGGCGGGCGGAAACCCGGGTGGACCTGGTGGATAAGGAGATGCTGCGGATGATGCGCCGGGCGGGCTGTTACCAGCTTTCCTTCGGTTTTGAAAGCTGTTCACAGAAATCCCTGGATTTTAATAATAAGGGTATTAGCCTGGAGCAATCTAAGGAGGCATCGCGGATAGCCAGGCAGGCGGGGATTGAGGTTGTGGGGTTATTCTTATACGGGATGCCCGGGGATACCAGGGAAACCATGGGAAGGCTGATGAATTTTGCCCTGGATCTTAAAGTGGATTATGCGAATTTTGAGGCGATATATTTCATGCCGGGCTCCCCGGTTTATGAGAAGATGCTTAAAAGCGGGCAGGTGGAATTCTTTCCAAGGCAGCTTTTAAAAAAATATGTCAAGCGGGCTTACGCGGGATTTTACCTGCGGCCGGCGTTTATATATAAAAACTTAATAAAGATGTTTAAGAACGGTTCTTTTCTCCGGGCGGGGGTAACCCTGAAGGTTCTGCGCGGGGCGTTTTCTTTCTTTTTGAGCCTGGGATTTTCCCCTTTCGGGATGTTCAGTAAAAAGAAAAGATCGGAATAAGGAGCGCGGCGATGTTTGTTAAAAAAATTATTTTTCCCCTGACGGCGGCGGTTTTCGGCGTTTTTATAATTTTCGGTATTCTGGAGGTCGCCGCGCGTTTTATCTGGAAGTATAATGTTTCGCTGCGCGAGGTGACGCGCAAAGCGGAGGACCCCAGGATAATGTTTGAAATGGCTCCCGGGACGGAAACCGTCTTTACCGGTCAGCATGTAAAGATCCGTCCGACTACCATCAAAATTTCTTCGCAGGGGATAAGAGACCGGGCATATCCTCTGGAAAAGCCGAAAGGGGTATACCGGATTGTTATCCTGGGCGATTCGGTTTCTTTCGGCTGGGGAGTGGAATTGGATGAAACTTTTCCCAAGCTTCTGGAATTTTTTCTTAATGAACGGGAACCCGGAAAGTATGAGGTGATCAATTTTTCGGTCCCGGGATATAATTTCTCCCAGGAGGTGGCGACCCTGGAAACAAAATGCCTTGCTTATCATCCCGACCTGGTCATTTTTTCTGTCTGCGGGAACGATTACCAGGTAGCTTTTAATTATTTATATCCTGTTGCATTATTGGAAAAAGCCCCCGGGTTTTTTTATAAAAGCCGTCTTTTTAGCGGGATTGTCGGCGAGATAGTCTTCCGGAGAGATTTATATTATTCCCGGAAGATCTCCGAAGGCCGCGCTAAGATGCGCCTGGCGATTGCCGAACTAAAAAGGATTATCGCCATAAACCACCTTGAAGTCTTATTTTACCATGGAGACAATCGATATATCGAGGATTTGCTGGTTGACGCGGGGTTTGGCGGCAGTATTTTTTCTTCCGCGCATGAGGTTTTTTCCGACCCCCGTTTTCTGATAGAGAATGACAGGCATTTTAATCCGCGGGGGCACGAAAGGGTGGCCGAGGATATCTACCGCTATTTAAAAGATAACTGTTATTTGAAGGCGGGAAGAGAATGTTAAAAACCTTTGGTTTGTATCTTTAGGGGGAGTTGATGCCCGGGTTGAAAAAAAGAAAGGGATTTTTTGGCAAAACCGCGGTTTTAGCCGGGATTTATTTTAAGGTCGCGCGTTCCATCTTGAGCGGGTTGCCTTATAAACTTACCCTGGTAATTACCAACCAATGTAATTCCCGCTGTAAAATATGCCTGGCCTGGAAAAATGAAATTCCCGTTTCAATGAAGCTCTCCGATATTAAAGCCGCGATTGCATCTTTTCCCGGGCAGCTTGCCTGGCTTCATATTACGGGAGGGGAGCCTTTTATCCATCCGGAAATCAGCGAAATCCTTTCTTTTGTCGGTTCCCTGAATTCTTCGATGCTGGTTTCGATAAGCTCTAACGGCCTGGAGGAAGAAAAAATCCGAAGCTTATTATCCCGGTTGGCCCTGGAGAACCGGAATAAAATATTTTATTTAAACCTTTCTCTTGACGGGAACCAAAAGGAACATGATTTCTTGAGAGGGGCAGCGGGGGGATTTGCTAAAACCAGCCGTTTGCTAGGCTATTTTGGAGAATTGTCGGAGAGATGCCCGCTTTTTACGGTGGGGATTAATTCTACGATCTCCCGGTTCAATATCGACAGTTTTTATGATTTTTATTCCGAAGCCTCCGGCAAGCTGAAACACATTAATGTGAATCTCGCCGAATTCTCCTCTTCTTGTTATCGTAATTCCCCGGACCTGTCTTTTGAAACAGCGGATAAACCTAAATTAAGGATTTTATTGGAAGGACTGGCAAAGACCTTTCCCTGGTATCCGGCGGAATCTTTTATTAAAAAGCTGTATTTAAAATCCATGATCCGGGAAAGCCGGGGTATTCCCTGCCCGGTTCCCTGTTCCTCTTACCGGGATAATATCCTGCTTTTTGGCGACGGGACTGCCAGCCCCTGTTTTAAATTGAGCCACCAAAAGATCCCCGTCCGTCCGCCCGATTTAAGAAAAATATCCGGCGCCTGCCGGGCTTTAATGGAAAATGGTAACGGTTTACGGGCATGCGGCGGATCCTGCGTGCTTTCATGCGAAAAGTATTTGCATATCATCAACAGTATTGTTAAACTTAAAATAAACAAGATCCTTCCGTTATTATTTTCTTAGAATGAAAAAACGTTTGTTCAGCGGGTTAAAAGAAATGTCCGAAAAAGTCCGCTCCTCTTTTTTCCGGAGGCCTGCGCTTTGGACCTTTTTAATTTTAGCCGTTACTTCCCTGCTGCTTTTTCTCCCGTCTTCTTTCGATAATTTTTTTCACACCGGTCCGGACTGGGAGATTGTTTCTACCGGGGAAACGATTTTTCCGGGGGGAGGATTTAACCTTCATGCTCTTTATTCCTGCCTTGGAGCTATTTTTACCAAAGGGATCACGCGTTCTTTGGACTGGGTTACCTGGATTATCGATTACCGTATCTGGGGGCTTAACGCCCAGGGGTATTTTATCGAGAATATCTTACTTCATGTTTTCAATTCATTCCTGGTATTTTTATTGCTGGATATTTTATTCAAAGAAAAACTTTTAAGCCTGGTTTCCGCCTTTATTTTTTGCGTGCATCCCATTAATGCCATTGTTCCGGTGGACATCAGCGGCCGGCCCGCCGGGCTTTGCGCTTTTTTTTACCTGGGGGCGCTGGTTTGTTTCTGCCGCTTCTTGAGGGAGAAAAAACCCGGATTTTATCTCCTTTCTTTATTCTCTGCCTTATGCGCTTTCTTGAGCAAGGAGACCGCTTTTTTACTGCCGCTGGTAATTATCTTAACTGGGGCTTTTTTGCGCCGGACCCCAGGGCAGTCTGGGAGATCCGAAAGAAGAGGCTCGGCAGCGGGTTTATTCTTCAGGAAGTTGGCCGGTTTATGGATTTACCTGCCTTATTTTATCCTCGCCGCGCTGGTTTTTATCCCGATCAACAGCCAAATCACCGGGGGTTACGGCCCTCCGGGCCCGCACTCCTGGTGGTATAGGAACGCTTACAGCCATGCGGAGCATTACTGGCTGCACATAGATTTCAGCCGGTTTATCGCCAAGGAGTATTTTCTGCTTATCCCGCATATGCTGCAGGTTCTTGCGGTTTATGTTTTTAAAAAATTCCTGCTCGTCCCCTGGGATACCTGTCGTTATTTGGCGCTTAAGACTGAAGGAGAGGTTTTTTATGCGTCGGCATTCCTGACCCTGATTGTTTTTGCCGCGGTAAAGGCGTTTTTGAAAAAAAATCTTAACACAAGAATACTATTTTTCGGCGCCGTTTGGGTTTTTATCAATGCCCTGCCTATCCTGGGGACGTGTACGGACCTGAAAGATATTCTTGAAGGAATGAGGCATCTTTACCTTGTTTCGGCCGGATACAGCGTTATTGTGGCCTGGTTGTTCCTGGGGAACAAGGCGCATGCCGGAAGGTATAAGTGGGCCGGTATTGCCGGAGCGGTAATTTTGTGCCTGCTCCTTGTGAATTTTGTCCGGCGGACAATTGAATTTACCTCTTCCATGACATCTACCACGATTGAGGCGAAAAAATTTGTTTTCCAGTTCCGAGGACTCCTCCGGAATTTTCCGGAAAAAGGCAACATCTATTTTTTGACTAACCGCTATGACCCTGCTATCTGTGGTTTCTTGCTTTCGGATTATCCCCGCCAGATAAGGAAATCGAATTTTTATTATGTCTTGAGCGGAACGGATATATGTTTAGAAAAAGCGGAGGTCATGTCCGGGCCGGGGATGTTTGCCGTTAAGCAGGGGTTTAACCTTGCCGGGCTGGATCTGGGCAATACTGATTTTGTATTCGGCTGGGATGGGGGAAACGGGCGTTTGGTAGATTTTACCGGGAAGGCGGAAAAGCGGGAAAAAAATGATGGGTGCGGCAGCGGGATTACCTCCGCCGGGGATATTAAAAACTGGAAGGTTTCCGGGGAGATCGGAGAAAAAGAGAGTTTCTCCGGCAGGATTTTTATTTCTCCCAGCAGTATTAGGGACGCGCTTTCCGAATTCCGGCACCGGCCTAAGATTGCCAGTTTCAAAGTAGATATCCCGGCGGGTTCATTAGAAAAGATTATTATTGAAATGAGAATATTACCGCATATTCCCCTGGAAAAGAGATTCGCTCCGGGAAGGATAAAAGAAAGCATGGAATTAAAAAGGATATTTACCATTGAGATTTTCAAAAGCATTTTTATCTCCCCGTTTGATGATGAAATGATGTTTTTTAGCTGGATACCTGAGGATAAAGATGATTTTAACCGGGAGTATTCGATAGGCTTTGTTGTCCAGACTGATAACGAGTTCCATACCTATGAATTATTCCCCGGTAACAGCCCTCAATGGCTGAAAAGCGGCAGGATCAGCCGTTTCGGCCTCTCTCTGCAGATGCTTTTTGATTCGGAAATAGAGATCAGGTCGATTAAGTTTATCTGTTCGGCAGACGGAACAGGCAAAAAAATATCATGAAGATAGTTTCTCCGGTGACCAGTTTTTCCGAGACCCGTGCCCTTATAAAAGCCGGCGCCGACGAGCTTTATTGCGGAGTCCTGCCCGCGGATTTGTTGCGGAAATACGGGATCGTTTCCTGCCTGAATCGGAGGCCGAATGTATTTTCAAACCTCAGCGGATACCGTGAACTGGTAAAAATAGTCAATCTCGCACATGCCGGAAACGTGCGGGTAGCCCTTACGATCAACGAATTCTATCCTGAAACACAGATCGAACCGGCATGGGAACAGTTCAAGAGGGGGATTGAATGCGGGGTAGACGCTTTTATTGTTTCTGATATAGGCCTTTTGTGCAGGATACAGGGTGAGAAAAAAAATGCCCGCTTCGAAGTGCATATCAGTAATTGCGGGGCGGTTTTTAACCCGGAGTCCGTTGCATTTTATAGAGAGTTCGGAGCCTCCAGGATTATTTTGCCCCGGGATTTAAATACCGCGGAGGCCGCCGGGCTGGTTGGATCAATGCCGGCGGGGATGGAAGCGGAGGCTTTTGTCCTTAACCAAAAATGCCGCAACATAGACGGTTTCTGCAGTTTTCAGCATGGGATCAATCCGCCCGGCATCAGGTTCCCGCCGGTTAGCGCCTTCGGAAAACTGATCGCGGGCCTGATACCGGTTCGGTTTTTGAAATCCGCCCGGATATCCGCAATCGAAAATGAACTGGGTTGTTGCCTGGATTATGATATTAGTTCTGCGGAGGGTTCCCTGGGGGCCGAAACGATACGCTCGTATTACGAAAACCGGGCGCGCCGTTTCCTGGATAGCTGTGGGGCATGCGCGATATATGATTTAAATGCCGCGGGAATTAAATTTTTAAAGATCGTAGGCAGGTGTCTGGTTTCGGATAAAGTTAAGGATATCCGTTTCATTAAAGCCTGCCTGGGATTGTTGGATTCTGCCGCGGGAAAAAACGAATTTACGCGGGGAGTTAAAGGGTTAAAAGAAAAATTTTTCGGCACGGAAAAAGGATGCGGCCGGGAGTATTGCTATTATTGATACGCCGGTGAAAGGCGTCCCGCGGTCATTATGGAAAAAGCGCTTAAAATCTCCAGAGTAGCGGATCTTGGGTCGTGGAATAATGAATTTTCGAGGGTTTATTTCGGCGATGAATTTTGCGACCGCCTCATTCCCTCCGGCGAGGATCTTGGTAAAGTTTTATCTTTCGCGGCGGAAAAGTCCCTGGGTTTCAGCCTGCTTACGACTTTTTGCACCGAAGAAAACCTGCGCAGTTATAGAAAAATATTCGATCTGCTTTCTCATATCAGGCCTGATGCGGAAATAGTGATAAACGACTGGGGGCTCTTTAAGGTTATAAAAGAATACTCTTTTGCCCCGGTTTTAGGCAGGCTGTTGAATAAACAAAAAAGAGGACCGAGGATTATGAATGTTATCAACAACCTTTCCGGGCCGATGCGGAAAAGATTCAAAGAAAGCGGGGTTAATACATATTTCAGCGCGTTTTTGTCCGGCCGCGGGATAAGGCGCGTTGAATTGGAT
>Ga0265297_10005525_pt1 | contig 19227 bp, 11 predicted proteins | sample Munlanlwell13791_FD_192502 | JGI IMG/M metagenome (GOLD analysis project Ga0265297, IMG submission 192502) | Leachate microbial communities from a municipal landfill in Southern Ontario, Canada - Leachate well 137-91 | ecosystem: Engineered > Solid waste > Landfill > Unclassified | place...
GCGTACCATCACGGCAAGGACATCATGATCATATCATGCTACCGGCCGGGTGGCTAACGATGGATCTCGCTAGCCGCGCCGCCGCTCCTGAAGGGCGCCCGAACAAGGTCCGTTCGGCGACCATTGAGAGGCAAAGTGCGATTATCCGTTGGGATAATCGGCTGCTGGTGATATAAGCGTAACCAGCTGCCTTCACCTGCGTCAATGGTCACCAAACGTTCCTCGGACGGACAGAACCGAACCGCGGTGCAAGAGCGCCGCCGGTAGGAACCCTCCGATGTCACGGCGTGCCATTGCCGGGGTACGCGCGCTGCGTTGGGTCTCGCGATGGTAGAGCCGCGGGACGCAGTCGCGCGCTTTTTATCGAGGGTCAGTTGGCGCTGACCCTCGGGCTCTCTAGGTGCGAGAGCCGAAGGTCATCCGCGCGACGCATCGTTGAGCGCGCGGTTGCGGGAATGATGGGGCTCATTCTCGCCGGCTCGCGGAGGAGGGGCCAAGAGCACATTTCCGGGCCGCTGGGACGCGTTTGGGTCGATGGAACCACTCGGTACCGATGGAGAGCTGAGGGAATCGCTCTGTCGGTGTCGGGCAGTAACTCCCAAACGCGTTCGCGGCGCATAAGAAGCTTGTCAAGTAAAGGTTGTGAGGGGACGGGCGCAGCGCATTCGGGTGTTGCGGTGGTGCGTCGTCGCGTGCTTGGGCAAGCGTCTTAAAGGCAATACAGTTTTCCCAGATCGGGAAACCCCGGAAAATATTTCCTGACGAGGTCACTATACATCTTCCGCTTCGCGGGACTCAAGCCCTTGATCGAGCAAGGCATCCTCTCGCAGGAGGTAATTATTCTGCTGAAAATGTATTGCCAGTCGCCTTTGCTGGCCTCGCCTCTCTTGTCAATAAGAGGACTGAGTTCATTCACGAGCTTGGCACTCAGGGTCAATTCCGCGGACGGGCTCTCGCGCGAAGCAGCCGAACCCCCAGACGACACACCCGCCATCCTGACCGCGGTCTTTACGGCCGGCACATGGACACGGAAAGAGCAACCAGAGGACGGGGCGCCCCGCGCTGGAGTGACCCGCGCTGGAGTGACCCGCGTTGAAGCGGTCAGATCCCCGAGGAGCGTATGTGTCTCCTCGAACACGCGATCTACGACCAATGGATCGGCATAGAAGAGATCACCATCACGGGTAGGCTGGGCGCCCCGCGCTGGAGTGACCCGCGTTGAAGCGGCGAGTTCCTCTTCGCGATCGGAACTCAGATCGCTTTCCAATGCTGGCGAAGAGGACCTAGATGTACCGGCCGATGAACCGCCGGTTGCAGGACTAACGCCACCGGACTCAACATCCGACCACCCTACGGCCCCCTTATAGGTTGCCGTTGGCAACCCCTGGGAGTACCCCGATTCCGCCCCCGCCAGCCCGAGTTTTTTACGCATTGATTCACTCTCCTTCGCGTAGAACTCCAGACTCGAGCGCGCACTCTTGAGCTGCTTGCTCAACTGAGTGTTCTCTTTGGTCAGCGAGGAGAGGCGGTCCACGAGGGATGGAGAAGATGGCTCTGCGGTCGGCGCCACCGCTGCTGTACAGGATAAGGCGGCGTACTGCTCCTGGAGGGTGGTCATCTGCTCACTCAGCACAGCGAGATCGTGACGTTCTTTGCAAAGAGCTTCCTCGGCCTCCACAAGCGCCCTCTCCAGGTCGTGGATCTTCTTCTCCCGCGCAGCGGCATGATTCTCCAGAGTGTCTTCTTTCGCCCTCAGCTTGATGTTCGCGGAAGTGAGCGTTATGTTTTTGCACTTCAGCTTGGCAATCTCCGCCTCGAGAGCACCAATATCGGCAACCGCGGGCGGTGGAGATGGCGGGAGCGGCGGCAGCGTCGCTTTTGGGCGGGGAGGAGCAGAAGGGGCTGCGGAATCGGTCTTCGGCTTCTGATCCGCTTGTTGGGATGGTAGCACTGATGCGGGGGTCGGCTCGGCGCGGGTAATGTGGAGCTTCGCACCCAACACCGCGGCGTCGCTCTTGGGCTGGGAAGGAACGAGAGCGGGAGGATCGGCGGGAGGATCGGCGGGAGGAGCAGAAGAGGCGGCGCGGCGCAATTTGGACGTCAGGGTGTTGTAGCGGATGGCGAACCATGTTTTGACCATATCGCATTGAGAATCGGAGTCCGGATATTCTCTGTACCTGCTGATGTACACGTGCCAGAACATGCCGATGTGATTGCGGTTATTGTAGATCATGGAGGTAGATTTCTTGTGGATCTTTATATATTGGTCATGCTCGCTCGGGGGGCGGAGGTGGTCTACGGACAATTTAGGATCGCTTACGATATTATATAGAGCATCGTCCTTTGGGAGCGCGAGCCGCCACGGTGCAATATTGGAGGTATCGTGCACCCCCTTCTCCACGAGCACCCGGAGCAGTGTTCCGTCGGTGAACAAGTATGCGAGACACGCGATAAGATCGTTCCGGGTGGCCGATTCTACCCCGGATGTGCCATCCATTTCACGTTGATAGTGACACTCCGCATCCATGAGTTTATCCACAGCGTCGATACGCGAGAGCACGGTACAATACTGGAGGATGCGCGGGCGAGCATTCACCCAGGCATTGAAGTACCCCCTTAGAGCGATGATATCCTCGGCGGAGCAACGATCGGTCGTCAACAACGTATTCTCCAGGAGGGCCTCGACATGACCCACGACCGCATCGCGATTTGCCTTGATCGCAGTGAGGACCCTGAGCTTTGGCTGCGCCGTGGTGTTCGGCGCATAGGTTGCCCAGAAATCCTTGGTGGGCGTTATCGCCGATGCGCCCCCAGGTGCGGGATCGACATCGGACGGGGTTGTGCTCGCGCTGGCAGGGGCATCAACACGAGCATCAGAGGGCGCTGGGGGGTCAGCGCCATCTACCTTGGGCGGCGTCGCGGGCGACTGACCGTCCAGAGGATTTAGGACAAGCTTTGGGGCCGTAGCCCCGGACACTGCATTATCCTTCTCCAGCTGAGACATGATTATAGCCAAAAACAGGAGAATGATAAACCTACTCTTCTACTCTAGCGCCCCCATATTCATTTTCCAGCGCGGCCACGCACGGCGCCGAGCGTGAACGCGGCGGCCTCCCGCGCGCCAAAAATGAATTTTCGGCCGAAAATCACTGACCAGATTACTATCTAGCCTAATCACCACCGCAAATCATGTCGTACCCAGCATACACCCGCGTCGAGGAGCTTACCCCGCGCGATATAGAGGAAGGAAAGCGCGCGGCCATGACGGGGCGCGTCGGATATATCCATGACCCGTTCGATTTCGCGCAAGTATTCACGGGACCACCCGCGGCGCGCATGCTCATTCGCGCCAAGCAACCGCGCGGAAACTGCATCGCGTCTCTTGACGCGCTGGAACAACCACTCGCGCCCAAGGATCCCGCATTCAAGGCGATCACGCCGCGCGCATCATATGCGCCATGTGTTGATAATTTCATACTTGCTCGCGGCGCAATGGTCCTCGTCGCCGCGCATCTCGCGAACCGCGAGTACACGTTCGGGCGCGATGATACCGCGACGTTCTGCGCGCGCCCGCTGCTATTTGTCGCGCCGCTCGCGGAACGCGACTTCGAGCGCGAGACCATCGCGCAGTTCATGTGTACCGCGGAGACGCCCGCTGATGCCCCGCGCGAATACGATGTCCCCAATATTCTTCGCTATGTCGGCGCGCTCGAAGCTCATATAATCGAGAACGGGGAGCGGTATGTTCTCACGGAGACTGGTCAACACGCTTTCAGCACGGAGGCGGGCTTGCGCACCATGTTCCCTATCCAGACCATCATTGACGTGGCTACCGAGTGCATCGGACACGTCGGTCTCGCGGACACCCTGTGCGTTCCAATGATATGCGGCCCTCTGACGCCGCGCGGGATGATGAATGGCACCCCGATGTACGATGCTGACCTCGCGTTCGTGCATAAAAGCTCGCTCTTGGATGCCGAGACGGTCCGTCCGGACAGAATCGCGAAAGTGCCCGTCATCCTCGCGGAGGAGATGGACGTAGTGTCCGACACAAGCCTTGGCGATGCGGTTTTCCAGACGTACTACATCATCGCGGGCGACATCATCATCGCATCGTATGACGCGCAGAAAATGACCATCTCCTGCGCGCACAACATCGCGCTCGAGCGCGCGGCCGCGCGCGGTGTGACGCACATCAGATTCATCATCGCGTGGAACATTCGCGATGGTGATGTCACTGTTACGCCATATATCTGCGCGTCCATGCAGCCGATCATCGCGACGAACCCGTCCGCGATCACAATTCTCCCTGGTGCATCCGCGATCCCCAAGTCCACCGCAGAGGATAGCCTCAAAGTGGATTCTGAGCCCAGCGATGCCGCCGCCGCGCGCCCTCTCGCGCCAGTTCCAGCCTCGCCGAGCGTGAGTGATGCCAATACTCCACGCGAATGCGCGAGTGATGCCAATACTCCACGCGAATGCGCGAGTGATGGCAATACTCCGCGCGCGAGCGCGAGTAGCGAGAGCACGGTCGCGCCCCTGACCCCCACGCCGCCGAACCCTCCCGCGCGCGTGATTCCAAAGCAAGCGCGCGTGATTCCAAAGCAAGCACGCGCGCAGATGAAATCGACGCCGCGCGCCAATCCCAAAGGGTGGGAGCTGGGCTCCCAGACCCTCGCGCAGAGGCACGATCCCCATGGCGCCGGAATCATCGCAGCGGCAAGTTCTTCTCGTTCCTCCCGCGGTGCTCCGCGCGTGTACCAATCGCGCAGCCGCAGCAGCGGAAGAGGCCACTGGCGCTATTCCCAGGAAGAAGCAGCGATGATTTGTCCATCGTTTTGGGACACGATCATCATATGCCGCGACCCCAGAGCGGTATTGGAGAATTTCGGCAAGCACGAAGGGAAAACCGCGGCGAGTTTCCCATGGCCCAAGTTCGAGAGTAGGCCGGCGCCGCCGAGGAGTAAAACGCGCGCGGCCGAGGAGTAAAACGCGCGCGGGTAACCATCGCGGCGCGCATATAAATCATTTCATAACACACCGCGCACATGTGCGGTCCTTTTTTTCCGCGCGCCGTGACATACCGCGCGCGCAATATAAACCGCGCGCGAATGGAACAATACGCAATCGCGGCGCTCATTATCGCGACCATCGTCATCATATTCATTCTCGCGCGCGCATTCCGCGCTACCTCGGACGCGCAACATTGCGCCGCCGCAACCTATATATGCGAGGGCGCCGCGACATACGATAACTGCGGGCACGCGAGCGAGATAGAATTGCGCGCGAATCCACTCCTGCGCTATGATTTTCTCGCAGGCGTCGACTCATCGAATTTCGGCGACATAAAGCTCGTCAGCGCGCTCGCGGGGCGCCCTACGGAGCTCGCCGAGGAATGCAACGCGACCCCCGGCTGCGTCGCGTTTAACACGCACGGATGGATGAAATCGGGGCTTCTCCCGCCCGAATCGCGCCAACATCACGATATCGCGGGATTCGGCACCTACGCGCGCAAATGCATCAAATCAGAGCCCCTCTACGCGCAGATATGGATCGAAAAAAATTACGGCGGCACGCGCTATCTCGTCCCGCCGGGCGAATATAGCGACGTGCGAAAAATAAGCACTATCGTCGGCGGCGGAACCATCCCGAACGATAAAATCCGCTCCATGAAGATCCCCGTCGGGTTAAAAGTCGAGATTTACTGCGATACGAATTTCGGGAGCAGCACGACCACGCTCACGCGCGGCGACCATCCCGATATCGCGCAATACAAGACTGGAAAAGGCTCCGGGCACTTTGGCGACTGCATTTCTAGCATAAAAATACTCCATGACGCGTATTAACGCGCGCACAACACTCGCGCGAGCATGAGTGTTCCCTCATTTTTTCGCACACGTGACGCGCGCCAATGCAATCTCGCGCACGCAAAATATAGAATGAAGCGGCATATTTTCGGTGATGTTCGCGCGGATACGTTTAGCGGCGCCGGTACCGGCCTTACCGCGATTCCGCTCGGCGCGTTCGGCGCAATCGCGCCATCATCAGTCATTATTTCGAACGACGCGGGCGAAATGAGCTCGCTCGCGCAACTCGACGCGGCTCGCGGCGGCACGGGCGCGGATCTTTCCGCGTCAACAGGCGGCGAAGCGCGCGCCGTCGTGAATATCGACGGCACGTTCGCGAATTGGGGCGCGATTGAACCATTCGGCGGCGCCGGAACGGTCGCGTCGCGCGACACCGCGGGCGCGCTTCACTCGCGCGATGCATTTGTTTGCGATGCCGCAGGATCACCCGACACGCCCGCCGCGCGCGAATACGCTGCGCTGCGATGGGATGCGAGCGCGGGTATATTCCGCGCCGAGGTTGCGCGCGAGGGTGCGGGCGTGCTTCGCGATCTCCATATTAACGCAGCGCGCGTGCGCGTCGAGTGCGCAATGAGCGGAGCCGTCGCGCCCACAGAGCCCGAGGATTACATTCGGCGCGCTGAGCTCGACGCATTTGCGAGCGGAATATCATGGCAAGTCGCGGTTCTCGCGCTGACAGACGCGCCCGATGAGCCGCCCGCGCTCGGCGATCGTTACATCGCAAGCGCTGATGTGGGCGCGCTCGGATGGACGCGCGACCGAATTTACGAGTGGTTCGCCGCCGGCGGCGCAGAACCCGCGGCGTGGCGTGAATCCGCGCCCGAACCAGGATGGGCGTGCTTAATTCTCGGCGGCGTTACGTATCCCGATCAAACCGTCGTTTATGTCGCGGGACCGCCCGCGCAATGGTCGCCGATGGGAATTTCCATCGATCATCTCGATTTGCTTAATCGCGGCACGCATACGCACGCGGTGATCGACACGCATATTAACGCAACCGCGATTGATCCGCACGCGGGGCAAGATTTGCGCGCGACCGCGGATCCGATATTTTCCACGCTCACACTCTCGCGCGCCGTTAATCCATCGGTTACGTGGTGGATTCCGGGCGCATTCTCGCGCGCGACGACACTCGCGATGTCGATTGATGGCGTTCTTCGCTATACTCACGCCGATCCCGATCCAACCAACGCGTCGGGGCTTTCGATGGGCGCGGGATGGCTCGAAATCGCGCATCTAGCGCCTCTCGCGGCCGCGACCGGAATTCGCATCGCGCGAACCGCATCTGCGTCCAGCGCCGGCGTCGGCGCGCTAGAAATATGGTCCGACGCGGACGCCGCGGCGCGCGCGCTAACAATCGCGCGAGAAGGTGTTGCGGCGCAAGCAACGCTCGATATTATGCCCGCGAGCAACGCGTTACGCATTAACGCGCCTCTCGGCGCGCATTTTACTTCGCGCCTCGGCATTGGCGGCGCGTCCGAAGATGATGTCGCGCTCGCGTTGCGCGGCGACGCCGAGAGTATTCGATTATACGCCCCCGGCGACGCGTCTCACGCGAGTATTTCGGCGAGCGCGGCGGGCGATCTCGCGTTTAGCGCCGCAGCGCGCGCAACATTCGCGGAAGAAATGCCTGTTCGCGTTCGCAATATCGCGCCCAATGATGACGCGAATCCCACTGAGGATGGCGCGCTTAATATCGCGGGCGACGCACATACACGCGGTTCCGCGCGCGTTGATGGGGGTATTCGCGCGGGCGGTGCTCTCATTTTCGCGTGTGTTTTCGACGTGCAAGCGGATGCGGACGTCGCGATTGATCTCTCGCGGCCCGTGGGTTTTCCTATTGATACAGACGCCGTGCGCGACGGTTGGCTCGATTTGCGCGACGATAGGCCGAGTTCATCGTGCCCGCAATTCAATGCCGCGACCAATCTCGCCGCCGCATACGCGGTGGGATCGATATGTTTTCAATATTCGCCGCATTATTCGGGCGCGCCCGCGTCGCTGCAGGTACTATTTTCGCTCGCGCGCAGCCCCGCTTTCCACACTCAGAACTTGCTCGAAATGACGCACGCGACCGATGGGAATCTCAGCGTCGCGATAACGGCGAGCGATGGTGCCGCGATCGCGACTATCGCGCATCCTTACGCGCCCGTGCTCGACGAAATCGCGGAAATTCTCCTCATCTATGACACGCGCGCAGGTGGCGAGAGTGATCTATTCATTAACGGCACGCGCGTCGCCACGGTCGCGTCCGCCGGCGCGCGAACAGCGGAATGCGAGATTATTTTTATCGGCATAAGTCAATCCGCGCCGTTCACGGTGCGCGCAGAATACCGCATGCGCGATTTCGCGATTTATGAAGGTCGCGTGCTCGCGCCGGGCGCGGAATCGTATTTACACGGAACAGACGCGCGCCCATCGCGTTTCACACCGCGATCTTTTGTCGCGCCGGGTCGCGCGGATGTTGGCGCGATTCGCATCGGCGCGGGCGCGGAGGCGCGCGTTATTCATCGCGTTGATCCCGACCCCGATTTCGCGGAATATTCCGACGAGCGCGTACCGACGCAGCGCGCCGTCGCGCTTCATATGCAAGATCTTTCGCTCGCGACGCATGATCCGCATGGTTTTCCGGAAACATCATGGGGCGCGTCGATCGGATTCGATGATGCGACGCGCACGTTCACGATCGGGCCCACCAATGAATGGGGGTACATTTATTATTGGCGCGGCATGAAGTACACGCTAACCGCGCCGGCGTCGGCGCAAGTGCCGAACGAGAGCCGATTCAACGTGTTTTGGCTCACCGATGGCGGCGATGTGGAAATCACGCACGGAATCGGGTCTGGCGTGTCATCGTTCGCAACGTATCCCACGATCGCGTGCGTTTATTGGAACGCGGCGCTCGGCGCGAGTACATTCATCTCGGATCAGCGCCACGACGCGTCGATCGGCGGAACGATGCGCTCGCGCGTGTTTTATGGCGCGGGGAGCGCGGTTTACATGTCGGGATTTGATCCGAACGATGCTGCGATAGGCGATGGGTCGCAAACGCGCCACTCGCAGATCGCGATTACCAAGGGGCTTTATTACGACGGCGATATTTGGCGATATAACCAAGGGATCACAATAACGCAGCCGTGGCGCGTTATGTATCGATTAAATGGCGCGCTCGCGCGCAGTGATTCACCGATCGCCGCATTCTTCGACGGGACGCGCATTTGCGCGAATAATCCGCTGTCAACCACCGCGCTCGTGCCGGTGCCCGATGGGCAATACGTTCTCACGCATATTTTCGCGACCGGAATGATAACCGGCATCGAATATTCGCCCACGATCGCATACGTCGGCATTCTCGCGTACGAGACGATCGACGCGGCGCGCCGCAACGCGAGTACAGAGCTCGCGCTTCTGCGCGCGTTCGGCGTGATAATGCCGAATTTCTTACCCATCGCGAGCGTTTTCTTCCAATGCAGCGCAGCGTACGCGAGCGCGTATCGGTGCCGCGTTGTCGAGGATAGCGCGTTCGGTTGGTTTATTGATTGGCGTCATATATCGGCGAGCGGCCATTCCGCGCTTCCGCCGCCGCATTCTCTCCTCGTTGGGCTCACGGAAACCGATGATCATCCACAATACGCGCGCGCGGACGGGCGCGCCGGCGAAACTATTAACTTGCGCAACGCGGGCGGATTCGCGGCCGGAATAAGCTGCGCGGCGGCGACGAACGCGCTTCGATTCGATAATGTATCGGGCGCGGGATATGAATTCGAGGCTACGGGCGATGATGGCGGCGCGGTCGCAATCGCGTCCACAGTCGCGAGTACGAGCGCGAGCACAGGCGCGCTCACGGTTGCAGGTGGCGTCGGCGTTGGTGGCGCGATTCATTGCGCGGCGACGATTCATTGCGCGGACGCAATATATTCGACCTCTTCGGGCACTACAGATATTCTCGCCGGTGCATTTCGCCGCATTATTCCCGCGCTCGACGCGAATCGCGATGTATTCGGGCTGCGAATGGGCACCGGCGCGACCGACAGCACGTGTGATATCCTATATCATTACAATGGCGCGGATGATCCCACGAATTCCATCGATTTTCGCTCGCAATCGGGCGTGACCGGGGCATTTTCCATTCGCCGCGCAAGCGTTCTCGTCACAGCGGCGACGGCATCAACATCGCCCGCAACCGGCGCGCTAATCGTCGCGGGCGGCGCGGGAATCGGGGGCGCGATGAATATCGCCGCGGGAATTACTGCATCCAGCGCGACACTGACAATCGCGGGCGGCGCGACCGCACTCAGCATCCCGAGCGGAAATATCGCGACCGGCGGTACCGCGAGCATAGGCGCCGCGAGCGAATCCATCATTTTTGCCGCGCTATTTGTGGACACATTCGCGCCCGAGCTCGTTAAAATGGGGCGCGCGCGCGTACAATCCTCGAGCGCGGTGATCACCGACGAAAAACTCGACCTCAGCGACGGCACATTTCGATACGTCCTGTACGATTTCACGGGCGCGGTGTGGAGCGGATTCGGAAATGATGGCGCGATATCGTTCAAATACACGCCCACGGGGCACAATAATAATATGCAGACCATACTCACCATTTCGTCGTCGATCGGGCTGGGCGTAGGCGATGTGATCATCGTATATCGCCCATCCAACGGCCTCCTCAGTCTGCGTATGGAAGGTGGCGACGACGGCCATACCGCGATCGTGGATTTTAGCGGCGTCATGGATTTCGTGCTGGGGGTCGAATATGAGATCATGATCGCGTTCCACTGCGAGCCGGTCTCCGGATTCGTGGAAATGTTCGCCGATGGAGTGGTGATTGGGAGCGCGTTCACCGAATACGGGCGCGGCTCCGGAATTGGCGTGATTGCTATCGGGAACACCAACAACACGCCCGCCGATCGCCCATTCTTCTTCATGCGCGATTTATGCTTATTTTCGAGCAAAATCGCCTCGGTAGCATACGCTGCGGGGTCATTTTCGCCGCGCTCGATCGTCGCGCCTGGCGTTGCGCGCGCCGGCGCGCTCGTTGTAACGGGAGGAGCGCATATAAGCGGCAATTCGCGACTCAACGACACGCGCACGCGCGATCTTTACATCGGCGATGGAAACGGCGATTATCGTTTTGCGCGCATCGGCGGCGGCAATTCGAGCGGATATTGGTTCGGGAGCTACGCGGCGCTCGGCGAAGGGATGAATTTCGGCTATAATGGATATTATAACGCCGCGGGGAATTGGGTGTGGAACGGCGGGCCTTATTGGTCGTCGCTGATGCGCCTCGGATACGGGCGTATTAATATGTTTTTATCGCCCGACGCAGATACGCCGCCGACGACCGCCGCGATGAGTATTGATCACGGAAACGGCACGCCGCGCGTAGAATTTCATGTGCGCGCGCTCAGCGCGCTCGCGCCGACTGTCGCGACGCAAGTTGTGCGCTTGCAGGATATGCCGGCGAGCAAATTACCGATTTCGGGCTCCGCCGTCGGCACGTGGACTCACGATGGAACGGGCGGATCGCCGACCGCGCCCGCGGGAACGATCTATTTTTCGCGCGTGGGCGATGTAATTACGCTATCGACGAACGTATCCGCGATGGGCAAAGTCACGCCCGAGGTAAACGGCATTATCCGCTTCAGCATTCAGCTCGCGTCCGATTATCGCCCGCCGAATTCCAATATCCATCGCGTGGTGTATAATTGGAACACGACCGCGGGCGCGGTTCAGCAATTCGATCTGTACGTCACGACCGATGGGCAAATACGCATGCGATCGGCGACGTACGACTATCTCAATAACCAAACGATCGATATTTATCCGTTTAGCATATCATATTATCGCGGATAACACGCGCCGGTGCGAAAAAATAATGTCGCCGCTGCGCGAGCATTATCATTACGCCGCATCAACCATCATGCGCGCGTTCACACAGCGCGGAATTCGCCCGCGCGACACCGCGCAATCAATATTACCCAGCGCGTATTCATCGCTACTCGCGCAAACGCGCGGAGTGCTTTCGCTACTCGCGCAAACGCGCGGAGTGCTTTCGCTACTCGCGCAAACGCGCGGAGTGCTTTCGCTACTCGCGCAAACGCGCGGAGTGCTTTCGCTACCCCTACGCGCGCGAATATTATCTCGCGCAGCGCCGCTGGGGGACGACCTGATTACGCGCGCGATTTCATCGCAAACCGCGCTCGCGCATGCAGCATCATCATCACGCTGCGCGATATCTATCCCATACACACGCCGGGGCGCTATTTTTTCGCGCAACCCCTTCGGGATATAGTATGCCGCGGCCCCGGCGCGCTCATCATCATCGCGCAAGCATGCCGAGACGATGAAAAGCGTATCAGATCCTGCGAAATAAACGTGAATCGCGCGCATAGTAAGCGCGCGCGTCGGGTCATCACCGCTCGCGAAACTGACACGCGCGCCCGGCGCGAATGCACACGCGATCGCGCGCGCGATGAGACACGAGAATGTGCGGATTGGATCGGCCATGATATCCTCAGACCTATATTCATTTTCGCTCGCTCGATGGCGCGCACCCGCCGAACTCGAATATAATAAATTCGCGCCCGCGCGTTCGCAGCGCGGATTCCCTTCGAGTAAATCCACGCATGCGCACCACTGCGCGTAACGACGGCTCGTTTTGCGCGTCAACGATCGCGATAATAGCGCGCGCGGAGGGCTCGCGCTCGCAAAACACGTCCATCATCGCGTTCACAGCTCGCACCGCGATCCCGCGACCGCGCAACGCCGGCGCGACCGCGGTCATCGCTTGCAAATGATCGGGCGGAAACTCCGCGAGCGCGGGATGTAAACCAACGATTCCGACCACACCCGCGCCGCCCATAATCACTCCCCAATAAAAATATCGCCGCTCGCGCCAAGGTAATGCAGCGTCGCGCGCCGACCATTCGCGCATTCGCAACAACTTATCGGGCGTCCACGGTCGTCCGTCACTCAGCCACCGCGCGGTTGCGTGGTCGCGCACAATACGAAGAAGATCGATGTGCTCGCGCTCGGAAAGCTCATGAATCGGCGCGATCCGGATTGCGTCCGTCGCTTCACGTTGTGTCTCGGGATTGCCGTCTTGCGCCATTCGTCGGCGAAATATACACGCAGCGCGCGATTATATATGGCTCGCGCGTCATTAATGACATATCGCGACCCTCCGCGCGCAGAATTAACACGCGCCGTGTTCACCATAATCGCGATGAACCGCGATACAGCGCGCGTTTTTATTGAGGCGCTCGCGAGTGATGATAATACTCGCGTTGGCGCGCATCATCAATCGCGCCGCGCGATCGCGACTCTTCTCACCATCGCGCGAAATATCGAGCCCGCGCTCGCCGACCTATTTTTCGCGCACGTTTTATGCGCGCGGTGTTGCGAAAACATGAGCGCTGTGACTATTTTCGCCCCAGCAGAACACCGCCACGTTACGATAGAATCGCAGCTCATGACGCGCGCGAGCCCACGCATACCGCGCGGTTTTCGCGTGTTACGCTCGCGCGCGCAAGTGTTTGCGAAATATGATGACGCTATTGCGCCCGCGGCCCTCCGCGGAACGTGGTCCGAATATTACGCTGCGCGCACGGGATGGTTGATTATTTGCGATGATGCCGCCGCGGATCATTTGCGGCTCGATGATCTCGGCGTAACCCTCGCGCGCGGAATAAATATCGCGATTGATCCGCGCATAGCGTTGGTGGCGAGTGGCGAAAGCACTCCGCGCGTGAGTGATGTTGCGCGCGATGACGTGTATTTCGCGGCGCTTGTCGAATACAAATCGCGCGGCGGAGCGATTGTGCCGCGCGGCGCCATAATATGCGATGGTTATCCGTGCGTAATTTGCATCGCGGATGGTGCGCAGGCGTCGCGAATCATCGCCCAACTGAACGCGCGCGCGGTTGCTGTCGGCGCGGTTATCGCGGATGGTTGTGTCTGTATTCCGGCCAGCGCGCGCGGACGATACGAGAGTTATTCGCCGTTCGTAATATGCGGCCCGTTCCCGCCTGGTATCCCGATCATGCTCCGCGGATCGAACGCCGCCGCGCGGCGACGCGATCTATTTTCTTCGCGTTTGCAACCGTGGCGCGCGGTGGTTCCGCGAGTGCCACGCGCAAGCTTTTTCATCGAGGGAGAGCCGTTCTTCACCGCGATTCCGTATTGTCGCGCGCCCGATGATTAGGTCACGCGCGGTGGGAAATATGAATCCGCGGTGCGCCAATATACATCATCCCGCGCTCACCATGGTCGACGCGCTACCGCTACCGCCACCGCGTGAATTAACGTGCGCCGCGCTTACCGCGATCGCGCTGGATGATTGCGCCGCGAGCGTGTTCGTGCGCGCGCTAGATTTGCGAGGGATCGCGACGCTACTTACGGTCACGCGCAACATCAGCGCAGCGTTATCCGATCGATTCTTTCTTCACGTACTCCGCGCGCCGCATCATTGCGATACTCGTGCTGTCGCGTATGCGAAACGTCAACTCGCGAGCTATGGCGATGGCGATGTTGATGATGAGGAGCGCGCGTGCGCGACGCTTCGGCAATTCCGCCTCGCGCGCCACGATGCTTGGTACAGACATCACGATATTGCGATCGACGCATCGCTAATGCGCGCGCCCGCGCAAAGGTCATTTCCACCATCGTGGCACATTATTCGCTCGCGCGGTTGCGTGAGTGCCGATACCGAGAATGTCGATTTCGCCGCCGGGCAACCCGAATTGCGCGGCACCATCGCCGAATATTACGCCGCGCGCACCGGCTGGCTTTTCATTCACGCTGACCCACTATCGCCTTCGGGAAGCCCCGCGCTCGCGAGCGCGCTCACATTCGAGAAATTAGGCCCCGCGCTCGCGCATGGAATCAGCATCGCGATCGACCCGCGCATTTCGCTGCCCGACCCTCGCGCCGCGTTTCTTCGCAATGGTATGTTCGCGGCGTCACATCTGCGAATATCAAAATATAACGCGCGCCGCGAAAAGCAATGGCTTGGCATCGCGACCGATAATGCGCGCGTTTGCGGGCAATATCCGATCATCGTGTGCGTCATGAGCGACGACGCAGCGACCATTTCGCGCACTCTCGCGCATCTCGAGGCGCGCACTCGCGCTCTTGGTGCGCGAATTACGGAATCGTATGGTATTCACATCCCTCATCCGACGCGCAGATACACAATAATATCACCCGTTGTGTATCATGGTCCGTATCCGCAGGGTGTACCGCTCGCGAAGAAATCACCGAGTATCGATGTGGCGCGCCATGTATTGAGACGCGGAAACGCGAATTTATTCATCGAGGGCGAGCCGTTTTTCATCGCGATTCCCTTTGTCACCGCGCCTCCGTCGCTCGATCTCGCGCACGAATACGCGAGCGATGGTGAATATTCGAGCGAAGGAATATTCGCGGGCGATTTCGCGGTCGCCGACAATCACTGATCGCGCGCGTCGTCGGCGCGCGCACTATTTTTTTCGTGCACGCGTGCGCAAAAAAAGATAGCATCGCGCGCCCACGTTATTTGTTTTGCCCGCCCATCCATTCGCGCGCGAGCTTCACAATCGCGCCGCGCCCATGTGCTTTCGCGACCGCGCGCATCCCCGCGAAATCAGTCGCGCCCCATTCGCGCGCGCGTTCGCAACCCTCGCGCCATCCTACGCCCGCGCACGCGCGCAACATCCCATTGAAATCGCGCGCGCCTAATTCACGAAACCGCTCTATGCGCGACATGAGGGTGCGCCGGTAGTCGGCGTCGCTATCAACGCTCGCGGCGCTCGCGCTTTCGATGAGGAGCGCGTCGAAATTCGGGACGTAATGTAATTCGCGCGCCCAATCGCGCGCCCAATCACACACGCCCCGCGCGTCTGGGCTCATCGCGCGAAATGTTTCCAGACATGCTGTTTTTTCCATATCGTGCGGCGCGCCATCCTCGCGCATCCACGCACGCACTAACTCGAGCCCATCAACCCAACCCGTCGCCGCGCTCGCGCGCACTATATCGCCGAAATCAAGCCCGCGAAGACCATCGCGTTCGCGCCGCAGCGCAACGTGACGCGCGCGAATCCACTCGCAGTGCGCGCGCCGATGATTGAGCGCCGCCATTTCGAGAGAAACATCGAGAGTCGCGCAAATGATCTTCCCAGTTTCCTTGCGAACGCGCGCTGATGCGGGGGTGCGCGCAGATAACGCTGCGTCTACCCACGCCATTATGCGCGCGAAAATGAACTCGCAAAAGTCGATCGCGCGCCCGTGAGCAACCGCTTTCGCGAGTGCTTTGGCGTAAATCTCGTCCGCGGGTATACCCGATATTTTCATACGCGGATTGCCGGTGGACTCTGCTGAGCGCGCGCGAACGTATGCGTCGCACCATTCGATCGTCTCGCGCCATCCGCCGCGCGCGGCTTTCGCAAACGCGTGTGCGAATCCGATGGTCGCGCCCAAATCGCGCACCGCCCATTCCAGAATCCGCGTGCGACCCGTGCGCCCGCTCGATTTCGCGATGGCATTCGCGCAATCGACGCGGAACTTATTTGATTCCTCCGGGGATAATCCCGCCAGCGATTCCCAGCCCATCGCCCACTCGCAGATCGCGCGGCAATTGGCGGGATCGTATTCATGCTCATCATCGCGCGCGAATTTCGTGGGAGTAATGACTGGATCATCGGTCGATGCGCACGCACCCGCGCTCGCAATTCGCGCAAGTGTTTCCGAGCGCGCGGCGGCAGGATACCGTACAATAAATGGAATGGCCGGCGTAATCAGACCAAGCGCCGCGAGTCCGCACACTATTATTGCCACATTCCGGATACCAAGCGCTGGTGCGCACCGCGCGCAACTTTCTTCGTACCAAGCGTGTGCCCATCGCGCGATCTCCATATGCCCACCATTCGCCGCCGAGAACATCGCGACCATCGCCGGGCCATTTTCTGTCGCAACCACGGCATCAATTCCGCGCGCGCGGCTGAACGCGCGCATGAATTCACAACCCTCGCGCCAACCGTCGCGCGCGGCGACACCCACCGCGTCTATAAAATCGCGCGCGCCGTCGGCCGCGGCTGCATTCTTCGCGTCGAATTGTCCTTCGTTATCGGCGTAACGGCGCATCATATGTTCGAGATAATACGCGACCACATCGCGCATCCTCGCGCGCACCGCCCAACAAAGAACCTGACCGGCGGCAATGCGAGATCCCGCGGTAAAGTCGCTCGGGAAACCCGGAACGGGCGCGGATTGAATTATTATGCGCATTAATCGCGCGCACGCCATTCGCAGCGGTATCGTAAGCGGCGACATCATTCCGCCGGCGATGCATAATAATTCGACCAGCGTTTGCGCCGCCATATATTTGCGCAACGGCACGCGCGGGTCTATTTCCGCGCCGAGAAGAAGAGGCGCGGTCACCGTCACGCGCGGCTGCATCATTCGCGCGATCTCGCGAATATCATTATCGCGAAGAATATCGAGAGCGGGCTCCATATGGATGGTCTTATATCGCCTCCGCGCGGATTCAATTCTCGCGGAGCGCGTGTGCCGTCGAGCGCTAGAATTGAATTGGCACGCGCCAATCAACAACATAGCCAAACCAAAGGTAATGTCTATCGCAAACACCAGGAAGATAATTCTCGCCCTTGCCGCCTCGACCATCGCGGAATCGCCCGCGCGCGCCGTAATGAGCGACCCGTATCTTTTCCGCGCCATCGCGAATATCATCACTCCCCCTCGCCGCTTCATTCTCAGCGTCAGCGAACGCGAGGGCGCGACGCCGAAAATATGTGCCTACGATATGTGCGCGGCGATGGATGATCGCGACACATTCGCGCCGCTCGTGCCAATTCTTGAGTGCGCCGCTCTCCCGAGTACTATGACCCCGAACACGCGCGCGATTCGCATTGACGACGGCGCGCGCATCGCGTACGTTGATTCCCAGCGCGCGAGCCGCAACCAGCACGATGATGGGCGCGTATTTTACGTCCACGGTGCGTGCGGAAACGCGACCGCTGTTCTCACCGCGCCGACCAAGGCGTTTGGGTACGATCTTGACCCGCGCGTTCACATCGGCGTTCGTTTTCGCGGTGCGCGCGGCGATCGCGAAGTGACGTTTCGCATAGATGCGGTCATGACGTCATGGACCGAGTTCGATTTCGACAGCGGAAAGGTCGTTTCGAGCGGGTGCGCCATGATCCCCCATCGCGGATTCGGCGCGCGCGGCGACTCGCGCGCAGCACCAATAATCGCGCGCGATCGCTCGATCACCATTTCGCGCGGAATCGCGTATATGATGTTCTGCGGCGCGTCCGACCCATACGCGCTCGAGTTTTGGTGTATTTCCCTCGCACACCAAATGGCGGCGCGCCTTCCACCGCTCGTCGCGCGCGATTATGACCGCGCGGAGTTCTCTGTTTCCGCGCGGCGCGTTGTCGCGATTCTTGACCAACATACCACCGCGCCGAGGTGTGCCCGCGCGTTCTACATCGGCGCGGGAGCGCGCGAGTGGACCGCGATCGATTTCGGTGCGCGCGAGTATAATCTCTACGCTCTCTGTCCTTCGGCCGAGGAAATCCGCGGCATCATCGTGCGCAGGAATATGCTCTACGCACTGTGTTGCTTCGCGGGGCGCGCGCTTCACGCGGTCGTGAGTTTCAATCTCGCGACGCGTAAATTCGCGCGGGGTCCTCTCATCGCTGGAACCGTGGGCGATATGTTCGAAATAGAGCGCGTGCCGTATCCCGCGACTCTCTGATCATGAGCGCGTCGTATCAACGCGCCGCGTCTCTCCTTTTTTCGGCGCACGGCAAAATTGAACCCGCGCGCGGATAATATCACGCACGCCGAATGAATACGAAAAGTATCCGCGCGGCCATTCTTGCGCTCGCGCGCGCTGCTCATCCTCGCCTCGGCGCCACGTCTCCCGCGAGCGTAATCGCACGCGATAGTTATCTATTGCGCGCAATCGCGGACGCGTTGATGCGCTCGCGCGCGCCGCGATTTGTCGTGGAAACCGCACGGCGGCGCGAGTTTGTGCAACGCCGCTTGCCATTCGCGCGCGAAATATTGCCATTGGTTGCGCGCGCAATCGCGAGCGACTATGCGATTTATAACCCGGAAACGCGCCGATGGAAGCCGTTTCTTCCGCGTTGTATGCGCGGCGCATCGCGAATTGAAATGGTCCACGGCGGCCGTGGGTTACGCGCGCCGCGTACTATAATTTCATTCGTGAGTGATGACAATACTCCGCGCGCCAGCGTGAGTGATGACAATACTCCGCGCGCCAGCGTGAGTGATGACAATACTCCGCGCGCCAGCGTGAGTGATGACAATACTCCGCGCGCCAGCGTGAGTGATG
>Ga0265297_10005528_pt1 | contig 19210 bp, 15 predicted proteins | sample Munlanlwell13791_FD_192502 | JGI IMG/M metagenome (GOLD analysis project Ga0265297, IMG submission 192502) | Leachate microbial communities from a municipal landfill in Southern Ontario, Canada - Leachate well 137-91 | ecosystem: Engineered > Solid waste > Landfill > Unclassified | place...
CGCATCAACGCACCCCCGAGAGGAGAAGAAAGCGCTGTAATGTCGCCTCCATGCATCCGGACAATATCCCGGCAGATGGACAGCCCGATCCCTGTTCCGCCGAAGCGACGGGTTGATGCAGAATCTACCTGATAGAACCTCTCGAAGATGCGCTCCCGTTCGTCAGGCGGAATTCCGGGCCCACTATCCCCGACCTCGATACTGGTGTGGGTGCCCCTATCGTCCAAGCCTGCACTGACGGATATGTTCCCCTGCTTGGGGGTGAATTTGGCGGCATTGTCGAGCAGATTGGTCAAGAGCCGAAGAATTTTCTCCCTGTCCGCAAACAACTCCATGCTGCCTGGGATTTCGACAATCAGGTTGATCCCGCGATCCCTGAGGACAGGATCAAAACCCGCGGCAATCTCCGCAACCAAGTCGGCAAGCACGAAACGTGTCAACTGCAGTTTCTCGTCTCCGCGCTCCATTCGTGCGAAGTTGAGAAGATTCTCGATCAAAGCGACGAGACGATCCACATTTCGCAGGGCAACTCGCAGGCCCTTTGATTGACGTTCCGATACTTCACCCAGGAAGCCGCCAAGGGTCATCTCGATGTAGCCGCGGACACTGACCAGCGGGGTTCGCAGCTCGTGGGACACGTTCGCCAGAAGATTCGATTTCATCTCATCGAGGGTCTGCAGTTCCATGTTGACGCTTCTGAGTTCACGCACAAGTTCCGAGGATCTGTAGGCCAGGCTGAATTGTCCTGCAAGTGCTCTAATGAACTCCCTGTCCAACTGAGGGAATCGGCGGGCGAACTGAGTCTGCACCAGAAGCAGCAGGGCTTTTCTTCGGCCGTTGACCACGACCGGAATAAGGGCCATGCTCTTGATCCCGCCAATCGCTGCAAAGTCCCGGATTATCTTATTGTCAGCCTTCTGGGCACGCTCAATCCATCGGTTCTCCTCGGTATCCAGAGTGTCCAGCAACTGGGGGAGTGCCTTCGCGAAAGTGTCCAAGCCATCCGGGCATCCGATCGGAGCGCAACCGGCGACGGTACACACTTCCGGCGTGACCCGCAGGATGGCCGCGAAATCCAGGGCCAGGGAATCGATGATCCGCTGAAGCGCGAGTGCAGTGAAACGCTCTTCGGCAGGGGATGCGAGAAGTTCGGTAGTAATCTGAGCAAGACCTGCTGATTTAGCCGCTTCGGCCTGCATGCTCTCAACAAGGGAGAGATTGGTCAGGCTGATTCCCAACTGAGGAGACAGAATTCGCAGCAGACGCAGGTCGCTCTCAAGGAATTTTCGCCTGCCCGCACGTCCAATGACCAGTACGCCGCAAATCTGACCGCGAGCCTCCAACGGTACGGCAATCACGCGATAATTTTCGTGCAGGCCTTCAATGAGATCTTTTGCTCCGCGCCCAACATGCTCCTGAATTTCCCCCGTCCTGAATGCGCTCCCAACTATGCCCTCGACAGAACAGAATTCGACTCGAAGCAGTTCAGAGTCTGTCAACCCGACCGATGCCCGGGCCTGGAGATGCCCGTCGCTATCTGCAGGCAAGTAGATTACGCTGAAATTCGCGTCGAAACGGCTTGAGATGATCTCCAAGGCATCCCGGCCCACGTCCGAGATTTCCATGGAAGTGGCGATTACGTCGGCTACCTCATTCAGCAGACGCAATTCCTCGTTTTGCCTGGCAAGCAGTTCTTCCAGGTGTCGGCGTTCCGTAAGGTCAGCTATGGAAACGACAAAGCCCGCGAGACCTCCGTCTGCGCCGAGCCTTGGGCATATACCTGTGAAGCCGGAGAAAGAACTGCCATCATTCTTACGCCATCTGCATTCGCAGAATACTGGCTCGCCCTTTTCGCGACTCTCGGAAAGCACATTTTGGAATGCCTCGCTTCCGCCGGAAACAAAATCGCGCCATGGCTTTCCGGCAAGCTCCTCTTTCGTGTAGCGAGTAAGGTCGTAGAAGCGCTGGTTGTGGAAGGCTATCTTCTCATTGGAGTCCAGCGCCAGTACGGCATCGCCCATCGCATCCATCATTTCCTGCGTGAGATCCCGCTGGATCTCCAGAGAATCGGCCCGCCTCTGCAAATCGGCAACCATGCGGGAATTTTCTATTCCCATGCCGATTTGTGCGCCGACAGCCTCAAGAGTAGAACGGAGTTCACGGGTAAGTTGCACCTTCCGGTTTCCGAGAAGGGACAGCACACCGATTGTACGACCGTGAAAAATGATCGGAAGGTTCACGCGCGAGACAAAGCCGGAGACGAGCATCAACCTGCTTTCTTCGTCCTCGATCGACACCGGGTCGAGAGTAGTCAAAGCCCCGCTCTGTGCGCATCTCCCCGGGCTCATCTGTCCGACCTGCAATATGGCCTGGCGGCGCGCGAACGGCTCTGGAATGCCACTCCAAGAGTGCATTATCAGTTCCTCGCCGTCCACAAGAAAGAGAGTCGATCCCACAAAGACAGTCTCTGTAAGTCTGCCGAGCACATCGGCCATAGCACGTTCAAGATTGCCTTCCAGGCCGACTGTTTGGGCGATTTTGCCAAGCATCTCCACTTGTCGAGTAAAGCGACGAACCTGTTCGCCACCTTCCGAGCCAATTGTTTCGGCAACGGATATAAGAATAAAGTCCACCCGGTCATCAGAAAGCGATATCGGTGATGCAGCAATCGAGAAGACTCGTCCCCCCATGTCAGCGCCCCATTTCACAGGGTCCAGAGTCACTGAGTTGAGTGACACCGCTTCGCCGGCAAGGGATCGCTTCAGGGAAGAAAGAGGGGGGTCAACCAGGAGGGGATGTTCCCGTAACGACAGTCTTCGCTGAAGTGGGGCCATCCTTTGCTGGCCGATCAGCGCAATGCCGGCACGATTGGCGGTCGCCAACTGTCCGGAAGATGTGAACAAATAGATGGCTGCGGGTGAATCCTCGAACAGAGAGATTGTCCCGGCGGACAGGCGGTAGATGGGAGTCTTGTTGCCTCGTGCACCAAGCCTTCGGTGGAGATAGGCCTGAATGGGGGACAGAAATGGGGAGAACAGAGGCTTGTCGTCGTCCTTGCCCATCACCTTCGATAATTCGACCAATGCTGCGGCGATGACGGCCAAGTCCGCCCCGCCGCTGATCAAGGCCGCGATCGAATGATCGAGTTCCTCACCGGTTCCACCCGAAGCGACAATGGAGGCGAAGCTCAACCACTGGGTTTTGCTTACACCGCAGTTGCGGGAGAGAAAGTCACTCGAGCGGGAATACCAAGGTCCGAAAGTGTGTTCTGCCTTCATGGGTCAGTTACCCCCGTACGTCACTATTTTACGGCCTGTGGCGGGATATCCAAGACAGCAGGGCGGGACGGCAAAAATGGAGACTCACTGTCCGCTTATGCATCGAATCTGCTATAATTGTGCTATGTACGTCAGGGCTTTCACGGCACTTACAGTTTTGTTGCTGCTCCTCTCCTTTGTGCAGGGAGAGGAACAACAGTCGTTCGATCAGGCAGTAAGCCTGCTTCGATCACGATACTTGAGCGATCGCGAATCCGGAGCAGCGATCCTTGACGACATTTCCGTCGTCTCAGCAAAGCAGTTGATCGGCTTGCTTTCCGAGCCTGACGCTCGTGTTGCCACTTATGCTGCGTCAGCACTCATCAAACGCAAGGAAACAGAAGCCGTTCCCGGGATTTTCGAGCTGATGCGCAGATCCTCATCCTCTTGTGTGGCGATTCTTGCGCTGCTTCCCGAGATGGGCTCCGATGGATACGATCCCTACTTGTTTGATCTTGCTCAATCACAAGACGAACTGGTTGCAGAGTCAGCGATCCAATGCCTTTCGAGATTTGTCTCGATGCCCGCGATATCAGGCAATATGCTGCCCATTTTATGCAGAATGCTGCGGTCCGGTTCTTTAGCCTCCCGCATGACCGCCGAGAGCATCCTTTCCTCTGCCGGAGCCTCCGCAATACCGGCTCTGCTCCAAATCCTGGCGGAACCTTTTCCGGCAAACATAAGCGCATGTATCGCCCTGTCGAAGATGGGCTCGGTCGCCGCGGAGGCACTATTGGAGTTCCTCAGGACAAATGGCTGCCGTGGAACAGAGTCAGTTCTGGCCGCGGAGGCTCTATGTTCAATGGAGCCTCCTCCTCCCGTCGAGTCGGTTTCCTGGCTACTGAATTCTCCCAATGAGTTGGTTCGTGCCAGGACGGCCGGGTCTCTGCACCGCCTTTCAGTTGCCGATAGCGGGACGCTGTTCAACTCGGCAGTGAATGACTCTGCTGCAGCAGTGCGTGCCTCGGCTTTGGTGGCTCTTGCGAAAATGAAAGAACCCCCTCTGCTCCTTCGCGCAGACCTCATAGTGTCACGACTTGGCGATGCCTTTTCCGAGGTCAGAGCGGCTGCACTGTCTGCCGCTTCAAACTTCAAGCTACGTGCCGCAGTCCCTCAATGGCCAATGTTGATGAAGGACCCATCGCGGGAAATCGTGGCCAACGCCCTGTGGACGGCAGGGAATCTGGGCGATGCATCTCTCGCTCCCGCCCTTCGGCCCTTCCTTGCATCTTCAGGACCTGAGCGCATCGCGGCCGCCAAATCCATGCTGCAACTGGGGCTTCAGGAAGGGCAGGGAGTGCTGGTCGCCGCACTGGATAGCGATAACCCTCCGCGGAAGTACGCCATTTACGCGCTCTCTTTTGCACGTGGGCGAGAAGCAGTGGACGAGATACTCAAGAGGGTGCGTTCCTACAATCCGGAAGACCTTCAAGTGGCCCGTTACGCGCTGTTTTCGATCACCGGTGCAATGCTGGAAATTCCAGAGTGGCAATCCTGGTGGAGCCGGTATTCGGGCTTCTGGAGTCCTGCCGAGAGGGTCGGAATAGCTGACGCCTTCATCGGCGAACTGTATGAGAAGGCTGGACTTTTCCAAGTGGCTCGCGAATACTATGACAGGGCAGCGGAATTGGCGCCATCGTATCCGAAAGCACACGACGGTCGAGCGAGGATGCTGTTGATGGCAGGTGACCAACTGTCCGCAAAGGCCGCATTGGAGGAGGCAACCAAGGCCGTTACCATGCTCCCGTTGCCTGAGTTTTATCTGACGCAGGCACAAGCCTTCATCGGTCTCGGGATGGACTCGGAAGCGCTCGCGGCAGTCCAGAAGGGACTTAGCTTACCTGAGCGGCTTCCGGCACTGGTGGAGATGGAGAAAATCCTGCTTGGAAGGTCTCCTCGATGACGCTTCCAGTTGTGACCAGCATCGCGGTAGAAGCTGACGCCGAGCTTCTTTTTGCAGGCGATATGCATTTGAGAACGGCCGATGAACCCAATGCCGCAGCACTTCTGGAACTCTTGTCACATCACGGGCGAGCCAATCGCTACCTGATCCTGCTTGGAGACGTATTCTACTTCTACTTCGAGAACAGGAAAGTGCCGATCAAAGAGTTCCATTGGCTCATAGGCGCCCTCGAAAGCAATGCCGCGTCATGGGGTGCAATTGTCCTTCTCCGGGGCAACAGGGACTTTCTTCTGGGGAGCACGGGCACATTTCCCCGATGCCTGCATTCTGGCGGCGACTGCCTGGTCATTGAGCGCGGAAAATCCAGAATCCTGGCTACACATGGAGACACGTTTCTCCGAGGTGACTGGTCGTACGTGGTCTTTCGGAAGTTGATCCGCAGCGGAATGGTTCGATGGGCAGCCAAGAACATTTGGCCCCCGTTGGGCGTCAAAATTGTCGGAGCTCTTCGGTGGATAACATTTCGCCGCAGACAAGGGAAGGCGAAGCCGCCGAATTTCGAAGAGATCCTTTCGGCGTCAGCGGAGCACAAGGCGGACACAGTGGTATTTGGCCACTTCCATCGGCAAATCTCGCCGGATGAGTTCCCATGGAAGGTGCCGAGTGCTTTCTGCATCGGTTCATGGGAAAATGGATCAGCTCCTGTGCTCGTTATGACTGCTGATAGTGCCCGCACCGTCGAAGTCAGGAATCTGGACGAGAAAGGCTGAAATGGACATCATCAGGATTTTCGAATATGCGGTCGAGCACGGCGCTTCTGACGTGATACTGTCAGCGGGAAGTGCTCCGCTTCTTCGCATCGATGGTAGCATCGAACGGCTGGGTAGACGGGAGTTGACTGCCGAGGACGTCAAGTCGATGGCATATTCCGTTATCGACAAGTCCCAAGTAGCTCGCTTCGAGCAAACACACGAGTTGGATTTCTCGATTTCCGTGGGACAGAAGTACCGCTTCCGCGGGAATGTCGCGCATCAGAGAGGCACAATTACCGCAGTGTTTCGGCACATACCTTCGAGAATCCCGTCGTTCGCTGAACTCGCTCTGCCCCAGACGCTTGAGGAACTATGCTCAGCTCATTCAGGACTGTTCCTGATAACCGGTGCGACAGGGATGGGCAAGAGCACTACTCTTGCCTCGATGATCGCCTTTATCAATGCCACCCGCAAAGTGCACGTCATCACCATTGAAGACCCTATCGAATTTGTTCATACCAATCGTCACGCGGTGATTGAGCAGCGTGAACTTGGCACTGACACCAATTCGTTTGACGTTGCGTTACGCCAGGCACTTCGCCAATCTCCCGACGTGATAATGGTCGGAGAGATGCGCGATCTTGACACGATGGCCACGGCAATCACCGCTGCAGAAACGGGGCATCTCGTTTTCGCGACATTGCACACGCGCGACGCCTCGCAGTCAATCGACCGGGTAACCGACTCGTTTCCTCCCCACCAACAGAACCAGATTCGCGAGCAGCTTTCGGTATCCCTTCTCGGGGTTCTGAGCCAGCGTTTGTTTGCGAGAATCGGCGGTGGGCGGGTTGTTTGTACGGAACTGCTCATCAATAACTCCGCGAGCGCCAACTTGATTCGCGAGCAGAAGGTCTATCAACTGCCTACCGTCATCGAGACCAATGCGCGGACAGGCATGCACACATTCGAGAGATCGCTTAAGGAACTGGTAAGCCGCAGCATGATCGAGAAGGTCGATGCTGAGAAGTTCCTTGGGCGGCCGATCGGATAAGGAGGTTGCGTGGAGGCTCTGCTTTTTCTTATCTATGGCTTGATTCTCCTTCACCCGAGCATCAAGTTCCTGAGAGATGGGAATTCCGCCTTATTGAGCGGCAGGATTGCGCCACTCCTGCTGGTTCCGGCTATCCTGTTGCCTAACCTCAATTGGACACTCCTTTATCTTCTGCCCGGTCATCGCCTTGACACGAATTTCTCACTCAATGTAGCCGCTCCATTTCTGTGGGTTTCCGGTTCAATCTTCGTAGTCCTTTTTGGCTTGTGCGCTTTACTGCAGATTCGCAGAGGGGAGGGCGTGGCTGCAAGGGATGAGCGATCCCGACTCGAGGGAAAGGCGAGGCTCGCGATGACCGAAGGGCGAATGGATGATGCTGTGGCCTGCTACGAGGCTGCCTTGCGATTGTCACCTGACGACTTTGCCTCACACTACCGATTGGCGCGTGCCCTGCTAAAGGCAGGATACTTCAAGAAGGCCTATGACGAACTCCTGATCACCGTCGACCAGACTCCAACGGAAGATAGAAAAGAAGTGCTTTCGCGCGCAATCAGTCTGCTCGACTCTTTCCCGAAGACAGGCACCCTGGCCGAGAATTTCCGAAACGACTGTCGCAGGAGGTTCCCTGACGAGTCGGCTGCTTTGGGTGGATGAACGAGCACATGAGAGGGCGAATTGTCCCGGGCCTGCTTTCGTTTCTTCTATTCGTGCTGAGTTTGATGCCGAAGGGAATGTGCGTGGCCGTCTGCAAGGGCATGGCAGGCCTGTGGTACGCAATGGATCGCAAGCATCGAAGGAAAGTACTGTTTGACATCGACCGCACTCCCTTGGCGAAGCTTTCTGCTAAGGAGAAGGTGAAGATCTGTCGGGGCATGTATCGGCATCTGGGGATAATGCTGGCCGAAATCTCCAAGTTCCGGTCCTGGCCAGCCGAAAGGGTCAAGGAATGTCTCCATGTCCCGGACGTTGAGCGGCTGCGACAAGTCGCGGGCCAAGGAGGCTGCATCTTCATAACGGCGCACTTCGGCAATTGGGAGCTTTCGGGAATGGCAGCGCCACTTCATGGTATCCCGCTGGCAGCATTGGCCAGGCCGCTCAAAGATTCGAGCATCGACGCTATGCTCAACCGAGGCCGAGAGCGGTTTGGTCAGAAAATACTTGTCAAATTCAACGCAATGCTTGAGGTAGTGCGCGCGCTAAGAAGTGGCTACAATATGGGCCTGCTGATCGACCAGGATGCCGAGCGCGAGTGCATCTTTGTGCCATTTCTCGGAGAGAACGCAGGAACGCTGATCGTGCCCGCGAAGCTCGCATGCAGACTTGGAGTTCCCGTCTACTGCATGATGGCGCATCGAGTCGCACCCTTCAAGCACGAGGTAAAGGTCATTGGCCCGCTGACACTACCGACTGGCGACGACGCGGTGAGGGAGACGGCAATCATGTTCAACGAAGTGATCGGGGCCGAGATCATGGAGCATCCAGAGCAGTGGCTGTGGCTTCATCACAGATGGAAAACGGCGGATCGGCGCGGCTTGACTTCCGCTTCCGGCTACAACAAGGACATGAAGACCGGATGATCCCGAAACTGCACGCCTATTTCCTCATCGAGACACTGAAGGGCCTTCTGACAGCGGTCCTGCTCGTGGGGCTGTTGATTGGCGTCGGTATGGCGTTCACATTCTGGCAGCGAGGGCTTGAACGCCACATGCTGGAATTGCTTTTCTACTCAGTGCCGCAGATCCTCGTCTTTGCTTTGCCCTTGGCGTTTTTCGCAGGTATTCTTTTGGCAATTGGGCGTTGTGCATCAGATTCCGAGATATCGCTAATGCGAGCATGTGGGCTTGGCTTGTCGCACGTGTATGTTCCATTGGGTCTTGTGGCCGCCACGCTTTCCGCCTGCTCGATTGTCATGTGGGACAGGGTCGTTCCGGCCTGCGAACAGAGGATGGCAGGGTTAGTCAGGGCGGCGGCGTTTGACGCCCTGCGCGAGTTCTCCGGCGAGGATACGCGAAGACTGCCTCTGCCGGACATGAGCATTACCCTGTATAGCCTGAAGAATGGTTCGAGACCGGTAGCAATTGTTTCTCAGGGCGACAACGCCGGTAAGTTCATTTCAGCGGAGGATAGCTCGATAGCCATTGACAAGGCCGGGCTTTTCGCAGACATTTCTCTGAAGAAGGGATATATTACCGAGCGCGGGAAGAGCCAGCTTCGGACTGAGTTTGCAGAACTGACTTTTCGAATACCCGGGCCGGGAGCGAGAAACGCGTCTAAATATGCCAGCCGCACTCAGCTTGGCTTCCGCGGTTTGGCGGAAGAGTCCGCCAGGATGAGGACTGACTCAGTAACGGCAAGCGAGCAAGAGCGGATCAGGTTGGAGCGTGATTCCCGCAGATACGAGGCACAACTGCACTATGAGATTGCCACAGCTCTGTCTCCGCTGTTCCTTTTCCTGGTGGCTATTCCACTGGCAGTGCTTTTGTCCGTCGGAAACAGGATAATGTCGGTCGGAGCGGCCTTGTTGTACGTTTTCGTGATCTACTACCCATTGCTGATGACCGGCCAGTTCGCGGCGGAGCGAGGCAGTGGTCCTGCGCTGCTTCTACTGCAGCTTCCCAATATCGCGGGCCTGCTAATAGCAATTCCGCTGGGTTTTATCACCCGGCGATGACAGGATGGTCGAAATGAAGTCTACTCTTATCCTGATTTGCGCAACCGCTGCTCTCCTGGTCTGCATTACCGGGTCCGTTCTTGCAGAAGACAGCCCGGAGTGGCTGGCGTTGCAGAATCGCATAGACCGACTGATTGCACAACTGGGCAGCAACGAAGGAGATTCTGCCCGTCTTGCCTTGGATCAACTTGTGAAGATCGGCTCTCCTGCTGTGGACAAGCTCATTTCGGCGTCTGCGAGTACCAGTGACCAGAAACGTCTGTATGCTGTTACCGCTCTGGGCAAGATAGGCGATCCCAAAGCGCTTAAGAGAATTGTCTTCATGGCGCAGTACGAGGACTTTCCGGTTGCGCGTATTGCTGCGGCGAGAGCTTTGTACGCCTTTGGCGACAATTCCGGTGGACAGTATATTACGGAGTACATTTCTTCTCAGATAATCGAGCTCAGGAGATTTGCTGTCACGACTCTTGGAGTAATTAACTACGCTCCGGCCTTGCCGTTACTGAGGGCACGCATTACGGTAACTCCGAACGCTCCGGAGCCCAACAACAATCTTGAAGCACATCCCGCGGTGCTCTGCGATATCGCGCTTGCGATGAAGAAGATGGGCGACAGCGACGGACTTCCTCTGCTGGTAAAGATCTCCCGGCACGAACAGCCAGCTCTGCGGAAACTCGCTGTGTTGGCGCTGGGGGCATTTGACGAACCATTAGCTTTTGTCGCCCTTGCCGTTTCGATATCTGACAAGGATGCTTCAATCGCGGATCTTGCCTTCGAGACACTGTACAAGAAGAGGAAAACTTCCATCCCATCCCTCCAAAAGTCCTACATGGAGGCGAAGGGCGATGACGCCATGACCCGAGTGATCGAGAAGGCCATCAAGGAATTGGGAGGCGAAATTCCAAAGGAGCCCGGCGAAATCCTTCCACCTCTTGTTGGTCCTGGCGAATCGCGAGAAGACAAGGACAAGGTTGACGGGCTTCTCTCTTTGCTGCGCCGGGCGCAGGAGAATGACCAGAAACGCGGAATCGAAGCCCTCGTTGCCATGGGTTATTCCGCAGTTCCGCGTCTTGTCGAGGTTGTCCTTGACGAGAGCAACGAGGTCAAGGTTCGAATCATTGGGATCTTAGTGCGCATCAAGGACGAGAGGTCACTGCCGTTGCTGAGAAGTCTGTTGAACAACCCCGTCGCTCAGGTTCGATGCAGGTCTGCATGGGCACTTGGGGAAATACCGGCCAACGACAATGTCCCGGCACTGATAGCGGCCCTTTCAGACGAGGATGCCGACATGCGATTTTACGCAATCAACTCGCTCTATCGGTTGACAGGGCTGAAGTTCGACTTCGAACCTCGAGGCGCCGAAGAAGCCCGTGCTAAGGCGATTGCCCTCTGGGCGGAGTGGTGGGAGAAGAACAAGGCCACCTTCAAGGTGAAGGTTGCGTAGGGACATTCCGGCAAGTTCCTTGAATTGCCAGTTTCCCGTTGTATAATTGCGTAAAACGTCACGGAGGATGATGATGAGATTCGGATTTTTCGCGGCTTTTGTTCTTGCTGCCGCCGTGCTGGTTCTATGGAGTGGGACTGCAGGCGCCTCACCTACCGTGAGACCGCAGCCGGAAGCCAAAAAGCACCCGACAATTCAAGTTGGTGCGCTCGATCCCAAGTACAATCCCATTCTTGACATGGACTTCGAAGTCTCACTGGATCTGGGCCTGATTACCGGCTATCACATCGAGAGCCAGAACGACAGCGGCGCCCGTGGTGGAGTCTCAGGCATATTCCCCCTTTGGCCCGACTTAGGACTTTATGTCAACGCTGGAGTATCTGCTGACACATGGAACGGCAAGAGCGGCTTGGGAGTAACACTTGGAGCCGCAATGTACGGCGAGTACGGCCTTGACTGTGGCTTGATGTGGGACTGGCTGTCCCCGGACACCGGTGTAAGTCTGTACCAGATCAGGTTGTTTGCGCAAACCGGATTCACCGAGACCGACAGAATCGGCATACGACTCAATATCCCCATGAACAAGGACACTTTCACCAGCTATCCGACAACAATCGAATGGGAATTCGAGCCGGTGTTCGTGGGCGGGTTGTACTGGCAGCATTCATGGCTTGATGAGATTGCCACTGAGGGCGGTCTGTACTACGCGGGAGGCAATGTCTCCTCTGCGATGTTCTCTCTTGCGGCCATGTACGTAGTGAATGAGCGTGTGAATTTCAGATTCTCGGCCTTCGGGGACTTCTCAGGAAAGGACTTGGACATCGGGTTATTCGTGACCTTCAGAATTGGCCCCGGAGCAGTCGTGAAGCCAGCCTATGAATCACTTCGGTACTACCATATGGGCACATCGTCACATGGGAACTTCAAGATGAAGACGCCCTACGGAGCCTTGGCCCCTGCTTGGGATCCGTCGCTGTACTGGAACTAACTCCACCGGACATCCTTAAGCGAGGGCGGGGAAACCCGCCCTCGCTTTTTTCTGCCTTTCGTCGGTGGCGCGGCGACGGCCTCGCACATCGTGGCGATGCACATTCGAGACGGGTGTAAAAATTTGAAGCAAAAACCAGAAACTGTACCAACCGGTCGGTAGACTAATCACCGTGATGTCAGCCCCAAACCGCGTTTTACCGTAAGGTGGATGAAGTGGCCAGACGTAGTTCCCGAGAAGATATCCTGAAAGCCGCCGAGGCTGTTGTTATCGCGAAGGGCGCCAGTCATCTTACGCTGGAAGCTGTCGCTAAAAAAGCAGGTATCAGCAAGGGTGGGTTGATCTATAGCTTTCCGTCCAAGGAGGCCCTGCTTCAGGCGATGGTCGAGAGGATGATTGCCGGATGGCAGGTCCGCCACGAAGCAGAAATGGCGCATCTGCCGGAAGGCCGAACCCGAGAGATCAAAGCCCGCGTGATGGCTGCGGCGAGTCCACCTTTGGGCAAGAAGCCCATCGCTGCAGCGATCCTTGCTGCCGTGGCACATGATCCAAAACTCGTCATTCCGATACGGGATGAGCGCAAGCGAATGCTTGCCCGCATGACTGCTTCAGGGGTCAATACCGAGCGCGCTGCGGTGATTGTCCTTGCAGCGGAAGGGCTCTTGCTCCTTGAACTTCTCGGTTCTTCTCCATACGAGGGGGAGATGCGGGGTAGAATTCTTTCAGAGTTATTGCGCATGGCGGATCTCTGTTGAGGCCGGGCCCGAGTATCACAGGGGACAATTTCCGGATTCTGTGTACGGCGACCAAGGAAGCCGCATATGCGGCAAGGAGTTCTGAGTGAGGAAACTGTTTTGTGTTCTGGTTATCCTTGCAGTCGCTGCGGGGGTATACTATTTCTTCGTCGTTCGCAAGGCGAGCACTGCTGATGCAAAAACCCCCATTTCGACAGCCAAAGTCGAAAAGGGAGCGATCAAGGTCGCGGTTGCATCCACCGGAAGAGTCGTTTCGAATCTCGACGTGGATATAAAGTGCAAGGCAAGCGGGGAGATAATCACGCTTCCGTTCGACGTCAGCGACAAGGTGGAAAAAGACGCTCTCTTGCTCGAACTCGACCCAATCAACGAGGGGCGCACAAAAAAGCAGGCGGAGGTTTCGCTGTCGGCATCCATGGCCCGATTAGCAGTATCCCAGCGGAACTTGGAGATTGCACAGTTGACGCTCATCACCGATCGTGAACGGGCTCTGGCCAGCTTGGACGCCGCAAGAGCCCAAGCTTCAGATGCCCGAGTCAAGGCGCAGAGGATGAAGGAGTTGCTGGATAAGAAGCTGGGCAGCCAAGAGGATTACGATACCGCCGCAACCTCGGCCGCACAAGCCGATTCCAATCTGAAGATCGCCCAGGTCTCGGTTGATGAACTGAAGGCGGAGGAAGAGTCTCTGGAACTGAAGCGGCAGGATGTGAAGCTCGCCGAAACTCAAGTCGAGTCAGACCAAATCGCGCTGGATATCGCAAACGACCGTCTTGCGGACACAAAGGTCGCCGCGCCGATCAGCGGGGTGGTTACTGCCCGGAACGTCGAAATCGGTCAGATCATATCGTCAGGCATCAGCAATGTGGGAGGCGGAACATCGCTGCTTACGATTTCCGATCTATCGCGCATGTTTGTGCTTGCCTCAGTGGACGAAAGCGACATCGGCCGCGTAAGACTTGACCAGAGCGTGGAAATCACAGCGGATGCCTTCCCAGGGAAGAGATTCAGCGGGAAAGTCGTGCGCGTAGCCGCCAAGGGCGTCAATTTGTCGAACGTCGTGACATTCGAGGTGAAGATCGAAGTTCTCGACGATGCCAAGGGGCTTCTGAAGCCGGAAATGACGGCGAATATCGACATCATTCTTTCCGAGAAGAGCGATATCCTTACTGTTCCGAACGAAGCGGTCTACACAAAGGACCGGAAGCGATATGTCAGCATTCCCGGAATCGAAGGGGCTACAATCGACAAGGAGGTCACCACCGGAATAACGGATGGCTCCCGCACGGAGATCATTAGCGGAGTTAGTGAGGGAGATACGGTCGTACTTCAGAAGGCCGGATCTGACAGCCGTTGGGCAGCGTCCAATCAGCCGGGCGGGCCGGGTGGAAGGATGGTTTTCCCGTAATGACGAACTCGCTTATCATCGAAGCCAAGGGGCTTGTAAAGATCTATCGTCTTGGAGGAGTAACAGTGCGAGCTCTGGACGGTCTGGATCTTGATGTCCTCGCTGGCGAAATGCTTGCGATTACAGGTCCGTCGGGGAGCGGGAAGAGCACACTCATGCACCTGATCGGGTGTCTGGACCGCCCTGATGCCGGAACATATGTACTTGCTGGCGAAGATGTATCGAGGATGTCAGAAGACGAACTGGCCGAGGTTCGGAACAAGAGGATCGGCTTTGTCTTCCAGACGTTCAACCTGCTTCCCAGGATGAGCGCAATCGAGAACGTGGAACTGCCCCTGCTATACGCCGGAATGAGCAAGGCACGAGACAAGGCCGAAGAGGCTTTGGTCAATGTCGGGCTTAAGGATCGAATGCACCACGAGCCCAACCAGCTTTCCGGCGGGCAGCGTCAGCGAGTCGCCGTCGCCCGCGCACTCATAACGAATCCGAGCATACTTCTGGCAGACGAACCGACCGGCAATCTTGACAGCAAGACAGGCGAGGAAATACTGCAGTTGTTCGCAAAACTGAATGGAGAAGGCAGGACGGTCATCGTTGTCACCCATGATCATGATGTTGCCGGGCATTGCAGGCGGCGGATCAATCTCCGCGATGGGCGAATCTCAGATGACAGAGGAGGCAAATAGTGCTATTCTGGACAATCGTAAAGGTAAGCCTGCGGAGCCTGCGAGCCAACAAGTTGAGGACATTTCTGGCTATGCTTGGGATAATCATCGGTGTTGCCGCGGTGATTTCCATGTTGGCCATTGGAGCCGGGGCACAGAAGAGCATTTTGTCAAGATTGTCGTCACTGGGAACGAATCTCCTGATCGTGCGCCCGGGATCCAGCGGGTCCCACGGAGTCTCCTCCGGTACTCAACAGACGCTCAAGTTGAGCGACGCTGAAGCACTTCTCAATCAGGTTTCCGGGATCAATATGCTGTCGCCTGTTGTAGGGGGCTCCGCACAAGCCAAGTATCTTAACAAGAACAACAGAGTGTCCGTGAACGGAGTCGATGTCACCTGGATGTCGGTGCGCGATTTCAGCATCGATGTAGGACGCTGCTTTTCCTCTGCCGAAGTGGAATCCATGGGGCGCGTCGCGGTAATCGGACCCGTGACAGCCCAGACCTTGTTCGAAGGCGAAGACCCTCGAGAGCAGACCATCAAGCTGAACGGGATCAACTTCCGCGTTGTCGGAGTGCTCAAGTCAAAAGGGGACCAAGGATGGTTCAATCCCGATGACCAGGTCCTTGTCCCATATACTACGGCCATGAGCATTCTCTTCGGGGTTGACTATTTGCGCGAGATCGACATCGAGGCCAATGATGGTGTGGATCTGACCGCGGTGCAGACGTCGGTCTCGGAAATTCTGCGCAAAAGGCACCGCATTGCTGATGATGCTGACAACGACTTCGAAGTTATGAACCAGGCAGAGATGATCAGCACTGTTACCAGTGTCAGCGACATATTCAGTCTCCTGCTTGGAGGGATTGCAGGAATTTCCCTGCTCGTGGGCGGCATAGGCATTATGAACATAATGCTTGTAACGGTTACCGAACGCACGAGAGAGATCGGCATACGCAAGGCAATTGGCGCAAAACGTGGAAGTGTTATGATGCAATTCCTGATAGAATCAGTCGTGTTGAGCGGACTTGGAGGATTTTTTGGCGTTGCGCTTGGCGCAGGGCTCTCTCTGCTGGTCTCCAAGTTCACCCAGTTCCCGTCTGTGATTACCATGAACAGTGTTATCCTTGCGCTGTCTTTTTCGTTCGCGGTCGGAGTGTTCTTTGGTTGGTATCCTGCCCGTCGGGCCGCCGGTCTGGACCCGATTGAGGCTCTAAGGTACGAATAGGAGTTCCCATCCATGTCCATATTGCGAATCATCTCGATACCGTTGCTGCTTACGGTACTTTTCCTGGCATCCTGCACCACGCCGGATGCATTCCGTGGAACTTCCCTTCAGCCTCGGAACTCAGAAGAGTCTCCTGATGCAGGTGACAAGGCTGAAACATCGCTACCCAGCGACAATAGCCCTGTGGACTTGTCGATCACGAATGCCATTCTCATGGCGATCGAGCACAACCGCGATTTCGCTGTCCAGCGGTTTGCTCCGGAGATAACGAAGACGAACGAGGAGACCGCACTGGCAAAGTTCGATCCGAGCATAACATCCTCCGTCAGCAACAAATCAGCATCGGTGGGCGTGAACGGGACACTACCCTCCGGAACAAACGTCAATGCAACATACTCCATCGGCTTGACGGATTCGACGCTTTATAGCAACAGGCTCGATTCCGGCAAGGCTGGCCTGACCATAACCCAGTCGCTACTTCAGGGAGCGGGGCTCGCGGTGAACTTGGCCACTTTGCGCCAGGCACGACTGGACACGCGGATTTCAGCATACGAACTGCGAGGCATTGCCGAAACACTTGTCTCCACAGTCGAGAAGACCAGTTGGGACTATATTCTCGCAGGCCAGCAGATCGAAATCTACGAGAACTCGCTTGCCTTGGCACAGCGCCAGTTGAGTGAGACACAGGAACGCGTCAAATTGGGCAAGCTTGCTGAAATCGAGTTGGCTGCCGCTCAATCAGAGGTGGCAACCCGGCGCGAGGACCTGATTAACGCGAGAAGCACCTTGGCGAAAACCCGTGTCCAACTTGTCAGGCTGTTGAACATCCCCGGTCCTGATCCGTGGAGCAGAGCGATCACGTTTCAGACGAAACCGGTTGTTCCTGAGATCGACTTGGAGGATGTTGCAAAGCATGCGGCTGTCGCAGCCATTTGGCGTAACGATTTGAACCAGGCGAGACTCCAGGTACAGCGAGGCGATCTGGAGGTTCTCAAGACACAGAATGGTCTTCTTCCGAAACTGGATCTCTTCATTGCCATGGGAAACACTTCTTACGCGAATTCCTTTGCGGGAAGCACCGGAACGGTGACCGTGGTTGGACTCCAATTGACCGTTCCTATTGGCAACAGGTCGTCCGAGGCTTTGTACACCAAATCAGTCCTGTCTCGCGAACAAGCGAAGGCGGCTGTCGACAATATGAGCCAGTTGATTGAGGTCGATGTTCGGACCGCGTATGTTGAGGTGGAGCGGACCCGAGACCAAATCCCGGCTACGGCTGCAGCACGTCAACTCAGAGAAGAGACACTGCGCGGGGAGACAGAGAAATTCAGGGTTGGGAAGTCGACCACGTTCCTTGTTGCCCAGGCGCAGCGTGACTTGCTGCAATCACAGATCGCCGAGACCCAGGCGGTCGTGAACTACCTGAAGGCACTGGTCGACTTGTACAGGTTGGAGGGCTCCCTCCTGCAAAGGCGAGGGATAACGGTTCCCGGCCCAAATCCGGTAATCCCGACTTCCGATCCTGTGTTGGCAAAGTCAGACAAGTAGTACACTCCGTATTCGAATTGCCCTTAGTTGAGCCCGAACCGGTCATTGTGGTTCGAGGTTGTGCTATGCAGGCGTGAATCCCCGGAACATGAAGAACGCAGCGCCGACGAGGCACAGACCGGCCCAAAGGAAGTCGAGCTTCAGGGGTTCCTTCATGTACAACACGCAAAAGCCGCCAAAGACGCACATCGTGATGATCTCCTGGATCACTTTCAACTGGCCCAGTGAATAGACCGAGTATCCGATGCGGTTTGCGGGGACTTGCAGGCAGTATTCGAAGAATGCCACTCCCCAACTGACGAGTATGGCCGCGAACACTGCTTTGCCCCGCATGTCCTTCAGGTGACCATACCATGCGTAAGTCATGAATATGTTCGAGCCAAACAACAGCAGAATCGGCCATGCGTATACCATTGGGTCTCCATTGGAGTAACTTTCCCGGCGATCATAGGGACTGCGCAATTTTAGCCATGCTGCACTACGGTCAAGGCTTCCCCTTTTCCACCGCCCATATTCTGCTATAATGACCCAATGGCCAACGACGCACAGCGCCCCTCTACTTCGCTGATTTTGTCGGGACGGGAAGTGTTCTTTCTCGCTGTCCTGATTGCCTTGGCCGGGGCAGCGCTCGCATTTTCGAGCATTCTTCGCTCCGGCGGCGTTGAGCAGGCCGGATTCTCTCCAGCAACCTATCTTATACCTGTCAATCTCGCGGGACCGTCGGAACTGCAGGCCCTTCCGCGCATAGGTCCCGAGGGATCCCGGCGGATCATTGAATATCGCACCAAAGTCGGCCCGATCACCTCTGTTGAGGAACTGGCCTCCGCTGCTGGAATCTCCCCAAAGGAGGCAAAAGCGCTCGCATCCATGATCACTTTTCGAACTGGGAAGACGGATGACCGTGACTGATTGCGTTTGCAGTGGGGAAACAAATGGCTGAATTCAGGCTTGTCGCTCCGTTTGAGCCAACTGGTGACCAGCCTCAAGCCATTGAATTGCTTACGAAAGGATTGGCTGAGGGATCTCGCTACCAGACGCTTCTTGGCGTAACGGGCAGCGGCAAGACATACACCGTCGCCAATGTCATTGCCAATTCCGGTCGCTCCGCACTCGTACTGTCACACAACAAGACGCTGGCGGCGCAGCTCTACGCGGAGTTGAAGACCTTCTTCCCCGACAACGCTGTCCACTACTTCGTCTCTTACTATGACTACTACCAGCCTGAAGCGTATGTCCCACAGACCGACACATATATCGAAAAAGATGCGGCCATCAATGATCAGATCGAACGGCTGAGACTCGCGGCCACGGCTGCTTTGATTTCGCGAGAAGACGTGATCATCGTGGCATCGGTATCAGCGATATACGGTCTTGGCAGCCCTCGCGAGTACGAGGGCATGACCGTCAAGCTGCAGGTAGGGGAGCACTATACACGACGGGAGTTGCTCAAGGCGCTTGTGGCCATCCAATATACCCGGAATG
>Ga0265297_10005530_pt1 | contig 19203 bp, 12 predicted proteins | sample Munlanlwell13791_FD_192502 | JGI IMG/M metagenome (GOLD analysis project Ga0265297, IMG submission 192502) | Leachate microbial communities from a municipal landfill in Southern Ontario, Canada - Leachate well 137-91 | ecosystem: Engineered > Solid waste > Landfill > Unclassified | place...
AACGACCTGGCCGCGGTCGACCGCGAACTGGAAAAGCGGGTGCCGGTGTTGATGCAGGGAAGCGGCTACGTCCTGCACAGCGACCATTCGATTCCCGCGAACGTCACCTACGAAACCTATTCCCACTTCATCCGGCGCGGTTTGGAGCTGGGGCGCTACCCGTAATCTTGCAAGTTCGGGCAACGGGCATCATATTCGATCCGCAGTGTGATGGCGTCCAGTGGCCACGCGGTTTTCAATACTTCCTGGCGGCCGGCGGTGGGGAGCGGGGGCCGTTGCCGGAAGTGCGCACGACGGGGCGGACGATATGGGACGGGGTTATCAGGGCGGCGGCATTTTCCTGGTTCGCCTTGTGGGGCTCTTTTTGCTCCTCATGCTGTTCGCAGCGGTGTTGCATGAGGCGCGGCCGGCGGTGGGGAAGCGTTCCATCCCGGCACCCCCCAAGATTGAAGAAACGCTGCTGGCCCGGCTGCAGCCGGCCTTCAGCCAGAACCGGCAAAAATTCTTCGACAGTCTGTACCCGGTTGGCACGGCCACGGGGCTTGCGGTCCACGAAGTCTCCGTCACCGCCTGGAAAAATGACTGGCCGAGCAACCGTGCCGGGGACATCCGGCAGCTCACCGTCTGTTACACCCTGTATTGGACGGATCCCCTTCGCAGCGACGGTTACACCACGATTCGCCTCCTCTTCGACACGGCGGCCGGCCGTTGCCTTGAGGAACAGGTCCAGGCAACCAATGCCGCCGCCCACACCGAGGCCGGCGAAGTGGTTGGCTACTTCGCCAGCCCCCTGATTTACGGTGCGCTCAGCCGCTGAGGCCCCCGTCGGGCGGCACCCTCCGGAGCCATGCGCCGGGTCACCTGGCACGGGCCGGCAAATCAGCGCCGTTCGCGGTAGACGGCCTGGACCAGGCCGAGGCACACCAGGGTGCTGAGCAGGAAGGATCCCCCGTAGCTGACCAGCGGCAGGGGAATGCCAATGATCGGGGCGGCGTGGATGGTCATGCCGATGTTGATGTAGGCGTGGGTGAAGAGAAACGCGGCCACTCCGCCCGCCAGGTAACCGCCAAAATCATCGGGGGCGCGGGCCGAGGCGCGCAGGCAGCGGTAGATCAGCCCGATGTAGGCCAGCACCACGCCGGCGGCGCCGACGAAGCCCATTTCCTCGCCGATGACGGAGAAGATGAAGTCGGTTGGCGCCACGGTGCGCGGCAGGAAGCCGAGCACATGCTGGGTGCCTTTCATCAGTCCCTTGCCGTGCAGTCCGCCGCTGCCGACCGCCAGCAGGGACTGGTGGGCGTTCCAGCCGGTGTCCGAGATGTCGTTGCCGGGCTGGACAAAGGTGATCAGCCGGTCCCGCTGTTTTTTGGTCAGCACGGTGTTGAAGGCAATGGGCGCCGTGATTGCGGCCACCAGCACCAGCAGCAGGATCCAGCGCCATGGGATGCCCGCCAGAAACAGGATGGTGCCGGTCACGGTCAGGAACACCAGCGCCGTCCCCCAGTCGGGCTGCAGGCCGATCAACACCACCAGCGGCGCCACCGCCAGCAGCGGCGGCAGCACGTGGTGGAGCCGGGTCAGGCTCAGGCTGGGCCGCGAGGCCAGCCAGGCCAGCAGCAGCACCGTCGCCGGCTTGGCAAACTCGGCCGGCTGCAGGGTCACGCCGAACAGCGGCAGCCAGCTGCGGGCGCCGTTGATGGTGCGCCCGAACGGCAGCAGCAGCAACAGCAGCAGCAGCGTGGCGACATAGAAGATCCACCAGTGGCGCCCCAGCCATTCATAACTGGTCAGGCTGACCACGAAAAAGACCACCAAGCCCAGGCCGGCCCACACCAGCTGTCGCTGCCAGTAGTCGGCGAACTGGCCGCCCGCCTGCTGGCCGGTGCCGTAAATGGTCAGCAGCCCGATGGCCAGCAGCGCGGCGGCGAACAGCATCTGCACATAGTCGAGGCGCGCCAGGCGATGGCGCAAGCCGCCAAAAAAATGGGTGAACATGGTTGCAGGAAAAGCCCGGGGGGCCGTTACGGAACAGTGGAGGTTGAAGAACGGCAAGCGGCCGTCCGCTCAATATAACGTTCCGTGAACACTCCTCGGGGAGCGGCCGGTGTACTGGCGGAAGGCGCGGGAAAAATAGTTGCTGTCGGTGAAGCCGCAGCAGCGCGCCACCTCGCCGATCCGGTCGTGCGAACTCCGCAGCAGCCGCCGGGCATGCCGGAGCCGCGTTTCCAGGATGAAGCGCTCCGGGGTCACCCCCAGCGCCGCCTGGAAACAGCGCCGGAGATGGCGCGGCGACAGGGCGGCGGCCCGGGCCAGCTGCGCCGGGCACAGGCGCTCCATGTAATGGTTCTCGGCAAAGGCGACGGCCCGGCTGATCCGCGCCCGCGCCGCGCCGCCGTCCCGGCCGGCATCGGGGGCCGCCGCGCGGCAGAGCCGCACCAGCAGCTCGGTCAGTTGGGCGGTTACCATCAGTTGGGTGCCGGGGCGGTTGGCGAACAGCTCCGCCTGCATGGCATCAACCAGCTGCAGGCTGTCTTCCAGCTGGGCCGGCCCCAGCGGCAGGGGGCGGGCCGGACTCTCGCGCAGCGCGGCAAACCCGGCCAACTCCCGGAGGGGGGCGAGGCTGGCCAGCAGCTCCGGATGGATCAGCACGTTGCAGATCAGGAACCGCTCGGTGTCGGCGTAGCCGTGCCGTTGTCCCGGCAGCACGAGGAAAAGCTGGCCGGCGCGCAACGGGACGGGGGCCGGCGCGACCAGATGCCGGGCGCGCCCCTCCAGCACGAACACCAACTCACCGAACTCGTGGGTGTGCGGCACATGGTCCACCGTCCAGCCGCGCATCAGCAGCACGCCGGGCGCCGGCTGGTCGCGGATCCACTCCTGCCAGGCGAAATGCGACCAGCGCGTCGGATCGGGGCGATGTTCAGTTTGGCCCATAAATGCTAATTTTCGTCCCTTCGGTGAAGGTCACCGGTAATCTACCGCCTTATACTGTGGAAGGGCAAGGCGGTGGAACGGCCCGGCCATCGCTGTGATGGCGCGAAAAGAGGCGCCGGCCCGGCCCCGCGGGATTTTCAGAGCCCGGAACGTCAGTGACGGGCCAAATGGCGAACGGTTCGGTTTTTTGGTTTATCTTTCGTCCCATACGTCCTAAATTAAGTCGCTGCCCCTCCTCACCTTTCTCGTGGGGCCGGGGGCCGACTCCGCTGGAGATTCTGGTCATGCGCCTGCCTTCCCTGACGTCCCGCGCCGCCCTGGCGGTCAACTGCCTGACCCGGCACGGCGACCCGGCCCGCGGCTACCTGCCTTATTTCTACACCCTGCTCAACGACCGGCCGGTGAGCGCGGCCCTGCAGATCTGGTCCTATGGCGACGGCCTGGGGCGCGCCGTCGACGCCCTGACCCTGTTGCGCGCCATGACCGGCGGCACGGTGGAGGGGCCGGACGACCGGACCCTGCGTGCCCTGCTGATCGGCCTGATCGGGACGGACGGCCTGTCGTGGTGTCCGGCCGAACCGTGGCTGATGGATGTCCCGCACACCCGGCCCGCCTGGCTGCAGCAGGGCACGCTGCTGGCCCTGACCAGCCTCTACCAGTTCACCGGCGACCCGGAGTACCGCGAACTGGCCGAACGCAACATCCTGGCCGTCGCCGCCATGGCCCGGCCGAGCGCGTTTGGCGACGCCGAGTTTCCCGGCGATCATTACACCCGGCGCGACGGCTGGGCGCCGCTGCCCACCGACCCCATGCACCGGCACTCGGTCTTCTCCACTTCCATCACCATGCCGCTGATGCGCTACTACCGCCTCACCGGGTTTGCCCCGGCGCTGGAGCTGGCGTCCAAGCTGATCGGCTGGGCGCTGCGCGACCATGACGGCGGCAACGCCCTGTTCGAGCGCGGCCATTTCCACTGCCAGAGCCGCCTGGTGATCGCGCTGCTGCTGCACGGCCTGGCCGCCGGCCGGCCGGCGGATGTGGCCTTGGCGGAGCGGCTCTACCGCAAGGCACGGGCGCTCGGCACCAGCACCGGCTGGTTCCCGGAGCAGATCAACAATCCGGAGCACAACCGCTCCAACCTCTCCGAAACCTGCTGCCTGACCGACATGCTGGAACTGGCCGTCCTGCTGGCACAGCACGTGAATCCGGCCTACTGGCACGATGCGGAACGCTATGCCCGCAACCATCTGCTGGTCCACCAGATCACCGGCACCGACTGGCTGGCCAACGCCTCCGCTGTGCCGCGTTCGGAGCATGCGCTGGGCTACAACCACGAGGCCAAGCGGCGCGGCGAGGGAATCGAGGAGGGGCCGCGGCTGTTGCAGAGCATTCTCGGCGGTTTTGCCGGCTGGGGCGCGGTCACGGCCATGAGCGACGACACGTCGCTCGCCAACTCCAACCAGCAGTGCTGCAATGCCGCCGGCGCCCGCGCCCTCTATGACGCCTGGTATTATGCGGTGACGGACGACGGCCGCGAGTTCCGCGTCAACCTGCACCTGGCCCGGCGCCATCCCGCCGCCGAAGTGCGGGTGGACGGCGACGCGGCGCGCGAAACCGTGACCGTGCGGCTGGCCGCGGCGCGGGACGCCGTCCGCATCCGCATCCCGGAATTCCTGGCCGCGGCGGAGGTGTCGGCCGCCTGCAACGGCCGGCCGCTGGCCCTGGCGGCGGGGGACGACGGCTTCCTCGCCGTCGGCCCGGCCGCCGCCGGCAGCGAACTCCGCTTCAGCTGGCCGCTCAAGCCGCGGGTGTCCAAGGAGCGGATCGCCCCCGGTGAGTTCACCTTCCACTGGGCCGGCGCCACGGTGACCGCGGCGGAGCCCGTGCAGGCGCTCGGGCCGCTGTTCGTTCCCGGCCGCTTCGCGACCGGTCCGGCCGCCCCCGAGCCGCTGCCCGCCTGCGACCTGCCGCCGCTGTAGGACCTTTGGGGGAACGGGTGCTCGCTTTGCGGATTCCGCAAAAAGGTTTGACGGAGGGGGGGGAACCGCCGTTCCTCCAAAGGGGGATCCCAACCAACAGGACGGTCATATATCTTCCTCGCCGCCGGTGTTGACGTGCCGGCTTGGCGGGCTATAGTGGGCACCCGTCTGATGTGAACTTAGATGGCCATAGGTTTGACCCCGATCACCTGTTCCCGCGGAGAGGTGGCTGAGTGGCCGAAAGCAACGGTTTGCTAAACCGTCATACTGGGCATCACCCGGTATCGAGGGTTCGAATCCCTCCCTCTCCGCCAATTACGTAGCACAAAGAAACCAGCAGGGCACGACCCAAGCGGTCGGTCCGGCTGGTTTTTTTGTTGGTTCCGATACCGTTCCGGTAAGGGTTGCCGAATTGACTGTGAACGGGGGCTGCTTTCCAAGGACATTGACACCCTGGAGCTCTGGCACGTGGAGGATCTGAAATTTCACCCGTCGTTGCTGGACCGCATCCTGGGCATTGGCGCGATCACCATTGTGTCCCACGACGACACTACGCCGCGGTTGCTTCTCCGGGCGCTGCCCCATTCTCGTCCGGTCTTCGAGACCATGAAACAGCGGATCATCACCGTGAAGCGGCAGCGCGGGGTCATCAAACTGGATGCCGGCTGACAGCGGTTCGGCCGCAAACACCTTTTTTCTCGCCAAGCACGCCAAGCATGACGGCGTCACACCGGACCCGCCCTCCGCTCATTATCCGCTTTGATCGCCGCCGAAAAGGCCGTTCCGATGTTCCGTGCTACAGCTCTGGACAGCCCCCGTCATTTCCTTGTGGCTGGGGCCAGGCACAGATTCCGGACGGTGCCGGCGAAGTCACGGGTCAGGTGGTCAAGGAAGGCGTCCCAGGCCGCGGCGTGGCGGTAGAGGGCGAGGGCGGCAATGGCCTTGGTCAGGATGGCGTCACCGTAGGCGCGCAGTTCCGGCCGGGCAAAGGTGCGCAGGATGCGGGGCATGCCCAACCGCTGCACCAGCAGGGCCGGCACATAGGCGCGGAAGGCGGCTTCGACGACCTGGCGGTCGCGGCTAATCACGTCCAGGCCGGCATAGAGCCGCTGCTGCACGTCCAGAAGCTGTTCGCTGGTCTGCACGGAAAGCCGGTGCAGCGGCGTGCCGGTTTGCCGGCCCAGCGCCAGGAGCATCCGGGTTTCCGCCACGGCGTTATGCGCAATTCGCTCAAACACCGCCTGGACCAGGCCGGCCTTGGCGCGCGCATCCCGGACCAGCACCGCCTCATACTGGTCGCCGAACAGGAACGCAGTCAACACCTCGGCGATGGAACTGCTGGTGACACCGCCCTTGTTGGCGCTGGAATCGCGGATCTGCAGGATCTTGCTGTCGCGGGCAATGACTTCGCGGGCGGTGTCGTCAAAGAAGACGTTGGCGCCCTCCGCGATCACCCGCAGGTCCGGGAAATTAGCGAGGAACCGCCGCACGTTGTCGGCATTGACCGTGTCCTTGAGGCCGCCGCAGGGGACAAAGGCCTTGATTTTGGCGGCGGCCGTCAGCCGTTTCATTTCCGGATGGGTCAGGGCGTTGCGGTGGAACCAGGCGCCGTCCGCGATCACCGTGCCATCCGGCAGGGTGCAGGGGCCGGGGGCGCGGGGGATGCGAAAGCCGCGCGGCCCCAGGGCGGCCGGCGGGAAGGCCAGGGAATTGAGCCGCGGCTGCGTGTGCCGGGCGAACGCCAGTTTCAGGAGTTCGCCGCGGTCCAGGCCGTCGGGATCGAACAGCACGGAGCCGCCGTCCACCAGCAGGCAGATGGGGCCGCGGTAGCTCTGGATCTGGTTGGCCCCCAGGTCGCCGTCCGGCCCGCCGGTCATCATCAGGGGGGTGTCTTCCTCCTTCATCGCCAGGTGGTCGAACACCGTCCGCAGGCAGGTCATGATGCCGGTGGTGGTCATGCCGCTGAGGGCGATGCGGCCGCCGATCCGGCGGAGAATGGCGTCCATCTTGGCGGTGGTCAGGACGGGGGCGCCAGCGATCTGCAGTTCGGTGCCGCGCGCCCCGCGGTCGAGCAGGCCGAACACCCGGCCGTCATCGAGCCGGCCAAAGGTGTCGTGGGGGATGCCGATGCTCTTGCCGGTGGTGATGGTGCGCCAGTGGCGGTATCCGCGTTCCCGTGCACGCCGGGCGACGGCATCCATGAACGGTGCCGTGCCCTCATCCGGGCCGAAGAAGATCACTTCCGGCCGGCCCAGGTAATCGACCACCGCCGGATCGGGCAACATCAGATCCAGAATGCCGTCGGCAAAATCGAGGATGGCGGCCAGACCGTCCCCGGCATACGGGGGATGGGGAACGATGACGCCCTTGGCGCCGCTCTCGGCGATGTCCTTGTGCTTGAGCCGTTGCGCCACCGGGCCCAGGGCGTAATTGAGCAGCGGCATGGCGTCGAGTTCCGCCTCGTAATTGCCCGGGGTCACCCGGATCAGGCGGACGCCGCCGCGGGCCACGTCCTCGGCCCGCAGGTGCGTTCCAATGGCGTGAAAGCCGGCCACGAAAAAGACGCCATGCACCTTGCCGGGAAAGACCAGCGGATCGAGCAGGGCCGGGGCGAAACGGAAGGCGAAAGCGCGTTTCCGTTCCTTGTAGAAGTTGGTTTTCAAGGTGTGGATGAGGCACTTGCCCATGAACTGGTAGAGGTCGGCCCCGGTCCGGTCGTCCACCAGGGCGATGGCCACCCGTTGCTGAAATGCTGCGACCGCGCGTTGCAGTCCTGCGGCCGACAGCCGGCGGCATTGGGCGGGATTGAAGCGGCGGTCGAACAGCCGGTAGAGCTCTTTGACGAATCCTGGATGCTGCCGCACCGTTTCCAGGATGCCGCGGCGGGTGAATTCGGCGCGGTTGCTCTCGAACACCCGCCGGGCGAAGGCATCGCGCAGGGCCGGTTCGGCCAAACCCGAAAGGATGGCGGCATCGGCCGGCGCGTCTTTGTAGACGAATGTATGGACGGCGGCGGCGGCCAGGGTCGCGAACAGATATTCCTCCAAGGTCAGCGCGCCACCGACGTACGGCGTGTCCAGTTCGCTTTCCGGGGCCGCCAGAAGGTTGCGCAGGCCGGCCAGAAAACGGCCCAGCGTCGCCAGCGCCGGTGTGCCGTCGAGGTACAGGGAGCAGACGGCTTCAATCCGGCCGGCGGGATGGCGCCACGGTTCCCAGTACGCCCGGTTCAGCGGCAGGTGCAGTTCCTCCAGCAGGTGGCGGATGACCGGCAGTGCCGAGCGTTGAAAGTCATCCCGGAACATCACCCGGGTCTCGCGGGTGGCGCGCGCCGCCGACACCCGGACCAGCGGCGTCACGTCGGCCGTCGCGGCTTTCAGGAACGCCTCGTACCGGCGCCGGGTCGCCAGTGGCACCACCGCGCTGCCGCCGGCCGCTTGGTTGAAGGCGAACGGGGATTCGCCTGTTTTTAACTCCGCCAGCGCCTTGCACGGTTCGGCACGGATGACGTAAGTGTAGTACCCGCTGGCGCGGCCGCAGTAATACTCGACGCGGTGCTCCGCCATGGCCACGTTCAACACCGCTTCCATGCGGTCGCGGTTGCGCACGGTGGCGATGCGCACCTGGACCCCGTCGTCCATGTCGAACGGCACTTCCGACACCTCGCTGCGCAACCGGAAACGACCGTTCTCCTCCTGCACATTGGCGGCAACGGTGCGCAGAATCGCGCGCAGCGCCGCCGGCGACAGGTGGCGGAAGAAATAGGCCGGCAAGCCCAGTTCGGCCAGCAGGATGCCCGCCGCGGCATGGACGCAGCGGGCCGTGAACAGCCCCTCCTCGGTCAGCGCCAGCAGGATCTTGTACAACACGCCCGGCACCAGGCCCCGGCGTTTGGCCACATCCATCAGATCCACGGTGTCCATGAGGCGTACCTTTAAAGGTTGAGCGGTTAGGGGGTTGAGGGGGTGAGCGGAAAGCGGAAAGGGGGAGGCATTTTTAAAAGTTCCGGCAATAAAAACACCACTCTACTATACGTGTTTTGCCATCGCCGAAAAATGTTGAATGCTGAATGTCGAATTTTGAATTTTGAATGGTGGGGAACATTCGACATTCAAAATTCAGCATTCAAAATTCGACATTTGTTTTGGTGATTCTTTTGCAGCTTCCTTTTGTCCGTCCTCCAAGTCTTCCATGTCCTCAACGTCCTCTTTGTCCCATTAGTGGTTGCTGGCCGCCGGCGCCAGATAGGCCTCGGCCTCGGCGCCCAGTTCCCGCCGCAACAATTCCCCCACCTCGACCGCATCACCGGCGGCGGCGCCTGTGGCGGACAGCGGCGCGGCCCGCAGGCTGCGCTCGGCCGCTTCGCAGACCACGGTGGTCCAAAACCCGGTTTCGAGCGGATCCATATACCGCTGGTACTGCTCCGCGCTCAGGTTCCCGGAACGGTGGGCCAGAATGCGCCGGAACAGGTCGCCCGGCCGGCTGATGCCGTAGCCGCTGACCCGGCCGCCGGCCTCGAAATTGCGGAACAGCGGATTGCGCTCGACAATGCCGCCGGCCACGATCTCGCGGCAACCCGGGGTGTCGAGGCCGAGATCGAGCAGGCCGTCGCTGAAGATCAGCCGCGCCGACTGCACGGTGGTGGCATGGGCGCTGTTGGGCAGGTGCCAGCCGGTGAGGAGATGTGCCGCGGCGCCGTTCTCGAAGACGATTTCGGTGTCGCACAAATCCCAGCCGTTTACCGGCACCGGCTGCAAGGTCGGCAGTTTTTGCCGCCAACCGGAGGCGCGCACCCGGACCGGGCGCAGGCCGACGATGTGCAGCAGCGCGTCCGCCATGTGCACGGTCAGGAAGCTGATGGGGCTGTTCTTGGCGGCGAAATCGGGGGAGGCGAAGAAGCGCGGCTCGTGGTTGGGGTCGGCGACCAGCAGCTTGTCGAGCATGTAAACCACGGCGGCCTGAAAAGTGCCGTAGGCTCCGGCGCGGACGCGGGCGGCCGCCTCGCGGATGCGCGGGTCGTCGCGCTTGTGGAAATCCACCCCGAGCAGGCGGCCGCCGGCGCGGGCCGCCTGGATCATGGCATGGGCGCTCTTGATGGTGTCGGACAGCGGTTTCGGCACCACCACGTCCAAGCCTTGGGCCAGGGCGGCAAGGGCCGGCGCCGCGTGCAGGCTGTCCGGGGTGTTGACCTGGACCGCATCCAGTTCCACTTTGGCCAGCATCTCCCGGTAATCCGTGAACCGGCGGTCCGGCGGAATGCCGTGCGCGTCGCAGAAACCCGCCAGGGATGCCGGGTTCGGATCCGCCGCCGCCGTGATGCGCAGTTGGTGCGAATAATCGCTGCTGAAGTACAGGTGCTGATAAATTTCGCGCACCACCGAGCCGGTGCCGATGAGGCCGATGCGAAGAGCGTCCATGGGAAATGCCTTTGGGGTTGAGGGGGTGAAACGTGATGCGTGAAGGCCGAATGCTGAATGATGTTGGGGCCACCCTTTTGGAAAAGGGTGCTCCCCATACCCCTTCCTAAAACTTTTGTATCCTATCCTCAAAAGGGGGTTCCCAACCAACCAACATGAATTCCGCCAGGAATTCGGCGAAGGCGGCGGCTTCGGGCAGGCTGAGCTGTTCATTGTCGGCATGGGCGTAACGGAGCTGGCCGGGGCCGGCGGTGAGCACGGGCAGTTCCGGGTATTCGGTGGCGAACAGGCGGGCGTCGCAGCTGACGTCCCAGCCGCGCACCGGCCGGTCGTCCGGCCACAGCCCGGTGGCGCGGGCGGCCCGGATGGCGGCGCGCATCGGTGCGGAGTCCGCGGCGCCGGCGAAGGCGGCGTTGTGCAGTTTGTCGAAGGTCACCTGGAGCGGGCAGGCGGGGAGGGGCGTCCGGCCGGTCGCGGCCGCCCAGAGACTGAAGCCGTCTTGGACGGCGGCGCGCAGGCGCGCCATCACATCGGGCAGGGAATGGGTGGGCAGGAAGCCCTGGCCCCCTTCCAGCAACAGCTCCGCCGGGTCGGCGCCGTCGCCCGGCGCCAGCTCCGGCGGCGCGCCCGCCACCCGTGCCAGCGCCGCCCGGGACCGGATCAGGGCGCGGACCAGGGTTGCCCATTTGGTGATGGCGCCGTCGTTTTCCAGGATCGAGCCCATATGTCCGGTGGCGCCATGGACGGTCAGCCGCCAGGCGTCCCCCGCCAGTTCCAGATCGAAATGGCGGGCCACCTTGGGCTGGCCGGTGGCGGGGTCGGCCACCTGGGTTTTGTCGCCGTAGAGCGCCGTGTACTCGGCCAGGCCGGCCGCCAGCACGTCGCGCAACAGCGGTTCCGCCGCCGCCGAGGTGCCGCCGGGGAAGCGGAGCAGCGTCTCCACGCGGGCACAGATGCGGGACGGATGCTGGCCATCGGCGCCGAGGATGCCGTGGCAGGTCTGGACCGGGCGATGGGGGAACAGCGGATGCGCGCTTTCCGCCTTGATGGCGCGACCGGCGGCCTCGAGTTCGCCGACGACAAACGCGGCCGCCTCCAACAGGTTCAGGCCCGGCGCCTGCCCGGCAACTTTGTACCAGAGCGCGCCGCGGTTGCCGGGATGGATGTTGTTGCCGCAGCACTCCAGTACCATCAGGGCATCGTAGCGCTGGCGGAGGTCGCGGTCAATGGCCAGGGACAGGGAACCGTTGCCGCCGGTTTCCTCGTCGATGACGAACATCAGGGTCAGGTCGCCGGCCGGTGAGGTGCCGTCGCGCTGCCGGCGGTCGGCGACCAAGCGCAGCGTCGCCAGCAAGGCGGCCAGCGGGCCCTTGTCGTCGCAGGCGCCCCGGCCATGCACGACGTCACCGTCGACTCGCGGCGGGAAATAGGGGCAGACGGTGTCGATGTGGACATTCAACGCCAGCCGCCGGCCCCGGCCATTCGGGGAGCCGGGGAGATGGGCGACCAGGTTATTCCGCCCCGCATACACCACTTCCGGCGGCGGTGCCTGCCCGCCGGCCGCGGACGCGGCGTAGTATGCATTGGAATAAAACGGGTGCCGGCCAATTGCCGGGTTGACCGGCCGGCGCTCGCAGACCAGTCCCGGCCAGGCGAGCCGGGCCAGTTCGGCCTCGATCCGGTCGAAGGTTTGCGCCTCGGCCGCAGCCAGCGCTGCCACGTCCGCCCGCGGCGTGGTGTCCACCCGCAGCAACGCCAGCAGCAGCTCCCGCAGATATGCTTCGGTAGGCTGAAGCTTGTTAGGCTGTAGGCTGAAGGTCATTTTTTTAACCTGTTTGGGGCCTATGGGATTCTTCGATCGGGCTTCGTGCTCTTCGTGCCTTCGTGGTGAAGGATTTTGGTCTTAGCCCCGGACGACGTTGGCGAAGACGGATTCCAGGGCGTCGAGGGCTTCGCGGAGGGCGTCTTCGGGAATGGTGAGCGGCGGGCAGAGCTTGACGCTGGCGCCGCCGAAGCCGACGGGGGCGAAGAGCATGACGCCGGCGCGGACCGCCTCGCCGACCACCTGCCAGGCCAGGTGCGGGTCCGGCTCGCTGGTGCCGGGTTTGACGCAATGCAGACTGGCGACCAGCCCCTTGCCGTGATGGGCGAGGATGACCCGGCTGAAGCGCTGTTGGATGGCCGCCGCGCGCTCCTGCATGACCGCGCCGAGAGTGGCGGCGCGTTGGGTCAGCTGTTCGTTGAGGATCAGGCGGATATTGGCCAGGGCCGCCGCGCAGCAGACGGCGTTGCCGCTGTGGGTGCTGGTCATGGAGCCGGGCGGGAATTGGTCCAGCAGATCGCGCCGGCCGATGACCGCCGACAGCGGCAGGCCGCCACTGATGCCTTTGCCGCAGGAAATTAGGTCGGGCACGATGCGGTAATGCTCGTAGCCCCAAAAGGTTCCGGTACGTCCGAAGCCGGCCTGGACCTCGTCCATGACCAGCGGCACGCCGTGCCGGTCGCACCAGGCGCGCAGGGCCTGCATATAGGCCGGGGGGGCGAAGCTGGAGTTGCCGCCCTGGTAGGTTTCGCTGATCACGCCGCAGACCCGTTCCGGGGCCACCCCGCGCGCCGCCAGCGTCCGCTCAAACGCCGCGAAGTCGTTGTCCTCCGGCCGGCTGCGCACGCCGCCGTCGGGGAACGGCACGGTGAGGAAGTGCGGGTCGGGATAGCCGATCCATTCCTGGAGGGAGGGAATGCCGCCGGCGCGCTGACTGCCCAGGGTGCGGCCGTGGAAGGCGTTCTCGAAGGAGACAAACACCGCGTCGCGGACACCGCGGCGCCGGGCCTGTTCCCGGCACAGCTTGAGGCAGAGCTCATCGGCCTCGGAACCGGTGGAGAGCAGCATCACCTTATCGTCCGGTCGCGGTGCCACCGAGCGCAGCAGCGCCGTCAGTTCGGCCCGGTACTGATGGGGGAAGCAATAGGTGGTCAGCAGCGGCCGCGCCGCGGCTTCCGTGACCGCCGCCGCGATTTCCGCCCGGCCATGGCCGGCGTTGGCGATCAGGACGCCGCTGGTGAGGTCGATCCAGCGGTTGCCCCAGGCGTCCCAGACACTGGCGCCCTCGGCCCGGTCCCAGACCACCGGTGGCTGCCCCTCCATGCACACCGGCTCGCAGGTGCGCAACTGCTCCAGCAACGCCACCGAGTCCGGGTGCGGGATCGGCGACTGAATGCGCCGCCAGCGGGTTGAAACTGGCGTGGTGGCTTGCGGTTGAATGGCATAGGGTTCGCTCATGGAAGGTCTCCTGTTGTCAAACGGGGCAAAAGAATGTCACGGCGTTGCGGCACGTCCCAGGCAGGCAAGAATGCCTGCCCCACGGTGAGGGCCGTCTGTGCTTGTTGGGGTGAGATTTTAATTGCCTTCAGCCTAATCAGCTTCAGTCTAGCGACGTCTATCATCCGGTTTCGCGGAGGACGAGTTCGGGGGGGACGGTGATCTGTTGGCCCGGCGGGACCGGGGCGCCGCCCGCCGGCGGCAGCAGCAGGTCGAGCACGGCGCGGGCAAAGGCGGTGTTGTTCTGGCCGATGGTGGTCAGGGCGGGGTCGAAGAGGGCTGCAGCGTACAGGTTGTCCATGCCGACGACCGCCACCATGTCCGGCACGGCGATGCCGCGGCGGCGCAGGATGCGGAGCAGGGCCATGGCCCAAATGTCGTTGGAGGCGATGATGGCGTCGGTGCCCCCCGCGTCCACCACGGCCTGCACCGCCGCGGCAGCCTGTTCCGGTGCGGGCGGAAAGGTGCCGTCGCCGTGCCAGACCCGCCGGGGATCCGGTTCCAGGCCGGCCGCGGCCAAACCGGCAGTGAAACCGCGCCAGCGGTCGGCCATCAAGGGGTCGGCGGCGGGCGGGGCGTTGAGGACCAGCGCCAGGCGCCGGCGGCCCCGGGCCAGCAGGTGTGCCACGGCCTGCCGCACGCCCTCGGCCCGGTCCACATCCACCACGTGGGCGCCGCGTACCGGGGAATAGGTTTGGAACACCAGGCCGCGGGCGGTGCCGGCGGCCGGGGCGCCAGGGGCCAGGAATTCACGGAACAGCTTGCGCAGGGGGGCGTCGCAACGGGGCGCCGGATTATGGAAACAGAGGAGCGCCGCGATGCCGCGGGCCCGGAAGTCGCGCAGGTAGTCGGCGGTGCGTGCCGGATCGCCGTGGAACTGGCCGATCATCAGCCGGTGGCTGTGCTCGTCCGCCAACCGTTCCACCGCCGCCAGCCGCTCGTAATTGGCCGGGGTGGACTCGGCGCCGATCAGCACGCCGATGACCGTGGAGGCGCGGCCCTTCAGCGCCTGGGCGGCGGCGTCGGGACGGTAGCCGAGGCGCGCGGCCAGGGCGCGGATGCGCGTTGCGGTCTCCGCACCGACCCGGACCGTGCCGGTGCCGGGCCCGTTGCCGGCGCGGCCGCCGAGCACGGCGGAGACCACGGAAGGGGTCACCCCGGCCCGGCGTGCCAGGTCGACCAGGCGCACCCGTCCGTCCGCCCGTCCGCCGTCGCCGGTTGCCGTTGTGCCTCCGTTCATGCCGCTTCCTTATCTTTCGGGCTGTTTGATTTAACGTTGTATCATAAGCCGCGCCGCCGTCCCTGTCAAATCCGGCGGGAAACCGGGGGTGGAGAAAAATATGGCGATTGGCCCCCCCCCCTTTGAGGAGAGGCGGTTCCCAAGCCCTCCGACCCAACGGTCCGGCACCCGGCCCCCCTGCTTCCCGCCACCGGCCGGGCCGGGCGCTGCCCGATGCTATGTTATGGCTTTTGACAGTTTACGGGCGCCCGCCGGCTGGCGGGCGCCCTGGCAGCCATATGGTGCAGGGGCGGAAAACATGGCCGGCGAACGGCTGACCTGGCATATCGTGGGGTTCCTGAAACCCTACCGGTGGGTGATGGCCGGCGCGGTGGTGGTGACCATGCTGCTCACCGTGCTGGCCATGCTGCCGCCGTTGCTGATGCGCGCCGTCATTGACCGGGTGGTCGGCGCCGGCGACCGTGCCTCTTTCTGGCCCCTGGCGCTGTGCATGGTGGCGGTGCCGGTGCTGGCGGCCGTGTGCTCGCTGCTGCAGTCCCTGGGGCTGGCGTATGCCGGCTGGCGTTTTCTGATGGACGTGCGGGTGGGGCTCTACCAGCACCTGCTCGGGCTGTCGATGCGCTTCTTCGGCAAGCACAGCACCGGCATGCTGGTGAACCGGCTGATGGGCGACTCCTCGACGGTGGGCAACATGCTCAGCCAGCAGAGCCTGACCGTCATTTCCGACGTCATCTGCTCCGGCTTCGCAGTGGCCGCCACCTTCGCCATCAACTGGCGCATGGCGCTGATCCTGGTCGCCGTGGTGGTGCTGTTTGCCGGCAACTGGAAGCTGAACATCGGCCAGCTGCGCCGGGTGGGGCGTTCCTACTGGCAGAGCTTCGACCGGCTCTCCGGCGGCATCCAGAACCGGTTGTCGGCCAACCTGGCGGTGAAGACCTTCGGCGCCGAACAGCGCGAGCAGCGGGTGTTCGAGGGGCAGTCGGCGACGGCGCTGGAGCTGTTGAGCAACGCCAACACCACCAGCAACACCTTCTGGATGAACACCAGCCTGATCCAGAACCTGGGGCGTTCGGTCATCTTCTTCCTTGGCTGCGCGCTGGTGCTGCGCGGCGACATGACCTACGGCGACGTGGTGGCCTTCACCGCCTATGCCATGCAGCTGCTGTGGCCGGCCATCCGCTTCTCCGAAATGGCGCGCCAGATCCAGGATTTCCGGGTGGCCATCGAGCGCATTTCCGAGATCCTGGCCGAGCAGCCGGAAATCGCCGCCAAGCCGGGGGCGCTGCCGGTGGGGCGGCTCAAGGGCGGCGTCCGTTTCGAGAATGTCCATTTCCATTACGAGCCGGGGCGGCCGGTGATCCGCGGCTTCGACCTGGAGGTGGCGCCCGGCGAGACGGTGGCGCTGATCGGCCCCACCGGGTGCGGCAAGAGCACCATTCTGACCCTGCTGATGCGCTTCTATGACACCAGTTCCGGCGAGATCCGCCTCGACGGCCTGCCCGTGCAGGACCTGGAACTGGACTCGCTGCGCCGCCAGTTCGGCATTGTCCTGCAGGACCCGCTGCTGTTCAATGTCAGCATTGCCGACAACCTCCGCTACGCCCGCCCCGGCGCCACCCGCGCCGACCTGGAGGCCGCCGCCCGGGTGGCCGAGATCCACGACTTCATCATGAGCCTGCCCGACGGCTATGACACGGTGATCGGCAGCGAGGGCATCCAGCTTTCCACCGGCCAGAAGCAGCGCATCACCATTGCCCGTGCCGTGGCCGCCGATCCGGCCATCCTGATCATGGACGAGGCCACCAGCGCCCTGGACAGCGAGAGCGAGCACGCCATCCAGCTCGCCATGCAGCGCGTGCTCAAAGGCCGCACCGCGTTCATTGTCGCCCACCGCCTGAGCACCATCCGCAACGCCGACCGCATCATCGTGCTCAAGGGCGGCGTCATCAGCGAGATGGGGCGGCACGAGGAGCTGATGGCGCTGCCCGACGGCCATTACCGCATGCTGTACGACCGTTTCATGAGCAAGGGCGTCATCGAGGAAGATCCGGCGTGAGGCCGCACTACCGCAACTATCCGTTCCGTCCGCCCCGGCGCCAGCACGATGCGCAGGCCGGGGCGCTGGCGCTGTTCGGGCGCTTCCTGCGCGTCTATGTCTGGCCGCACCGGCGGGCCGTTGCCCTGTGCGCCACCCTGGTCTGCCTGGAGGCGTGTTCGGTCTACGTGCTGGCCTGGCTGACCCAGGTGGTGGTCGATGACGTGCTGGTGGTCTCGCCCCCGCCCACGGCCGCCTATTCCTCCGCCCGGGCCGCCGTCGCCACGGTGCGGGTGGCCGGCCGCCAGCCGGCCGAGTCCGGCCCGCCCCGGCTGCGCGACGCCCCGGCCGGCCGCGAACGTCCCGCCATCGGCCTGGGCCGGCGCATTGACCAGGGCTGGTCCCACACCCCGCGGCCGGCCGGGGCCGCCGGCATTCTGCTGGCCATTTTCCTGGCCTACACCGGCACCATCGCCGGCATCAACCTGCTGATGCGCTTCGCCGCCCGTGTCCGCATCCGCACCGGCCAGGCGATCACCGGCCATCTGCGCGAGGACATCCACCGCAAGATCATGCTGCTGAGCCTCAGCTACCACAACACCCACACCGCCGGCCGCCTGCTGTCCCGCGTCCTGTGGGATGTCAATGCCGTCCAGGACCAGATGCTCAACACCCTGATCAACTACATCAGCCAGGTGGTGATGGTGCTGGTGGGGGTGGTCATCCTGTTCGCCGTTGACTGGCGCCTGGCCTGCCTGGCCCTCGCCGTGATGCCGTTCTACGTGCTGGTGTTCAAGAAGGGGCGCCCCGCCATTCTGGAAAGCGGCCATGAGATGAGCCAGTCCAATTCCTGCCTCTACGGCCTGGTTTCGCAGAAACTGGACGCCGTCCGCGCCGTCCAGGCCTACGGCCGCCAGCCGCACGAGCGCCTCGCCTTCCACCGAATCAGCGCCGTCTACCTGCGCGACTGCCTCTGGCAGGCCCGTACCAGCGCCTGGATGAACCGCCTCGGCGAAATGCTCAGCGCCCTCGGCACCAACGGCGCCGTCTTCCTGACCGGCACCTGGCTGGTGCTGGACGGCCAACTCACCCTTGGCCAGATGCTGTTTGCCCAGGGTGCCGCCGCCAGCCTGTTCGGGCCGGTGCTGCAGATCAGCTTCCTCAACGTCACCCTGACCAACCTGCTTGTCTCCCTGCGCCGCCTGGCCGACATCCTCGACGAACCGCTCGAAATCGACGATCGCCCCAACGCCGTGCCGTTCCCCGCCCCCGTCCGCCACGGCCTGTCCCTGCGCCATCTGTCCTTCCGCTTTCCCGGCTCCGGGGAACCGGTGCTGCACGACATCAACCTGGACGTGCCCGCCGGTGGCTGGCTCTGCGTCATGGGGGCCAGCGGCACCGGCAAGACCACCCTGCTGCATCTGCTGGCCCGCCTGCACGAGCCTGAGGCCGGGGAAATTCTGGTGGACGGCGTGCCGCTGTCCAACATCCGCCTCGAGTCGCTACGCCACCATCTCGCCCTGGTGCCGCAGGAGGCCCGCATTTTCAGCGGCAGCGTGCGCGACAACATCTGCTACGGCTCCCCGGACGCCAGTCCGGCCCAGATCATGGCCGCCGCCCGCGCCGCCGAGTTCCATGACTTCATCCTGACCCTCAAGGTGCAGTACGAGACGCTGCTGGGGGAAAAGGGGATCAGTCTCTCCGGCGGCCAAAAGCAGCGCCTCTCCCTGGCCCGCGCGCTGCTGACCGACCCCGAGCTGCTGCTGCTCGACGACTGCACCTCCGCGCTGGATGCCGAGACCGAGGGCAAGATCCAGGAAACCCTGGCCCGCATCATGGCCGGCAAGACCGCCGTCATCGTCTCCCAGCGCATCTCCATGGCCCGGCGCTGCCACCGGATCGCCGTGCTCCAGGACGGCACGGTTGCCGAATACGGCACCCCGGCCGAACTGCTGGCCCGCGGCGGCTTCTACGCCCGCCTGCATGCCCAGCAGACGGAGTGAGGCCGGCGCCGGTCTCTTCCTTCAAATGCCGTCTCTCACGGAGCCACAGAGCCACGGAGATTGGGCGTCTTTTCTGAACAGAAGACAGCAAAGGAAACGAAGGGGGGAATGCCGGGCCGGTTTTTCCTTTGCTATCTTCGCGGGGTGCAACCCCGCGCCTACAGGAAGGAAATGGATTCCTGTAGGCACGGGCGTGTCGCCCATAGCCATCAGGTTAAGGTTTTTCAAGCGTGCGTTGACCGGTGTTTAGGCAGGGCCAAAGGCCCGATTTTATAATAG
>Ga0265297_10005531_pt1 | contig 19198 bp, 20 predicted proteins | sample Munlanlwell13791_FD_192502 | JGI IMG/M metagenome (GOLD analysis project Ga0265297, IMG submission 192502) | Leachate microbial communities from a municipal landfill in Southern Ontario, Canada - Leachate well 137-91 | ecosystem: Engineered > Solid waste > Landfill > Unclassified | place...
ACTAATAATGGCGGAGGGAATGGGATTCGAACCCATGACCCCAATTACTCAGGGTAACCGCTTAGCAGGCGGCCGCACTAGACCACTATGCGATCCCTCCAATATTTGATGAATAGTATATAAATTCTTCCAATATTATAAGTTTTTTACTTATATGCAATCAATGTTGCCTAGCCCTATTTGTCATATCTTGGTTATTATTAAGCAGATTAAATTAAAGCAATTGAAGCACATATGGTTTAATGTTATGATGCTGTATCGGATATAAATTATGATAAAACATGAAATAAATGTTTATTTGGAATCACAAGTTAAAACCCAAATCAAAGTCTCTTGGTTTAAAAACATAATTCGGAAGATTCTGGATGCGCTAGAAATTAATGTAATATCGGAATTAGGTCTATTTGTCACCAACAACAAAGTAATTCATCAACTAAATAAAACATATAGGAAAAAAGATGAACCTACTGATGTGCTTGCCTTTAGCATGTTTTCCAAGCATGGGACAAAATTAGAGAAGTTTATAAATCCACCAGATGGAATTTACCATTTGGGAGAAATCATAATTTCATATCCGCAGGCAGTTTATCAAGCAAAGGAAAAGAAACACGACATAAAGCACGAGCTCATGATATTAATAATCCATGGTTTGCTTCATCTCTTAGGTTATGATCATGAACAGTCTTTAGAAGAAAAACAACGCATGCGCACTAAGGAAAGAGAAATTTTAAGGAAATTACTAAGTTCTCGACAAAATAAACAGTAAACTATAGTTTTATTATTCTGCGATTCATTCGGCACTTCTCAGAAGTAATAATAGAGCTTATCTGCGATACTGTCAGTCCAATATTATTATTATGGTTTACCACACAGTAATCAAAAATGGATAAGCTTTCCATTTCTTCCTCTGCTTTTTTCAGTCGCAGTTTTAAATCAGAAGGTGATTGGTGATTATTGCGTTGCCTCAAGCGATCAGCTAATTCGTCCATAGACGGAGTAATTAAGAAAATAAAAACTGCCTCGCTTACAATTTGTTTAAGAGTTGCTGCTCCTTGAACATCTACTTTGACTACTACATCCTGTCCGCTTTTTAATGCTTTTTTTATCTCCTCTTTAGGTACCCCATAGTAGTTACCATATACTTTTGCCCACTCTAAAAATTTTTTTCCTTTTACCATTTTCTGGAATTGTTCCTCGGAGATAAAGCGGTAATGTACCCTGTCTATTTCACCTATCCGCTTGGGTCTAGTAGTAGCCGTAACTACATAGTGAAAAAGATATCCTAATTCTTTCATCTTAGCTAGCACAGCATCTTTGCCTGCTCCGGATGGCCCTGAGAGAATAACAAGTAAAGGCTGCTTATTTTTAATAATATTTGAGAATTGTTTCTTTCTTACTAATTTCATTATTTATTTACGGACTACCATTAAAATATTGGCTCTTACCAATTATGTGGAGCTTTCACGCTTAGTTTTTCCATCTGTTCCCAGAAATCTGGATAAGATATTTCTGCTACCTTTGGTTTTTCCACCAGGGTTTCCCCTTTAGCCATCAATCCTGCTATGGCTAGGCTCATGGCCAGCCTATGATCTGAATGACTACTGACTTTAGTCCCTTTTAGTAGAGTACCACCGTTAATTATCATGCCGTCGGGCAGTGCTTTAATTTTAGCGCCAAGGTAAGATAATTCTTCAACTATTGTCAATATTCTATCAGATTCTTTGACTCGCAGTTCTTCAGCATTTTTGATTATAGTGGTTCCTGTTGCAAAGCAAGCAGCAACTGCTAAAACGGGTATTTCATCAATAAGCCTGGGGATTATCTCCCCTTTGATCTCAATGGCTCTAAGTTGGCTGGACTCTATATGTATATCAGCAACCGGTTCATTGCATTCTAATCGTTGATTTTCTATTTTTATTCTAGCTCCCATTGTTAAGAGTACATCTAGGATGCCGGTTCTAGTAGGATTAATGCCACAATTAGTTATTTTAATACTGGCATTAGGATGGATAGCTCCAGCAACAAGCCAGTATGCTGCAGAACTAATATCTCCTGGGACACGGAAATCTAAAGCATTTAATGGATTTATTAGTGGAGCCAAAGAAACATAACCACCATCTATATTAATATCTGCTCCCATCCACCTAAGTAATCTTTCGGTATGATCGCGAGATACTTGAGGCTGTTCTACAATAGTTTTACCTTCAGCAAAAAGTCCGGCTAGCAGTATTGCCGACTTGATTTGAGCACTGGGGATAGGCATAGTATATGAAATACCACTAAGCCTTTTTCCCCTAATAACCAAAGGAGCTAAGGAATTACTACACCGACCATATATTTCTGCTCCCATTAACTTTAATGGCTCTATCAAACGTTTCATAGGTCGAGTGCGTAGAGAAGCATCACCAGTGATTACAGAAAGAAATGGTTGGGCTGCCAGGACTCCACTTAAAAGTCGCATTGTAGTAGCACTGTTACCTGAGTTCAGCACATTGTCAGATTCTTTTAGGCTGGTGTTACCCACCCCTTTGATATATATCTTACCTTCCTTAGTTTTAATTCTAGCCCCAAGTAATTTCAAGCAATTTAGTGTGGATAGGCAATCATGTCCTGGTGAAAAGTTAGCTATTTCACTGATTCCCGAAGCTAAACTGCATAAAATAGCAACTCGATGAGAAATAGATTTATCTCCAGGTAGCACTACTTCTCCAGCTAATTTTGAAGGGGTCTTAATCTTTTTAGTTAGCGTTTTTCCAGCCAATCTCTTCTTGCCTCATTAGCTATAGTTAAGACTCTTTGTATTTCTTTATTATCATGGTCAACAAGTTCCCTTATAAGATTTAATTTTTTACTGAATTCATCTATCCAGCGGATTATGGCAGATCGATTGCTGAGGCATATATTCGAATTAACTTCAGGATTTCCCGAGGCAAGACGAGTAAGATCGCGATAGCCAGTTGATGCTAGCTTCGCCATTTGTGACCAAGATGAATCTTTGGTAGTAGTCAGGGTGAGTGCCACAGATAATAATAAAGGAAGGTGGCTTATTCCGGCAACTAAATTATCATGCTCAATGGCACTAATAAACAAAGGTTTAGCCCCTATATTTTCTACCATATCTTCAATAACCTGTATCGCCAATGGAGTAGCTTGTGAATCATTTATAAGACAGTAAACACTATTTTTGAATAAGTCGGCATCAGCAGCTTGAATACCAAACTTTTCTTTACCTGCCATTGGATGCCCTCCAACAAAATTTACCTCCGATGGTAACAACTCCTTTGCCCAATTTATGACCTGAAACTTGGTACTGGCAGTATCAGTCACTATACAACCAGAAGGCAGATATGGAGCTATCTGCAAAAAAATGTCTTTTATGGTTAAGACTGGGGTAGATATAAGAACTATTTCAGAACCCTTTACCGCTTTATCTAAGCTCAATTCGAATCTATCTATTGCTCCTGTTTTTATGGCTACTTGTCCTGTTTCTTTACGACGTACATAACCGGTAATCTGTGCCTGTCGCCAATTATTTTTCTTTAAAGCTAGACCTATTGACCCACCGATAAGGCCCAAACCAATAATAGTAATATGCATTGTCCCATTATATCATTTCAGAACTATATGCTATTACCCCCTGAGCAAAAACAAAGAGAAAGGCATTTAGAAGAAAAATTTGGCACCTCAATCTATTGATTTTACTCTTAACATCCGATATACTCCATGAAGTAAAAGCCAGAAATTCCCATATTACTGCAAGGTTACCTCAGGACATAAATAAAATAATATAGTTTAATTTTTCTAAAGAAGACATGAAATTAGCTATCACTGGCAAAGGTGGTGTGGGTAAGACCACAATATCAAGTCTCTTAGCAAGGATCTATGCTAAGGAAGGCAAAAAAGTTATTGCAATTGATGCCAATCCTGATGCTAATTTGGCTACAGCTTTAGGGTTCAGCATTAATGAAGCTCAAAGCATAACTCCCATAGTAGAGCTCAAAGAACTTATAGAAGAACGTACCGGAGCCAAAGCTGGCAGTTACGGGACCTTTTTTAAAGCCAACCCAAAAGTCGATGACATCCCTGAGCGTTTTTCTGTTCAAAAAGATGGAATTAAGCTCCTCGTTATGGGCACCGTAAAGAAAGGAGGAAGTGGCTGTTTATGTCCGGAAGGGGCCGTACTAAAGAGTTTGCTTAGCCACCTAGTACTTGGTAGGTCTGATGTAGTCATTATGGATATGGATGCCGGGGTGGAGAATCTGGGGAGAGGAACAGCCAAAGCTGTAGATGCTTTTATCATAATAGTTGAACCAGGGCAAAGAAGTTTCCAAACAGCTAGAGCCATTCGCGACTTAGCTAAGGATTTAAGTGTTAAAAGATGTTATATAGTCGGGTCAAAATGCCGTAATAATGATGATCAGCGATTTATTAGCGATCATTTAACCGATTTTGAAATACTGGGCTATTTGAATTATCACCCTGAAATAGCTGAGGCAGATAGATTGGGAAAAAGCGTATTTGATATGGCCCCCAAAGCAGTCGCTGAAGCTAAAGAGATAAAGTCCAAACTGGAATATTTAGTCCAACAAAAGAAAGGATGAAGGTTGGAGAAAAAAACAGTAAAAGATGCAAAAGTCGAGGGTAAACGAGTTTTAGTCAGGGTCGATTTCAACTTACCACTAGACATTAGGACTGGAACTATTACCGATGATATCCGGATTAAATCCGCTTTACCGACAATAAAATATTTAATTGACCATAAGGCAAAAGTTATTTTATGTTCCCACCTGGGGCGGCCGGATGGTAAGGTAGTTGAGAGATTGCGGATGGAAAAGGTAGCAGAAAGGCTATCTAAACTTATCGAACTACCTGTAGTAGCTGTTCCGGACTGTATAGGTGACGAAGTTAAAAAGGCAATTGATAACATTAAGGACGGCGAAATCATACTTTTGGAAAATCTCCGTTTTCATCCTGAAGAGGAAGCAAATGATCCGAAATTTGCCAAGGCGTTGGCCGAATTAGCTGATATTTATGTTGATGATGCTTTTGCTACAGCTCATCGTAATCATGCCTCTACTGTAGGAGTGGCCAAATATCTACCAGCATATTGTGGTCTTCTGATGGAAAAAGAGTTAAAAACACTGGGTAAAATACTGGCCAATCCCAAACATCCTTTCGCTGCTTTATTAGGAGGCGCCAAAGTCAGCGATAAGATCGGTTTTATTGAGAATATTTTAAACAAGGTCGAGGTGTTGTTAATTGGTGGAGGCATGGCAACTAATTTCTTGAAAGTTAAAGGCTACGAAGTAGGACATTCTAAGATTGAAATTGATAAACTAAACTTAGCCGACAATGTGCTTAAATATATTGAAAACAACGGAGTGTCGCTATTTCTTCCTATCGATGTTGTTGTTGCTGATGCTATAGATTGTGAAACCAAAAGCAAAACTGTATCGGTAACCGAAATACCTTCAGACAAATATATTGTGGATATTGGCCCTAGAACAATAGAGCAGTTTTCTCAGCAATTAAAGAAATGTCAAACCATTTTTTGGAATGGCCCTATGGGAATCTACGAGATACCACAATTTGCTGATGGGACTAAGGCAATGGTCAATTTATTAGCCAGTCTCGAGGCAACGACAATTGTTGGTGGAGGCTCAACAGCTGAAATTGTAGAGGAAATGAATTTAACAGATAAGATGACTCATGTTTCCACAGGTGGAGGTGCCAGCTTGGAATTTCTCGAAGGAAAAATTTTACCTGGTGTAGCAGTTCTTCAGGATAAATAGTTATGATTAGCCTTGAACAGATAAAGGAAATTAGTATAGTTTCAGATTCCAAGATAGTAATGCTAGTGCTTGATGGCCTGGGCGGACTGTCTGATATTGAAACAGGCAAGACAGAATTAGAAGAAGCTTCTACTCCTAATTTTGATTATTTAGCCAAGAATGGCATCTGCGGTTTAAGCATTCCAGTAAGCCATGGTATTACACCAGGAAGCGGTGCAGGACATCTGGCACTCTTTGGATACGATCCATTACAATTTACCATCGGCAGAGGAATTTTGGAAGCGATGGGAATAGGCTTTGATATTGCTGAAAATGACATTGCCGCCCGGGGTAATTTTTGCAGTGTGGACAGCCATGGAATTATAACTGACAGGCGAGCTGGCCGTATCACCACTGATAAGTGTGCTGAGCTATGTAGCCTATTAAGCAAAATTAGATTAGAAGACGCTGAATTTTTTATACAACCAGTTAAAGAGCATAGATTTTTGTTTGTGTTGAGAGGTACGGGGATGTCACAGGAAATCAGCGATACCGACCCTCAGAAAACAGGACTAACTCCAATTAAAAGCATAGCCAAGGAAGAAGCAGCAAAGAAAACTGCTAAGCTAGTGAACGAGTTTGTGGATAAAGCTGCTAAATTTCTAGCTGAGCATCATCCAGCTAACATGATTTTGCTCCGTGGATTCTCCCAAAAGCCCAGTATTCCCTCTATCAAGGAAATATACAAACTGCTACCGGCAGCTATAGCTGCCTATCCTATGTATAGAGGACTCGCCAGGTTACTAGGAATGGATGTTTTTAAGGCTGCCGATGGAATTAAGGAAGAAATAGCTATATTACGTGAATGCTACCATAATCACGACTTCTTTTTCCTTCATGTAAAGCAAACTGATAGTGCCGGTGAAGACGGTGATTTTAGGAGAAAGGTTCAAGTGATCGAAGAAGTCGACTCTTTCTTACCGCAGCTTATGGATTTAAAACCTGATGTAATCGTAGTTACTGGTGACCATTCCACCCCAGCTATATTGAAAGGACATAGCTGGCACCCTGTTCCCTTTTTGCTCTATTCCAAATGGTGCCGACCAGATAGGGTGATGGAATTTTCAGAATCAGCCTGTGCCTCAGGTAGCCTTGGGACATTCCCCGCTGTGGATATTATGCGATTGGCTATGGCAAATGCTTTAAAATTAGGTAAATTCGGAGCTTAAGTATGCGAAAACCACTTATTGCTGGTAACTGGAAAATGAACACTAATATTTCTCAAGCTACAAGTCTCGTGCAAGCTATGTTAATAGACTTAGACAAAATCCAGTCTGTTGATATAGTGCTTTGCCCTCCTTTTGTTTCACTGAGTTCAGTGAGAGAGCTAATAAAGAATAGCTCTCTCAGACTAGGCGCCCAGAATATGTATTTTAAGGATAAAGGCGCCTATACTGGTGAGGTTTCTCCCCTCATGCTCGTTGATCTATGTGATTTTGTTATTTTGGGTCACTCGGAACGTAGGCAATATTTTACTGAAACCGATGAGATAATAAATAAAAAAGTACAGATTGCTCTGGAATCAGGGCTTATACCTATTCTTTGTGTCGGTGAAAAACTTGAGGAGAATGAGGCTAATAGAACTGAAGAGGTAATCACCAAGCAAACCAGAGCAGCACTGGCAAATATCAATCCAACTAACAGATTGGTGATTGCCTATGAACCTATATGGGCTATCGGTACTGGCAAAGCTGCTACTGGCGAACAGGCAAATAATACTATCGGTCTTATTCGTAAGACTGTTGCCAAAATTTGGGAACAAGACACAGCTAAATCAATGCGATTACTTTATGGCGGTAGCGTTACTAGTACTAATATTGGCGAATTCATCGCTGAATTAGAAATAGATGGAGCCCTGGTTGGCGGTGCCAGTTTGAAAGCTGACGAGTTTGTTAGCATTGTAAGCAAAACTGCAGACCTAAAAGCAGCCAAATGAAATGCCTTATTGCTGTCATCGGACCAACGGCAGTAGGAAAAACAAAACTTGCTTTATTTCTGTCACAAAAATTTAATGGCGAAATAATAAATGCCGACAGCCGTCAAGTATATAGCTTTATGGATATCGGCACAGCCAAACCCAGTACAACCGACAGAAAGTTGATACCACACCACCTTATCGATGTAGTTAATCCTGACGAACCCTTCAGTTTGGCACTATATAAGGACCTTGCTATCAAAGCAATTGAAGATATTCAAATTCGTGGTAAGTTTCCATTTCTAGTAGGCGGTACCGGACTTTATATCTGGTCGATCATAGAAGGGTGGATGATACCCGAAGTACCACCTAATATTGAATTTAGAAAGCAGCTAGAAAACATAGCAGCAAAAGAGGGCACTGGGGATCTTTTCCAGAAATTAAAGAGTGTCGACCCTGTAGCTGCTGCAAAAATAATGCCGAGTAACCTTAGACGAATAATCAGAGCACTAGAAATACATCAATCCACAGGAACTCCTCCTTCTCAATTGTGGCAAAAAAAACTCCCTCCGTTCTCCACTCTCATCATCGGTTTAACTACTCATAGGCAGACTTTGTATAATATGATTGATTCTCGTGTGGATGAGATGATAAACAATGGATTGGTCGATGAGATCAGGTCATTAATAGCAATGGGCTATAGTTTGGACTTACCGTCTATGTCTGGTATCGGTTACCGACAGATAGGTAAATTCCTACAGAATGAAACAAGTCTATCAGAGGCAACACAACAGATAAAAAATGAAACACATAAATTTGCTAGACGTCAATATACCTGGTTTCATCTTGACGACAATAGAATCCACTGGTTTGATATTTGTGGTAATATACTAGCGCCAATAAATAATCTGGTAGAAAATTTTCTTAAAAGGAATTAATTAGACAAAATGTCAATAAATTTTACTAAACTTCAGGCTACGGGCAACGATTTTATCTTGATTGATGTTCGAAATATAAACCAGGATTGGCGCAGATTGGCACAAGATATGTGCCATCGCCATTTTGGTATAGGTGCTGATGGGCTAATACTTTTAATGAATTCTGATTTAGCTGATTTTGCAATGAAGATAATCAATTCTGATGGTTCTGAGGCTCAAGTTTGCGGTAATGGTCTCAGATGCTTTGCAAAATATGTTGTTGATAACAGCCTTTTTAAAGGAACAAATCTGACGGTTGCAACAATGGCCGGCGTTAAGCCAATACAAGTTTTCATGTCGCAGGGAAAAGTTACTAGAGCTAAAGTAAATATGGGAGCACCTCTTTTTAAGGCTGAAGAGATACCGGTAATTATTGACCAGGATGAAAAAAGGGAAGATGAACTTGACATAAAGTTAATGCTTAACTATTCCCTAAATATGGAGGGGAATATTCTATCTTTATCATTTGTGTCAATGGGAAATCCCCATGCTGTGAGTTTTTTGACTAGCAGCGTGGCAGACTTCCCTCTGTCCCAAATAGGCCCTAAAGTAGAAAGACACAGCATGTTTCCGGAGCGAATAAACTTTGAAATAGCCAGAGTTTTAGATCGGGTAAAGATAGAAGCAAGAGTATGGGAACGTGGAGCTGGGGAGACACTTGCCTGTGGTAGTGGTGCTTGCGCTATTGCTGTAGTAGGACAACTAAAAGGTTATAATGATAAAGAGGTTGACATAATATTGCCAGGCGGCAATTTAACTATTAATTGGGATGGAGTAGGGGATGTATACCTTACCGGCCCAGTGGAAGAGGTTTTCTGTGGAGAATGGTTAAAATAATTTCTAAATCAGGAGACATTGAATAAATGCGAATATCGAAACGAATGGACAAGCTACCACCTTACCTCTTTGTGGAAATTAATAAAAAAATCGCCGAGAAAAAGGCGAAAGGAATAGATATTATCAGCTTTGCTATCGGTGACCCTGATATCCCCACACCCCAGCACATCATCGATAAAATATGTCAGGAGGCTAATAATCCGGTTAATCATCGTTATCCTGAAACTGCCGGGCTACCTGAGCTTTGCCAGGCTATCGCAAAGTGGTATAAAGTACGGTTTGGAGTTGCTCTAGATCCGAGTAAAGAAGTGCTACCACTACTCGGTTCCAAAGAAGGTATTGGACATATATCTTTTTGCTTTGTCGACCCTGGTGATCTGGTACTGGTAACTGACCCAGGCTATCCGGTTTATTCCACCAGTACCATACTCGCTGGAGGAGAACCTTACTTTATAAAATTGGCCGAGGAGAATGGTTTCCTACCTGACCTGGAAGCTATCCCTGAAAAAATTACGCAGAAAGCCAAAATTCTTTGGCTTAATTATCCCAATAATCCCACCGGAGCAGTTGCTGACCTACAGTTCTTTAATAAGGCTGTGGAATTTGCTAAGAAAAATGACCTGGCAATATGTCATGACGCTCCTTATACCGAAGTTGCTCTCGATGGTTATCGTCCACATAGCTTTATGGAGGCCATTGGTGCTAAAGATGTGGCTATTGAATTTCATTCTTTGTCCAAAACATATAACATGACTGGCTGGCGTATCGGAATGGCAGTAGGAAATCAAAAGATGATAGATGCCCTGTTCCGTTTTAAGTCTAATTTAGACTCAGGAATACCTCAAGCTATTCAATATGCTGCAATAGAAGGGCTAACTGGTTCGCAGGACTCTGTTAAGGAGCAAAATATTATCTACCAGCGTCGAAGAGATAAAATGGTAAATGCTCTCAAGGAGATAGGTATAAAGCCATTTGTGTCCAAAGCTACTTTCTATATTTGGGCAAGAATCCCCAATGGATATACCTCAGTAAGGCTGGCTACTGAATTATTAGAGAAGGCGAACGTAGCAGTTACACCAGGAACAGGATACGGTAGTGCAGGAGAAGGCTATATTCGCTTATCCTTGACACTGCCTGATAATCGTCTTGAGGAAGGCATAAAGCGATTACTAACCTGGCGCAAATAGTTTATACTTAATTTAAAACTATTGAGAAACAAGCAGACAACTTTTACTACTACCCGATCTGAAATTGAACTTGCCTTATTGGTTGGTGTCGACAGCAAATCCACTGCCAATGGCTGGGCTATTGAAAGCTCATTAGAAGAGCTAGCTGATCTAGCCCGCTCTGCCGGGGTTGAGGTAGTAGGCACATTAACCCAAAAGCTGGAAATACCTTCTTCCACCTATTATTTGGGCACTGGTAAGCTCAAAGAACTTGTTAATCTTAAAGAACGCTTGCAGTATACTGTGGCTATTTTCAACGACGAACTTTCGCCACGACAACAAAGAAACCTCGAAGAGATATTAAACGTAAAGGTTATAGATCGTACTGCACTTATATTGGATATCTTTGCCAAAAGAGCTCAAACACGCGAGGGACAGTTACAGGTAGAATTAGCCCAACACCAATATCTTTTACCACGACTTGCTGGACAGTGGAGTCATTTGGAGAGGTTGGGAGGTGGTATTGGAACCAGAGGTCCTGGTGAATCACAACTGGAAACCGACCGCCGCATAATACGTAAGCGAATACAACGTCTTAAAACACAGTTAGAGGCAGTACGGCGTCATCGGGCGCTTTACCGTGTAAAAAGAAAGAGAAGCAATATCTCCGTAGTCGCACTGGTAGGCTATACTAATGCGGGCAAAAGCACCTTGCTCAATGCATTAAGTAAAGCAGGTGTGACAGCAGAGGCTAAACCTTTTAGTACGCTAGATCCGGTTACCCGCCGCATTACTTTGCCGAACCAAGGGCAGGTTTTACTTACCGATACTGTTGGTTTTATACATAAATTGCCACCTTCTATTGTGGAAGCATTTAGAGCTACACTCGAAGAAATAGATGAAGCCGATTTACTGCTTCATGTAGTTGACATAACACATCATGACGCTGCCGAGCAATGCCAGACAGTAGAAAATATATTAGTCGACCTGCACCTGGATACCAAGCCAAGGCTAACAGTCCTTAACAAAGTAGATTTAGCTGCCAATACCATGGAGGATCTGGCAAAATTGATTGCTGAACTAAAGTTGCCAAGTGATACTATCTTATCTATCTCGGCTTTAAAAGGCTGGGGATTAGATAAACTTTTGCGTCAGATTACTGACTGCCTGGATCAAGAATATGGTACATTTCATCAACTCCAATGAAAAATCAACATAATAGGTGAACAATGCCATACCCCAGAGCCGTAATCGACTACCCAAAATGCCAACCTGAGAAATGTGGCAATGGTATCTGTGCTGCTGCCGCAGCATGCCCACAAAAAGTACTAAAACAAGAAGCGCCTTTTGAATTTCCTATGGCACGTACATCAAAATTCTGCAAGGGATGTGCCAAATGTAATCAGGCCTGTCCAGCCAAAGCCATCAGCATAATCTAACCAAGGTATATCAGAAAATCTAGCTATGCTCTCAGTAAAACTTGACATGCGAAAAGTGTCGATGTTAAGATAAGGCAGGTTCTTAAAAGTGACAATTTAAGAACCGCTAATGTGGATGAATATACTATGAGTCTTGAAGTTTTAATTACTGACTTTCTGGAATATTTGCAAATCGAAAAAGGATTTTCCCCGCTGACAATCCGTGAATACCAGCATTATCTAAAACGTTTCTATGATTGGCTAAGAGAAAATTATCCAGATACTAAACCGGCAGATATCAACCTTGAGGTCATCAGAAAATACCGTATATATCTGGCATATTTCCATGATCGAAACGATAAACTTCTAAAACAGACAACTCAAAGTTATCATATTGTAGCCATAAGGGCTTTTCTGCGCTATCTCTTGGTACAGCGCGATATTAATACACTCTCCCCTGATAAGGTAGACCTTCCCAAACAGAAAACCCGCACTGTTAGTTTCTTGAAGCCTGACCAGCTGGAGAGATTGCTAAGCAGCCCTCAAATATCAGATGAAATAGGCCTGAGAGACAAGACTATTCTGGAAACCCTTTTCAGCACAGGACTGAGAGTATCTGAACTGGTAAAGCTAGATCGTGACCACGTAGACCTTGAACGCCAGGAATTCGGGGTTAGAGGTAAAGGCAACAAAGTACGTGTAGTTTTCCTGTCTGATACAGCCACTGATTGGATAAAGCGCTATTTACGATACCGTCAAGATAATTTTAAACCGTTATTTATCAGATACAGTGGCTCAGTGAATACTGAAAAGAGCGGTGAAAAAATGCGACTCACAGTAAGATCTGTACATAAAATTGTTTCCCAATATGCTAAAAAGAGCGGCTTATCAATAAAAGTAAGCCCTCATACATTGAGGCATTCTTTCGCCACAGATTTGTTAATTGCCGGAGCTGACCTCCGCTCTGTCCAGGAAATGCTGGGACATGAAAGTATTCGAACTACCCAGGTCTACACTCACGTTACCAACAGGCACCTTAAAGAAGTACACAAGGCTTTTCATAGCAGGAAATAGAAAAAAAGTAACACTATTTGATATTATGTAAACTTAGTGCTACTTTTGCCTCATTAATCTAATCGGAATCCAGTAATTGCTGATAAGTTGATACTGCGTCTTCAATATATTCTGAAGCTACGGTCTGTACGTTATCTAGATGGATTGATGCAGCCTTTGATTTAGCCTCATCAACGAAATTAATAACATTCGGAACTACTAATATAGCGATAATTCCGAATATTGCTACTACAAATAAAAACTTTATTAAGCCCATCATTCTAAATTTCTCCCATTGCTAATTTGAACTACGAATCTATTCTTACACAGTTCATATTTGAGGTAAATAGGCTGTTAGTCCTGCTTTGCACAGTAATAAAGTACTATACCACGATACACTAAAGGCAACTCAAAATGCCCATGATGATTAACCCAATCATTTTTGAGTAAGTGAGCGACGTAATGGAATCTTCAATTCCTAGTTGTTGTGTTTATATTATGTCAACTGCACCCTATTGAATTTACTTCCATTAAATTTGACTCGTAGAAGTAAGAGCTAGTTTAGTTCAATAATATGCTGGCCATTTGTTCACCTAACCTTTGAGCTTCTTTGACCAGAGTATTATTCTTCTTCACCTCGCCAGGTTTGCTTGCGTATCCCGTAACTGTCATTATATTACCCTTCGGTATAGTAGAATCCAGATCCAAAAACAGTTTCAATGATTTGATTGCATGATCTATACCACCCCCACCACCAATCACAATCAGACCGGCACACATTGCCTTAAGATTTACTCCATGGGTATAGAAGAAATAGTTTCGATCCACGAAGGCTTTCATTTGAGCAGACATATTGTAGTAGTAGATTGGGCTGGCTAGAATTACCCCATCTGAATTGATAAATTTATCCAGAATCCAGGGAGCATCGTCATTTTGTTTACATGTTGCAAATGAGGCGCAGTTCTCATGACCAAGACAAGGATTGACCTGATGCTGAGCCAAGTGAATTTTCTCCGTTTCAACACCAAGAGACTTTGCTGTCTCGAGTGCTTGGTCAACAAGATAGCTTGTATTCCCATTAAGCCTGGGACTGCCAACTATGGCTACAATCTTCATAATCGTACTCCTCTATTAGAATTTAATTGATCAGGTTTACTCAAGCAAAAAGTATAATCCAGCCTTATGTAACTTTAACCAGACGATATTCCTTTGCTCCTTTTCGCAAAACGAATACCTGCCCTTCTACACTATCTACTAGGGATACCTTCCGTTGTAAATCGGTAATTCTGATATTATTAAGATAAACACCGCCGCCTTGAATAAGCCGCCTAGCCTCGCTTTTGGACTGGGCCAGTCCAGAAGACACCAAAAGGTCAACAAGAGTTATACCTTCACCGCTAAATTGAGTTTTATCTATCTGAGCAGAAGGTACATCGGCAAAAATATCCAGAACATCTCTCAGACTTAGGCTAGTTATTTCGTCACCGAAGAGCATTCGAGAAGCCTGCTCTGCTTTACGGAGTTCTGTATTCCCATGTGCCATCATAGTTACTTCCTGTGCCAGTTTTCTTTGGGCTTCTCGTTTCTCCGGATGTTCTGCCAATGAATCTGCCATATCCTGGATCTCTGACTGTGAAAGAAGAGTAAAGTATTTCAAATATTTTATGGCATCATTATCATCGGTGTTTATCCAGAACTGGTAAAATCGGAATGGCGATGTGAGTTTAGCATCTAACCATACTGTTCCTGATTCTGTTTTACCGAATTTGGTGCCACTGTTTGTGGTAACCAAAGGGAAAACCAAACCGTAAGCCTTCCCATTGCGTAAGCGCCGGATAAGGTCGGTACCAGCAGTAATATTTCCCCACTGGTCACTTCCTCCCATCTGTAGATTACAATTATAACGATCATAAAGTACCAGAAAATCATAGGCCTGCAACATTAGATAGCTAAATTCGGTAAATGAAATTCCTTCTTCTTGTTCCAGCCTTCGTTTTACCGATTCTTTAGCCATCATGTAATTTACTGAGAAATATTTGCCGATGTCTCTAAGGAAATCAAGCAAACTAATCGTGCACAACCAATCAGCATTATTTATCATCATCGCTGGATTCTTCCTAGAGTCAAAATCAAGGAATCGGCTTAATTGCTCTCTGATTCCTGATAAGTTAGCCTCGACCTGTTCTTTAGTAATTAGCGGCCTTTCCAGAGTTTTACCGCTTGGATCACCAATAAGTCCGGTACCACCGCCAACAATAGCTATCGGTGTATGCCCAAAACGCTGCAAATGTACCAGCCCCATTATGGGCAGAAAGGAGCCCACATGCAGGCTTGATGCAGATGGATCAAATCCTATATAGCCAGTGATCTTTTCCTTTGCCACAAACTGGGGCAAGCCCTCAGTAGCATCATAGACCATCCCCCTCCACTCGAATTCATCGAACACATTCATAGTTGATATCCTTTAAAATAATTCTTGCAAACGGTTTCTGAATTTAGCATCTGTTGGAGCGCCTGTCAAGCTTGGCTTCGTAGAAATTTCCAATATTTTCCCTGATTGATTACAATTTATCCTATCTAAAGCCGGGAGGTCTTTATATTATGTCAAATTATGATGTTGTTATCATAGGTGGTGGTCCAGCGGGACTCACTTCTGGCTTGTATTCGGCAAGAGCCGGGCTTAAGACTTTGCTATTAGAACGTGGTATGTATGGAGGACAGATTGTTAACGCTCACAAAGTTGAAAACTATCCCGGTTTCCCCGATGGTATCTCTGGATACGAGCTGGTATCTTTGATTCATGAGCAGGCTACTAAATATGGGCTGGAAATCATAAATGCTGAAGCCACAGATATTAAGCCTGGAAAATTTCACAATATAGTAACTGCGGATAGCAGCTTTGAAGCCAAAACGATAATCATAGCAGCTGGTTCGGAATATACCAAGCTTGGTGCTCCCGGCGAAGCTAAATATGCAGGACGTGGTGTTTCCTACTGTGCTACTTGCGATGGGGCCTTTTTTAAAGATATGGAAATAGCTGTCGTCGGAGGTGGTGATACCGCCATCACCGATGCTCTGGAATTAACCCAGTACGCATCGAAGATATCCGTAATACATCGACGTGACCAGCTTAGAGCCAGTCAGATCCTTCAAGAAAGGGCATTTGCCCAGCCCAAGCTTCAATTCATCTGGAATACTGTAGTAGAAGAAATCAATGGCGAGGCAACGGTGAAAGAGCTCAAATTGAAGAATGTAAAAACCAGTGAAATTTCTTCTTTACCTGTAGCTGGTGTTTTTGTAGCTATAGGTGTGAATCCAAATAGCCAGTACTTCGCCAGTGCAGTAAAAGTTGATGAAGCAGGACATATTATTGTTGATCAATCGATGGCAACCTTGATTCCCGGGATATATGCAATTGGTGATATCCGCAAAAATTCAGCCCGTCAGGTGGCTACTGCAGTCGGCGACGGAGCTACTGCCGCCATTGCTGCCTTCAAATATATAAAAGAACAAAGCTGAAACTTGGCTTGTTAATTAAATGGTGGGCTCGGTAGGGATCGAACCTACGACCAATCGGTTATGAGCCGACCGCTCTACCACTGAGCTACGAGCCCCCAAGGAGTAATATTGTATCATGCCCCACGCCCGCTGTGAAGCGATACCAGTGATAATATAGCATATAACAACTTGACTATAAACCGATATAGAATTAAAATATACAATTAGCACTCTTGGGGAAAGAGTGCTAATTGTTACTTTGAGTGATTATGGTAAGTAATCAGATAGCTTACCTTATTAATTCGGAGGTCTAGTATGCCTGTTTATCAATATTTGTGCCCGAATTGCAATTACAAATTTGAGCAAAGACAAAGCTTTGATGACGAATGTAAGGTACACTGTCCTAAATGTAATAATGGCGCCAGGCGTATTTTCATTCCTGTGCCCATAATCTTTAAAGGCTCAGGTTTTTACGTGACTGATAGTGCCAAGAAGAGTGAAATACAGGACAGTCCTAAAGAAACCAGCACTAAAGAGACCAAAAAAGAAGAGAAGAAAACGGAACCACCCGTGGCAAAAGCTTCTTAATCTCTAGGGACTAATACCATTTTTGCTGAGTACAACCTAGATATCTGTTTCTAAAGCCTCTTGCTTATTTCTATTTTTCTGTGTTACACTCAAACCGATTATGTCCCTGTAGCTCAGCAGGATAGAGCGGCTGCCTTCTAAGCAGTAGGTCGTGGGTTCGAATCCCTCCAGGGACGCCATTTAAGCTAATAGGAGCAACTGCTTTTCAGAAAATCTCACGTAAAGTAGCACAGAGTTTTGATAAAACCATAGCTCTAGATTTAAGCTGTTAGAGCAAGGATTTAGAAATAATTATCATTCTTAACGCCCTGGTAGTTCATAGTATTTGCACCAAGGCTGAAAGTAAAAGTCCCAAAACTACAAATGTGAAGGGTTATATTTTTAACTCAGAATATACAATGCGGCAAATGATATCAGGGAAAAAATCTACAACCTTCAGGTACAAAATATGCAATTATAAAAGAGGTGCAACGAAAATCAATGAATGAAATCGACCATATTTATAAAGAATTGGCAAAGAAACTGGGAATGGAAAACTCGAAATATCTTCCCCGAATTCTAGAGAAGCTAGCAAACCTGGAACAAGCAAAAATAATTCGTGAATTGCCTAATTCATCAGAAGAAATAGCTAAAAAGCTGAATCTGGATACGGCAAAAGTTGATAAACATATTCAGGAATTAATTGAGAAGGGACTGGTTTTCCCCACAAGAAAAGGACCACAGATGGCTCGCAGCATCGTGCAACTGCATGACGCCGCATTGGCAAACCCCAAGTTCGACAAAGAGTTAGGAGTAGAATTTTTTGATTTATTCGCAAAGCTGATGGATGAAGAAGCATTGGCCGATGGTGCAGAGCAACTTGCTGGTGGAGATAGGCCTATGTGGAGAATTATACCCTTATGGAACTCAATCAAAGAAGTTCCGGAAATATTGCCAAGTGAAGATGTGAGAGAAATAATCAAGAGCCAGGAAATTATTGCATTACTTCATTGCCCCTGCAAGCGGGAGCGCACCAAAAGGGATTGTGGAGTTCCTACTGAAATATGCATCAATTTTCGCCGAACAGCCCAGTATAATATTAACAGAGGCGCCGCCAAAATAATCACTGCCGAAGAAGCATTACAGGTTATTGAGCATACTAACAATCACCCTTTGATACATCTGTCATTAAACCAGGCCGAGGTTGACCAGCTGCTTTGCAGTTGCCATAGATGCTGCTGCGGGCCCCTGACCACGATGTTCTTGCAAAATAAATATAAGCTAACCGATGGCATAGCCAAAAGCCGTTTTGAAGCTGTGGTAGATACTGAAAATTGTACTGGATGTGAAACATGCGTATCCAGATGCCAATTTGAGGCGGCAAAAATGAAATATTATCCTGAATTTGGTGAGGAACGTGCTTATATTGACACCGAGAGTTGTATGGGCTGTGGCAGTTGCGTGGTTTCTTGTCCTGTAGATGCTATTAAGATGAAATTAGTGCGTCCACCAGACCATATTCCTCAGGCAGCAGAAAGACTTTATTAAGAATGTCACCTGAAAACGACTTCTGATGAGTATAATCATGTTAATACAGCGAGTTGAATATATTTAGTTATTCCATTTGCTGAAGATGAGCCAATAAATGGGTATTTTTCACTGTCCTATTGGGGCTGCCTATTATGATGACGAGCCATGCATAGATTGCGGCTTGTGTTTAGCTAAAACTAAAGAAGAATCGGTAGAGGCTTCGAAAAAGATGAGAGAATATCTCAGATCACATAACACAATAAAGAGTGTGACGAGTAAAAAAGTGGCTATCTGTGGTAAAGGCGGTACCGGTAAGAGTACTATAACCGCTCTACTCGCAATTGCAATACAGAAATTAATCAATCTCGTTCTAGTTTTAGATATGGACGAGTAAAACGAGGGACGG
>Ga0265297_10005532_pt1 | contig 19195 bp, 9 predicted proteins | sample Munlanlwell13791_FD_192502 | JGI IMG/M metagenome (GOLD analysis project Ga0265297, IMG submission 192502) | Leachate microbial communities from a municipal landfill in Southern Ontario, Canada - Leachate well 137-91 | ecosystem: Engineered > Solid waste > Landfill > Unclassified | place...
TGCCGGGAAGATCCTGACCTACAAGATTTTCAAAAAACAGGGAATAAAAATTGGCGTCTATGGTTTAGGCATCGAACTGGACGGACTGGTGAGCAAGCCAAATTATGGCAAAACCAAATACCATAATCCTCTGGAAAAAGCGCTGAAAATGGAGAAATTTTTAAAGGAGGAGAAAAAAGCCGATTTAATTGTATGTCTATCACACCTCGGATATACTTATAAAGAGAAGAAAATCAGCGATTTGATAATTGCTACCGAAACCTTCCACACAGATCTGATCATTGGAGGACACACCCATACATTCTTAAAAAAACCAGATAGTGTCACCAACAAATCGGGGCAAAATGTTCTTGTCAATCAGGTGGGATTTGGCGGATTGATCCTGGGCAGGATTGACTATTTCTTTGAAAAGATGGGCAAGAAGCACGCCAAGAGTGACGATAACATCCCAATCAAGTAATTTGGCATGGAGCCAAGAGCATTGACGAAATGATGAATATGACGTTCTTACTATGCCCTCTGCCCCATGCCCTCTGCCCTTGGGCATAAAAAAACCGCATTAATTCGAATTGTGTAAAACCCCGAATATACAGGATTTGAGTGCCTGTCTGATCAGACTTCCAATGGCAGCGAAACTGCTCCCCGAAGGGATGAGGCCTGTCTTAGCGGACATAAGCTTTCTCGTTAAACTTGAAATGTTGAGTTTACCAACTAAGTGAATTAATGCGGATATATCGTGTGTGAAAGAACTTCTTACTTATGACTCAAATTTACATCCGATATCTTGTATTTCAAAGGAATTCGCGATATTTATTCCAACAATATTTTCATCAAATATTTTGCCCAACTAAAAATGATTTTTACATTTGCACCACTCAAATCAAAGGAGAGGTGGGTGAGTGGCTGATACCAGCAGTTTGCTAAACTGCCGTACGGGAAACTGTACCGGGGGTTCGAATCCCCCCCTCTCCGCAACCAGTTAAAAGCCTCGCGATAGCGGGGTTTTTTTATTATCCCCACCCGACAAACACCGCAGGTGTTAAGGAGGTTGGGGATAATAAAAAAACTCTGAGCGGAGGAGCCGGGTTAGGCGGCAGGTTTTATTTTGTCGATGATGGTATAGGCTAATTTAAAACCGGTTTTGATTACATCGACTGATAATATGCCATCATAATAACCATCGAGGTGTAAAATATTGTAGGCACTGTTTAAATAATTGAGCATTTTCTTATCAATTTTAGAGGCAGTGGTGCGATAAAACTCAATTGATTTTCTGTTTTTGGGCACTTTTACCTCTTTCAGCATAAAATATCCGTCAAGGGCTTTTAAAACGGCATTGTACGCTATACCGCTGGCAGTTTTTACATATTTGCTGTCTTTGTAAAAATCGTCCTCTTTGCCGGCCCTTTTCAGGGTTTCTTTGGCATTGTCCATGTAGCGGATGGCCTCTTTGTAGTACTCGCTTTTTATTTGGTTCTGTTCTGTGATTCCCATGGTTGAGTGTTTTCACAAAGTTAAATTAAAAATAGAATTTCTAAAATGATGTAATTCAAATTCATTCCACGATACTAAAGGATAAGCTTAAAATAAAAAAAGCCATATTTGTAATTCGGTAAAAAACTTCAACTGATAAAAGTGTCAAACAGCAACGGTCAGGATGAAAAATGGAATCATTTTATCAATGATGGAGATTTGGACGCTCTGTCCGGAATCTATTATCATTACTTTGACTTGTTGTTTACATATGGCATGAAACATTCGATAGAAAAGCAGGCTGTTGAGGATGCAATTCAGGATGTGTTTATGAACCTGATCAAGTTCAGGAAAAGTATTGGCAATGTAAAGAACTTGCCGGGTTATCTGGTCAGCGCATTCCGTCGACAACTTTTTCTTGACCAAAACAAACACAAGAGAACAATCCTTTCAGTAAAACCTCCTGAAGTACAATTTGAATATTTCAGAACCCAGGAAGAGGATATTCCGGAGCACGAAATTCAAGAAAAATTATATCTTACTATAAAACAATGCATTGGCAAACTTACTGACAAACAGCAGGAAATTATTTATTTGCGGTTTGAATGTGGGGTACCCTATGAAGAGATTGCCGAAATGCTTCATATCTCTGTTGAATCGTGCTATAAATCAGTCCATCGCTCCATAAAATCTGTCAGATGCGAGGCAGAGAAAATATTAGGCAATGGACACAATTTGATACTGTGTTTTTTGTTGGGACCTCCCCGTTAATTAGATTCTTCCATTACAGCCAAAATTTTTCTTTAAAAAAATAAAATAAAATCGTTTTACCTGTCCAGATTTTTCGCTTTCCCTCTCAATAGGGTATAAAGCAATACAAATGAAAGAGACAGATCACTACGAAACCTATTCAACGGACGATTTCATTCTTGACGAAAATTTTCGCAAGATCGTTCGCACTTCCGAATCAAATAACCTTTTAAAAGAGTTGCAGGAAAACTTCCCCGCAAAGAGGAATGAGATGAACATGGCAATTCAGGTCATCAGGGGAATGAATTCGCCAAAGTTCAGGCAAACTGATCTCAAGAAACATGAGATCTGGGAACAGATCGTTCAAAAGCGACGGAAACAAATTCGGCTGACCATCTTCAGGTATGCAGCTTCAATTCTTTTATTTATTGGTATAGGAAGCGCTGCAATCTATTTTACAACACAGAAACCTGCACCTGAAATAATTGTTTCAAATGTACTACCTGCAAAAAATGCAGTATTGATCCTGTCTGATGGCAAGACAATCCCCATTACCAGCAAACAATCGACTGTTCAATATTCTGCCAATGGTAAGCAAATCATCGTGAATGATTCATCGGACATAACACAGAATAATTTAAGTATCGGGTTCAATCAGTTGATTGTGCCTTACGGTAAACGATCATTTGTCGTTCTTTCCGAAGGAACCAAGGTTTGGTTAAATTCCGGTTCTAAGCTTATATTTCCACCGGTTTTTACGGGAAGCACACGCGAGGTTGTTTTGGAAGGAGAAGCCTTGTTTGATGTAACCAAAGACGCTAAGAAACCATTTTACGTAAAGACTGACGCATTCAAAATAAAGGTTTATGGAACCAAATTTAATGTACAGGCCTATCAGCAGGATGAGGATTACAATATTGTGCTGATAGAAGGAAAAGTCCGTCTGAATTCCAATAACAGTATGCAATCGAAGGAAATATTCCTGGCACCCAATCAAAAAGCGACGATATCAAAAGGTCATGAGGATTTTGGAATTAAAAATATTGAAAACACGGAGGTATATACTGCCTGGGTTGACGGTTATCTGACCTTTACGAATGAGAATTTACCGGTTTTGCTAAAACGGGTCTCCCGTTATTACAATGTCGAAATTGAAACTCAGTTACCTGATAACATTGCAACAATTTATGGCAAGCTCGACCTCAAAGATGAACTTGAACGTGTTTTGGATGGCATAGCATTTATTTCGAAAACAAAATATGAAAAAAGAGGCGCTAAGTATGTATTTATAAACAACTAAACAAATTGAATGGAAGAATCGTGAAGACCATGAATGCAAAAACCGGTAGATGCTGGTAACATCGCCCGGTTAGTGTTAATTAAGCCGTTAAGGCAAAATTATTTATTAAAAAAACATTTCAAACTTATGGAAAAAAACCGAATTGTCCACTGTTCCTTAACAAGGAGGGTGATTGACGTTATTTCATTGAAAATGAAGCTACTAACCATTTTTATTTTTGCGGGATCCATGGCATTATCGGCCAGCAGCTATTCCCAAAAGACAAAAATTGACCTTCAACTCGAGAATTCTACGCTGACAGAGATCTTAAACACCATTGAAAAGAAAAGTGAGTTTATTTTCATTTACAATGCAAATGTTGTTAATGCTGATGTAAAAAGAAGCATTTCGGTCAAAGTGGAACAGATCGAAAAGATTTTGGAACTCTTGTTCCAGGGTACCGATATTACCTACCGGATTGATGACAGGCAAGTCTTTTTGTCCAAGAAGAACGATTTGAAAAATCCTGAGCAGGTTAATGAAAGTATTTTTAGCGACCAGGTCAGGAAAAGGGAAATTTCGGGTACCATTAAAGACAGTAAAGGGCAGCCAATGCCCGGAACGACCGTCATGGTGAAAGGGACTACCATTGGTACCATTACAGATGCTGACGGACATTTCACGCTTAATATTCCCGGTGATGGCAAAATTCTTGCAGTTTCGTTTGTCGGTATGATATCGCAGGAACTGACCATCGGATCACAGACAACCTTTAATATCGTCATGGCAGAGGTTCCTGTTGATGTTGGCGAAGTTGTTGTGGTGGGTTATGGAACCCAGAAAAAACTGACAGTTACCGGAGCTGTCAGCGCGTTGAAAGGTAGCGAATTGCTTAAATCGCCGGTTGCTAACCTGACATCGGCATTGGTTGGTAGGGTGAGTGGAGTGATAGGGGTCCAACAAAACGGACAGCCCGGGAAGGATGAAACGATACTCCGGATCCGTGGTATTGGCACTTTGACAAGCTCTGTAGCTACCCCTCTTGTTTTGGTTGATGGAATAGAACGTTCTTTCAGCCAGATTGATCCCAATGAAATTGAATCATTTTCTGTTTTAAAGGATGCTTCTTCAACAGCGGTTTATGGAATACGGGGCGCCAATGGGGTTATCATTGTAACCACTAAAAAAGGCACGGAAGGCAAGGCGATTGTCAGTTACACCGGAAATACTTCTGTGCAGTCTCCGACACGCCTTCCAAAATATTTGGATGCCTATAACTTTTCATTGATCTACAATGAAGCACTGAAAAACGACAATCCTCTTACAACCCAGACTTTTACAGACGCGGAGTTACAAAAATTCAAAGACCAGAGCGATCCGTTGTTTTACCCCAACACCAATTGGCTAAAACTGTTGATAAAAGAATATGCCCCCCAAACCCAGCACAACTTAAATATCAGGGGCGGAACAAAAAATGTAAAATATTTTGTTTCATTGGGTTATTTGAATCAGACCGGTCTTATTAAAGAGTTCCAGCAAAGCAGTGGGATCAGCAACAACAACAATTTTTCCAGGTACAACTTCAGGTCCAATATTGATATCAATGTGACTCCCACCACCACTGTTAACTTTCAGTTGGGTGGATATTCATCGGTAAGACATTCATCGCAAATTACCGAATCGGATGCAGGGGCGAATACGACACTAATGTCACAAATACTTGTTTCAGCGCCCAACGCGACAATAGGCATGTACGATGGAAAAATAATCACGCTGGACCGTTCGGGCAACAAAAATGCCATTGCAAATCTTGCGGCAGGATTTGCTGATTATACGGACAATAGCCTGAACATCAATCTTGGTATAAATCAAAAACTGGATATGATTACCAAGGGATTATCTGTAAGGGGTAAAATCGCCTTTGACAATTTTTATGACCTGCGCCGGGTTTTTAGCAGATCAACGCCAACATATACGCCTCTCAAAGTATACCCAAATGGTGTTGAGACCACAGTTTTTCGTCAGAATGGGGAATTAGGGGATTTTGTGTCAGGTCCGTCAACAGGATTTGCCCGCTCTCGTCAGCTTTATATGGATTGGGCGCTCGAGTACAACAACTCATTCGGCCGTCACAATGTAGGGGCCCTGGTACTTTACAACCAGAAGAAAAGATGGTACCATTCACTGGCTTATCCGGGTATCCCCCTTGGTTACCAGGATTGGGTTGGTCGTGTCACCTATAACTACGCATTACGCTATTTGCTGGAATTCAATATGGGCCGGAACGGATCAGAAAATTTTCCTGTTAATAGCCGTTTTGGCTGGTTCCCTGCCATTTCTGCAGGATGGGTTGTCACCAGTGAGCCCGCGGTCGAAAAGCTGATAGGTAAAAATATTCTGTCGTATCTCAAGATTAGAGGCTCGTACGGACAAGTAGGAAATGATATCATGGGAAGCACCCGATTTATGTACTATCCCAGCGAGTATCTGCAAGGGGGAAGCGGTGTATTTGGGGAAGACCCGGTACGGTATGGCTCTTATACTGAAGGCAAATTGGGAAATCCGGATGTAACATGGGAAAGATCAAAGAAACTGGACGTTGCAGTCGAAACGCGGTTTTTTAAAGACCAGCTTAGTTTCCTATTTGACTATTTTTCAGAAGACCGCAACAATATTCTTACTACCAGGAAAACGGTACCCTCCTATGTTGCAGTTACGCTGTCTGATGCGTACAACATTGGTCACGTAAAAAACAAGGGGTATGAAATTGAAGCAGGTTGGGATAGTAAAATAAAAGATTTCAATTACAACTTCCATGCGAACTACGCCTTCGCGAGAAATAAAATACTCTATATGGATGAGGCCCTGAATGATCAGTATCCAAATCTGAACCGCACAGGACACAGGGTAGGAGAAACTTTTGGCTATATTTTTGAGGGGTTCTACAATACGCCTGATGAGGTTGCATCGGCTCCTTCCTATTTTGGTGGACAACCAACTTTGGGGGATAACAAATACAAAGATATTACCGGAGACGGCGTGATCAATGCATATGACCAACAGGCACTTAAAAGTCCTGCATTTCCGGAGATTACCTATGGCATTTCAGCCGCTTGCTCCTACAAAGGAGTAGATATTAGTATTTTATTTCAGGGAAATGCCAATGTATCGGTACCCGTACAGGACCAATTTTACAGGCCTTTTTATATGTTGGGTACTGCCCTTGAAATGGTGCAGAACCGTTGGCATTTAGATTCTCCCGACAACAATGCCCATGCAACTTTCCCAAAACCAAGCGTAACTTATGCCAGGGGACAGAATTTTTATAATTCAACATTAAATATCTACGATGGCTCCTATTTCCGGTTTAAAAACCTTGAGATAGGATATACCTTTAACAAACAGCAGCTTAAAAGATTAAGGCTTGAAAGTATACGTCTCTCCCTGTCCGGGCAAAACCTTTACACATGGGATAAATTGAAAATTTTAGATCCTGAAAGTATTGCCAGTGCCAGTAATCAATATCCTCAATGCAAGGTCTATAATGTTGGGATTAAAGTACAGTTTTAATAACGGGTTAAATTATTGATGAGATGAAAACAAAAAATTACATATTGGGCATTGTTGTTGCGATAGCATTGCTCTCCCCGATTTCGTGTAAAAATTTCCTTGAGATGCCCGCTCAGACCGGGTTCAACAAGGATCTGGTTTTTTCAAATTACAGGGATACAGAGATATTCCTTTATTCTTTGTACCAATCTGTTCCAAAAATCATGTATGGTTGGGCCAATAACATTATGCTTTTTGGCCCATCGCGTGTTTCACTTTCAGATGAAGCTATTTCCGGAGTTTATTCCGGATTCACGACAAACAGTCTGTACGCAGGTGCTGTTACTTCAGCCTGGTTTACAACCCGGAATGGTGAAGATGTTTATGACACGCATTGGAAATCAATCCGGAATAACTTTATTATGCTGGAGAATATTGATAAGGTGCCTGATGCAAGCGCTGAAGTCAAAGGTCGCATCAAAGGAGAGTGTCAAATATTGATTGCCGTTGAGTATTTCGAAATGTGGAAACGATACGGAGGGATACCAATTATCAAAGGATCCATGACTCCTGCTGATTATGAGATTATTAAACGCCAGTCATTGGATGCTGTTTATAAATACATCATTGAACTTTGTGACGCGGTAATTGCAAATCCAAACATTCCGGCTAAGGTAACCAATCCTTTGGAATTTGGCCGCGCTACCAAGGCATTGGCTTATGGACTGAAGGCACGGACTATGCTCTATGCTGCCAGCCCGTTGTTCAATGCTGCAACTCCCTATCTCGATTTCGGACAGAACAACAACTTGATTTGCTTTACCAATTACGATAAGAACAGGTGGAAACTTGCCATGGATGCAGCCCTTCAGGCCATCCAGTTCTGCGAAAGTAACGGCTATGCGATCGTAACAAACGTGGGGATCAATAGAAATTACACCATTGCCGTTCAAAAACGGCCCAAAGACGGAAATACGGAAATTATTTGGGGCACGATGTATAACTCTTCCCTGGAAGGGGCGAATGGTGGTCCGGATTACATGTGGGGCATGAGAGGACGCCAGGGTGGCGCAGGCGCCAACACACCTACCCAGAATGCCGTTGAAATGTACCACAATGTTGATGGCAGTTCGGTTAACTGGGATGTAAAAATAACGACTCCTCCCAATCAACCGGAGTTCCCTTATAAAAACTTAGAACCAAGGTTTCAGCAAACAATTGGCTACAACGGATGTCTTTGGTACACCAATCCTAATTTTTATCCTCAATTTTATAATGGAGGCGAAGCGGGCGTTGCCAATGGTCTTGAAGGTATGAAAGCCACGCCTGTTGTAGGAAATTATTCAATGAGAAAATATTTTATTGACTATGAAAAGTCCAAATCGGGCATGTGGCCAATGAACCCGGTCATGCGTCTGGCAGAAATGTACTTTATCTATGCCGAGGCTTCGAATGAATTTCAGGGGCCAACTTCCCAGGCTTTTGATCTGCTGGATGTGATCCGTACCCGTTCTGGCATGCCAAAGGTTGATCGTTCCTTGAACCAGGCAGGTTTGAGGGCCTTCCTCGTAAATGAACTTTTTGTTGAATTTTATGCTGAAGATCACCGGTATTACGATATGAGACGTTGGAAAATACCAGGTGTAAAAACAATTTATAACGTTAACGTATTGAAATTCCTTAACAATACTTACACCTACGAGAAATATGTTTCTCAAACACGTGTATGGAACGAATATTGGTTCATGCACCCATTCCCGCTTACCGAAATCACTAAGAATTACGGATTAATTCAAAACCCGGGATGGTAAATTGTTTTTATAAACCAATAAATCAGTATGTTATGAAACATCGAAATATATTCATGAAACAATTGAAAGTGAAAGCAGGCATTTTCTTACTATTTTTCGGAATTGCTTGTAGCGCTTTTGGTCAAAATATCGCTCCTAAGAATGGTGCGAAAGAGATTCCCGATTCAAGTATTGTTCAGCCGACATCTAACCTTCCAGTGAACTGGGAGAGCCCATCCTCCGTCAGCACGGTACAAGGCAAAGTAATCGACAAAAATTCTTCCTATTCAACCGGAAATTCACTTTATGGCCTTTTGCCCGGATTGATAGTCCGGCAGCAATCGGGGGAACCGGGTTCTGAAGATGCCGATTTCAGGATTCGTGGTAACGGAACCTTTGGAAACAGCAATTATCCGCTTATTCTTGTGGATGGTTTTGAACACGATCTCAATTCAGTTGCAATAGATGACATCGAGTCTATCACTGTATTAAAAGATGCTTCTGCTTCGATCCTTTACGGAGGAAGGGCTGCAAATGGGGTAATTGTGGTAAAGACCAAGCGTGGTATACAGGGAAAGGGTAAAATAACAGTGAAATTGCTGGGTGGAATGCAAAGTCCAATGGGGCTTCCCAAATTTACCAACTCTGCTGATTATGCTACCATGTACAATCAGGCACTGGCAAGTGACGGACTGCCTGCCATATATGCCGATACGCAAATTGAGGGTTTTCGGACAGGGGACCCTGTCTATTATCCAAATGTGGATTGGATCAAGGAGCTGGTGAAAAATAGCGCTCCGGCAGCTAAAGCTACGGTCACAGCCACTGGGGGCAACAATATTATCAAGTATTTTGTATCGGTTGGCTATTTGATGAATCAAGGCTTGTACGATCATACCGCCATGCACGACGCTTACAGTACAAATATTAAATCAGGGAGCATTGATTTCAGGTCAAACCTGGACGTTCAGCTCACCAGTGATTGGAAACTCACATTCGATATGTTTGGGCAGATTAATGATAAAAACTCACCTGTAGCAAGTACTTCTTCTATTTGGAACTCACTGAACAGTTATTCATCGACTATACCCATTTATGTGAAGGATGCGTTACTCGGGGGAACTTCCGCTTTTCCAATTAACCCCATGGGCTTAATCAATGAACAGGGATATCGGGACACCTATGAAAGATATGTGATTTTTAATTCTTCGACCGAATATAATTTAAGAAGAGTCGTCAAAGGGCTTGTTGCCGGTGTACGGTTTGGTTATGATAATTATTACACGGTCAATTCTGCCTGGTCCAAAACTTTTGAATCCTATTCTGTTATTGGAACTGATCCGGCAACCGGAGGACCACTCTTAAGCGCACCTTTTGGAAAAAACACTGCCCTGGCCTATGGCAATCCTGTTGGGGACAGTCAATCCAGGCGTTTCAATATTGACGGCTATTTGGATTACAATACCGCAATTGGTACTGAAAATAAACTTACAGCAAAGCTATTGTACCATCAGGACAAGCTAATGCTTGGAGCAGAGAGCCCATACTTCAACGAATCTCTCAGCGGACTGGTTAATTATAATATAAAAAACCGCTATATGGTTGAAGTGGGACTATCTTACAGCGGTACTGAAGCATTCAAACCGGGAAAGCGGTTCTCCCTCTTCCCGGCAATTTCTGCGGGATGGATCCTATCCAACGAATCCTTTTTGAAAGATAATCCTGTTATTGGCTTCCTGAAACTTCGTGCATCGACCGGTACGGTAGGTCGCAGCAACATTGGATTACGTTTTGCTTACCGCGATTATTATGTAGGATCAGGCAGTTACTTATTCGGTACAGGTACAAGCGCCACAGGTGGTTATACCGAATATGCCCTTTCAAACCCGGATGTTACTTACGAAAAGTCGAACAAAAGCGAAATAGGAATGGAATCTGTACTTTGGAAAAACATCAACTTTTCTGCTGCCTGGTTCTATCAGAAACGGACCAATATCCTCATTTCGCAGTCCAATCTGGTTCCCTCATTGGTTGGTGTCAGTTTGCAGGACATCAACGGAGGCAAGGCCGAAAGCAGCGGGATAGAACTCTCGTTAAATATTAATAAATCATTCAAAGATTGGGGATATTTTGTCGGCGTGAATTACACCTGGATGACAAGCAAAGTATTGTACAATGCTGAATTGCCGGTTCCGACCGGAAGTGAGTACAATTACCGTACCGGACAAAAGATTTCGCAACCATATGGGCTGGATTTCATAGGATTCTTTCAATCAGCACAGGATATCCAATCGAGTCCGAAACAGCAATTCGGCTCAGTTAAACCCGGAGACATGAAATACAGGGACAGGAACAACGACGGGTTCATCAATCAATACGATGAAGGGCCAATTGGAAATTCCGTTTTACCTCGGTCTGAATTTGGGCTAACAATTGGCGCTAATTATAAAGGATTTGATATTCAGGGTGTATTCCAGGCACAAATGGGCCGCGACATTTATTTGGGAAGCAATCCCAATGTTTATTGGCCATTGGTCAACTACGCTAAAATTTCTACGTATGTGGATCAGCCCTGGACCGACGCAAATAAGGCAACAGCCAAGTATCCGCGTCTTACAACAGTATCTAACCCCAATAACTACCGGCCTTCAACCTTCTGGTACAAAAATGCGGATTTTCTTCGTCTTCGTTCTATTGAACTAGGATATAATATCCCTTCCCAGGTTACATCGAAGATCAAAATAGATAAGATCAGGGTATTCGTTAGGGGCATGAACCTGATTACCTTGAGTAGTTTTACATATGGCGATCCAGAGACGATGGTTGGTTATCCTGCCATGAAGTCATTTAACATGGGTTTAAATGTTCAATTTTAAAAATTATAAACATATGAAACGAGCCATGAGAAATTCTTCTCACACAGGTGAATGATTATCGGCGAGTTCCATATGGCAAATAAAAAACAAAATTATAAACATATGAAATACACTAAATATATAGGAGCCGTTGTAGTACTGGGTATACTGTTCGCGGCATGTAAATTCATCGATCCTGAAGAGTTTACGTTAAGGTCGGCCGATCAAATCTCCAGAAATTATACTTATCTGCCGCTTTTACGCGCTGCGCCTTATGCCTACCTGCCATCAGGGTACAATACGATTGGAAGTTCCTGGCTGGCTTCAGCATCCGATGATGCAGAGGAGGTTAATGAGACGGAACCAATTCAGAATTTTAATATTGGTAACTGGAATCAATATTCGAATCCGGATAACGTATGGGCAAAGAACTACCAGGGGATCAGGAAGGCGAATGATTTTACCCAAATGACAGATACAATCACCTGGAAAGAGTTCCAGTTAAGCAATCCTACCAGTTATGCCGATCGTGTCTACAGGACCAAAATGTGGAGAAATGAGATGTTTTTCCTTCGGGCATTTTTCTATTTTGAACTGATAAAAAGATACGGCGGCGTTCCGCTAATCAAAGAAAAACTTAACGTAAAAGGAAACCTGGATTCTATTATTGGGATAAAAAGAGGCAGTTTTGCTGAATGTGTAGATTATATTGTAACCCAATGTGATTCAGCCGCCAAAAATTTGTTGGTGACCCAGGTTGCAGCGGATTATGGTTCACCTACCAAAGGGGCCGCGTTGGCTTTAAAAGCGCGTACCTTGCTTTATGCTGCCAGCGATCTGTACAACAAGACCGGAAATACAAATCCGGCACTGGGCTATACTGATGGTAACCGTCAGCAACGGTGGATCAGGGCCGCCTCAGCTTGCAAGGCAGTTTTGGACATGGCCCCGGCCACTTATACACTACACACAAATTATTCGGCCCTGTTTTTACTTGGATCGACCACAAACAAAGAGGTAATTTTTGAACGAAGGATTGGTTCCACCAATGTCTTTGAGCAAGCCAATTATTCCATTGGGTTCAATGGCGGAAATACAGGAACCTGTCCGTCCCAAAACCTGGTTGATGCTTACGAGATGAAAGACGGTTCTGCCTTTAGCTGGTCTAACCCAGTTCAGGCCGCAGATCCTTATGTAAATCGTGATCCCAGGCTGGCAATGACTATTGTTGCCAATAATGCAACTTTCAATGGACGGAAAATTGAGCTGTGGGAAGGAGGTAAAGATGGATTGCCCATCAACCTCGCTTCAAAAACCGGATATTATCTCGGCAAGTATGTGGTACAAAATTTAGATCTCACAAAGAATCAAGTGTCCTATCATCAGTGGTTATGCATTCGACTGGCAGAGATGTACCTGAGTTATGCCGAGGCCATGAACGAAGCATACGGGCCTGACAATAATGGTGGTAATACGTTGACAGCACGTGAAGCAGTTAACCTGGTCCGTGCACGCTCAGGAGTGGCAATGCCCGCATTTCCGTTGGGTATGACTGCAGACCAATTCAGGACGCGCCTTCGGAATGAACGAAGGGTTGAACTGGCATTTGAAGACCACCGGTATTGGGATATCAGACGCTGGGCAATTGGTTCTACCGCTTTAGGCGGAGACATTAAGGGAGTAAAAATTGCCATGGTGGATGCCACCCATTTTACCTATACCCCTTACCTGGTTGAGTCCCGCACATTTAAATCTCAAATGGATTTATATCCTATACCTCAGGAAGAGGTAGTAAAATCAAAAGGGAATGTGACCCAGAATCCTGGCTGGTAACAGATAAAGCGATAAGTTGTTTTAGATAGATGATAGGTAGATAGATTTATTGATTGATTGAGATAAGTGACTCAAGAGTAGTCACTTATCTCTTTAATATCACCCAAATGTATCCAACTTTTGTCTTATTATGAGGATGCCATTAATTACCTCTTTTGTAAATACACATATTCTATTTGCGTTATTGCAGTCATAATCTAATTATAACCCACAGCTTATGAAGGTTTCAAGATCACTCTGTTTTATTAAGATCCATGATCATCCCGGAATGTAGGGAAAGTAGTGATAGGTCCGGATTACGGTTCATCTCCGGGGTCGAACATACAATAGAATGCCACAAAATGATCCCTGGCTTATAAATATATTATCTGGAGAAATAAGTGCTAAACAATACCACATACACTGCTCATTTGGATGAAGTAACTAGTTGTTTAACAGTCGAAGATATCCCGGAAAATGACAAAGGGATTAATGTATTAGTCAATATTTAAATATGAAAATGAAACTGTGTTCAATTCTTGTTCTAATATCCACCGTCACGTTCGCTGGTTGTAAAAAAGAGGATAGCATTGCTTATCAACTATATATCACAACAACCAGCGGAACTATTATCAGAAATCCTGCTGCGTCTGAATACAAAAGTGGCGCTTTGGTACAGCTTACAGCATCGCCAAACTCAGGTTATACATTTTCCTCGTGGAGTGGAGATGCCATTGGTTCTGCGAATCCATTAACAATTACCATGAACGGCAATAAACATATCACCGCCAACTTTACAGCCATTAATGGACAGGTCGTCAATGTTAGGAATACGGGTGCGAAAGGTGACGGTGTAACCGATGATACCGCAGCCCTTCAGTCTGCAGTCGATCAGGTTGCCGGAACTGGCGGAACCGTGTCTGTCCCGGCTGGTACATATATGATTAATGCACTTGTTTTTCTGAAGTTAAAAAGCAACATGACCCTGAAAATGGAGGGTGGTGCAATACTCAAAGCCTTGCCAAACAATTCGGAAAATTACAGCATCATCCGTATAGAAGGTGTTTCCAATGTCAGAGTAACCGGGGGCACAGTATATGGTGAGCGGGCTACACACTTGAGTACCTCTGGCCAATGGGGTTTCGGGGTTGACATCCGTGGATCTTATGATGTGGTAATTGAGGGCGTAACGGCAAAAGATTGCTTTGGTGATGGGTTTTACATTGCAAATTCAGGAACTACTGTACCTAAAAATATTACACTGGACAACGTTATTGCAGACAACAACCGCCGTCAGGGACTCTCGATTGTCGGTGCAGATGGTGTGATCATTCGAAATTCCATACTTCAAAACACACAAGGAAGAGCTCCCGGGGCAGGTATCGATATAGAGCCTAACACAGGTTGTTCAGTAAGGAATGTACAGATTCTAAACTCCCAATTCCTCAACAATGCAGGTGGTGGAATATTTCTATGGCTAAATACCAAATATCCGAACACATTTTTGGAGAACGTGACCATCGATGGTAACACGATTGCCGATAATGGGGCTGTAGGCAGTCAAGGGATCGTGCTGATGTGCCTGGCAGCCCAGAAGGTAACCAACAATATCATCAGGAATAATTACAAATACGCCATGACGGTGGACGCTATGTCAAACGGTTTTATTACGGGCAATACAATTACCAATACAAGAACTGAAGTTGGTGCTGGCGTTGGAGGTATTTACATCCGTAACGCGACAGAGGATCGTTCTGCGGCAACCACTAACACTATTACAGGTAATACGGTTACAGGTCACTCCCAAAACATGAGGACAGGGGATGCTAGCAACATCGTTCATCCGAATACTGTTGGTACGATTTCACTTTCTGCTGCGACCTACTCTGTTGCAGAGAATGTAACAAACAAAACAGCAACGGTTACTGTCACGAGGACTGGCAGCGGTCCCGGTTATGGCGCGGCAACCGTGAAATACGCGACCAGTAACGGAACTGCGACGGCGGGTTCAGACTACACTACAACATCCGGCACACTCAGTTGGGCAGACGGTGACGTGTCTGATAAAACATTCACCGTTACGATAACTAGTGATACTCTCACAGAGGGTCCTGAATCCGTAATTATAACGCTCAGCGACATTGTAGGAGCGCTGGTAGGCACCAATAAATCTGCGGTTCTCACGATTACCGAATGATAAGGTTTAACTTTTATTTGGCCTTAGGATCCGGTAGGGAGACAGGAACTTGTAGAAAAAACACTGGTGCATATAATTGCTGAATGGCAAAAAAATAAACCAACTCAGAATCCCTGATAATTGTTAGGTCTCTTCTGATTCAAAAAATAGATTATGAGGATATTACCAATATTAATACTCACATTAGCATCTTTGAACTGCTTTGGTCAAAATACATCTGTTCAGACGGATAAGAAAACGACCAGGGAACAACTGGACATCAAAGGCAACTTCGGACCCGAATTGAAAAATGGGTTGCCTGAAGGGTGGATTCCACCGGTTGGCGTTAACTTTGAAGAGGCAGGGAAAATATCGTTGGTAAAAATTCCCGGGACAGAAAAGAATGCATTGCAAGTGACAGCCCAAACCAAGGCCATGCGCTTCACTTTCGACAAAAAATGGCCCGTTGCCTCGGGGGATAAGTGCATTATCAGTGCGATTGTCAGAGGCAACGGAGGGGTTGATCTGGGCGCATTTTACTTTCCACGGACCAATCTTTTACCTGCCCCTATCAAAGGATTTCTGGCAAATGAGCAGTGGACTGAGTTTACAACGGAAATTCCAATCCCAAAGATCAATCCGGAAATTAACGAGATAGTGATTGTCATGGGGGCAAGCTTCGGGGCTTCAGTAGAGTTTGCCGAAGTAAGGGCAGAAATCATAAAAAAAGAGGAACCCAAAACCACAGGAGTTGCATTAAATGCCCCGGACAATTCATTACCGGTGAGCGACCGGTTATGGAAAATAGCCAATGTCAGGGAGGTATTTCTCATTGACAGACAGGTAGATGATAATATCCGGCAGTTTCTTGCATTGAAACAGCGGGCGAAAAGGATGCTTGAGGGCAATGACCAGGTCGGGGCTCCCAAACTTATCAGAAAATATGACAAGCAGGCTGAGGAGGTTCGCGAACCTGCCAAAAGGATTGTCGTAGGAATTCAGAACCGCAATGCAACAACCCAACTGTATATCAACGGCAAAGAAGTGCAGGTTACTTCAGGAAAGTATGCGGCAACAATAAAAGAAGGACTGAACATCATTGGACTGAAGGTGAAGGCGAATGGGCAAACTCCCGGAATGCGCATTAGCGTCCCCGGCCAGCCCGAACTTGAAAGCCGCTGGCGTGTTGGCACAATTGATAGCGACAGTTGGATGAACCCTTCTTTTGATGATCGTTCCTGGAAACAAGCACAACCCGACAAGGATGGCTACCTGATTGTGCCGGATGGTTCTTCTGGCACCGTCTGTTTCCGTCAAATTGTTATTTGGGGCGACAACCATTACAGTGGCCTGCCCTGTATCCAGCCGAAAGTGCGCGAGTGGGGCTTTTCCGAAAAGGGAATGGAAACCCTTTTCCACGTTCTTTATTCTCCACAGCCGCTTACTTTCGCCCTTGAAGATTATGAGTTCATTCTTGACCTCCCCAGAGGTTTTACACTGCTCAGGGAGAAATATGCCGACAACTCCAAAGGTTCCAAACTTAACAGGCGTCCCCGGAATGTGACAGAGGAGGTGACGATACATGAGAATCAGCCATATACCCGGTACCGGTTTTCGTTTGAACCCGATTTTGTCCAACCATTCAATAGTGAAAATAACAACCAGGCCGCAATGATCCCCCTCTTACTGGGAGAGTACAAGGGCGCGGACAAGTTGTGCAATTTATATTTTCACCGGGTGGCCTCGGGCAATCTGACTGAACTGGAACAGAAATTGCCCGTGCGGATATTGCCACCGATCAACGGGCGCATGCCGAAGAAAGTGATGCTGTCGCAGTATACCCTGCCCTGGTGGTCCACGGAATTTTTCCCGGAACAGCTAAAGGCGCACGTGCGTCAATCTTTGAATGCCGGACTTAATTTATGGTGCATCCATGCTGTTGCCGGAGAGTATGCAAAAAAAGTATATGACCAGGTGATTGAACGGGGCGGGTTTATCCTGCTGCAACCTGCATGGAATTATCCCCATCTTACGGTATTGCCGCAAAGCGCTTTTGGGAAATTAATGCTCGCAAAACCGGAATTTCGCGCCCGTCTTTTCAAGGAGCCTGAACGGGTGGCAAAGCCGGGTCAATTCTGCCGTTCTTACGTTACCGTCGAAGGAGCGGATCAGTTCAAGGATGCGGTCAAGAAAGATATTGGCGGAATGCTCAACGGATCTGAGGAATTGAATTGCATCGGGTTTCCAAAAGCGACTGTCATGTGGGTTAACTATGAGTTGAAAATCTGGAACAGGGTGCCCGCCAAAAATTTCTGCTTCTGCGACAACTGCAAAAAGGCGTTTCGCCAATATGCCAAACTTTCGGACACCATAGACCTGTCGGACGATTCGATCTTTAAAAATTATAATGGAGAATGGAAGGCATTTCGCGAGGAGCTCGAAGGACGCCTGAACGGAGTGGTGAAGGAAGTCTGCAACGAACTGGGCCTTAAATATATGCTTTATGATGATGCGTTCAACGATGGGTACTGGTCGGCATCCAGGGGTAAAATTGATATCGCTTTTCCGGGATGGCCTGGCGACGGCACAGCCATTGGCACCAAGACAGCAGATATCACAAGGCATTTTCCCGTGACCCAACAGAGTCTGGATGAACGTATGACCTTTTTTCGTGAAAAATTGGGACAGTCGCAAATACATGGCCAATTGTTCGCGTCCGTATTTAACATTGTCGCAAGACCCGGAGTTAACTGGATTCAAAATACAGGCTCCACGATTGATGGGTTCATCAATGCCAAAAGCGTTAAGGCACAGATTTTAAGGGTTGTGTCGGCTTTTCATGGCGGCGTTGATATTGGTTCTTCAGTAAACCGTTGCGCCGGTCAGCTCTATTACATCGGTGAGGCTACCAGGATTATCGCTGAATACGAAAACCTTTTCTACGACGGGAAACGTGAAGACAATCTGGCCGTATCTGAACAGTTGAACTACCCAAATCTTCTTGTCCTGACAAAAGGTGATGAGCGGTTGGTGCTGCTGTTCAACGAAACAGATAAGCCAATAACGGTAAAGTTGAGCAATAAAAACCTGAAAAGCGGACAGATCGCTTCAGTTTTCGAAAGTTCAGCGAAGATCAGTAATCCTGAAATGATGCGTGTTGATATTGGCGCCAATGATGTGACGGCTGTTTATATCAGGTAAAGTCATCAAAAATAATACTTGTCAGTTAATAAAAATAACGGTAAAACAAAATAATAGAATATCATGAACATCAATGTGAAAAAGATCAATACAATACTGGCTGTTTCCCTGGTTTTGGGCTTCAGTGGATATTTATCTGCCGAAGTAAGCCCGGGGCTAGAAGGAAATTTTGGTATGGAACAAGGGAAGGTATCAGGCAAATCAGACCCCGGGAAGTTGAATGAAAGCCTACCTGTAAGATTAAGTACCCCGATCAATGTACTTGACTTCGGCGCCAGCGGCTCTGAGTATGAAACAACGGCGGAAACGG
>Ga0265297_10005534_pt1 | contig 19191 bp, 14 predicted proteins | sample Munlanlwell13791_FD_192502 | JGI IMG/M metagenome (GOLD analysis project Ga0265297, IMG submission 192502) | Leachate microbial communities from a municipal landfill in Southern Ontario, Canada - Leachate well 137-91 | ecosystem: Engineered > Solid waste > Landfill > Unclassified | place...
CCGGATTGGAAAAACCGGCGCTGAAAAACGCGAGACTTAACATCGCGCTCAGTAACATTCTTTTCGTTTTCATGATTTCTACTATTTTGGTGAGTTTATATTGACTTGTAAAAGTTCATTAATGTTTTAATTTATAATATTTATTGCCGTTTGTCAATATTTATTTAATAGGGAATACGTATTATACTAAAGTTAAGACAAAAAGATGATTTTTGGTTTGTTTATTTTTATTCAAAATTAGGTAAAATTATACTAACAAGCGGTTCACCGTTAGTTAGTAGCACGGATATGAATATTTTTAATCTTTTCGGCGACGCCAATGAGAAAATAGTCAGAGACATGAAACCGGCAGTCGAGAAAATCGGCAGTTTCGAGCCGTCTTTAAAGGAGTTATCGCCGGAAGAATTAAAAGCGAAAACCGTTGAATTCCGGGCGCGCCTGGAAAAAGGTGAAACTCTGGACGACCTTTTGCCGGAAGCTTTCGCGACGATTCGCGAAGCGGCCAAACGAATTTTAAATCAACGCCATTTTGATGTTCAGTTGATTGGCGGCCTGGTTTTGCATCGCGGCCAAATCGCGGAAATGAAAACCGGTGAAGGAAAAACGCTGGTCGCGACTCTGCCTTTATATCTTAACGCCTTGGAGGGTAAAGGCGTTCATTTGATTACGGTTAACGATTACTTATCCCGCTTGGGCGCCGGTTGGATGGCGCCGGTTTATCACGCTTTGGGTTTGACGACCGGCGTAATCGTCCATGAAAACGCTTATGTTTATGATCCGGAATACATTGATGAATCACAATACGACGACCGCTTAAAACATTTTCGCCGGATTGCCCGCCGCGAAGCTTATTACTGCGATATCACTTACGGCACGAATAACGAATTCGGTTTTGATTACCTGCGCGATAATATGGTTTATACTCTCGGCCAGACCGTCCAGCGTCCGCTTAACTACGCGATTGTGGATGAAATTGACTCGATTTTAATCGATGAGGCCCGTACGCCGCTCATAATTTCCGCGCCGGCCGAAGAATCGACGGATAAATATTTTAAATTCGCGCAGATCGTGGAGCGTCTGGAGGAAAATGAGGATTACAATGTCGATGAAAAAATGAAAGCGGCGACTTTGACCGAAAACGGAATAAACAAAGTGGAAAATATCCTGGGTCTCGGCAATATTTATGTCGAGGGCGGGGTCAAAGAAGTTCACCATCTGGAGCAAGCTTTAAAAGCGCGCGTTTTGTTCAAGCGCGACCGCGACTATGTTTCCAAGGACGGCGAAATAATCATCGTCGACGAATTTACCGGCCGCTTGATGCCGGGCCGGCGTTATAGCGAAGGCTTGCATCAGGCGATTGAAGCGAAAGAAGGCGTAAAAGTCCAGAAAGAATCGCAGACCATGGCAACCATAACTTTCCAAAATCTGTTCCGCATGTATAAAAAATTGTCCGGTATGACCGGTACGGCGGCGACCGAAGCGGAGGAATTCCATAAGATTTATAAGCTGGATACGATTGTTATTCCGACGAATAAAGCCAATGTCCGTAAAGATTTAAATGATTTGATTTACCGAACCGAAACCGATAAGTTCATGGCGGTGATTAAGGATGTTAAAGAGCGCAGCGCCAAAGGCCAGCCGATTTTAATCGGTACTATTTCTATCGAAAAGAACGAATTAATGACGGAATTGATGGCGCGCGAAGGCTTGCGTCCGCAGATGTTAAACGCCAAAAACCATCAGAAAGAAGCGGAAATTATCGCTCAGGCCGGACGCAAAGGCGCGATTACGCTGGCGACTAATATGGCCGGCCGCGGCGTCGATATTATCTTGGGCGGTAATCCGCCGCTCGAAGCGGAACAGGAAGAAATTCGTCAACTCGGCGGCCTGCATGTCATCGGCACCGAACGCCACGAATCGCGGCGGATCGATAATCAGTTAAGAGGTCGCGCCGGCCGTCAGGGCGATCCGGGTTCTTCCCAGTTTTATGTTTCCACCGATGATGATCTGATGCGGATTTTTGGCGGCGACCGGATGCGCGGCTTGATGAAAACTTTGAATGTTCCGGCTGATATGCCGATTGAAAATAAATTGATTTCTAAATCCATTGAGAGCGCTCAGAAGAAAGTGGAAGGCAATAACTTCGATATTCGGAAACATCTGGTGGAATATGACGATGTCATCAATAAGCACCGGACCGCGATTTATAAGCGCCGACGGGAGATTTTAGAGATTGCCGAAGGCGTGAACGTGCCGACGGATGAAACTCCGGCTAAGACGCTAACGGATATTATTCTGGGAATGGTAAGTTCGGAAATCGCCGGTGTCGTTGCTTTCCATACCGTAGCGGATAACGCGGACGAATGGGATATCAAGGAAATAAATGAAACCATGCGGACGATTTGGAATGCCGGCGAAGATGTCCGGCCTAAACTGGAAGAAATGGCGAAAGGCGTTAAGTCCAAAGACGCGATTAGGGAGGACATTATCTCTTATCTGACCACCGCCGCGGAAAACAAATATGTCGCCTTGACCGAAGGATTTAAGCGAGCCAATTTGGAATTTAAAGAAGTGGAGAAAGGAATCCTGATACGTTCCATTGATGAGATGTGGGTAGAGCATCTGGAAACCGTGGATTATCTGCGCCGCGGCATCGGCTTGCGCGGTTACGGCCAGCGCGATCCGCTCGTCGAATACAAGAAAGAAGCCTTTCGTTTATATCAGGAACTTAACGGTTTGATCAATAAGCAGGTAGTTTATGCTATTTATAAAACCGGCGACGCCTTAATAATGGCGCAGTCTTCGGAATTAAAGTCGTTTGCCGACCAGCCGGAGAAAAATCTGGAGTTTTCCGGCGCCGTCAAAGAGATGCATAAAGAAGCGTCCGGGCGTAATACGATCGATTTGGTTCACGAGAGAGCCAAGGATGACAGCGGCGATAAAGTCGGCCGCAATGATTTATGCCCTTGCGGCAGTGGAAAGAAATATAAGAAGTGTTGCGGAAAGTAGCGGGGGTTAAAGTGGGGAAGAATATTATTTTAGAGGGATTATAAAATTTTTTACATAATCATATGTCGCGAGAAAATCCACAATTGAATCTCCAAAAAGAGTTTGATGAATCAATTTTGCGGGCTAATGAGCTGAAAAAGCCCAAACCGGAGAAGCCGGCTGGAGCGGTGACGAATAATCTCCCCCGAAGCTACGGCGAGAAAGTTTTTCCTGAGTATGTCGGCCAGGATTTCCGGAAAGCGGCTTCCGAAGCGGCGCCGAAAATCATCAAACGCCTGGAAGAACAGATTAAAGACGAAAAAAATGCCGGCGAAAATTCTAAAGAAGTCGGCGAGGAAACGACTAAAAAAAGGATACTGACACCGGAAGAATTTGAAAACAAAGTGGAAGAGATGTATGAGGACAAGACTAATCCGATGGATGACATTTTTCCTTACAATCGGGAATTGAATCGTCATCGTGAGTAATTAATTTTCAATTTTATGCCCCAAGAACAGAAAGCGCCGGCCGACGAATCTTTTCCGCAAATGGAAGAACGGGTTTTGAAATTTTGGGAGAGCGCGGATATTTTTAATAAGACTTTGCAGAAAGACGCGCCGCAGGGAGATTATGTTTTCTATGACGGGCCGCCGTTCGCGACCGGATCGCCGCATTACGGCCATATTGTCGGTAGTATCATGAAAGATGTCGTGCCGCGCTACCAGACCATGCGCGGCTATCATGTCGATCGCAAGTGGGGCTGGGATTGCCACGGCTTGCCGATTGAAAATATCGTCGAGAAAGAACTCGGGACGAAGACGAAAAAAGAAATCGAAGCGCTCGGCGTCGGGAAATTTAATGATCTTTGCCGGAAAAGCGTCCTGACTTACGTGGATGAATGGCAGAAAGTCATCCGCCGTCTCGGTCGCTGGGCCGATATGGAAAATTCCTACAAGACCATGGATTTGAATTTTATGGATTCTATCTGGTGGTCGTTCAAACAGCTTTGGGATAAAGGTTTAATTTATAAAGACTATCGCTCGATGCATATCTGTCCGCGTTGCGAGACGACTTTATCGCAGTCAGAAGTAAGCGAGGGTTATCGGGATATTAAGGATTTGTCGGCGACGGTAAAATTTAAATTAGTTGCCGGACAGAAGATTGGCGATTTTATAACTGACGACAATACTTATATTTTGGCCTGGACGACAACACCGTGGACTTTAGTCGGAAATGTGGCATTGGCGGTGGGGAAGGAGATTGAGTATGTATTAGTACCAGGATTTTTATTGAACGCGGGAATTAAAAAAATTACTGGCGGGGAAGACTTAGCGCCAGTCGAAGGACAGAGTGAATCTTATATTTTAGCCAAAGAAAGAGTAAATGAAGTTTTTAAAGATAAAGAACCAAAAATTAGCTCCGAGTTTAGAGGTTCCAACCTTATTGGCAAATCCTATAAATCCCTTTTTAGTTATTATTCCGATGATGAATCTTTAAAGAATCATGCCAACGGCTGGAAAATTTATGCCGGTGATTTCGTGACCACGACCGACGGTACCGGCGTCGTTCATATCGCGCCGGCTTTCGGCGAGGACGATATGAATCTCGGTAAGGCGAATAATCTGCCTTTTATTCAGCATGTCGGCCTGGACGGTCTTATTAAAAAAGAGGCGAAAGATTTTGCAGGAAAAAATATCAGCCTCCGAGCCAAGAATAAACCCGAGGAGATTAGAGAGATAGATTTGGAAATTGTTAAATTTTTGGGTGCTAAAATATTTAAATCAGAAAAGTATGCCCACAGCTACCCGCATTGCTGGCGTTGCGATACGCCGCTCATCAATTATGCGACTTCTTCCTGGTTCGTCGGCGTGACAAAAATCAAAGAACAACTGCTCGCGAGCGCGAAGCATATCAATTGGTCGCCGGATTATTTGAAAGAAGGGCGCTTCGGCAATTGGCTTGAGGGCGCGCGCGATTGGTCGATTTCCCGCCAGCGCTTCTGGGCGAGCGCGATACCGATTTGGGAATGCGCTTGCGGCGAACGCCAAGTCATCGGCGGGGTCGCGGAGCTGGAAAAATTAACCAGCCAAAAGATTACCGATATTCATAAAGACAAAGTCGATCCGTTGACCTTTAAATGTCAAAAATGCGGCGGCGAGATGAAACGCGTGCCGGATGTTCTCGACTGCTGGTTTGAGTCCGGTTCCATGCCGTTCGCTCAGCTCCATTATCCGATGGAGAATAAAGAAAAATTCGATAATAATTTTCCGGCGCAATTCATCGCCGAGGGCATCGACCAGACGCGTTGCTGGTTCTATTATCTCCATGTTATCGCCGGCGGTATTTTCGATTGTCATTCTTTCCAGAACGTTATCGCCAACGGCATCGTTTTGGCCGAAGATGGCAAAAAGATGTCTAAGCGTCTGAAAAATTATCCCGATCCACTGCTCGTCATGGAAAAATACGGCTCCGACGCCTTGCGCGCTTATCTGGTTTCCGCGCCGGTCATGCAAGCGGAAAATTTGAATTTTTCGGAAAAGGGCGTCCAGGAATCTCTGCGCAAAAATGTCATGGTGCTGTGGAATGTTTATAAGTTTTATGAGATGTTCGCGGCGGATACGAAAGAGAAGACGAAAGCTAGTGAGAGCCAGAAGGTTTTAGATCAATGGATTTTGGCAAAATTAAATTTACTGATTAAAGAAATTACAATTTCTCTGGAAGCGTATAATCTGCCAAAAGCGCTCCGGCCGATTACGGAATTTATTGATGAATTATCCACTTGGTATCTGCGTCGCAGTCGCGACCGTTTCAAATCCGATGATGAAGGGGACAAGCGGGCGGCTTTGGCGACGACAAAATATATTTTGACCCAACTTGCGAAGTTGCTGGCACCGTTTATGCCGTTCATGGCGGAAAATTTATGGCAAAAAGTCAGCGGGCATGATTTTCAGGATGAGAGCCAATCGGTACATTTGGAGAATTGGCCGGAAATAGGCGGCCTGAGCGCAGAACAAGATAAAGCTTTAACTCAAATGGAAATCGTCCGCCGCATCGCCGAACTTGGCTTAGCGAAACGTGATGAAGCCGGAATAAAAATTCGTCAGATGCTCGCGAAGATCACAGTGAAAGGCGTCGAAAAACTGGCGCCGGAGTATCGGGAGCTTATTACCGATGAATTGAATATCCGGACGGTCGAGTTTATTGACGGTGGGGCGGAAAATATGGAAGTGGAATTGGATATTAATATTACCCCTGAACTTAAACTGGAGGGAATTAAGCGCGAGATTATCCGCTTCGTTAATCTCTTGCGCAAAGACGCCGGCTTGAATTTGCAAGATAAAGCGGCTATCTATGTCGCGGGGATGGACAAGGCTCTGGCTAATGATATTAAAAAACTGAGCGCCGATATTCTGAGCGATACTCTCTCGTCTTCTTTGGAAATCGTTTCAGAGATCGAAGCGCCATTTATAAAAGAGATAAAAGTTGACGGAGCTAAATTAGAGTTGGGGATAAAAAAGATCAGTTAATAATTATGAGAAACAAAGAGAAAAATTATGCTTTTATCGATAGCAATAATTTATATTTAGGCGTCTCTGGTGACATCTATAAGAAAAAGAGTAAAATATACGCTGGCTGGAAACTTGATTATAAACGTTTTCGGGTTTATTTGAGGGAAAAATATGGCGTGGAAAAAGCTTTTATCTTTATTGGTTTTAAGCCTGGAAATCAGGCAATGTACACAAATTTACAGGAGTCCGGTTATATCTGTATATTTAAGCCGACTTTAGAATTAGCTGACGGCAAGGTTAAAGGTAATGTCGATTCCGAGTTAGTTCTGCACTCGATGATTGAGTTTCAAAATTACGAGAAAGCCGTTATTGTTTCCGGCGATGGTGATTTTTATTGTTTGGTTGAGTATTTTATCGGTAAGAATAAGTTGAAGAAAGTTTTAGTGCCGAATCAGTATGGCTACTCATCCTTATTGGATAGGCTGAGTACGCCGGTAAATAATATCTTGGATTTTATTAACATCCTGAAGAACAAATTGGAATACGGAGGGAAGTATAAATAAAAAAGCTCTCTTCGGGACGGAACCCTTGGAGAACTTTTTCGTCGTAATTCTATAAATATTATAGCAAAAATAGTAAAAATGTCAATAGATATTTGCAGTCGTCTTTTTGTTAAAAGTTAGCAATATAATATAATCAAGCCGGGCTACCGGCCGTAATCATTAAATATATGGGAGGCTACATCACATTTTTAATCATCATCGTCGCCTTAATTCTGGTTAGTCTGAAGCAGATCAACCAGTATGAGCGCGGCGTCCGGTTCACGATGGGCAGATACAGTGGCATCATGGAACCGGGCTGGAAAATATTGATTCCGATTTTCCAGACTTACAAAAAAGTGGACATCCGCGTCAAAGCGGTTGACGTGCCGGACCAGAAAGCGATTACGCGCGACAACGTTTCCGTGACGGTCAATGCGGTTATTTATTATAAAGTGGCTTTCGCGGAAAAAGCGGTGATTGAAGTTGAGAATTTTTATTACGCGATTTCACAATACGCGCAGACGACGATGCGCAACATCGTCGGTTCGGTGACGCTCGATGAACTGCTCAGCAAGCGCGATGAGATTGCGGACAAGATTAAAGATATTGTGGATAAAGAAACGGACGAATGGGGCATTAAGGTCAATAACGTCGAATTGAAAGATGTGTCTCTTCCGGAATCAATGGAGCGGACGATCGCCAAACAGGCGGAGGCGGAACGCGAAAAGCGCGCGGTCATCATTAATTCCGAAGGCGAACTCGCGGCCGCGGAAAATATTTCCAAAGCGGCGGCCATTCTGTCTCAGTCCGACGGCGCCTTGCATTTGAGAACTCTGCAGTCGATCAATGATTTATCCAGCGACCAGTCTAACACCGTCGTCTTCGTGACGCCGGTTGAAATCTTGAAGGCTTTTACCAGTTTTAAAGATAAGTTGGCGGATAAGAAATAAGGAGTTAAATAAGATTCATATGACGACCAAACAAATTTACGATCTGGCGATTAAGCTAGGCATCGGCGCTGATTTGCGCGGCCCGGCGGCGGTTAAAAAATATTTGGCACGGATTAAGAGGAAATACGAGGAAATGCCGGAAAAAATTCGGGCTGATTTCGATCGGGAAAAATTGGTTAATCCTTATTCTGATACGCGTATTCTGGTCGATAGCGGCAAACCGGTCAGGAAAATTTTGGTCGGAATAGATATGGAAGGAGCGGAATTATTGCTGGCGAAACAGCTGGGCGATGTTGATTTGGTTTTAGCCCATCATCCGGAAGGAAAAGCGTTGGCGGATTTGTCCGATGTTCTGCATCTGCAAGCGCAAGTTTTGGCCGATTATGGTATTCCGATTAATATTGCCGAATCGGTCATCAAACCGCGCATCAGTGAAGTCAGCCGCGGCATTTCGCCGATCAATCACGATCGCGCGGTCGATATCGCCAGGATTTTGGGTTTGGATTTCATGTGCGTTCATACGCCGGCGGATAATCTGGGCGCCGATTTTTTGGTCAAGCTGTTCAAGAAAAAAGAAAAAGAACTGGAAACCGTCGGGGACATTGTCGATTTATTGAAGACCATTCCGGAATATCAAGACGCGGGAAAGCGGAAAGCCGGCCCGATGATTTTTGCCGGCGCGGCCGATAACAGTTGCGGGAAAATTGTCGTGACCGAATTTACCGGCGGCACTTCCGGCTCCAAAGATATTTATGAAAAAATGTCTCATTACGGTATCGGGACGATCATCGGCATGCACATGAGTGAAGAGCATCGCAAAGAAGCGGAAAAGTATCATATCAACGTCGTTATCGCCGGCCATATGGCCTCCGACTCCCTGGGTTTGAATTTATTTTTGGATGAAATCGAAAAACAGGGAATCGTCGTTGTGCCGGTTTCGGGGTTAATCCGGATAAAAAGATTTAAAAAATAAATGAAAAAATTAGAATTATTGGCGCCGGCCGGCAACTTGTCGAAAATGAAAACAGCCTTTGTTTACGGGGCGGACGCGGTTTATCTCGGCCTGCCGGATTTTTCCTTGCGGGTGCGGATTAATGATTTTGATTTGAAGGGGATTAAGGAGGCAATCGTCTATGCCCATCAGCGCCGGCAGAAAGTTTATGTGACTGTTAATATTTTCGCGCATAATAAGCATCTTAAAAAGTTGCCGCTTTTTTTGAAACGGCTTAAAGATTACGGTCCGGACGCGCTCATCGTTTCCGATCCGGGCGTCATCTCGGTCATCAGGAAAGTCTGGCCGAAAGTGGAAATCCATTTATCGACCCAGGCGAACTGTACAAATTCGGAAGCCGTAAAATTTTGGGCGAAGCAGGGGGTGAGCCGGATAATTTTGGGTCGGGAAGTTACTTTGCGGGAGATCAAGGAAATCCATCACGCGGCGCCGACGGTGGAGCTGGAATATTTCGTTCACGGCGCGATGTGTCTGGCTTATTCGGGACGTTGTTTCCTGTCGAAATTGTTTACCGGCCGGAGCGGAAATTTAGGCGACTGCGCCCAACCTTGCCGCTGGGAATATGATGTTAGTCGCTATAGTTTAAAAACCGGCGGTCATTCGGAAGAATTGGAATTGGCGGAAGAACGCCACGGCACCTATCTATTGAATTCCCGGGATTTATGCCTGTTAAAACATTTGAAAGAATTGGCGGCAGCCGGCGTCACCAGTTTTAAAATCGAAGGCCGGGCGAAGAGCGTTTATTATCAAGCGACGGTCGTCGGAATTTATCGCCGCGCTTTGGATTTGTTAAATAAAAAAATCGCGCCGGCCAAATTCAAAAAAGAATTGGCTTATCTGTATTCCGAATTGGAAACTAAATTATGCCATCGCGGCTATACAGCCGGATTCTTGTTGGGCGGCCGAGCGGAACAGAATACCCTGGCGGCGCATAATAAAAGCGCCTGGGAATTCTGCGGCCAGGCGATAAAAAACGAAATCATTAAGACCGGGCAGGGCGCCGGAAAGAAATCCGTTCACCGCCTTTATTTTAAAGTCCATAATACGGTGAAAGTCGGCGATGAAATAGAGATTATTCGACCGGATTATGATATAATAAAAATAAGACCGAAGAAGCTTTGGGACGCGCTTACCGGCCGGGAAATTCAGGAAGCGCATGGCGGCGGAGGCGGGCGAGAAGCAATTTTGGAATTACCGCTGTCAGTCGGTGTTATTTCGGCATTAAGCGTTTTAAGAAGGAGAATCAGGAAATAAAAAAAACCACTAGGGTTTTATTGTTTGGCTTGAAGCATTCGGCCCGATTAACGTTGGCCATCGTGACGTCCCAATTTAATGGATTGACAGTCTACGTGCTACAACCTGATTCAATAAATCTAGTGGTCGCCTGAATTTTCCGTATTAAGGTGATCCAGACTATTCTTGCAAGTTTAACACCCGTATATTTTTTGTCAAATAATTTATGATTTCCTTTCTCCGCGGTAAAATTATCAATAAATCTTTAAACTTCGTCATTATCGAAGTTAATAATATCGGCTACCAGGTTTTCGCCGGCGAAACTTTTTTAAACGACTTGAAAAGCGGCGTCATAACGGAAATTTATACGCATCAGCATATCCGGGAAGAGACGAACGATTTGTATGGCTTTAAATCTTTGGAAGACTTGGAATTGTTTGAACTGTTGATAACCGTTTCCGGCGTCGGTCCGAAATCGGCTTTGGGCGTCTTGACGATTGCTTCCGCCGCTGATATCAAAGAAGCGATTATTCGCGGCGACGCTAATCTTTTAACTAAAGTTTCCGGCATCGGCAAGAAAACGGCCGAACGGCTGGTCTTGGAATTAAAAAATAAAGTGATCCGTTCCGGCGGCGCGCTGGCGGCCGTTTCTAGCGGCAATTTCGGCGGCGATGAAATGGAGGCTTTAATGTCTTTAGGTTATTCGCTGTCCGAAGCGCGAGCGGCCTTGAACACGGTCGAACCGGAAATCATCGATAGCGGGGAACGAGTGAAAGCGGCTTTAAAAAAAATGGCGCGGCGCTAATTAACGCCGCCCGGACGCTTTACAGTCGCGGGTTTTTTCGTTAGGATAGAAGTAAATTTACCCTTATTATATGAGACAATCTCAACTTTTTACCAGAACCGTTAAAGAACTTCCCAAAGACGAAACCAGCTATAACGCCCAGGCGTTGATTCGCGCCGGCTTTATCGATAAAGTCGGGGCAGGAATTTATTCTTATCTACCTTTAGGTAAGAGAGTTTTGGATAAAATCTGCCAGATTATCCGCGAAGAAATAGACGCCATCGGCGGCCAGGAGATACTGATGACCGCCCTGATACCGAAAGAGAACTGGCAGACGACCGGCCGTTGGGAAACCTTTGACGCTTTATTCCGTTTGGTCGGAAATGACCAGAAGGAATACGGTTTGGGCGCGACGCAGGAAGAAATCGTGACACCGCTCGGCCGGAAATTTATTTTTTCTTATAAGGATTTGCCTTTCGCCGTTTATCAGATTCAGACGAAATTTCGCAATGAGAAAAGAGCGAAAGCCGGGTTGTTGCGCGGTCGGGAATTTTTAATGAAAGATTTATATTCCTTCCATGCCGACGAAGCGGACTTGGATGCTTATTACGAACGGGCGTCAGCCGCTTATTTTAAAATTTTTAAACGCCTAGGCTTGGGCGAAAATACTTATCTAACCTATGCGTCCGGCGGCGCGTTTTCCAAATATTCTCATGAATTTCAGACTCTGGCTGAGGCGGGCGAAGATTCAATTTATATCTGCGAGAAATGCCGGGTGGCGGTCAATCGGGAAATTATCGCCGAGCAGAAAATTTGTCCGCTGTGCGGCAATAAAAAGTTGGTCGAAAAGAAAGCGATTGAAGTCGGCAACATTTTTAAGCTGGGCGTTAAATTTTCCGCTCCTTTCGAAGTGAAATATAAGGATCAAGCCGGTCAGGAAAAATTGGCGGTTATGGGTTGCTACGGCATCGGGCCGAGCCGGGTAATGGGAACGATTGTCGAAACTTATCATGATGCCAAGGGTTTGCTCTGGCCGGAAAATATCGCGCCGTTCAAAGTGCATCTTTTATCCTTAAACGAAAACGAAACGGCCGACCAGATTTACGCCGACCTGCGTCGGAAGGGAATTGAAGTCTTTTACGATGATCGCGATTTATCCGCCGGCGCCAAATTCGCGGACGCCGATTTAATCGGGATTCCGTATCGGATCGTCGTTAGCGCGAAAACTTTGAAGGAAAACAGCGTCGAACTGAAACCGCGTTCCGCCGCGACGAGCGAGCTGATTAAGATTAGTGATTTAGCCGCTAAATTATAGTTTATGTTCAATAAATTAATCGGAAAATTAAGCCATGATTTGGGCATTGACCTGGGTACTAAAAACACTCTGGTTTATGTTGCCGACAAAGGCGTCGTCATAAACGAACCGAGCGTCGTTGCAATCAACAAGCGGACTAATGAGATTTTGGAAGTGGGCGAAGCGGCTAAAAAAATGGTCGGCAAGACCCCCGGCCATATCGAGGCGATTAAACCTCTCGTCGACGGAATAATTTCCGATTTCGAAGTGACGGAAAAAATGCTGAAGTATTTTATCAATAAAGTGCATAGCGAAAATTTTACCCTAATTTCCCGGCCACGAGTAGTTATTGGTATCCCTTTGGATTTAACCGAGGTGGAGAAAAAGGCGGTCGAAGACGCGGCCCGATCGGCCGGCGCCAGAAAAGTTTATCTGATTGAAGAGGCGATGGCGGCCGCTATCGGCGCACGCCTGCCGGTTACCGAAGCGACAGCAACAATGATCGTGGACATCGGCGGCGGGACAACGGAAATCGCCGTGATTTCTTTGGGTGGTGTCGTGACCTGGAAATCTTTGAAGGCGGCCGGTAACGAATTCGATAATAATATTATTGAATATGTCCGTGAGGAATTTAATATTTTGATTGGCGAACAGCTGGCGGAAAGCATAAAAATCGCGGTCGGTTCGGCCGTACCCTTGGAAACACCAGCGGAAATAGAAGTTCGTGGCCGCGATCTTCTGACCGGATTGCCGAAAGCGATTATGGTCAGCGACAAGCAGATTCGGGAAGCGATAAATCGTACGGTCGTAAAAATCATCGAGAATATCAAGACTATCTTGGAAACCACGCCGCCGGAACTGGTTTCCGATATTTACGAACGCGGTTTAAACCTGTCGGGTGGCGGCGCCTTGTTGCGCGGTCTGGATAGGGCGATTTCCGCCGCGGCGAAAATTCCGGTGAAGATCGTCGATGACCCGCTGACCTGCGTGGTGCGCGGAACGGGGATGCTTTTAAATAATAAAGAGCTTTTGGAAAAAGTTATTTTGCCTAACAGCACCGATTAATCAAGTTGGCTAATCAAAATGAAAATAAAAAAGAACAATCCAATCGCGATTTTTTTGGTCGTCGGCGGTCTGCTGATTTTTTTGCACTGGACCGGAATTTTGCGGAGCGCGGAAAATTTTTTAATTTTTTTGACCCAGCCGCTCAGCGGCCGTTTGTATAATTGGGGGATGTCGTTCAGCCGTTCTTATCGCGCCAATCAGCTCCAGGAAGATTGGCCGGCGCGCGCCGCCGCTTTAGCCAAGGAAGTCGCGGATTTGACGGTCGCCAACTCGCGTTATCTAGAAATGGCGGAAGAAAACCGGAAATTGCGGGCCACTTTGAATTTTCTCAGTACCAGTGATTTTCAGGCTGTCACCGCCGGCGTAATCGCCAAAGAAGCGGCCGCCGAGGACAGTCGCGATATAATCATTAATCGCGGCAGTCGCGACGGTTTACGTTCTGGTTTAGGCGTGGTCAGTGAGGAGGGGGTGATTATCGGTCAAGTGGTGGAGGTTAAAGAAATGATTGCCAAAGTTTGTTTGACGACCAGTCCGGGTTGTCAGCTCCCGGCCGCCATCCAGAATCAGGATAAGACTCAGGGAATTACCAGCGGCGATCTGGGCTTAACGATAAAAATGAGTTATATTCCCCGGTTAGAAAAAATTTCACCGGGCGATACGGTGATTACTTCCGGTCTGGGCGGTAATATTCCGCGCGGTCTGGTTATCGGCAAAGTTATTCGGGTCATTAACGAAAGCAACGAAGTCTGGCAGGAGGCGACCATCGAACCTTTGATAAATTTGGATGATTTGACGGTGGTGTCCGTCATCGTTCCCTAGTTTTTATGTTTAAGAAAATCTGGCGGATTATTTTTTTCGTTTTACTGCTTTCCGGCCTGGCCGGTATTCAGCTTTCTTTGATTTTTACTCTGCCGGATTTTTTTCGGCAAATTAATCTGATTTTAATCGCTCTGATTTTTACGCTTTTCTTTTTCGGTTTTCGGGCGGCGGTTTGGGCGGCTATTATCGGTGGCTTTTGGCTGGATCTTTTTTCTTTCAGTTTTTTCGGCTTGTATTTGATTACCCTATTTTTAACCGCCTTATTAACGGAGAAAATAGCTAATACCTGGCTGACCAACCGTTCTCTGTATTCTTTTCTTCTTTTAATCCTGACCGCGACGGTCGGTTATAATATAATTTTTGGCGTTCTGTTCTATTTTTCCAACAATCAGGCGGTTTTTTTTCTGACGCAAAGCAATTTTTGGCAAGCCTTGGCTTATCAGGGGGTTTGGAGTCTCGCCGCTGGTTTGTTGATGTTTAATCTGGCCGGCGCGGCCACGCGCTGGTTGAAGCCGGTTTTTTTGAAAAAGAGCTAGTTTATGATAATATAAGCGTATATTCGGTAGCAGTTAATAATATTTAACATATGTATGATTTCATAACCGTCGGCGGGACGACGCGGGATGTTTCCTTTTTTACAGACAAGGGAAAACTAATCGAAAATTGTCAGGATCTTCTTTGCCAGAATCTTTTAGCTTTCGAATCCGGCGCCAAGATAAAAGTCAATAAATTTTATTATTCCTACGGCGGCGGCGCGGCCAACGCGGCGGTTTGTTTGAATAATCTCGGCTTGAAAACGGCTTGTCTGGCTCCGGTCGGAGACGACCAAAACGGCCGGCAAATCATCGCTAACTTGCTTCAGCATCAGGTCGATACCCGTTTGATAGAAAAAATTAAGGGAGAAGAAAGCGGCGCTTCGTTTATTTTAATCGCGCCGTCGGGGGAACGGATTATTTTCGCCCAGCGCGGCGCCAATAATCACCTGCTTATAGACCGACGCCGACTAGCGGTTTTAAAGAAAGTGAAAAATATTTATATCGCTTCTTTGGCCGGCGATTGGCGAAATAATTTAAAGAAGATTTTTTCTGTTGCCGGTAAGAATGGACCGCGAGTTTTTTGGAATCCGGGAATGACCCAGTATTTGGGCGGTTTTGAGCGGATTGCGCCTTTTTTGAAGAAAACATCCGTGGTCGCTTCCAATAAGGATGAAGTTATCCAGTTGGTTTTGGCATCTAAAGGCTATGGTCATTTAAAGAAGGAGTTTTTAAATAAGGCGGAAAACCTGGTTAAAATACTGCATAGCTTCGGCCCGCAAATCGCGGTCATCACTTTAGGCATGGAAGGAGTGATTGCTTACGACGGCCGCCAGATATACCGCCGTTCAATTTTAAGAGAAAAAAAACGAGTGGATACCACTGGTGTCGGCGATGTTTTTAATTCCTCTTTCGCCGCCGGCTTGGTTTTATATCAGGGTGATATCGACCGGGCTCTGCGTCTGGGTTTGAAGAATACTGCCGCCAAGGTCGCGCATTTGGGAGCGCAGAGCGGACTGCTCAAATTAAAAAAGGCGTAATTTATTTATATAAAAGGCAAGCAGATATGATTAAAGACGTAATTATCAAGAAACTCAATAAATACGAAGATGCCCGCGGCTGGCTCACGGAGATTTTCCGTACGGACGAACTGGCTTTCAATCCGGCGATGGGTTATGTCAGTCTAACCAAACCCGGAATTATCCGCGGGCCGCATGAACATGTTGCCCAGAGCGATTGTTTCATATTTTTAGGTCCGGGCAGTTTTAAATTATATCTTTGGGATCGGCGCGAGAACTCGCCGACCAAAGGGGAAGCACTGGAATTAACAGTCGGAGAAGACGATCCGTCTTTAGTCGTCGTGCCGCCGGGAGTAGTACACGGTTATAAATGCGTTTCCGGCATTCCAGCTCTGAGCATTAATTTGCCAGATAAACTCTATAAGGGCGCAGGGAAGAAAGAGGAGATTGATGAAATCAGGTGGGAGATAGAAAAAGACAGCCCGTATAAGATAATTTAATTTTGTTTTAAAGGTTTAATTAGGCTCTAAAATTTGTATATTTATTTTTGTGGAAAGACGTATGGATATCAGCAGTAAATTCTTAAAGATTATTATTTTCAACTTACTTCTGATGAGTTTTTTTTTATTATTCTCGAACCAAGCTCTCGCCAATTATTCTTGGACTAAAGTTTCGATGCCCGTCAATCCAGCTTTAAACTGGCAGTGGGTGGCAGATAATAGCGACGGATCGCGTCTGATAGCCGTTATCAACGGCGGCCGTCTTTATACTTCTTCCGACTATGGCGTCACCTGGACGGAACGGCGACCAAGCGGGCAAGATATCGACCAGAATTGGTGGGCGGCAGCTTCCGACGCCACCGGTCGATATCTTATCGCCGGTGTCAACGGCGGCCGTCTTTATACTTCTTCCGACTATGGCGTCACCTGGAGAGAAACACGTCCAGCCGGGGACGTCGATGAAAATTGGCGAACCGCTGTCGCCTCAGATTCCACCGGTCGATATCTTATCGCCGGTTCTTACGGCGGTCGTCTTTATACTTCTTCCGATTACGGAATAACTTGGACAGAACGCCGCCCGAACAATGAAGATATTGATAAACAGTGGATGAGAGTGGTTTCCAGTTCCGATGGTTCGCATTTGACGGTCATGGCCGAAAATGGTCGTCTTTATACTTCTGTTGATTATGGCGTCACTTGGACGGAAAGACGGCCGGCCGGAGATGCCAGCCCGCGCTGGTATCTGGCGGCTTCAAACGGTGACGGTTCGCATTTATTAGCGGGGATTTATAACGGACGTTTATATAGATCTACCAATTACGGCGCAACCTGGACGGAAACACAAACGGCTGGGGCGGCTGATAAAGGATGGACTCGAGCCGTGTCGGATGAAAGCGGTAAGTATTTAGCTGTCGCCTTTAATGGTGGTAATATTTATACTTCTACCGATTATGGAACAAGTTGGACGGAAATAAATCCTGGTGGATACCCGAGATGGTATGGACTGACTATGAGTAATGACGGTTCGCGAATGACCGCCGCTGTCGCTTACGGTAATTCTGATTATTTTTTTACTTCCGATGATTTCGGCGCCACTTGGACGACTCAGACGCCGCCGATGGCTACCACTTATAATTGGAGTTTAATATCATCCAGTGCTGATGGTGCCTATTGGTTAGTCGGCGAAACCGGTAACTCCATGGAATTAGTGATGTCTAATGACTATGGTGGGACTTGGACACATATTTATCCTGGCGGCACTCTTCCGGCCTGGTATGATAGCGCTATCAGTTCCACTGGCCGATATATGTTTGCGGCTAGTTACGCGGTTTCTAATAATAACGGCCGTCTCTATGCTTCTTCTGATTACGGCGCCACTTGGACGGAAAGGAAACCGTCCGGAGATACTAACCGTAATTGGCTGTCAGTCGCGATGAGCAGTGATGGCCGTTATATGATGACCGGTTATTCTTCCGGCCATCTTTATCTGTCAACTGATTATGGGTTGACTTGGGCAACCACTACCCCTACCGGAACGACAGCAAAATCTTGGAATGGTGTGGCTATAAGTGCCGATGGTTCTCATTTGGCTGCGATATCTGGCGGAAATTCCGCTGGCCGTCTTTATACGTCGGATAACCACGGTGCGACTTGGGTGGAACGTCAACCAGCGGGAGACGTATCTACGGGATGGAAAAGTTTAGCGATGAGCGCCGATGGCCATTATATTTTTGCTGGTGTCGGTTCGAATACTATAGCCGGCCGTCTTTATATTTCCTCCGATTCTGGTGCTACCTGGATGGAAGCACGACCGCTCGGAGACATTGATTATAAATGGTATGATATAAGTTGCAGTGCTGACGGTAGACAAGTGATAGTTGGAGCTAGTTTAGGTGGAATATTTATTTCTGATGATTATGGAACTACTTGGGCCAAACAATCTGGGATAGTGGATGGAATCCAAATTTGGCATGTATCTTCTAATGGTGATGGTTCTCGGTTGGGAGCAGTAGCATCCGGTGGTAACGTTTATCTCGCCCGTGAAGACAATATCTCTCCCACCATCACCCTCTCCGGCCCCAACCCCACTTCCATCTACCAATACCAAACCTACACCGACCCCGGCGCTACCGCTATTGATAATGTCGACGGCGACCTCACCTCTTCCATTACCACCGTTAATCCCGTTAACACCAGTATCCCCGGCACCTATACCATCACCTATAACGTTACTGATAGCGCCACTAACCCCGCCACCCAGGTAACCAGGACAGTTAATGTTCTCGCCATCGGTTCCGGTCTCCCGTCCTACGCCACTCTCCCCCCACAGACCACGTTTACCACTATTACCAACACCAGTAATGATAATACTAGCCCCAATACCAATAATAATCCCCCCTCTACCCCCCAATCCCTCGGATTCACCCTCACCACCCCCAATCCTAATGCCCCCAGGAACATCACCCTCCATTTCACCTCCGGCCCCGACGTCAAACGCTTCGCCGTCTCCGAAGACCCCACCTTCCAATATGCCAGTCAGGAACCCCTCACCTCATCAACCAGAGACTACACCATCACCTCCCCCAATTCCGGACCAAAAACCATCTATGTCCGGTTCTATACTGAGTATGGCTATAGCTCACAGACGTATGAGCAGAAGGTGAATGTTACTAATACCCCCAATAATCAAAATAATACATCGTTAATCAATAGCTCAACCAGTACGACTAGCCAGACTCCGGTAACAGGAAATACTCCATCAACCATCTCTTCCTCCGACCGACAGACCATCCAATCCCTCATCAATACCCTCAAACCCAACATCCGCGACCCTAAAGTGAAAACCCTCCAGACTCTCCTTAAGAAATACAGTTATTTCACTTTCCCTTATACGACTACTTACTATGGGACCTATACGCAGAGAGCGGTGAAGAGGTTTTTGGG
>Ga0265297_10005535_pt1 | contig 19183 bp, 12 predicted proteins | sample Munlanlwell13791_FD_192502 | JGI IMG/M metagenome (GOLD analysis project Ga0265297, IMG submission 192502) | Leachate microbial communities from a municipal landfill in Southern Ontario, Canada - Leachate well 137-91 | ecosystem: Engineered > Solid waste > Landfill > Unclassified | place...
TAGTTTGAAAATCATAGTACCGTCAACCTTTATTGGATCCGGCAAAGTAAGGAAGTTGCTGTAATTCAATCCGAGGTTTAACTTGAACTTAACATCGCCGTCCTTTTTGAAATTCAATTCGAGACCTTTGACATCGATTAAAAACCGCTTCTCTATAAGCCAAGGGAATTCATACTGTAAATACCGAGCCAATTCACCATTAACATAATCTTCATTGAACTCGACTCGAAAATTTTCCCTCTTCACCATCAACGCGCCCAAGCTTCTGACCGATCTTTCATAGTCCAACTTTGAATCTTTCACCGTTTCCAGAATTTTAAAACTTATATACAAAGATATTCTGGTAAAGAAATCTAAAAATAAACTTTCGTCATCTTTTTTGACTTCACTTGAAAAATCGGCCTCCGGAAATTTAGCCATAAATTCCCTAAGCACTTCTTCCTTCTCCTCGGGATCGGTTATCGGCTCGACTTTAAACTTCGTCATAAATAGCTTGTCTGTATCGGTCGTAAGCCGGGCCAGCATAGCGCCGGTACCATACCCCTCGACCAATATTTCGCCATTTTTCATTACGATTTTATTGATTTCAAGAGGCAGATTTTTTTCAATGATTCTTCGCATTCCTACTAAAGAATTATTGATTAAAAAAGGCGGTATCGGTATCTTCTGCAGCACCACTTTTTTTGTTACAAAATTTAACATTTTTTCAGGTGAGATATTGAGCGTCCACGAAGAATTGCCATCCACGCTGAACTGCCCCATAGTGATCTTGGCCTTGCTTGTAGCATATCCATCTTTAAATCTAGTTTCCGAGCCTCTAATGTCGACGTACAAATTACCTACGGTATCCGGCACTTCGACCTTTAACCAGTTATTAAAAGCCACGTTGAACAGATCTTCTTTTGTACTAGTGCTGAATTTCATGATGTCCCCGGTATAACCGGCAAGGCATAACAACCCCATCATTCGCCAGGCCACTACCCTTGTGGCCCTGGGCACAAGATATGTAACAAAAATCCCTATCGGTGAGTCCGGAGAAGTATATTTTCCATAACTGCTATTAGGATATTTCTTTACCAAATCAGCAAATATCGCAGCTGCTCTTTCCGGATCATTTAAATCATACATATATGAAGCACCCACCTGAAATATGCAGAGGCTCGCTATGGCCGGATTATCTTCGTAATCTTTCGCTAGCTCCATAAATAACTGTATAGATTCCTCATACTTACCTTGCGAACGATAGATATCGGCAAGCTGATACCTGACATCTTTATACAGGTCTTTAGACACATTCTTCCCGATGACCTTCTGAAAACTCTCTATGCTTTTATCAAAATCATTTTTCTGTTTGTGAAGCCACGCCATATTGAATTGAGCCTTAATTGCCATATCGCTGGATGGATCGGCTTTAGCGGCTTTATCAAAAAATTTAATGGCGTCCTCCATATCAAGAACCTGGGTATATATTACGCCGAGATCATATAGTATTTTCTGCTTGGCCTGCATATCATCTTTGGGGATGCTCCTGGATTGGATAAGCAATTGATTGGCCTTTTTCAACAGGATATTTTTCTTATTTAAATCAACTAATAATATTTGCGCTATCATAGCTTCTTTATTGGGAAAATATCTTTTCACTACGTCTTTATACACATCTGTGGCCAGGTCATATTTACCAAGACGTTGATAAGCATACCCTAGCTGTAGCTTTATTAACGAGAGTTTTTCATAGCCTGGGTAACGTTCTATAAAATCCTTATAATCGGATATAACTTTTTTTAGATCCTTCTCTTTTTCCAAGCTTCTTATCTTTTCGATCAATTCTACATCGAACTGCTGTGAGGCGGGCCTTGACTCTTTGATCTTAAATAGATAACGAGGAAAATATGCGATCTGTATTATCAAGCTCCTTATCGGACGGTTGATCTTATCAACCAATGTCAAAAACAATCCGCGGCCCTTTTGTCTGTCTTTAATTACGGAGGAGAGGGCTATCTTCATATAATCTATCTGCTTAAAATTCTTACCGGTAGTTACTATGCTTTTTGCATATTCCAGATTGGCATTATTAGCTGAATTTACACCGTACGGCGGGGACTCTTGAGCCAAGGTCCTTGTCAAGACCATGTCCAATCCCCCCAGATCTTGAATATCGTAGGCTAGCGCGGTCTGCGCCAAGGAGAATTCCAGGTTTTCAAGAGTATAATCGATAAGGAAAAAATTATAAAATAAAAAAAAGCTTACTATAGACACAAAGGCTATAATAAGCTTATGGAACCTGAAGAGTATATTTATAAAAAAATTACCCTTCTCTCCTGAGGTCATAAATTACCGTTTCTTTCATAACACTTAATTAACTGCGCACCTTAACCACGATTATACATAATGATATACATAATTGCAAGGAATGGGCATTGTAGATCTACGCTGTTTTTTGACCTCGTCCTTCGATGCCAAGATCCTGTTCTCTACGATCCATGACAAATTTACTATGACTACCCTGCATCCCTTTAACAACCTTCTTTATCTCCGCCGCAATATTGCTTAGCTGGGAATAAGAGACTATCTCCTTTTTGACATTGCTGACACCGGCCAAAGATATGGTCATTACCGGAAACTTAGCCATCCTATCGCCATCCCTTGATTTCGCTTCTATATAACCGCGAGCTAAATCTTCTTTCTGATAAAGGTTTGTCACGCTGGTATCAAATTCTTTGATTATATAATCGGCAATATAACCGGCTTTTTCGGGGCTGGTAAGTAAAAGAAAATCGTCCCCACCCTCATGTCCTACAAAATCTTTATCCGAACCGAATCTCTTGATTCCTTCTGCTAATATATTGGCCGTCATCATTATGGCGTCGTCCCCAGCATGAATTCCATATTTATCATTGAAGGCCTTGAAATTATCAAGATCGGCATAGATTAACGCAAACTTACTTTTATCCCTGATCCTTTTGTCAACCTGTTCCCGTATAACAATATTACCGGGCAGCTTAGTAAGAGGGTTCGCATTTTCAGCTTTTTCCTTCATCCTCTTAAGTTCAACTGTCATATAGTTAAAACTTTGCGCCAAATCTTCAAGCTCATCATTGGTATTAATGATTATTTTATGCTCCAAGTTACCGCCTGCGATGTCCTTGGCCGCCTGATGAAGGATCATGATCGGCGATATCATTATCTTTGATAGCAAAGTAGCTAAAATTATATTCCCGAAGATAACTATTATGATGGTAAACATGACCGGCACATATACGTCTTTGAGCGCTTGCTGAATGTTGCCGAGAGAAAAGGAGAGCTGCACTATATAGCCAAACGCATTGTCGGGTGCTATCAATTGGTTTATTATTCTAAGTTTTTTATCAATTGTGGGGATTGATATCTTGGCTTTATCTTTATTTTTATAAAGAGCCCTCAGGAGTCTCCTGTCATAAGCTTGATCTGTTTGTGTCTTTCCTTTAGACGCTAATATTGTGCCTTTTTTGTCCAACAAAGCCGCTCCATCTATCATGCCTGAATCTATTTCAAAAGAAAATATCTCCTCTATTCTGGGAAGGATAAGTTCGAGAGGAGGCTCTGAAACAAAATCAGAAAATAGGGTATTAAGCTTATCCCTAGTCACAAAAGTACCTAGATTGGCTCTATATACATTAAATTCGGAGGACCTTTTCAGCTGATTGCGCAATTGGATAATCGTGAAAGCGCTGGCAAGAAATATAGACGCCGCTATCATCAACACAATGAGCCGCGTCTTAAGAGTAGTCTTTAGCATATGAATCCATAAATTTAAAAATCAGCATCCTGTGCCGAAAATAACTACCGGTATCGTTTTGAAGAGTATTTGAACATCCAACCACAGATTCCAGGTATCGATATATTTTAAATCCAGCTTAACCCATTCGTTGAAATCACATATGTTGTTACGCCCGGCGATTTGCCAAATACATGTTATGCCAGGCCGCATAGATAGCCTCCTTCTGTGCCATCCCTTATAAAGATAAACTTCCGACGGAAGCGGCGGACGAGGTCCCACTAAGCTCATGTCCCCGATCAGGACGTTCCATAACTGCGGTAGTTCGTCTAAAGAGTACTTCCGAAGAAAAAACCCTACAGGAGTAATGCGCGGATCTTTTTTCATTTTGAAAACCGGGCCCTGCATCTCATTTTTTAATTTATGCTCCGCCCTGCGCTGCTGGAGATCGGTATACATGGTTCTAAATTTATACATTATAAATTTACGTCCGTTAAGTCCGATTCTTTTTTGTTTAAAAATCGCCGATCCCTTGCTGGTATTTTGAACAATAACAGCTACAATAATCATGGGAATGGACATTAAGATCAACCCAAAAGAAGAGATGACTATATCGAATAACCTTTTAATAGTTAACGCAAATTCGTTCTTGGGGCTTACGGAAAATACGAAAACCGGTATATCCTCGAGATAATCAACCTGCGATAGCATTATCTTTTCCACAAAATCCGGTTTTAACCAAACTTCTATACCGCGCTCCTGACACGCTATTATTGCTTTTTCAACGGCATCCGGATCTTCTTTATAAACTGTGAATATGACATAATCGATAACCTCAGCATTTAAAACTTTTTTAATATGACTTACCGATCCATGGTATATGTATTCCTTTGGCGGCGGCTCGCCCCCTTCTCCCAAGGTCATTACACCTGCTATGTGGAGGCCAAGATCCTTATTATTTTTGATCCTTTTTATAAATTCCGACAGCGTGTTCTTATTCCCTACCAAGAGAATATTTTTGTAATTAAACCCGTGGATTCGCATCTGCCGATACAGTAATGAATTGGCTACATAGAAAGACATTACAAAAATATAACTTATGGATATGCTTCCCAATAAATAAGTGCGGCTATAATGCGGCGTCTTAAAAGCGTAGAAAGACAGAACCAATATGAACAATCCGAAGAGATAACAGATAAAGATCTCTTTTATTATATCGAATAAATTTACAAGTCGCTTGGAAGCGCTTACCTTTCTAAACAGCATGCTTATAATGGTCGTAAATAAAAATATGACTATGGCTGCTACATAGTCATTAAAAGGCTGGAGGATAGGATATTTTTTAAACCCGATGAAATGGACAATATAAAATGACGCCATGATAATGCAACTGCTTATTACAATATTTGCATTATCTATAATTTTCTGTCGCTCTCTTAGCATATTGTTTATACGATCGAGGTCAGGTTTGGTTATTGTTCTATTGGTAGAATACAAAAAAATTCACGCAAAATATGATCCTAAAATATCCTATCTCCTCTTACTCAAAGCAGTCACACAAAATTTCGGCGTCAAAAAACAAATATCAGAATATTATCTTAACTGCTATTCTGGACACTATCAAAAACACCGCCAACCCGATGAGCGCTAACCGTCTTTGATTTTTCTTTGCTGCCAATTCTTGTTCTGTTGTTATTTTATCTATAGTAGCCAGCACAGGAACCACTAACAACCTGCGCAAATCTTCACTGCTTTTGACTGAATTATCTAATGAGTCTATAATATAAGCCAGGCTTATGCCTGCCGTTACGGATAGCATGAACCCCATCATCAGAAATTTCATATGTTGCAGCGGAATAGGCTTTAATGGGATCTTCGGTTCTTCTACAACTATTATTTTAAACCCCGCCTCCTCCTTTTCTATTCGGCTCTTAAGCTGCGCCTCTTCATATTGTTTTCGTATATCTATATAATATCCTTGATTAATTTGCTGTTCATTCTCAAGTTCTTTAAGCTTGTTTATCTTATTGTATATATCCGTTTTTTGAGCCTTATCCGACGGTTTTAACCCTTCCTTGGCAGTATTTTTATACTCCTCCATTAACTTGATTTTGCTTTGCAAAGACTCTACCTTAATTTCGCTCTCCCTCAAATCGGCTCTAAGCTTCTCTTTATTGCCCTCTCTGGTATCTCCCCTGGGGTTCACCAAAAGCTCCGAAGCCCTTGACTCTTTTAGCATCCTAAGCTTATTTATCTCGCTCTGCAGCTTGCTAACCTGGGGATGCTCTTTCTTATATCCTCTGGAGAGATAATCGGCGACCTCAAGTTCCTTGGCCGCTATGGCCTTAGAATATTCCTGCATAAAAATATCGCTCTCTGCTTCCTTTGGCTCGTCACGCAAAAAGTATCCTTCTCCGGTCTCTAAATACCTCCTGAGCGTTTCAACTCTTTTTTTCTCTTCCAGCAATTCCAAATTTAACTGAACCAAGCGGTCATCATACATAACAAAAGTCTCAAGGACGCCTTTCTTCATTAGCTCAGATTGGTCCGTGACCCCAGCTATCATGTCTCTTTCTCTTTCCGTCAGTTCTGGAAATTTTTCAATGAGCTCATTCTTAAGCGCATCTATCTCTTTATTGATGGAGCCAAGCTTATCTTTATAGAAATCCAATTGTTTTTGCAGAAATGATATTGTGGCCTCGATCTTTTGTTCCTTAGTTCTTTTATTCTCCTTAGTTATTGTATCTATGACGGCTCGCACAACTTTATAGCATATCTTTGGATCGGTGGAGATAAACGATATGAAGAGCAGGTTAGGATTGTTTTTATCGCCCGTATCAAGGCGGATACCAGCCTTAGGATTGCGAAGCATTTCTATAAACTGGTTATATATAAGGGGATCTTTTTTTTCATTCAGTTCCGGCCACACCTCACCAACTATGTTCTTTATATTGTCTCCCAGAAGCGTCTTGCTTATCAAGTCTCTCTTTGCATCTTCTGGTTTTTTTCCGCTCGGATTCTCTTCCGCCGCCTCGAAAGAAAGCGTCGCCTTGCATACATAACTAACGGACATCTTGGATATATACGCGTCCGCCATATTCATAACTGCGATAATACAAAATAGTATTATCCATGGATGCCTAAGTATAAATTCAAAAGAGTCAAAAGATACTATTTCCGAATCGTCTCTGTCCATAATTATGTTTATTAAATATTATTATTTTGTTTGAAGTATTATATAATATACGAATATATGGTAATTATTATAGTAAAGTATACTACAAGGGTCTGGATAATGCAATATATGACTATTGTGTATCAAAACGTTATTTAAGGATCTTATGGTAAACGCTAAAACTCAGGATATCATGATAACTTCACTTCGCCCTATAAGAGGAGGCGTGGAAAGAACTTTAGTTTTGTTAATAAAGAATTTGTTAAAAACAGAAAAGATCAATGTGGTGCTGGTATCTTCAAGTGACACATTAAGGTTATTCAAAAAACTCCTGGGACACTCTTCGAATTTGAAATGCGAAAATATCGAAACTGTCAAAGGTTTTAATCCATATATCTGCCTTTTGATCGGCGCATACAAACTATTATCAAAACTGGCAACGTCCATTAAAGAGAGGCGCTTGGAAAAAATATTGGATACATTGGTTTTTTGGATTTTCTATTTAAAGCTTAACGAACTCATAAAAAAACATAAACCCGACAGTATCTTGGATGCTTGGATCGGCGCCGCCTGGCCAATATATGCAAAATTTCCTGAAATTAAAATACCCTATTCGCTCATAGTCCACGATCTCCGCTGGTTTTATAGTCATGACTTTCCCGTAGGCCGCTACACACACCATATCCATAAAACCGTAATATCTTGGTTCGGCCATGCCAAAAACGTTTTTGTGCCTTCCGAAAAAGTCGCCAAGGAAGTAGCTCATCTACGAGGAGCCCGAGCGAGAGTAATCACGATACGATGGAGCGGGGCAGAAGAAACAACTGCTGATCATTCGATCCGAAAAGGATTACAAAAAGACAAATATATCAATTTTTATTATCCTGCGAATGTTTCGAAGAACAAAAATCATATTTTATTATTTAAATCAATTTTAATTTTGGCAAATAAATACTCGCGTTTTAAAGTTATCTTGTCCGGCGATAATACCGAATATTTTATAAGGAAAAAATTTGTGACAAATAGATATATAAAATCGTCGGTGAAATTCTATAGAGAACACAAAAAAATACTCGATAAACACTTGGAGATCCTGGGTTATTGTGATGATCAAAAAATAAACCGCACATACAAAGAATGCGATTGCGTACTGGCTTTATCAAATTATGAGGGTTTCGGCCTTCCGCTGGTAGAGGCATTCTATAACGGCATATCGGTCATATCTTCAGATATAGAAGTTTTTCGGGAGCAGGTCAATTTTTTTAGATGTGAAGATCTGGTCGTATTTCTTCCGCGGCTAGACGCGGATACTTTGGCATCTTGCATGGAAAATTTCATACTGAATCCGATAGCTCATAAAGATTCCGCGGCCTTTGCTTGGACATGGAACGATATTGCAGAAAGATATGCATCTGAACTGGCTAAGAATTAGCTGGTTTTTAGTCGATGACTTAGAATGCCTTTCAAAAAATATTTAGCTACTCCCAAAAATTGCGGAAAAGGTGCGATAGAGCAATGGAGACCATACATTAAATAGTCCGATCTTTTTAAATGACCTTTCATGCAGAACCTAATCATGCTTATGAATGGATAAAAAAATATCAAGAACGCTGCATATAGCCATATGGATTTAGATGAAATCGCCCATAACAAAATTAAAAACAAGACCATGCATACTTTTATCATTACTTTTACCATTTTTACAAAAAAACTGTTGTTGCCGTTTTTTAACATCTTTAAACCGCCGGCAGCATACCCATACCCTGTACGCACGGATCTTGACCAGTACTGCCTGAAATTGCTGATATTTATATCATGATGGCACATCAAGACATTTATACCGCATATCTTCCACCCATTTTTTTTAACCCTAACGCTTAATTCCGGGTCTTCTCCTGCCCACAAAGTTTCATCATACCCTCCAACTTTCTCCAGAACAGAACGTCTTATCAATACGTCGCCTCCGAAATATTCTGAATTCGGGTCTGGTTTTAACCACTCCCTGTCGGCAATTCTATGAAACCAGTTCTTTTCAGGATACAGCTCCCTGCGCTGGCCGAATATAGCACCTATATCTTGATCGGCTGCATACTGAACGGCCGTTGAGAGCCATTCCGCATCTGGTATGGTGTCGCCATCAAAAAAATGGATCCATGTGCTGTTGGTTAAGCGCCATCCCACATTGCGGCCTTTGCCGGGCGTTGGATTATCATGATCAAGTTCAACGATCTTAACTCCAGAGACGGATCTTGCCTCGATGACGCTTTCATCAACAGACCCTCCATCCACATATATGATCTCAATTTTTTTCGGATATCTCATTTTCCCAATAGCCTCTAAACAGCGGCGTATCATACAGCCGCAGTTGAGGCCTATAACAACACACGAGATATCGGGGTATTCAGCATTCATAATTACTTTTCCTGGCCAACTCTTTTCAGTTTTTTGGCACAGCTCCAAATCGGGTATCTATCAAAACCCTGAGCGCCAATTTAATATGCCTGCATCTATTTCTTATATCTAAATCCTTATGTTTTATAATGGCTTTCGCTCCTATATTTATTATATGAGCAGATAATATAAATAAAAAATCTAAAACGACATATATGAGGCCTAAGTTTTTTCGAAAATACAAATATTCGCTCTCTAACCTTAAAGGCTCTAATTGATTGCTTCCCAGGACGACCCTCCCTTTCGTTTTAGCGCTCTCTCCTCCAAGATGTAGGACCTCTGCCCATGGATAGAACACGACTTTCCAGCCCTTTCTTTTAGCGCGCAAACAAAAATCTATCTCTTCGTAGTACAGATAATAATCCGGATCAAAAAAACCTACATCATCGATGACCGTTTTACGAATAAGAAAATAGCAGCCCGGGATCCAATCCGCCTCACGGACGGCGTCATGAGCCCATCGCATATCGTCCATGCTTTTAAAAAATTTTATACCTGGGAATTTATTATCAAGTCCTACGTTGGATACAAATAATTTCCAAGGGGTAGGAAAGAACCTGGCGGATGGCTGGAGGGCGCCGTTTAGATTGACTATCCGGCACCCCAGTATGCCATATTCCTTATGCTCTTCGATAAATTTTATCGTATCGGGTATTGTGGTTTTTTGTACGAAGGCATCTGAATTAATAAGCAAAATATATTTTTGCCCTTGGGCGATCTTAAAGCCCTGTATATTCGCTCTAGCAAAACCATAATTGACCTTATTCTCTATAAGTTTAACCGATGGAAAATTATCTTTGATCATAGTGGATGATCCATCCTGGGAATTATTATCCACTACAATGATCTCTTTGCTAATCCCTTCGGAATAAGCCTGTATATCATCAATGCATTTTTTTAAAAACTCTTTGGTATTGTAGGATATGACTATTACGGATAGATCTATCATTGTTCGTCCATTACTTATCAAGGAACCTTTGGCCTTCCCAGTATTGATAAAATTTTCCTTTTTTAGAAATTAGTCCTTCGAGACTGCCATCCTCTGCTATGGAGCCGTGCTCCAAGAACACTATCTTTTTAGCATTTTTTATAGTTGAAAATCTATGAGCGATGATTATGGAAGTCTTGCCGACTATTGCTTCATCGATAGCTTCTTGTATTAATTTTTCTGTTATCACGTCTATGGAGCTCATGGCCTCATCCATTATCAATATCTCCGACCCTTTTAATAATGCCCTGGCTATGGCAAGGCGCTGTCTCTCCCCTCCGGAAAGCTGTATACCGCGGTCCCCTATATGTGTTTCGAGGCCTTTTGGCAATTGCTCCACAAAATTATATAGTCTGGCCTTTTTCAATGCTTCAACGATCCTCTCTTCAGAGACCCCTTCCATTCCATACGATATATTAAACCGCAGCGTGGCATTGAATAGCGATATGTCTTGGCTGACGAGAGCTATATGCGGCAGGAGCGACTTAATAGAAAAATCCCTTATATCCGTTCCGTCGACGAAGATCGTCCCTGAAGGGCATTCGTAAAAACGCATCAGCAAATTTATTATGGTAGTTTTCCCGCTTCCGGTAGGACCTATCAAGGCTGTCATCTCACCGGCTTTTATTGAAAACGTTATATTTTTTAATATTTGTTTATTTTCAATATATGAAAAATTAAGATTTTTTATTGAGATCGAATCCTTTAAGCCGTGAAATTCCTTTTGTCCGCTCGCTATCATAAATTTATTTTCGTCTTCAAAAACATCCATCACCTCTTTGGTGGGAGCGCTGATAGTGGCAAGAATGCTTTTCAGGTCATTTATAGAGCCGAAACATCCGCTGCCATTTTTTATTATATAAAGGTATACGACAAAATCGCCTATATTCCTTGCCTTATTTATTGTAAGCATAATGCTTATAGCCAACAACAACAAGGCTAGTTGCAGCAGATTGAACAAATTATTAATAGGAGATACTAGGGTGCCTTTCTTATCAATGCTAAACTCAAGTTTTCGCCTGCAATCACTGAGCTCATGATACTCTCTTATCTCCTGCGGTTCCCTTACATAAGACTTTATGAGCTGGATGTTTGATAAAACATTAAAAACCTTTCTGTTAATGCGATCCATTACAATTACCAAATCCCTGGATGTCCTGGTGATCTTTTTGAAAAGCCATCGTAACCCATAGTGCATAAAAGGAAATATTAATAACACAAATAATGTCAACTGCCATGATATTGCAAATAGTATGATCAAATAAATTATGAGTCTGAAGAACTCGGTAAAAGTTCTATGCAGATAGGACAATTTATTAGATATCGCCTCGGTCATGTTGGACAAAACATTATCAAGGCTCCCAAAGCTTGTATTATCAAAAAATTGCTTACCGCATATCATATATTTGCTGAATATAGCTTTTCTTATAGAGTTAGCAAATTCTCGTGTTTGATACAACATGCTGACACTGGCTAGATATGACGTTATGACTTGCGCGCCGGAAATAACAAATATAAGCGTTACCAAAACGACCAATATCGTCTTATTTGAATTATCCATATATGGACATACCGCTATTATCTTTTTAAAAATAGCAGTGCTGCTTATAAAGCTGAAATCCCTCTTAACGATTCCATTTATAACAGGTATTATGAGCCCCTTGGATGCGCCATCTAAAAATGCGGCTAAAAACGAAAGGATGGCCGGTGCAACCAGCCAAGCATAGTTAAAGGAAACCCTTCTCATAAGCCGGTTTAACAAAACTATGCTTTCAAACACCTGATTTAATTTGGACGGCTCTTCATTGCCTTTTACTGCCATGTCGCACTCAGCCTTTCATTTTTTCCTAATCCATGGTAAGCCCCGAACATCCATGCCATAACTAGAATTACGATCGAAGGAAATATGAAAATATAAAGAATTTTATCAAGCCAGCCATCATATCTCAAGGCCCTCCAGGATATTTTTAATAATTTAATCATTGCAAACATCGGAATTATTACATAGGCAAGAAGCCCCATTTTAAATACGGCAGATCCTTGCACTTGATGCATCTTTCTTACAGCGATGTTAGTAATCCCAAAATGAAAAGCTTTTTTTAAAATATCCTTAAAACCTTTTTGGAAAATATGATAAACCTGAATTTGCGGATTAAAATGAAGGAGCATATTATCCTTCTTCATTCTGACTGTAAGCTCAACGTCTTCGCTGCTCGGCATGTTCGTAAAACCGTACTTTAAAAATACGGGGCTTTTTACCGCTAAAAAGATGGAGGGCAGACACCACCTGACGCCCTCGGTCATAGAAGGTTTAAAATCCCCGAATTCAAAAAAATACTCCAGTTTATTGCAAACCGTAACTTTTTTATTGTACCATAGGCTCACGGATCCGCTAAAGACATTATGACCGGCCTTATAATACAATATGGTTTTTGTAAGAGTGTCTCGGGGCAAGACAACGTCCGCATCGACAAATATCAACAGCTCTCCGGTTGCAGTTTGTGCCCCCAAATTCCTGGCTATCCCTGGATATGTTTTTTGGTTCAATTTAATAAATTTAACTTTATCTATTTTTTTTACTATGCTCTCTACCCGGTCATCGGGAGAACTATCGACCACTATCACTTCATAGCTATATTCGGTATCTTGATTTAATAGATTGTCTAAACAAATCTTAATGGTCCCTTCCGACCTGTAGGAGGGAACTACGATACTAGCATCCATTAAATATGCCTCTCGAATATTTTTTTCTTTGCCATGGCATTCTTTTTTATATCAAATTCTTCGCGCACTAGCAGCCTGCCGTTCTCTATACATCTATTTCTAAGCGTGTCGTCTTCGTTAAAAAGCTTTATCGCCTTTACTATGGCGTTCGGATCCCTCTCCGGAACCAAGAGCCCGGTATCATTATCACGCACTATCTCCGGAATTCCCGAATGTCTTGTGGCTATAACAAATACGCCTACCGCCATGGCTTCCATAATAACGACCGGTATGCCTTCCTCTTCTCCGCTATCTGCCTTCACAGACGGGACGAGGCAGATATCGCTGTTAGCAAGCTGATGTGCCACAACATTTCCTGAACAACTTCCCATAAATTTTATTTTCTGGCCGAGCCCATAAAGGTCCGCCATCTTCTTAAGGGGCTCCGATAAAGAACCTGATCCTATCATGACTAATTCAAAATCCACCGCTTCCTCGGCAAGCTGCCGGCACGCTTCTATGGCATACCCAAACCCTTTCTTCTCTTCAAATCTGCCTATACATATAAGCTGCAACTTCTGTCCACTTCGGAAGACCGATTGTTTGCGGTTTTTTTCATATATATCCAAATCTATACCGCAATGCACTATAAATGTTTTCGATTTACAATTAAACAAATTATCGTAATAATTCATCGTGTATTCAGATATACATATTAAGAATTTTGCATAGCTGACCTTTTGCCGCAAAGCGGCCATGGACCTTACCTTATGCGTTCCCGCTGAATGCAAAGTAACACTGTAAGTTATTCCGGATAAACTTGCCGCATACATGGCGACAGTCGCGGCAGAATTTGGGAAATGGGCATGGATATGCGCTATTTTTTTATTTTTAATTATCGCGGCAAAATATGAAGAGGTAAAAAAGTGATATATTACTTTTATGTGATTCAAAATATTCGTCTCTTCATTGAAAAGAGCTCTTATAAGAGTTTTAAAGTAAGCGCTTGGGCGACTTAAACAAAACTGTATATTAGCCGTTATGATCGCTAAGATGTTTAATGGGTATAGGTATATTGTTTCGTCAGCAAGTCCGCTATCGTCCACACCCATTTCCCCGGATTTTCTAATGCCAAATAGTAAAATTTCCATTCCCAACTTCCGCAAGTAAATAATCTCTTTACGTATAAAAGTATTAGATATAGTGCCGATGCTTGCGGTTATATATGATATGGGCTCCATGCTCCCTCAACCTTTTACTGGATTACAGCGGTTGTGTTCTTCTTCGATTTAACAATATTAATATAGGCAGAAGATATACCAAACAGGCACCAATAGTATATGGGTAAAAATGATACCATGCTTACTGTGGCAATAATTGAAGCTACGGCTACTGTAATCGCAAGCAGATCTTTCCCTAATAATGCCAATATTGCATCTTTCGCTCGCAAAACGCTGCTTAGGGTCAGAAGCAAATTAGCTGCCAAGCTTAGGATAAAAATAGAGAGGCCTATCAAACCATATTTAAGCGCGATTCCAAGGTATGAGTTAACTATGTCGACCCCGCCGCTCGATTCGGGCAACCACCCCCCCTTGCCCCTCAGTTCCTGTATATCCGGATCCTTCAGAAAATCATCGTCTCCTGTCCATGGCGATTTTGCAATAACTTTCCATGAGGCATTCCACAGCTCCTGCCTATAATTTACGCTTGTTTGATCTTCTTTACCTATAAATGGCAAGGTTTTTAGTACGGTTTTTCCAATTGGTGTAAATACAAATAATATGCCTATCAGCACAAAATAAGTTATTATCCTTTTCGCTTTTCTTGGATTCAACAAGCTGAACAAAAATACAAAGATTAATATTCCAACGAAAGGACCGCGCGATACTGTGCTAAGAATTCCTAAAAAAAACATCATGCAGAGTATGTATAAACTAATTTTTTGGTAGTTGCGCAATTGACGAGTCATGGTTAAATACAAAGCAAAAGCAAACATGATCACAAAGTAGGATCCAAATATTATATGGATGCCAAACGGGCCTGATGCTCTTTCCATCCCCATACGGTTTGAGTACGGCATCTCTCCTACTTGATCGAATAGACCATATATTGCTTCGTACAGGTGCCAATGCTTTACCATTTCTAATAGGGCCATGAATGACAACATAAAAGCCATAAAAAGCATGGCCCTAATTATTTTAAAAAAATCATCTTCGCTTTTGATAAGTTTAGAAACTGCAATATAGGGTAAAAAAATGTTGAAAAATATATACATACCGTTTCGAAAACTATTAGTAAATGTTAGGCTCCTAAAACCCATTACGAATAGGTAGATAAGATAGAAGATAACGAACTTATCGAGAATGGACAGATTAAGCGTCTTGCCTGGCGGCAATATCATACCGAGAAAAAGCGGCAGCAATATAAAAATACTTAAAAGCATCGGATAGCTCAGCGTAAGAAGCTGCTTCAACCCGGGAAAAGGTATCGTTTTTTCCAGTGCTATCGGTAATAATGGTAATAAGAGAAAATAAAAAGCGAGTTTTTGTATTTTATTACTTTTCGCCGTGAATAATATTATCGTCATCAATAGTAAGGAAGTGAAGATATAAAAATTATGGAAGAGATAGGCGCTTGATATAACAATGGCAAGCACCATTCCATAGCGCAGATATAGTGATTCTTTTTTAAACAAGATATAAAATACCCATGTTGAAAAACTGATAAGCGCCAGGATCGTTAAATATTCCGCTATAACTAACGGGATTCTCATTCATCACCAATGTGTTGATGCATGTAAAATAAGAGCTATTTATAAAATATTATATAAATATATTTTTCAAGTTACGCATTTTGTTTCGAAAAATTAGTAAACTAATTTTGGCTACTTTTTCGATTGCTTCTTTATTGAAATAACCGCATTATATATTTTTATCAAACTCTCGATCTTCTGAGACCATTCATATTGCCTGGCTCTTTCGATGGCTTTGTTCGACATCTTGAACCTCAGCTCATCATCCTCCGTAAGCAACGCTATCTTATTTGCCAATTCTTTAACGACATGCTCCCTCGAGATAGGCTCTATCTTAAAACCGGTCTCCTCTGTCACGTGCTCAGCTATGCCGCCATTATTCACTATAATGCACGGTAGCCCTGCTGCCATGGCCTCAACCACAACGGCCCCTCCAAGCTCCCTGATAGATGGAAAACAAAATATATCCGCTTTCTTAAAATAATCTATCGTCTCTTTTGGTTTTAATTTGCCGATGAAATTTAATTTATGATAAATATTTATTTTCCTGGCATAAGTTTCAAGATTAGTCCTCTCCGGCCCGTCCCCTATTATATTCAAAGTCACATTATCAAGTATGCGCTGCGGCAGCTTGGATAAGGCTTCTATGACCATGTCCGCGCTTTTATACGGCACCAGCCTTCCGACAAAAAGAAGCTTCATGCCGGCAGAGGAGTTTTTTCTGGATTTTGAAGGAACAAAATATTCCTCCGCCACCCCTACTTCCGGAAATAACATAATATTGTTTTCGAAAATTCTTAATTGTTTTTTCAGCATCTGTAAGGCGAATGTCGCGCCCACTAATACCATATCCGCTTTTCGATATGTTTCTTTGTAACCAGGCACAAGGCCGGTAAATACTCTTAAAAAATTAAGAAATGCGTATTCCTTTATAGATACTTCCTTAAATCCCTTAGGAAAGGGCAGCCCGCCATTGACGGGTCCCAATATGAACGGTGTCTTTTTACAAACCTTTACTATTTTATATGGAAAACGAGGCGGGTACGGCCCTGCGGCATGCACTACATCATACTGCCCGGCTAAAACTGCGTCCTTATATCTAGCATAAATTTTCCGATTGAACTCACCGTGGATAGGCAGGGATAAAAGTTGAAAGAGCGGCCAATTTATACCTTTGAAAGTTGTAATAAAATTAATGGCCTTATAATATTGAGTTATAAAATCGCTCTCTTCGATATATTCGATTCTCCTGTTGCCTTTGACAGGCTCTAAAGATTTCTTGTTCCTTATGTGAGTTGCCAATGTCACGTCTGTTTTCTTGCTGAGCTCGTCAAAATATCGATAGAATAACTCGGAACTAGACATGTCATCCGGATTACAATTAGGCATTATCAGAAGAACTCTTAACTTTTCATTCATCTGTTTCGTTATCTCATTTCATCTGCATGTATCGCGATCGATTAAATAAAAATTGCTAAGCCGCTAAAACCACCCATACATTTAACATGCGCACCCCCCGCGCGCGCGGGACTCGTCATTTATTTATGTATTTTTGAATCAAGGCATTAATCTCTCCGATGTCGAACGGTTTGATCAATGTAGCAATGGCGCCTTCCCGCTTAGCCTCATCCAGCATGTCGTCCACGGCATAGCCTGTCATCATAAAATATTTTGTACCGGGACTGATCGTTTTTAGCCGCTTCAATGTTTCAACCCCATCCAGGCCCGGCATTCTTATATCGAGAAATATTATGTCAAACTTTTCTTTTTTAACTAAATTTATAGCATCCTGCCCATTATATACAGCCTTGACATCTAACCCTTCAAAATTCAGCAGCCTGATCAAAAAATCACACACTATCCTCTCATCATCCACAAGAAGAATCTTTGCCATACAGTTCTCTTTCCTATTTATTTCAGACTGCGGCCGGCAGCCATACCTTGAATCTGGTACCGACCCCTATATTGCTTTCTACTTCAATGGCCCCGCCATGTTCTCTGATGATATTATACACTATATACAAACCTAATCCAGTACCTTCCCCCACATCTTTTGTGGTAAAAAACGGATCAAATATCTTGGCTAGGACTTCCTTCTCGATCCCTAATCCTGAATCTTCTATTGATATGCATACGCGTTTATCTTTAAGGTCATATTGCGTCTCTATATTGATAGTACCGCCGTATTTACCGGATTTTTTTTGTATGGCCCATTTGGCATTGGCTATTATGTCAAATATGACCTGCCTTAGAAGAACCGGTTCTGCCGTCACGTATGGGGCAGCATCTGTCAGTTTCCCTCGAAGGATTATATTATCCAATTCCAGCTCTTTAGATAATAAATCTATTATCTCTTCTATAAGTTGATTCACATTAATTTTTTTGATTTTATCGCCTGATTTTCTTGCCGAGGTTAATAAAGAACGTGTTATGCGAGCGCATCGGGAGGCCGCCTCCTCTATCGAATCTAGTATCCTGCTGAATTCCTTAATAGGCGCCTCATCCTTATCCTGGGACATCATCTTAATAAGCTGAACATTGTTCAGGATGCCCGTTAACGGATTATTGATCTCATGGGCCACCCCCCCGGCCAACATACCGAGAGAGGCCATCTTTGAACTTTGTACTAATTTCGCCTGCGTCTCTTTAAGTTCGTTATATGCGTTCAATAATTCTTCTTCGACACGTTTACGCTCGTCCATTTCTTTTAAAAGGGTATCCCGCGAAACTGTCGTCGTCTTCAGGTCTTCGGCCATCCGATTAAAAGACTGGGCCAAAGCCCTGATCTCCTGAAGACCAGTCTCTTCTACCATCTGTCCAAACCTGCCCTTAGCGATCTCTCGTGCCGACTGGGCCATCTCCTCCAAGGGTTTGGAAAATTGTTTCGAGACAGCTATGGTAAAAATTACCACACCCCAAAAAATCACAAAAAGCATTGGTATCGATTTCGCAAATACTTTCAGCGCTTCAAAACGCAATATATTTAAAGGCATAGCGAACATCACCTTGAATAGCCCTTCATCTTTTGAACCCATTTTTATGGTATCTAGAACAAAATACGTATTTTTATATCTGCCTCTTTGAGATAATATATCCTTCACGATATTTTTATCGCTATGCTCATCCTGTGACAAGATATGATTATCCATAGATAGAACGGTGGTTATCTTCTGTCCGTATAATGTCTCGTTCAGGATTTCACTAAAATACGGGGTTAGGTCGCAATGGTATATGATCGCCCCTCCAAAGCCGCCTATCTCCGGTTCTTCTTTCGTTATTCCGGCTAAAAAAGTCATTCTGCCGTCATACTTGAATGGTTCGTCTATCAATATCGTACCGGGAGTCTCTTTTTCCAGTTTT
>Ga0265297_10005536_pt1 | contig 19173 bp, 15 predicted proteins | sample Munlanlwell13791_FD_192502 | JGI IMG/M metagenome (GOLD analysis project Ga0265297, IMG submission 192502) | Leachate microbial communities from a municipal landfill in Southern Ontario, Canada - Leachate well 137-91 | ecosystem: Engineered > Solid waste > Landfill > Unclassified | place...
CAAGCATATATCAGCTCCCATCCGATTCCCGAAATGTCCGCCATAGCCTCCCTGGCACAGGCGGAACAAGCTTTAAAACATGCCTGGCATAACAAGGCAAACGGGGGAACGCTCTTGCCGAATTATTTGTGTATTACAAAATTATCTGTTAACCGGTCTTACGCCAGCCATTTTATGCCCTGCGGCAACCGTATAAAGACGCCTGACACCGGCATTGACATTTTCATGCGCGGCCACAACCTTGCCGATAATCAACGGACAATCGCCAGGACGGTGAATGGCGACAAGTTCGCACTCAAAATTAGCCACAGCATTTGCAATCAAGGGGGCCTTAACCTTATCGGCCGATTGAACAAACAGGCCGCTTCCAATGATTTTATCGCATTTGCGGCCATGCCTGGTCCCGACGTAAACGACCTCTTTGGCCATTCTTTCATCTGGGAAGGCCACCACAAATTCTTTCGTTTTCCGGATCAATTCATAGGTATAGGCCCCGTCATCAATGCCGAGCACGAACATCGCCGGCTTACCGGAGGCGATTGCCACCCATCCAACGGCCATGACATTTGCGCCCCCATCCGGCTTCCTGGTTGTAACCAGAACCACCTGTTCGGGATATTTCCTTTTAAGCGCCTTTGATATATTCGCCTTTTTTTGCATTCTTCCCCAAACATGCCAAGGGCTCCAAATAAGCCGCCCGCCCATCTCACCATGACGGGCTTTTGGCAAACTTGGCGCAAGATGCTTCACTCCACGATAATGATGCCGGCCAGCAGGCCAAACGGAATATCTTCCGGCTTGGCGTTGCTGCCAATGGGATAGATGTCCCATCCCGCGCAGGCCGCCATCTTGTAGGCATCCAGGCCGACGGCCTCCATGGATGGCCGGGAACGCAGAGAAAAGCGGCATTTTTCGCCTTTCAAAGCGGCGCAGTTTTCCTCGAGGCCGCAGAGCGTGTGGCGGCATGATCCGGCGCCAAGCCCGAATGCCAGGTAGTGCCCATCGTAAAATGCCATAGACTCAATATCCGTGACAATTTTGAAAACTTCCTGGTAAGCCTTGACGCGTTCTTTGATCGTTGCCTTGTCCCGGACCACGACAGCGGAAGGGACTTCCTTCACAAAAAACACGGCGTGGCTGTATTTCTCCAGCAGGCTGCGCATTTCGGCGGGCTTCAGCGTATTGGGCGGGCAGTTGGCGCCCGTTCCGAACCCGAAACAGCGCGGGACCTGGCATTTGAGCGTCACGCGTTCATCCACGATTATTTCATCGGCCCTGATGATCTTGGCTTTGGTTGCGCCTAATTCGAGGGCCTTGTTTTGATAGGTTTGCAGGTCGCGGGCTATTTGGGCCTGATCCATATCCGGACTGATTTTCCTGAATTTGTGCTTCATGGCTACGCTCCCTGATCATTATGGTCCTTCACTAATTTCCGTGTATTTTTTCATTGCTTAAGGCAATAGCAGTGCGAATTTCGTTTGAAAAAGCCGCGGCGATTTCGACTCATCTGCCCCGTTACCGCGCTTGCGCATACACAAGTATTGCGCTACGCGCGGCGCCCACGCGAAACGCGTGGCAGGCTTGCATCCCTGTCCCGCTTTCAGCGGGATGAGCCAAACTGGCCTTGTTTTTTCAAACCCCTCGAAAAGCTCGGGGAACAAAATTTGCCCTGCGCCACCATGCCGCCCATTCCCGAGTTCACAGCATATTTATCCTCAAAAGCCTCTGGTCCCGCGGGTTTCGATCCCTGTCATCCGTATCTTCGTCAATATAATAACCCACGCTAAATACGGAAGGGCCAGAAAAAGAGAGGATTATGAATCGCCCATCAAAAATCTCAGTTCCGGTTTTTCAAACTTGCATTTATTCCATTCCGACCTACAGCCTGCGGTCTACGGTCTACGGTCCTCGGCGTCCCTGTGGGACGCCAGTGATTATAAATGAATGCTTTCCCGGGAGGAACATTTTTTTCCATGGTCAGACGAACTTAGCGGGACGAATCCCGGGATGTCTTTGCCCCAGATTGCCTGATGCGCTGCTCGATTCCGTCAAATTCGGTCTTTAAATTAGCGTCGAGGGCAACCTTCCCCTTAAAACTGCGGGCCGCTTCGGCGGCCGTTTTGACCTCATGCGCAGCAAGACAGGTCTCGACAAATTTTTGCAGCAAGTTGAGCACGGGGCCCGTTTCATCAGCGAATTTCCGAAGGGCCGACTTGAACTCTTTCAAGGCGCCGGGATAATCATTGGCGGCGCACTTGCTTTGAATTGCTTCTTCGATGATGCCCAGGCTGAGATCGCTGCGCTCGTTGGAATTCCGGCTGATGATGGATTGTTTGATTTTTTTCACCTCGTTGGTCTTCCCGAGTGATTCGTGAAGCGCCATCATTTTGGCCTGGATCTGGACTCTTAAATCCGGATAGTTCGCAAACCGTTGGCCCATGGCCTTATATAACGCTTCCAGCTCCGTACTCCGGCCGTCTTCCTTGAGCAAGTATTCTTTGAGCAGCCAGACCGCATAGTCCCGGTTTTCCACTTTGAGTGCGTCGTCCACCGCCGACAACGCCGCGTTGCGATCCCCCGCTTCGGCCATGAGCCGTGCCGCATCCGCGATCAATTGCGCCGACCGATAGGCCGCACTTCTACGGAAACTTTTGCTGAGGTAATCCAATTCGTGATCGGTAATGATTTCTCCGGTCTGCGGGTCCCGGGCAGATCCGGTGGCGTATTTATCATAGGCATAACGGCCGCAATCCAAGTCCCACTTGTCTTTCCCCTTCAGATACCCGAACCAGGCATGTCCACCCCGGCGGCCGGAGCCGTGAAAATACAAGGTGGGAATCCCTTTGGCCTTGCCGGTTAACGCGGCAAAATAGGCCTGGTCCACGCACAAGCCGCCTCGCTTCCGGATTTCTTCCAATGAATACTCGGGGAAAGGCCAGTCGTAAACGCCCGATTCGAGCCGCCGGGAATCGTATTTAATGGAGGCAAAGACCGCATCGTAACTTCCCTTCGGGGTCCGCACGTTTTTTTGAGCCCAGCGCAGTTCATCGAGACTCACGGCAGAATCCACGATGAACTTGAGATGTTCGGCCGGAAGCTTTCGCAGGTCCCACTCCAGGTCGTTTTTCTCGTTGGCAGCGACATAAAAAATAAACCGCTCGGCAACCGTGCTCGCATCCTGCGGCACGGAGCCCTGCCCCACCTGGCTGTTGATTTTCAAAGGCGGCGGATTGTCCCACACCAGCGCAAAGGCCAGGGCCAGCGAACCATAGGCCGGGAACTTGTCCGGCGCCGCCTGATGCAACTCGTCAAGAATTCGAACGACATGCCCGGCATTATCCAGGGGCGACTGGTTTTGAAAAAACTCGCCCGTCAGCGCCGGGTCGCTCATCAGCAAGTTCCAGGTTGCATCCGGAACGTCGCCGACTTCCCCGCGCAACTTTTGCCACTTATAAAGCCCGAGCACTTCGCCCCAGGGCGGTTTGACGGCGATGGATGAGGGCTGATAATTACCGATCAGCCAGCTTTTCAGCTCATCGGCCGCGCCTTGGATATCCTGCGACCGCGCCAGTTCTCCGGCCAGCGTCTCCCGCGAGCCTGGCGTCCAATTCTGATACGGCGGCAGGGCGGTCAGCGCGCCGTGAACAAGTCCCTGATTTCCAAACCAGACAAAAACCGCGATCCATCTCATCAGGTTTTGCACGATCCCTTTTGGCACAGCACACCCCTGTTTTTTTCTTGCGCATCAGCACCATACCCTGCGCCGAAATGGACTTTGGCCGGCAGGTATCGCGCGCAATCCGATTATCAAAAAACTATCAAACAAGCCGAAAAACGGGGCAAGCATAACAATGTAATCCGGCTGCATCGGGAGCGTTTTGCAACAGCCGCTCAAGGGCTTATGCCCCCAACGCCCTTCATAAACCGCGTCACTTGTTGCTTAATATGAACTTCTGGGGATTCGGAGGAGCGTAGCCATGCGTTACCCCCTGGGTATATTCGATCTGCTTGGGAGCCTTGATGTTGTTGTACAGCACCGTCAGGCCTGACGGCGGGCAGGCGTAATCCCCGAGGCCGGAAAATATTACCGTCTCACCTTTGATGCGCTTGGCGTGATTTACAGGGTCGTAGTAATCGAGGGCCGCGGTATAGTCCGGGCGCCAACCGCGGAGGCGGCCGAGGGTCACGCCTCCCAAATCGCAGCACCATGGCTTGACGGCCGCGCACCTCGTCACATCGGCATCGAGCCCGGCGGCGACCAACGCCATGAACCCGCCCTGGCTGCCTCCTTGCATGATCAGGTTTTTGCCGTCCCATTCCGGCTGCGCCTTGATGAATTCAAGCGCCCGCAAAACGCGAAGTATCATCCCGTTGAAGTAGGCGGTTTCCGGGTTGGAGTTTTGCTCCTTGTTGAAGGCATAGCCGCTGAGTTCGCCTTCCCCAAGTTTTTTGTAGTATGCCTCGTCCTTGCCGTTTTCAATGCTGTGCGTGTTAAAGCTGAAGATAAGCTTGCCCGCCTGCGTGTACAGCATTGCGGAACCGACGCCATAGCCCCTGAAATTGACTTGCGCCGGCAACGATTTTGCCGCCGCATCCTTCGGCTTCGCGAAATATCCGGAAACCGGCTTGCCCCCGACGCAATCAACTTTCACATCGTAGACAAGAAATTTGGGATTTCCCGATGGGATTTCCGTCAGGCTGGATTTCAAAGGGACTTTCGCCAGTTTTTCTTTTTGTTTCGCCCAGAAAGCGTCGAAATCCCCGGGCTCGGGCAAGCTCGCGAGCTTTGCCAGCTCGACGCCCGCGCCGCCGTCAAATTTTATATCCTTGTTTTTTGCATCTTTAGCGGCCTTCCCATTGTCATTAAAGACGTTGACCGTGATATGCACGAATCCGGGCATGTCGATGGAGGTCTCGATAATCAAGGGCTGCGTTGCGGACGAGACCGCTTCGCCCTTGTCGGTTTTCTGGTCATCTCCCCGGCGGGTCCATTTAAGCTTCTTGCCGGCCAACGGCTTGGAATCGTCCAGCAGCTGCACGCGGAAAATCATTTTCTCGCCCGGCTTATAGGTTACCGGCGATTTATCGGTCTCGCCCCTGAATGACAGCTCTCCCGCAAAGGCCATTGCACCGCAGAGGGCCGCCGCCAATGTTATGATCGTCAGTCGTTTAAGCATTTTTAAACTCCGTGTTCGTTACTGAATCCGCGGCAGGATTTCCCGCTGCCCCGGTTTTACCCGCATTGGGCGCGTTCCGTTTATCCGGTTAGTCCGTCATCCGGTGATCCCGCGCCGGTTTCTCGCCGGACCACCGCTTTCCGATCAATTCACGCAAATTGCCGGCGCGATCATATGCGCCACGCGTTCAACATATCAACGCCTTTTCATCCTTGTCATGATCGCGGCCGTTGCAATCCGCGCCCCGGCGCCCATGTGTTCATTCCGGGGTATACCAGCCGGGATGTTCCGCGGCATGCTTTTCAAGCCCATCCATGATTGCCCGGCAACTTCCCTGCCAGCGGCGCGGAGGGATGTTTTCCGTAATGCCCATGATCAGCCCGTCCGCGCGCCCGGCTTCGTCCAGCAGGCCCATCGCAACCTGCCGGACCTCCGTGTCCCCCCGCAGATGCACGGAGGACGGGAAGTTGAGCCACAGGACTTTATCGGGCCAGGCGGCCCGCGCCTCGGCCAACGTCATATCCGTATCCGGGGCCGGCGTAAAGGCCTCGATATAGTCCAGGCCGGTTCCCGCGATCGCCTTGGCCAGCAGCTTGCAGTTGGCATCAAAATGGCAGCCGATGAGTTTGCCGTGGCGATGCATGATATCGGCGGCTTCGTTGTAGTGGGGCACGTAGTATTCCTCGAAGGTCTTCAATCCGATAATCTCCGGGACCACATTGCCGCCGTAATTGGCATGACCGGCAGGCGACTGGGCGACCAGCGCATAGACTTGCCGCCGCTTTTCGACCAAGGCATCGTACAACATGAGAATGTCATCGCGCCGGTCCATCCATTCCATGCAGAATGTCGCCGTATCCATGTAGCACCCCGAGATGAGCGCCTGGAGGGGCTCCAGTCCGAACCCTGCCCGGAAAATTGCATCCTCCCCGAAATCTTTTTCGGCATCGGCAAACGCCGCATAATCCGGTTCATAAACCTCGTCTTTGATCAGGAAGAGCAAGGCCTTGTAGTCGTCCGGCGACTTGAACATGCGCTCGTGCATCCAGGTGGTAAAGTCGGCCGCTTCCTGCAGCGTTTCGAGGTTGCCCGCCGGGGTCTCGTAGCGCGTGCGCGTCATTTGCCGCCCGGATTGCCAGTAAACTTCCGAGCGGACCTTGACGTTCGGGCTGTGTGCGGCAAAGACGCCCATGCGTTTCAAGATGCACAGCCCGCGGTTCCGCATCGCGCGCTCCGCGGAACACTGCGGAACCATGCTGTCATAGACCGTGAAAGGGACCCGGCTGGAAAGTTTTTTGTGGAGCGCGAGTTCGACGCGCCGCCGCGGAGTGAGTTGCGATTCATGCTGCTTCATTTTGTCCCCTTGTCCCTGATGCAAACCGCTTCGCCTCAATTCTGCAGCCTGAAGCATAGACGGTGTTTCATTGGAATGTCAACGCTTGAAAATGAAGGGCGTCTTCAGCGCTGATGCCCGGGGTCTTGCCGGGAATTCGCGCACCCGCGCGCCGGTCGTTTGCGGCTTGATTCAGTCCCGGCAAAAGGACAAACTGACTTTCATTGCATCAAAGGCGCAACGCCCGGCGTTGAATGGCAGCGCGGGGGGCAAGCGCCAGACGGCGAACGAACGATCCCGGCAGGGTTAATCCAATATGCGCTCACGAGCAGGCGCATTTCGGCCTGATTTTATTCCATGAAACTGACCCGCATATCCGATGTGCATGCGATCCTGGCGGAATGGGACATCCGGCCGCAGAAGTCGCTGGGACAGAATTTCCTGATTGACGCCAACATCCTGGGGATCATGCTCGATTCAGCCGGCATCACCTCCGGGGACGAGGTGCTCGAAGTCGGCGCGGGGCTGGGAGTGCTGACGGAGCCACTGGCGCGCGTTGCGCGCCGGGTGGTGACGGTCGAAAAGGATGCGCGCCTGTGGCCGCTCCTCAAGGAGCGGCTGAAGGCGTTGCCGAATGTGGAACTCATCTGCGGCGACATGCTGAAGGTGGACCACGAGGCCTTGTTTCGTTCGGGGATCAACAAGGTGGTGGCCAACCTGCCCTACTCCGTCGGCAGCGCGATCCTGGTCAACCTGATCCAGGCCGCGACGCCGCCGGCGCAACTGACGGTGACGCTGCAGCGGGAAGTGGCCGCGCGGCTTACGGCCCGACCGGGTCACAAGGATTTCGGCCTGTTGACGCTCTGGGCCCAACTACGGTATGATGTGGCCATCCGCAAGACAGTCAGCCCGACCTGCTTCTATCCCGCGCCGGGCGTCAGCTCGACCATCCTTAACCTGGTTCGGCGGGAACGGCTGGCGGACGATTTCAAGGATCGTCATTTTTTCTATGCGCTCACGAAATTCGCGTTTGCCCGCCGGCGCAAACAACTGAAAACCATTTTGTGCGATGCCAATATAACTGTGCGTTCAGGGATTCATCCTCCTGCGCCAAGGCGCTCCGGAGGGCAGGGTGATTTACCGATTGAAATACACTTGACTACCGGGAATGTGCTGAAAGCGTTCGCGGAACTGGGGATTGATCCGCGCACGCGACCGGAGGACCTGAGCGTCGAGATGTGGCGCCGCCTGGCGCACGGGCTGGGCACTTGTCAGGCAGAGCGTTAACAAGCGGCGCGCATTTCGTTCGAACGCGGACTGTATCCGCAATCCAAGGTTAATGGCTGTCTCCGGGCAGGGTGATCAAATTCGACACACGGGGTCACCGCTATCGCAAAAATCACCGGTTGTTGTAAGTGATGTTTGATGTTATTTGTTTCCTGTTGCCATCGCGCCTTGGCGGCAGAGCCGCCGGGCGCGATAATAGAAAACCTGAAATCTTATTGCCAGCGAACGATCCAGGTGCGCCCCGCTTCGGGTCGTCACATTAACTTTCTTCGGTTCTTCTTTCTCCTGATTTCAAGTTTTGATTCATAATGCTTTATGACGAAGCCCTCATAGTTGGTATTGATTAGCCCCGTGATTGCCCGGAACAGTCTCTCGCGTTCGGGTTGCGTCAAATTGATGTGGTCAGAGTACGTGCCAAGAAGGGCAATGTATTCGTCTGCCGTATATTGCTCGTCCCAAGGATACAGCTTGGTGATTGGTTTTCCAAACAGATCAACCCCCGGTCCTGTCCCCAACGGTTTAGAAACTTCAGGCTTTGCCTGGCAGCGCGCGGGAGTAATGCTCCGGTAGATGCTTTGAACCTCAGCGAAGAAACCCTCGTCCCTTCGAATATGATGATTCGCAAACAACGCAAGGGCGCCGCCAGGCCGAAGGATTTGTGCCGCCTTAGTATAACGAATGGCAGGGTCAAGCCAGTGAAAGGACGTCGCTGCGATAATAAGATGATATTTTATGGTTTGGGGATTCCAAGTCTCGAAAGACTCCGAGGTAATTGTTACGTTGTCATAGTCTTGGAACTTGCGCCTTGCCGCGTCAGCCAAGTTTGTTCCGATATCGAGACAGGTCATGTGGTAGCCACGGTCTGCGAATGGTTTTGTGGCTTGCCCCATCCCGCATCCGATCTCGAGAATATTTCCATGGGTCGGGATGCGGGAAAGCCTGAGTATGTCCTCGATCAATGCTTCGGGATAGCCCGGGCGCATTGAGTTGTAGAGCGCTGCCGCTGTGTCAAATGTCTTTTTAAGAATGTCCCTGCAGTCTGGCATAGAATTCTCATTCCCTTGACCGAACAGTCTCATAATAGTTCGGACATTGCATGGTGAGGTAGAGCGGCTTTTATACCGGCCTGCCCGAACGTCGGCAAGGGCTATAGTCAATCCCGCTAAAAGCGTGCTAAACGATACAGCTTGCCACGGCAGGCAGGCTGTCATTCGTCTTCCTTCTGATCGGGTCTGTCGTCCGCCATCCGTCGTCTGCCGTCTGGCTTTCGGCGTCCGATTCATCGCGGGCTGATGTTCCGGAAGGCGTAAGGCAGCTCGTTGATGACGTCGCCGGCGGTGATACCCGCCTCGGATTTATCGGCGGAGGCCATGTCGCCAGCGCGGCCATGCAGGAAGACCGCCGCGCGGGCGGCGTCGAACGGCTTCAGCCCCTGGGCCAGCAGGCCGCCCAGCAAACCGGTAAGGACATCGCCCATGCCGCCCGCGGCCATGCCGGGATTGCCGGTCATGTTGATCGCCAGCGGCTGGCCATCTTCCGCCACCAGCGTCCCGGCGCCTTTGAGAACCGTAACGGCACGCGTGCAACGGGCAGCCTCTTTGGCGACCTTGAAACGGCCGGCCTGGATCTCGGCCACCGGGCGGCCCAGCAGGCGCGCCATTTCGCCGGGATGCGGCGTGATCACAAGCGGCCCGGCGCGGTCGGCCAGGGCGCTTAGCCGGCCTTCGTAAACATTCAAGGCATCGGCATCCAGCGCCAGCGGTAAACGGCACGCGCTCAGGATTTGCCCGATCAGTCGGGCGGTTTCGGCATGACGGGTCATGCCGGGCCCGGCCGCCACGGCGGTAAAGTCGCCCAGGCGATCGCGCCAGGCCGGCCAGGCATCGGAAGCCAACGAGCCTATGTCCGTTTCCGCGACGCCATGGACCATGGCCTCCGGCGCCAGGCCGGCAACGACGGCAGCGATGCTGCGCGGCACCACCACCGTGACCAATCCAACGCCGGAGCGCAGGGCCGCTTTGGCCGCGAGTGCAATCGCGCCGGGAAACCCGGCCGCGCCGCCGAAAAGCAGCAGATGACCATATGCGCCCTTATGACTGGCCTGGAGACGGCGGGGCAACAATGGATGCAAGTCGAACGGCGTGATAAGTTCCAAGTCGGACTCGACCTTGTCGATCAGGTCGTCGGGAATGCCGATGGGGACCACTTCCAGGCGGCCGACGTAGTCCGCGGCACACGGCTCCACGAGACCGCGCTTGGGCAAGCCCATAGTCAGGGTGTAATCGGCCATGACCGCGTCGCCCTCGGCGCGGCCGGTATCCGAATCCAGGCCGGAGGGCACATCCACGGCGACGACCAGGCTTAAGTTTGCCTGGGCGTTGATGAACCGGATGGCCCCGCTGGCGGGGCCGCGCGCGGGGCCCTGGATGCCCGTGCCCAAAACCCCATCCACGATCACCGGCGCATCCGTGGTCAGGGCGCGCCGGGTAAGGGCAATTTCATTTTCCCAATCCCTGGGAGTCGGCAATTCATCCACGCGGATACGCTTGGATTTCAACTTGCTCAGGTGGGTCAGCGCATCGCCGCGGACATCCTGAAGGGAACCGGCCAACAGGATATCCACGTCATAATCCATCTGGCGGAGGTAGCGGGCCGCTGCGAAAATATCGCCGCCGTTATTGCCCCGTCCCGCGACCAGCCGCACGGAGCGGTCATAAAAATCTTTCGCATGAAACAGGTAATCCACGAACCGCGCGACCCCGAACCCGGCGCGGTCCATGAGCGTCTCGCCCGGCACATTGAAATCGGCGATGGTTTTGCGGTCAAGTTCCCGCATGCCGGCGGTAGAGATGATTTTCATTAACCCCCGGTTCTTGGTTCTTCGTTCTTGGTTCCAACGCGGGTCATGCCCGCATCTTAAATATGTTATCTCTTTCCCGGCAGTGCGTCGAATTCGGTTCCGCCCTCCGTCGTCTGTCGTCTGGCATCTGTCATCTGTCGTCTGTCGTCTGATTGCCGTTTTCGACCAGGATGGCTTGCGCCACGGCGTATTCATGCGTGTGCGAGAGACTAACCAGCACGCGACCGATACCGCGCCGGGCCGCCAGGGCCCGGCCGTTCGGACTGAAGCGCACGGATGGCGCCCGGGTGGCGGGATCGGCCACCACCTCGATATCCTGCCAGCCCAGTTCCGGGCTGATTCCCGTGCCGAAGGCCTTGGCCACGGCTTCTTTCACGGCGAAGCGCACGGCATAGTGCATCCAGGGGCGCGGCCGGGACTCGCAATAACGGCGCTCAGCTTCCAGGAACACCCTATGCGTGAACCGCTCCCGCCACTGTTCCAGCACCTGGCGGAACCGCGCCACCTCCACCAAGTCAACGCCGGTGCCGACAACCGAGCCGGGGTTACGATCAAAACCATCGCCGTGCATAGCACGCCTCCCACATGGAACATTCGCCGCAGTCAATATTCAGAAATTTTCCACCAGCGTGTCCGCCTACGGCCGACAATTTTTGTAGCCGCCCCGGTGACGGCGTGGATTCCGTCGGCGGCCACGGCGTCACCGCCGCGGCTACATGATCCTCAACCGCGAACCTCGTCAACCCTTGTAACTTGCCATGGCCGAAAGCATTTCGCGGACCGCCGACCGCATGCCCACCAGCACGGCCCGCGCCACGATACTGTGCCCGATGTTGAGCGTATCCAGATAAGGAACGCGCAGGATGCCGCGGAGATTGTCAAGATTGATGCCATGCCCGGCGTTGACCTGCAGCCCCAGGGCGCGGGCATAGCGCGCGCCATCCACCAGGCGCTTTAACTCGCGGCGGCGGGATGTCCGGGGGGCGTCGCAGTACGTGCCGGTATGGAGCTCCACCACCGGCGCGCCCACCGCCGCGGCGGCATCCAATTGGCGCCGATCGGGATCGATAAACAGGCTCACGACAATGCCAGCGTCGGCCAGGCGCGCGACTGTTATCCGCAAGGCCTGCCACTGGCCGAACACATCCAGCCCGCCCTCCGTGGTCAGCTCGCGGCGTTTCTCAGGCACCAGGCATACTTCGTCCGGACGGACCTTCAGCGCGATGGCGATGATTTCCGGCGTGCCGGCCATTTCCAGGTTCAGGCGAATCTTGAGGGCCTTGCGCAAGGCGATCACGTCGTGGTCCTGGATATGGCGGCGGTCTTCGCGCAGGTGGATGGTAATGCCGTGCGCGCCGGCGGCTTCGCAGACCCGCGCCGCGGCAAGCGGGTCGGGATACGCCGTGCCGCGCGCCTGGCGCAGGGTGGCGACATGGTCAATGTTAACGCCCAGTTTCAGTTTGTGTGGGTTCATAATTCGGTCATACCTTGATTTTCCAGGCAATATCCCGCGGGTCGTCGGCAAAATAATGGTTTTTAATCCGCTCCGATGCGATCGGATTGGATTGGATTGAACAACAAAAGCGGAGCAATTACCACACAATCATGAATCTTATCAAAACGGCGCTGGATGAGCAACCCCGCACTTAAGCAGGCGCAACGGTGGGGGGGGCAGCAAGGTGGTGTCCGGCCACCGACGTTATCCGGAAATATTGCGGCGGGCAAGGCATCACGCGAAGAACGCAACCTGCGGCGCGGGTCTGTCAAGCAACGGGGCCCGCCGGCAACCGGCGGGCCCCTGTTCTCGCGGCAAACGGAACATCACCACTGCAGTTTCGCCCGATCCATGTACGCGGTTACGGCGGCCACGCCGGTGATCCCCTTGTCAAGCGTGTACATAACCTCGACGGCGTTCGGATCCGTGTTGAAATCAAGAGTCAAGAACTGCCAGGTCGCCAGGTTGTTGGTATCATACCCCACGGAATAATTGTAAGCCACGGGGGCGCCCTGGGCGTTCCATTGCTTGATTCTTATTTTCGGCGTACCGGCGCTCAAAGACTCCACATATAACCACATCGAAGCTCTATACGCGCGGCCCCCGCTGACTTTGATTCTGCCGTGCGACGCATAGGCCGCGTCGTTGGTGTTGACGCCCGTCAGCTTCAGGCTGTAGTTCAAGGATTTTGTTGTCTGATCGTCCCTGGATAGAGTTATGGCGGTTGCCTTGGACCAGCCGTCGTAATCAGTTTCAAATTCGTCGATATGGGCGTTCACGGTCTGCAGTTTCACCCGGTCTACGAAGGCGGTTACGGCGGCCGCACCGGTTATGCCCTTGTCAAGCGTGTACGCCATCGTGCAGGCATTCGTAGCCGTAGTGAAATTAAGCGTGATTAATTGCCAAGTCGCCAATTTATTGGTGTCATAGCCCAATGAATAATTGTAAGCCACGGGGGCGCCCTGGGCATTCCATTGTTTGATTCTTATGCACGGCGCGCCGGCGCTGACGGACTCCACATACAGCCACATCGAGGCCTTGTACGCGCTGCCCCCGTCGACGCTTATTACCGCATGCCCGCCATAGGCCGCACCGCTGGTGCTTACACCCGTCAGCTTATAACTGTAATTCAAATATTTTGTCGTCTGATTGTCTCTGGATTCAGCTATTCCGGTTACATGGTACCAGCCGTCGTAATCACTTTCAAAATCGTCAACATGGACATTGGCGATTGAGGAATTGGTGTAAGCGTTGACCCCGAATTCCAATGGCGGGCGGCCGATCTCGAAGGCGCCCATGTCGGGCGCGCCGCCGGCGTAATCGTCATTGATGTTGGGGATGACGCAGCCGTCATCATGTCCCAGCGTATTGGTCTGCAGATAATATTGATTTGATCCGTTGACGGGGGAATAAACCGGGTCGCCATAAATCCCGTTCAGCTCCTGATCTTCGGGAATGTTATATAATACGCCCAGATATAAATCGCAGTCGAAGTCATTGTCATAGGGATCGGGCGGATTATAGTTCGCGATCGCATATTTATTGGTCATCTTCATTTCAAATATATTGTTGCGCGATGCGGTATTCTCCAGGTATCTTGCAGACCCATCATTGATGCCGCCGCCCACGCCATAGCCATATCCTCCTGAGGTATGGAGGCAGGTATTATGCAAAACATAGGTCCGGCCGCCGCCATAATAAACATCGTTGATATATTCGCCGCCGGCCTTGAGGAACATGGCGCCGCCCCAGTTGGTTGCATTTATACGGCTCGTTCCGCAGATGTTTCGCCATACATATAACGGCCCTTGCGAGACCGAGGCGCATCCGATTGCTATATAAAATTTGTCGAGATAATTCCCCCAGATGCGGTTGTTATTATTGATGCCTTCGCTTTCAATGGCATCGTCGTGCGCATCTTTGATAGTGTTGCCGTATATATCCGTATCGCACGCGGGGAAACCCGCGGTCAGGCTGAAGTTGGGCATGCCGCCGAGACCATCATTAAATTCACGCCCGTCGCTGCTGTAGATTGTATTGTACCTGATAACGTGGTTCCCGGCCGAAAAACCATAAAAGCATACGGCCTGCGGGCCGCAAGGATGATAACTGTCATTATAGGGCCGGTATTCAACCCAGGAGTTGGCGCCATATCTGGGGCTGGCCATTACATTGCGTTGAATTATTATCCTGGTCAAGTTGCTCGCAACGCCTGAATTGTTCTTGGCATATATTGCCGAGTCCAGGTCGCGCGCACCGCCGTCCGAAACAGTCGAGCCCCAGTTTGTGATGGTGCATCCTTCAATAACGACGTCGTGCGCGCCGGTGGTGGAAAGGTATATGCCATGCCGTATGCCATTGATGACGGTAAGCTCTCTTATGATAATATAGGCGGCATTAACGTATATGCCGCAATCCTCATTGTTATTGACATCAACCACGGCGTTCGAATTTGGATAATGCGTATACAGGATATAGCCATTGGGAGAGCCGGACTGGGTAATGTTGATTTTAGAAGTCGTTAAAGCCGGGAGATAGTTGGTGGTTAAAACGGGCAGGTCTTCCGTCCAGGTCGCGGTCTGAATGGTTTTGGTTGTCTGGCTGTCGCTCAAGTACAGCCCGATCTGGTACATGGTTTCCGGCTCCAGATTCACGATGCTGCCCCGGTACTCGCCGTTGCGGTCATCAAACCAGAGCGGCAGCGCATCCTGCCAGGCGGTATCCCCCACGCGCCGGTAGCTCACTTCGCACGGATTGTCATTGCCGCCTTCCTCCGGCGACCAGTATATGCCGATACAGTTGAACGTTGAAACCGTCTTCGGCTCCGCCGCGTTAATTGACCCATTCAGGCAAAATGCCATTGCGATAATCATCAAATGGAGCGCCAACAGCGGTTTTGAATTACACATAGCAACCCCTCCTCTGATTGTTGGATCGGACATTTAACGGCGTTGCGAAACGGGCCGGCCAATTTCCAAATCCCCCGCAAAGCCGCCGTGTTTTTCCGCGGCATTCCCATGACAGGCTTCGGCGGCAACAATGCAATTCATTAAAATTAATAATACGCTACTATACGCAGAAACATAAACGCTAATAATTCACGCGCCGTGAACGGATACCGACATCGGGCGGGAAGCAGGCGGCGGGGTGGAGCGCAAGGAAACGACAGGACGGGACGTCAAAATATTCGGAGAGAAGCTCCAGAAAGAAAGCCGGCGGCAAGCGGGTCCCTTGCTCCCACTGGCACCAGGTGGACCGCGCCACGCCGAGGTCGGCCGCAGCCTGTTTCATTGAGATGCCCTTCTCCATCCGCAAACCATGCAAATTGCCGGCAAACAGCACGGCCAAATGTTGTCGCTCTGTTTTTACGGCTTTTCCCATGGCCGCTCCGCACAAAAAACAACAATCACGCGCCTTGCAGGCGCCCATCCTTGAGTTCCAGGACGCGGTCGCACAGGCGGGCGACGGCGATATTGTGCGTCACCAGCACGAGCGTGCGCCGCTGGCCGCGGGTAAGCGCGAACAGGAAATCCAGCACCTGGCCGCCCGTAACGGAATCCAGGTTGCCGGTGGGCTCATCGGCCAGCACCAGGTCGGGCTGGTTCATCAAGGCCCGCGCGAGGGCTGCGCGCTGCTGCTCGCCGCCGGAGAGTTCCATCGGCAGGTGCTTCGCGCGGCCGGCCAGGCCGACGGCCGCCAGCAGGGACTGCGCCCGCGCGCGCGCGCCGGCAAGAACGCCGCCGTTACCGCTCAACGCGGGCAACAGGACATTTTCCAGCACGTCGAGCTCCGGCATGAGATGATAAAATTGGAAAACAAACCCGATGTGCCGGGCGCGCACAACGGTGCGCTGGGCGGCGGAGAGCGCATACAAATCGCGCCCCTGGAACCGCACCGTGCCGCCACTGGGCTGATCGAGCGCGCCCAGCAGATGCAAGAGGGTGCTTTTGCCCGAGCCGCTGGCGCCGATAATTGAAATGACTTCGCCCGCGGGTACGGCCAGGGAAACATCACGCAGGACGGGAATCGCGGCCCGGCCGAGCATATAGGTCTTGCTCAGGCATTCAACCTGCAGGATGCCCGCGCCTCCCGGCGCCGGAAGCGGCGCGCCCAAGGCTGAGTTATTTTCGGCCAACCCGCGCACGGTGATCCCGACCTCCGGGAGAGTCGGGACGGGCCTGCAATTTTGGTTGTTTTCTGCAGGCCGCGAGTTCTCACACGGCGTTCGCGGGGAAGAATGGCGCAGCCCTGCGGGCAAACCGGCTGATGGTGTAAGATTATTCATAACGCAAGGCCTCGGCGGGATTCAAGCGCGCCGCGCGCCAGGCCGGCAACAGGCCGGCCAGGGTGCAAATGACCAGCGACAGGATCGCGATCATCGCGATGTCGCCCGGCGCCGTACGGGACGGAATTTCGCTCAGGTGATACAACTCCTTTGGGAAAATATCCATGTTGCAGATCGTAGCCATGCCATGCATGAGGCTATTGCGGTAATGCAGCGTCACGAGCCCGAGGGCGATTCCCAGCACGGTGCCGAAGAATCCCTGGATCCAGCCCTGCCAGAAGAAAATCCGCGTAATACTGCCGGAAGAAAAGCCCAGCGCCTTGAGAAGCCCGATTTCCTTGGTTTTCTGCACAACGACGATGATCAGCGTGTTGGTAATGCCGAAGGCCGCCACCAGGACGATAAAAATCAACAGGAAAAACATCATGTTTTTTTCAACCCGCAAGGCGTCGAAAAGCTGGCGGTTCAGGTCCATCCAGGTTTGGGCGCGCAGGTCCGGGTAATCCCCGCGCAGGCGGTCGGCAATCCGCAGGGCCACGGCATGGGCCTGGAACGGGTCGGTCGTCATGACCCGCAGGGCATGGACGCCGCTATTGAGGCCGTAAAATTCCTGGGCGACCGCCAGGGGCATCAGAATGAACCCGACATCGTATTCCCACATGCCGATTTCGAAAATACCGGCCACGTTCATTTCCACTGGCAGGCGGATTTCATCCTTGCCGGCGATGAAACTCTGCGGCGAATAGACCAGCAGCTTATCGCCCACGGCAACGTTCAGGCGCCGGGCAAGCTCCCGGCCGATGATAACATCGTCCTCGCCCATCTCGAACCGTCCGGCCACCATGTGCCGGGACAACTGGCTGACCTGCTTTTCGCGCTCGATATCAACGCCGCGCATTACCGGGGTATGCACAATGCCGCCGTGCTGGACAAAGACCAGGCCCTGGACATAAGGCGCCACGCCCGCCACGCCCGGGATGTTGTTGATCGCCTCGGCCATGCGATCCTCGTCGTCAATAATCCCCGATCGCGTGATGGTCACGTGCGCGTCAAATCCCAGGATCTTGTCGCGCCACATGTCGTCAAACCCGCTCATGACGGAAAGCACGATCACCAGCACGGCTACGCCCAGCATGACGCCGATGACCGAGATGATGGAAATCACCGAAAGCCACGTCCGCTTGGGCTTCATGTACTTAAGCGCCATGAATAGTGAGAATGGCAGCATGGTGTGAGATAGTAATCAGTAATTAGTGATCAGTGATCGGTTATTTATTCCGGCCATATCGCATAAACAATCGTTGCTCCTTGAAAATATGCGAAAACTGATTGTCGCTTCACTGATTACTGATGACTGATGACTGATCACTTTTCGGTCGGAGTTGCGGGAACAGGATGACGTCGCGAATGACTTCCGCGCCGGTCAGGATCATTACCAGGCGGTCAACCCCGAGACCCATGCCGCCGGCCGGCGGCATGCCGTGTTCAAGGGCCAGCAGGAACTCCTCATCCACTTTCTGGGCCTCGGCGCCCGACTGCGCTTCCAGCCGCTTGCGCTGTTCAACAGGATCGTTTAATTCCGAATAGCCGGGTGCAATTTCCTTGCCGCCGATGACCAGCTCAAACACGTCCACAACGCTATCGTCATCCGCGCAGACTTTGGCCAACGGCACGAGTTCCCGCGGCAAGCGCGTCACAAAAGTAGGATTCTGGAGCGAGCGCTCAATGAGCTTCTCGTAAACCTCGTGCGTGATCTGGGGCATGGGCCAAGCCGGGTCAATTACCAGGCCAAGGCCGGTCGCGCGCGCGCGGGCCTCGGCCGGCGCAAGGCCGTACCAATCGGGGCCGGCATGCGCCAGGATCAGGTCGCGATAGGGCACTTCCCGCCAGGGCGGCGTGAGGTCCAGTCGGTTTTTGTCATCGCCCACCTGCAGGCCGCCGATCACCTTCTGCGCCACGGTAGTGATTAATTCCTGCACGAGCGCCTGCATGCCCTGCCGGTCCGACCAAGCCTGGTACACTTCCAGCATGGTGAATTCGGGGTTGTGCGTCTTGGAGAGGCCCTCGTTGCGGAAATTGCGGTTAAGTTCGAACAGCCGTTCGAACCCGCCCACCAGCAGGCGTTTCAGATACAGTTCCGGCGCAATGCGCAGGAACATTTCCGCGTTCAGGGCCGTGTAATGGGTTTTGAACGGCCGCGCGGCCGCGCCGCCGGCCTGCGCCTGCATCATCGGCGTTTCCACCTCGTGGAAGCCTCTGGCCCACAGGAACTCGCGGATTTCGCGCACAATCTGCGAACGCCGGTCGAACAGCCGGCGCACTTCGGGGTTGGCAATCAGGTCGAGGTAGCGCTGGCGATAGCGGATTTCAACGTCCTTAAGCCCGTGCCATTTTTCCGGCAACGGGCGCAGGGCCTTGGCCAGGAGCGTCCATTTCAGGATGCGGATCGTCGGCTCACCCATGCGGGTGGTAAACAGCTCGCCCTCCACGCCGATCAGGTCGCCCGCATCGAGCAGGTGTTTGAAGGCGTCGAATTCGGCGGTATGGGCCTTGCCCGCGTAAAGCTGGAAGCGGTCGCTCCCATCGCGCAAATCGGCAAAAATGCTCTTGCCCATGTCGCGGATGGTCACCAGCCGGCCGGCCGCGCGCAGGCCCAAACCTTCCTGAAAACCCGCACGCAGGTCCGCCAGCGAACGGGCATCGGGAAAGGCCCGGCCGAACGGCGGGAAACCGGCC
>Ga0265297_10005537_pt1 | contig 19167 bp, 11 predicted proteins | sample Munlanlwell13791_FD_192502 | JGI IMG/M metagenome (GOLD analysis project Ga0265297, IMG submission 192502) | Leachate microbial communities from a municipal landfill in Southern Ontario, Canada - Leachate well 137-91 | ecosystem: Engineered > Solid waste > Landfill > Unclassified | place...
TCCGCCATTTCCCCAACCCGCGGCATCCCCTTACACCCCTCATACAGCTTGCGCGATGCCTTTACATCCCCTCTGCGGCGTGTGCACTCCGCAAGCAGAAACGTGTACAGATCGGCATCCTTGGCCCCCGCGGAGGCCTTTTCGAAATATGGGAACCCCGCGTCAAGAAACCCCCGCTCGGCGGCGTACATCTGGGCTGCCCGCTCGACCAGCACTTCGCGAGACCTGTCGCCCGCCGTCATCTTTCCGGCCTTCTTCGTGTAGCTGTCGCGCTCGGACACAAGGCCCGCCCGGAAGGCAATCAACGCGGCAAGATAATAGGTATCGAACGTGCCGTCGGACACCTCGGCGGCCTTCTTTGACGCGATATCGGGATACAACACATCAGAGCCGAAATCAACCTCCAGCGTGGGCGAACACAGCCCGCGCCTGACCGCCCATGCCGAACTGAGCCACGCCATCGCCACTTCGTCGGGGGACGCCTCCAAAGCAGCCAGGCAACGGGCGGCCAGAGAGTACCGATACCAGGTCTTGAGCAGCGATTCTCCCCTGCCCTTTTCGTCTGTCAGGGCCGCTCTGAGCCTTGTCTTTTTCTCGTCGGACAGCGCATCGGCGAAGACCTTGCGGTAGCGGCTGAAGAAGCAATTCCCACAGGTGACAACATCCGTACCGTACGAAGCCGGGTCAAGAGAATAGGTGCCAAAATCGGTGTCGCGTCCACCGAGAAGATCGGGCTCGCGAGCGGGAGGGATCTCGACCTCGGCTCCGCACAGGGGACAGATTACCGTCGGCAGCTTGCGCGAGGACGGCATACCAGCCTTCTCAATATGGGCCATCAGAACCGGTATCATCTTCAGGATGTCAGGACGCTGGGTCGGCACATTCGCGGCGGTAAGCCATTGCTTGGCCATATCGGCCTTGCCCGTCCTGCGGTAGAGGTCTGCGACCACATACGTGTACTGCAGGACGTCACGCCCGTCTTTGATAACGTCGCGCGACAACAGATCCTCAAATCTGACCACGGCCTCCAGCATGAACCCGGACTCTGTCTGAACATCGGCATCGAACTTGTCCAGGGCCGCACCGAGAGTCTCCTGCTGCTGCGGCCCCAGCGAGGATGTGGCGTACTTCCAGATCGCCGCCCGCAGGTCATCGCGCGAGGCAGGGAGCCCCAGCCGCACCGAAAGATGCAGCAGTTCAAGCGCGGTGGAAAGAGCAGCGTCGGAATCCAGCTTCAACGCTGCTTTACCGGCTTCGAAGGCGTCGAAAGCACGGGCGGGATTGAAATAGCCGTCCCTGATTGCCCTGAAGGTGATTTTGTCGCGGATGCACCAGGCTGCGGTATGGGCAAGCCGGGCGATGTCAAAAAGATCGGCACCTCGGGCCTGGGTGCATAAGAGCGCGGACTTCATCTTGAGGTCGAGGGGAACGGCTTCGGGAGAAGCGAAGGACTGGCCACGGGCAAGCTCGGGGAGGACCTCAGCAACAGCAGCTTTCTGCTTTTCACTCAGTGGTGTCCCGGCCAGGATGAAGTCGGATAAATCGCAGTAACAGCAGTTGGTGCAGAACTGCACCACGAACGACCGGGTGGAGCCTTTCAGGGAATAGGTGCAGAAGTCGCTGTCGATCCCCACGACATTGGCATCGGCATCGGCGGCGAATCCGGAAAACCCCTTGCCACAATAGGGACACTTGAGTGAAATGGAGTGAACTTCAGCGCCAAGGACGGCAAGCGACAGCAGGACAAGAATGGCAACGAGCGAACAAAGCCGCGACACCGGCTATCCGCCGAACAGGGAGTCGAACACCTTGGCCACAAAGGACTTCTTCTTTTCCTCGGTCATCTTCTGGTACATCTCCAACTCGCCGACATCGAACCAGATCCCCTTGCACTGCGGGCATTCGTCGATCTCCAGCCCCTCGATGGTTATGGTCTTGAGGACGGTGGCGCACTTCGGGCAATGCATGAAGCAGGCGTTCAGCTTCTGCTTCTGTTCCTCTTCCAGCTTCTTGGCCGCAAGTTTCTCGCGCCGTTTTTTCTCCTCTTCGAGCGCCCATTTTTCCTCGTGATCACTGCCCTTTGTAATGTCCATTTCATGCTCCTGCTTGGAAAGCGGTTATCGGTGTAATGAACAGCTTTGCCTCGCGAACAAGCGTTCCCGGCAGTATATGCTCTACGGACATTATGTAGCCCTCACTCCGGCCGACACACTCCTCGATTGCAGAAGGGCTATCGCATCCATGCCAATCCAGTGTAATCTTCCGGGACAAAATTGCGGCATGCGCGTGATATGCAAAATCCAGATGCCGCGGCAACTCGCCGAAGGCGTTAGCCAGCAGATCGGCAGGCCCGCTGACAGAGATTGCGGACGGGTTCAGGAACAGCCCGGCAGCCACGAACGGATGCATCGCATACGCCCCGGAATTTCGGCGCAGGTAGCGGGGGTAGTTGGTCGCCGAGTTGATGGGGGCGCCATCCTGAGGGCGATTCGCTTCCACCGGAGATGTAATCAGCGCCTGGACGTCGAACGATGCAGCTATTCCGCCAATCACAAAGGCATAGATGCCCGATGAGGAAGCCTTTTTGCCCACCTCGCCGAGAATCTGCTTCATCGTTACGTCGAATCTCCACTCATCACCGGGCGCGAAATCGTAACAGATTGCGTCGTCAAAGCCCCAGTGAACGAAGAACCCGCTCGGAAAGGGGTTCGGGGACATTACGGCCGCCGCATTCTGCCCGGTTGGCAGGAAGACCGTCTTACAGCCGCACAGGATCGCCTCGCCCAGGAATCCGGTCGGTTCGCCCTTCTCGGGCGGGGCACCAAGGCCGATGCCCCATTGACCGGAACGTGGAACAACAGACTGCAACCGCGCGGGCGAGACTCCGCTGGCAAGGACAAAACGATAGTCTCCCAACACGCGTAGCGTGGACATTACTTCCTGCTGATCGAGGTGAAAGCCTTCATTCCGGGATAAATGGCGGCGGAGCCGAGTTGCTCTTCGATTCGCATCAACTGATTGTACTTCGCGAGCCTGTCGCTTCTCGAAGCCGAGCCCGTCTTGATGAAGCCTGTATTCATTGCCACAGCAAGGTCGGCAATAGTGCTGTCTTCCGTCTCGCCGGAGCGATGTGAAACCACAGCGGTGTAACCGGCGCCATAGGCCATCTGGATCGCTTCGATTGTCTCGGTAAGAGTGCCTATCTGGTTGAGCTTGATCAGGATCGAGTTGGCGATACCGCGTTCGATGCCTTTGCGGAAAATGGCGGTATTGGTGACAAAAATGTCGTCGCCGACAATCTGAACGGTCTTTCCCAGCTTGTCCGTCAGCTTGGCCCAACCATCCCAATCGCTCTCGGCAAGGCCGTCTTCGATGCTGATGATGGGATACTTGGCGCACCAGTCCGCGTACATCGCGATCATGTCATCCGTTGAGAGCTTGGCGCCGGAGGACTTGTGCATTACGTAGATCCCGTCCTTGTACAACTCGGAAGCGGCAGTGTCAATACCCAGCATGATGTCCACGCCGGGCTTGAATCCCGCGGCAGAGATCGCCTCAATGATAACCTTGAACGCCTCTTCATCACTGCCAAGGTTAGGGGCAAACCCGCCTTCATCGCCGACCGAGGTCGCCATCTTGCGGCCCTTCAGGATCTTCTTGAGATTATGGAATACGGTCGCAACGTAGCGGATACCCTCGGTGAAAGTCGGGGCTCCGACCGGCAGGACCATGAACTCCTGCACGTTGAGCGAATTGTCAGCATGAGCACCGCCATTGATGATGTTGGCCATAGGGACAGGCAGTGTCCGGGCTGCAAACCCGCCGATATATCTGTAGAGAGGCATATCGAGGTATGCGGCCGAGGCTCGCGCGGCGGCCATCGAAACACCAAGAATGGCGTTGGCGCCCATCCGCTCTTTATTCTCTGTGCCGTCGATCTCGATCATTGTCCGGTCAAGCGCGACCTGGTCAAGGGCTTCGGTGCCCAGAATCTGTGGAGCTATCTCATCCCGGACGTTCTTGACGGCCTTCAGAGTGCCCTTCCCCAGGTAGCGTTTGCTGTCGCCATCCCGCAATTCCAGTGCTTCGCGGCTGCCGGTGGATGCACCGGAGGGTACCGCGGCACGGCCCATGAAGCCGCCCTCAACGTATACGTCAACTTCGACTGTGGGATTCCCGCGAGAGTCCAGGATTTCGCGAGCCTTGATGTCAATGATGAGCGGCATTTGCTCTCCTTTGGTGAGTGTGAGAAAGACGCAAAATTATACACGGTTTGGCACGCCCGAAAAAAACCGCGGGGATGGCCCCGCGGTTTTGTCATATCTGCTGACGGACCGCACTACGGAGCGAGGTACTGGATAGTCACATTTCCAAGGCCGGGAACCTGATCTCCGTTCACCCAAGCCATGTAATAGGGCTGGTTCTTCAGGAACGCGTTCAGGAAAGAGACGGTCATGACTTGGGTTCTGCGGTGCTGCTCAAGGAGCGACAAGGTGGGAGTGCCGTCAAAATCCCATTGCGCAACAGTGTCCTTGAACTGAACGTGATTCCCGCCGACAATCGTGGTCAACTGCTTGTACGCCTTCTGGTCGTTGTACACGGACTGTTGGTTGGCAGGCTTGTAGTTGTTCACGTTGGACTTGGAGCCGGAGTAGATCATTATCGGCACATTTGCGATGTACGGCGAGGAGGGAGCTGTCGTCATGGGACGGCGTGTGGAAATTGCGACAACTGCCTTGATCCTGGTATCGTCGCGGGCGATCATGATCGAAGAGCCACCGCCACGGCCGTGACCGGAAGAGGCAATTGCCAGCATATCCATGGCGTTGTAGTAAGGTGATGTGTTGTCCAGCACGACGGTCTGCATCCAGTTGATGATGAATGTGCCGTCAAGTGCGTCCATTCTCGAAGAGTCGTCGGTGGAATAGGCGAAGTTCCCGCTGGTATTGACGGTGATCACGACATAACCCCAGCGCGTAATCCTGTCCACCAGGTAGCTGTAGGAAGTGTCCGCAACGTAGCTGTCAGGGAAGAACAGGACGACCGGGAAGGGAGCTTGTGTCGAAACCACGGCGCTTCCGAGCGTGTCGGCGGGATAGTGCACAGTCCACGTTACGTTCTTGTCAGCGCGAGCCGGATCGGTCATGGTGATAGTGCTCGCAGCGGAGAAGAACGGGCCTGAGTTTGCAGGATTGGACAGATCTGCGTTCGGCATAACAGTCAGCTTCATCGGGGCCCAGGCAGTAACCAGCGTGGAGAAGCCACGGACAAGGGTAGCTCCGATGTAGTATTCGCCTGCAGGGAGTTCGGAAATGTCGAACAGGACATCGATAGAACCTTCAGCAAAGCTGGCGCATATTGCGGTTGTTCCGTTCGCCACATTAGTGTCAGTGTCGTAGAAGAGGTTCACCGTTCCGTTCAGAGCGGCGCTGTACGCGTAGCCCGTAACCGGAATCGGGAAGAACTCACCTGCGGTAATAGTCACGTCGGAAATGGGCGTGTAGAACTCGATGTAGTTGCTATTGTCAACGGTTATAGCACCGGGGGCATAGGCATCGACCGTGCCATGGGCGTCCGTGATCTCACCCACGACGTAATACGTCCCGCCTACGGTGATATCGACGTTCCACAACACCGAGAAATTGCCGACCGGAACATTGTTTACCACCCATACGATCCCGCCATTGGTCGCATCCGTGTCAGTATCATAGCCGATACTCATCACTGCACCCGGGGTCGTGGATGTTGATGTGCCAGCGATCGTCAGGGACACGGTGGGCCTTGGATGGACATCCAGGGAATTCATCGGAGAAGTGAACCGGATCGAAGCAATGTCACCGACAAGGATGCTGCCATCGGAATACGAGTACTCTTCAATAGTGACCGACTTCGCCTGGATAACCGGGTAGAAACGCCCGGTCAACGATGCGAGGACGGTCCAGGTCTTGGAGAACTGCCCTGTGGGAATATTGGGGATGGTGAGCCAGGTAATTCCGCCGTTCGATGGATTACGGTCCGTATCAAGTCCGATTCGGATAGTACTGCCGGAAGCACTGTCGTAGCCTGAGAATGTGAAATCCTGGCCGCGGGTCGCAACTGTGTCAACATCAGGATAGGACAGCCAGACGTTAGGTTCATCGCGGAAGATTACAGGATTTGCCAGGTAGTGAACGATGGTCTGGGAGCCGCGGACAATCTTTGCCACAAAGTAGTACGTACCGGGCGCGAAGTCCATTGCGGATACGGTAACCAGGAACGGTCCACCCTTGTATGTACGGGAAAACCAAGTGATACCCTCGTTGTCATAGTCGGTGTCGCTATCGTAACCCACGGAAATAGTGGCAGTGGGGTCCACTGTCGCATCGCCGCGAACATTCACGTATGTATCCTGCCCGGCCGTTACTATGAAGGACTTGGTGGGCTCCGACCAGGAAAGGAACAGGGCAGCAGGAGGAGCTGTGCTTCCCGGGGGTGCCGACGATTGGGAACCCGACAGAGTCCCGGAGGCAGGCGGAGCGGAAGAGGTTATGACCGAGCTGCTGCCCGAGGTGCAGGCGAGTGATGCTACAAACAGGCAGACAACGCACAATACCGCGAAGAAACTCCGCTTCATATTGCAGTCCTCCAAGAGATTATGGCGATACTATTTTACAGGCAAAGCGCCAGTTGCAATAAAAATCCCCACCGCAGCCGCCAGCGCGGTCGTGACGGAGCGAGGAAGAACTTACACAACGTCGCCTCCGCCTCGCAGGAAGTTGTATCATTAGCCAGGAGGCAAGAATGGACGTATTAGACTGCCGAGGTGAAGTGTGCCCTCTTCCCGTTATCAAGGCCAGGGAGTTCTTCATCCGGAACCCCCGCCTTCCAGTGACAGTGCTTGTCACGCAGCCCAACCAATGCGAGAATGTCGCCTCGTTGGCGGATCGGTTCAACCGTGACGCCAGCAAAGAGGAAAGGCCCGGGCACTTCGCTGTTATCTTCGGACCGGAAAAGCCCAAGCCGGATTAATCGTCGATCGAGAACGACACGTCTTTCTGTCCTGCGTCCACGGGGCGCGGGCTGAGTATCTTGTCCATCGTTTCCAGGGATACGCCAAGCTCAGCAGCCGTTCTGGCCCGATCATTCCCGAAGAACAAGAGCATCCGCATGATGTGCTCGCGAGCGATAACCTGCAGCTTGCGCGGACGGAAGTCCATGATCGCCTTCTCGCGCGAGCGGTTGATACGCTCTCTCGTGTAGGGTGAAATGCTCTCCACTGTTATGTGCTGGCCCTCTTCGTTGACAACACAGGATGCGATCAGCGTGCGAAGCTCCTGCAGGTTGTCAGGAAAATCATAGCCCGCGATGAACTGCATGAACTCGGGGGAGAGATCGAGAGGCTTCCTCCCGGACTTCTCCGCTTCCTCAGCGCAGAAGCGATTGGCAAGCAGTTGAACATCCAGGGGCCGCTCCCTGAGGGATGGCAACCTGATCGAATTGACCATGAGATGGTACAGCAGGTCGCGCGAGAAGGAGTTCTTATATTCGTCCCGGGTGAGATCGTGCTGTGAAGCTACCGTGAACCTCACGTTGGCCATTCGGATTTCGGTCGAACACTCCCGATAGTATTCTCGAGTCTGCAGCAGTCTCTTGAAGCGCACCTGGACTGGCAGGGGGAGTGCATCAACATTGTCGAGGAACAGCGTCCCGCCCTCCGCGGTTTCAACGAAACCGGTGGATTCTTCCCGCGAGCCCGACCAGTCGCGAGCCTGACCGAAGAAATCGGCAGCGAAGGCGTCCGGGTTCTGGGCATCCGCATCAACGGCGATAAAAGGCCCCTTGCTGCGGGGGCTGGCCTTGTGTATCGCCCGGGCCAGCGACTCCTTGCCGGTTCCTCTTTCTCCCCATATGAAGATTGTCAAATCACCTGAAGCCATCCGCTCGACCGAATGGAACAGCCTGATCATCTCAGGATCCATTGTCGGGAGATGCTCGAATGCTTCGCGATGTTGCAGGTCTTCCTGCTTGAGCGTGTCAGGAAGCTCAAGAATCGAGGAGTTGATTTCGCTCTGCTTGATTGCGTTATCCAGGACCTTCAGCAGGTGCTCGTCGTCGACCGGCTTGGTCAGATAGTCGAACGCTCCAAGCTTCATGGCTTTGACAGCCTGTTCGACATCACTCACGCCCGTCAGGATGATAATGGGTGTGCTTTGCCTGCGCTCTCCCGAGAGTTTCAGGATATCAAGTCCGCTCAGCCCGGGCATATCCATGTCGAGCAGTATCACGTCGAACTTGCTCGCCGCCAGTATGTCCGGAACAGTCCGGGAGTCGTTTACAATCTCACTTTCGTAGGAATCTGTCTGCGCGAGAAACACCATCAGATAGTTGGTTACGGCGACATCATCGTCAACGATCAGCACTCTTTTCATCAGCAGGACTCCTCTGTGATCCGCCGCTATACCGTTGGAAACTTGCCGCTGCGCCTGCGAACAGGCAACGTGATGATGAAGGTGGTACCTACGTCAACCTTGCTGTTGACGCTTACCGTTCCTCCGTGCTCCTCGATGATCCGGTAGACGATTGAGAGCCCCAAACCGGTGCCGCCCTTGGCCCTTCGCGTGGTAAAGAAGGGCTCGTACATGCGCTTCAATGTGCTCTCGTTCATCCCCTTGCCGTTGTCTCGCACCTCGATGATAACGCTGCCTTCCTCGGCTTTGGTGGAGACGACGATATGGCCTCTTCGGCCCTCGGGCATCGCCTCGCTCGCGTTCATAATCAGGTTGATGAGCACCTGCTCGATCTTCTGAGCGTTCCCGACAACCGAGGGGATGCTTGGAGTAAGCTCAAGCTCGATGTCTGACGTCTTGTGAACCTGATTGTGGACCAGCCTTGCCGCGGCGTCGATAATCGTATTGATCTCCATGCTGTCTATGAGCAATCCCTCGTCGCGCCGGGCAAAGCGCTTGAGCCCTTCGACAATGCCCTTGATCCTCTCAGAACCGTGGGCCATGTCGTTTATGAGTGTCATTATGTGCTGGCGGAAGAACTCGTACTTCAGCTTGGCGACCTTGAAATCGGGGTGGCTCTTAGCATACTCGTCTACGATAGGAAGCATGTCGTCCATCGCCTGCTGAATGATTTTGATGTTGCCGCGGATGAACTGATTCGGGTTGTTGATTTCGTGGCCGATACCTGAAACAAGCTGACCGAGAGAAGCAAGCTTGTCTGCCTGGCGCAGTTGCTCCTCGTAGCTCTTCTCGCGCGTCACTTCGCGGTAGAACTCAATAATGCCCTCCACCTCCTGATTGGAGTCGAAGATGGGGAGCGCGTGAACCTGGTAGTAGGCGTCATCGTGTCTGATCTCGATGGATATGGGGGCTTTCTCGCGAATGATCCTGGCAAGGCGACAATCCTGGCATGGGACATCGCTGTCGAAGAACGTCTTGTGGCACTTATTCCCCGCTGGGACATTCTCCCTGTTTGTAAGGATAACCTTGCGGTTGCGATCGATGATAGCAACCTTGTCCGGTACCGCCTTGAACATTGTCTCCAGGCGGATCTTGGCTTCTTCGAAGCCGCTTTCCATCTTGCTCAGGTAGGAATTGACAGTACTGAGCTTGCTCTGCTGGGCCTCGATTTCAGCCGTTCGGCTGGTGATTTCGGCCTGCAGGTCAGCGACTCTCTTGGTGTACTCCTCGGCCTCATCCTTCAGAGCAGCGAGATTCTCGCGCAGATCCTTTCGGTCAAGGGCAATTCTGAGCACCCGACCGATCTCGTGGAGCATTTTCTGCTCTTCGGGCAGGAACTTGAGCGCAGGGTCCTTATACCCGACGATCATCTCTCCCCGGTACTGCTCTCTCACTTCGAGCGAGATCGAGATGAATTGGGGTCCGGAAGGCTTTTCGCCGTATTCCACTCCCTGATACACAGCGTAGACCACCGCCTGATCAGGATAGCTCATTCCAGGGGTGAGGTACTTAGGCAATTCGTCGAAGAAGTCCTTGATATTGGTCGAGTACTCGATCCAATCCGACACGGCGTAGACGCAGTTCAGTTCCCGGACGCGCTTTTCCTTTTCCCATTCATCAGGATAGTCGCCCGAATCGCCCCTGTCGCAGAAGAACAAGAACAACTCACCATCATCGGCCTTGAGGTGACCGGTGCGGAAGTAGATTGGCCGGTGTGCCGCCCCTTTGAGGACGAAGACCGCCCAAGCTTTGCGCCCTTCGGCGGCTGCCTGCGTCGCGGCGTGGATGTTCTTGTGCGATTCGTCAGCGGCGATGTCGTTCAGACTCCGGCCTACAACGGCACTATCGGCGAGCGCGAATTCCTCGCAGAACTCCTCGCTCGCAAAGACAATCTTGCCATCAGGCTTGGCCGCCAGAAGGAAATCGTAGTTCGTATTGAACAGGCTGATTGCTTCCGAGATCTTGATGGCAGCCTCCTTGCAGAAAAAGGGAGCGCCCGAAGGCGCTCCCATGTCCATCAATCAGCGGGATGCGCTCTTATTATAGCGCTCAACCCCAAGGTCTCGAAGGTCCTTCTTGTACTTTTCGATCATCGTTATGGGCTGTACAAGAGTGCTTGGCATCGGCCGGGTGTCAGCGACATTGAGAGTGCCTTTGCCCTCCCATGCCGTTCTGACTCCTTCGTTCCAGTAGAAGGAGAACAAAGAGCCGGTCGAGTTTCGCAGCGCGGTCTCGATTGCCGCTGTAATCTCAAAGGCACAGGAGAACTCTGCCTTGATACCCAGCTTAAGGGCGAGGTCGGCAAGAACCTTCCACGTCGGCACTCCCGAAGGCGGAGTCACGGAGTTGTTGAACCGCGTGAGCTTGCCCTCGAAGTTGATGCGCGTTCCGTTGCTTTCGAAGAAGGTCGAGCCCGGAATGGCAACATTCGAGTACATTATTGTCTCGGTGACCGCCCAGTCAATGACGGCAAGGAACTCGATGTTCCGGAAGTACGATGCCGTTCTGTTCGACCTCATCGGGTCCTCGCCAATAATCAGGGCTGCCTTGAGTTTACCTTCCTCAAGCAGAGCCTTGAGCGCCGCGTTCGAGCGGACGTTGTTCAAACCGTCGGCAAGAACGCGCCCGGGCTTGAAGGTCGGAGCGGCCCCGCAGATCTCGACGCCTGCGAGGTTCGCGGAAACGCCAGGCAGCAGCATATCCGCTCTCACCCCGCGTGCACGAAGGAGCAGAGTCAGATTCGCCAGGGCCGTAATGTCACCGGGAGCCTGGTTCTGCGCACGGTCGGGGCTGTACACGAACACAATCTTCTTGGAACCGGCTATCAGAGCAGCCGTGGCCTCAACCTTCCGTGCATCGACCCCGGTTGCCGCAACGGTTGCTTTCATGCTGTAGTCGAAGTTGTCGGACAGGAAGTCCTTTCCGCCCTTGATCGCGGAGAGTTCTTCGCGCTTCACGAACCCGGTGTCGATCAGGCGCTGAATGACGCCATTCCACAGCAGCGCAGCGCGCCCTCTCATCGGGTCGACCGTAAGAGAACTGAGCTTGTCGAGGTTATCGAGCGATGAGTTGGAGATGATGAGCTTGGCGTTGCGATCATTCACAGCGGCCATAATCTCAACGCTCAGGATCAGGTGATCGTTAAGCGTATCGGTATTGTTACACACGATAAGGTCCGCGTCGCGGAGGACAGAACGGTCGGCCGTTGACGCGGTGAAGCCGAAAGCGCGATCAAGTTCGCCGGCCTCGACTCCGCCCTCGATGAGCGTAAGGGACGATACGTTATTGGTCCCCAGCCCCTCTCGAGCAATGCGGGCAGCGAGGTACATTTCCTCGTTAGACAACTCAGGCGACAGGAAGACGGCCACGGCATCAGGGCCGTAAGTTTCCTTGGCTTGCTGAAGGGCCTGCGCAATGCGGATTTCGGCGGTCTCCAGGGATACGTCGTTCCGCTTTCCGCCCGTGCGCTCGGAGGGATTGTAGACGCGCCGCGAGCGAATCACGAAGTCATTGCCAAATCGACCGTAACGACAGAGATAGTCACCGGGCAGGCCGGAGGGTTCCGTCCAGTACCGATTGTCGCTAACCTTGTTCACTTTCATCGAACAACCTATCGAGCAGAAGCCGCAGGAAGTCTCGATCTGATCGTGATCAAGGCAGGCTCTTCCGGCGAACGGGTACTTCACGGTCAGCGCACCGGTTGGACAAGAGGCAACGCAACTGCCGCAACTCACGCAATTGGTCGCGGCAAGAGGATCGTTCATCGCGGGGCGCATCTCGGTCTTAAAGCCGCGCGAAACGAGACCCAGCGCGGAAATAGGCAGTATCTTCATGCAAGTGCGGATGCAGCGCGAGCACAGGATGCACTTGTTCGGATCGTATGAGACGTACGGATGCCTGTCGTCTATCTTGTGCTTGCGGACATAGCCCTTGTAGTGGTTGATGTCGATATGGTACTCTTCGCAGTAGAAGCGAAGCTTGCAGTCGTCGTAGCGCAGGCAGCCGCAGGACAGGCAACGGTCAGCCTCGTGCGTCATATCCTCGTGCTCATAGCCTGAAGATACTTCCCGGAAATTGCCCGCGCGTTCCTCCACACTGATCTCGTGTACGTGGTGGCGGGGGCTCTCGGGGATTGCGCCCAATTCCTTGCGGGTAGGCTTGTCCCAGTCATCCTTGCGGATGATGAAAGCTGAGGCCGGAGCCTTCCCGTCTCCGAGGAAATCCACGATGTATGTGGCCGCACGCTGACCGTCACGAATCGCGTCAATGACAACGGTCGGGCCATCGTCGGCAACGTCGCCGCCAGCGAATACGCCCGGGATATTCGTCTTCATCGTCGCGGTGTCAACCGTGATGGTGTTATATTTCGATACCTTCGGCTGACAACCAGCCACGCCGATGACCCCGCCAAGTACCGGCTCCTGGCCAATCGCAGCCACGGCCATGTCGCATGGCAGGTCAAATTCCGAGCCCTCTTGCGGTATCGGCCTCCGACGACCTGAGGCATCGGGTTCACCGAGCTTCATGCGGATGCAGCGAAGGGCTTTCAGCTTGCCGTTCTCGGCCAATGCCTTGGTTGGCATTGCCAATTCGAGTATTTCGATCCCTTCCTTGATGCAGTCTTCTATCTCCATCTTGTCAGCGGGCATTTCGGCTTTTGTGCGCCGGTAGAGAATTATCACCTTGTCCGCGCCGAGGCGCCATGACGTGCGCGCGACGTCCATTGCAGTGTTTCCGCCACCGACTACGACGATCGTGCCCTTCATGGGGGTATGATCCTCGGTCTTTTCGTACAGGAAGTCGATGCCGCCCACCACGCCTTGAGTGGTGTGCTCATTCTCGATGCCCATGTCCTTGCTGCCCCATGCTCCGGCAGCAATGTACACGGCTTGGTGCTGTTGGCGCAGTTCTTCCATTGTCAGGTCGCGACCGACCTTCACACCTGTCTTGACTACGGCGCCAGCGCGGCAGATGTACTCGATCTCGCGATCGAGGACAGCCTTCGGCAGGCGATACTCGGGGATGCCGTAACGCAGCATTCCGCCAGCGTACTTCATCGCTTCATAGACAACAACGTCATAGCCCTTACGCCCAAGGAACCAGGCAGCGGTCAAACCGGACGGACCTCCACCGACAACTCCTATGGATTTGCCGCGCGATGGCGCGCGCTCGGGAGTGCCATCGTAGGCACCGGGGTAATCGGAAACGAAACGCTTCACGTTGTTTATGCCAACGGGCTCGTCGAGGATCTCGCGCCGACAGACTGCCTCGCACTTGCGAACGCAGACACGGCCGCAGATGGCCGGGAACGGATTCGTCTCGCGCACGAGGTCAATGGCCTTGCGGAATTGCCCCATGGCTGCAAGGGCGATATATCCTTGCGCGTCGACACCGGCGGGACAGCCAAGCTTGCAGGGGGACAGGCAGTCCGCATAGTGGTTGGAGACCAGCAGTTCGAACGCGGTCTTGCGCGAAGCCACAACCCTGTCGCTCCGGGTCAGCACCTTCATTCCCGCGGCGACGCGGGTGGCACAGGCGGGAGCCAGGTTGGGCCTGCCGACCAATTCGACCACGCACACGAAGCACGAGCCGTAGGGCTTGAGTTCCGGCGAATGGCACAGGGTCGGGATGTCATCGATCTTGTATTCATTGACAACATCGAGGATGGTCTTCTCGGGGCTGACGCTGTATTCTTTGCCGTTTATCTCGATTTTTACGGGTTCCATGATGATCTGCTCCTAATCCTTGTAGACCGCGTCAAACTGGCAACTCGTGATGCAACGTCCGCACTTGACGCAGATGTCGTGATTGACGACATGAGTGGCCTTGGGTTGGCCCGTGATCGCATTGACAGGGCAGTTCTTTGCGCAGAGGGTGCAACCGACACATTTCTTGGGGTCGATCACATATGACACGAGCGCGCCACACACCTTGGCAGGACACTTGTGGTCCTTGATGTGGGCTTCGAATTCGTTCGGATAGTACCTGATCGTCGAAAGCACGGGATTGGGGGCCGTCTGGCCAAGACCGCACAGGCTGGCTTCCTTGATCCGGGCAGCCAGTGCCGAGAGGTCTTCCAGATCCTGAGCCTTGCCTTCTCCGATGGTGATGCGATCAAGGGTCTCCAGCATACGCAGAGTCCCGATTCTGCAGAACGTACACTTGCCGCAGGATTCGTCCTGGGTGAAATGGAGGAAGAACCTTGCCATGTCAACCATGCAGGACTTGTCATCGAGAACAACCAACCCGCCCGAGCCCATGATGGCGCCCGTCTTGGGGATGCTCTCGAAATCCACAGTGGTATCGCCTAACTCAGCGGGAATACACCCGCCGGAGGGACCGCCGATCTGGATGGCCTTGAAGGCGCGGTCGTTCTTTATGCCTCCGCCGATCTTGAAGATCAGGTCGTTGATGGTGATGCCCATCGGCACCTCGGCAAGGCCGCCCCGTTTGATACGTCCGGCCAGAGCGAAGACCTTGGTGCCCTTGCTCTTTTCGGTTCCGTACTTGGCGAACTCAGCCCAGCCATTAACGATGATCCAAGGGACATTGGCGTAGGTCTCGACGTTGTTGTTGTTAGTGGGCTTCTGCCAGAGCCCCTTTTCGGCCGGGAACGGCGGGCGGATGCGCGGCATGCCGCGTTCGCCTTCAATCGAAGCGAACAGCGCGGTTTCCTCGCCGCAGACGAAAGCGCCAGCGCCCTGCTTGATGACTATGTCGAAAGAGAACCCAGACCCGAGGATATTGCGTCCGAGGTATCCTTTCTTCCGGGCGGCCTCGATGCCGATGTTCAGCCGCTTGATTGCGAGCGGATATTCCGCGCGACAGTAGATGAAGCCTTTGTGCGCGCCTATTGCGCGCGCACAGATAACCATGCCCTCAAGAACGGAGTGAGGATCGCTTTCCAGAACCGAGCGGTCCATGAACGCGCCCGGATCGCCCTCATCGGCGTTGCATACGATGTACTTCACTTCACCGGGCTGGGCCGCGCAGAACGACCACTTGAGGCCGGTGGGGAATCCCGCACCGCCACGGCCGCGAAGCCCTGATTTTTTCACTTCCTCGATAACAGAGGCAGGGGTCATTTCGGACAGGACCTTGCGGAGAGCCGCGTATCCGCCGGATCTCTCGTAGTCCTCGAGAGACTCGGGATCGATGGTTCCGCAGTTCCGGAGCACGATCCTGGTCTGGTTTTTCAGGAAGTCGAGTTCAAGTCCAGCCTCGCCCTCGGGGGTGGACTGATAGACGACGTAACCCGGGACCGGCGTTCCGCCCTTCACGTGGCGTTCGAATATCTCCTTTACGCGTTCCGGAGTCACGTCCCCGTAGATGACTCGTGTCTTGTCACCGCGAACCTCGACGAGTGGCTCGCGGTAGCACATTCCGATGCAGCCTGTTATCGCAAGCTCGGCATCCTTGGAGCCAGGCGGGATAAGCTGTTGCAGCGCGCTGAATACTTCACGGGCGCCTGCGGATAATCCGCAACTACCCATTCCTACGAGTACTTTGTACATCTGGGTTCTCCTGTTACCGGGAAAACGTTGTTTTTGTGGCCATTGAGGTCGAACTACCTGCCCTTGACCGCTGTGCCTTCCTGCGCCGCCTTGAGTTCCTTGCGGCGGATTTCGCGCAGAATCTTGCGGACGGAGGCAGGTGTCAGCTTGCCGTAGGTCTGCTCGTCAATCATCATCACGGGAGCGAGCGAGCAGCAGCCTATGCAGGCCACTGTGAAGAAGGTAAAAATCCCGTCCTCGGTTGTTCCGGATACCTCGACGCCGAGTTCATCCTGAACCGAGTTGGAAATGGCCTTGGCGCCAGCAACGTGACAGGCAGTTCCGACACAAACGCGAACCATGTGTTTGCCCATAGGCTGCAGCCGGAACTGGCTGTAGAAGGTTATCACTCCGTAGATGGAGGACTCCGGAATCCTTGTAACTCCGGAAATGTACTGGATCGCCTGCCGGGGAATGTAGCCAAAATGATCCTGAGCGGATTGAAGGAGGGGAATCAACTCGCCGGGCGTGCCGTCGTAGCGCCACAGGCGGAAGGAAAAGTCCAGGTCTTTGTTTTCCATACTTTTTCTCTCGGTGTTCGGCCCGGGGTGCCGGGCCGCGTTTCAAGAATGGTCGGGCGGCGAAGGCCGGCCCGATGACCGGATGCTGTCGTTCAAAGAGCGTCCGCCGCCCGCGCAGCGAGCGCGAGCGGCGGGTGTAGAGTTTAGAAATCCATCAACTTGATGATCTTGGCTTCGCGCACGCGCAGGACGCCATCGATGGAGTTGAGCTTTTCGATTATCTTCGGGATCTTGCCAACGGCTCCGCCCTCGGTGATCATGCCGACCAGCTTCGAGCCATCGTCGATCACGTCGCAGAAAACGACCTCGTCAACGAAGAACACCGTGGTAAATATCTGCTGGATGTAGTTCTTGTCCACGTCAACGACGATGTAGCTTGTTGTGCCGCGCTCTTCGTTCATGCGCTGCTTGGAGGGGTCTTTCACGGTCTTGCCGTACACGTTGATGAAGTCCTTGATGTCGCGGTCGAGCTTCGGACGCGACACCTTGGAAGCGGACACGACCTCGATTCCCTGGATCTTCCGTATCTGGCTGAACAGAGAGTCAATCTTTTCCTGGGAGGATGCCTGGGCCAGAAGGATGATGTCAACATCGCCGCGCACGGCATCGCATTGGGCAATGCCTTCCATCATGTACAGCTCACGGAAGATCTCCATGCTGCGCTCAGACTCGGTGATGCGGATCGTGAGGTATGCGCTTACCGATTCGCGGATGGCGCCGGAAGCCTTGTCAGCCTCGGCGGATTTGGGCGCGGCGAGGGTGCTGGCGCCGGGGGTAAGCTTGTCGAGGGCCTCGACGAGATCGGAGATCTCGAAGGGCTTGTCAAGGTACGCGGTATTCAATTCGGAAAGCGCCGTTGCCTTGAGCAGGTCATCGCCGAATCCGGTGATCACGAGAACGGGGAGTTCCGGGAAGTCGTTCTTGATGACCTTTAGAATCTTCAGTCCGTCAATGTCGGGCATGAAGATGTCGGTGATGAGGTAGTCGTAGCCGATACCTTTTGCACGAGCACCGTTCAGCTCATGGATGGCTGAGATGCCGTCCGGGCAGGCCGTGCAGGTGTAGTTTTCCTGCATAAGGCCGAAGGACAGGTTGCGGCGAATTTCGGGTTCATCGTCAATGATCAGGACCCGCTTGCTCATTGAAACCTCCTTAAAGGTCGTTGCGGCAAGTCGTGAAAAAAGGCTCGAATAAGCCGCGAAGCAAGGCTTATCGCGGCCTGCGGCGACGCTCGTGGGTGATTATATGCGGGTTTCTCGCAGTTTCCACACTTTGATGCAGCCTTGGGCTGGAGACGTTAGGCTGCGGGCTGGAGGGCGGACTGCGACTGCGGATCCCCTTTCGGGCGTCTCCCCGGTTGCATCACGAGCAAAATGGTAGTACGATGAGCCTATGAGGAAAAACGTCCACCAAGATGCCTGCGAGGGCGAGTGCGGGCAAAGGATGCCAAGGTCCGTTCCATACGCGGAAAAAGGTAAGTGATCAGTAAAACCAGCATCTTCCTGGCAGCGTTGTGCGTTCTGATCGCCGCAGGTTTCTGCAGCGTCGGATCCCATTCACAAATCCCGACCCGCAGCAGCGGAGGAAGCGCAGCACTTTCTGCATCTCCACGTGTGTCTCAGACACGACCGGAGAAGCCTGCCGACCGGCGCGTCCTTATCTCAGAGCTTCCGGTTTCGCTAAGCACTGAGTTGTTCGCGGTAAACGAAAGCGAGACGGCTTTCGCCGTTGCTGGCGATACCGCGATGGTGGTCGAATTGGAGGTCCCTTCCTGCAAATACCTGATGTCGTGGAATCTTCCGGAAGCGCCATCGAAGTTGTTCACCGACGGGGACAGGTACCTTGCTATCATAGACAAAGAGATAATCTCTCTGACATCCACAGGTCAGGAGGTAATTGGAGCCGTTCCCACCGAGGCAAACACCTTCGCCGCAATGCCCGAGGGATGCGTGTTGCGTAGGCGGGCGCGCCCATTGTCCTGCAACAACGGGAATATCCTTTGGTCTGGCGAGAACCGCCCCCTTGGCAGTCTTCGGGATCCGCGAATCCAGGGCGATCTGATTCTGCTGTGGACGGATGTTTCGGGAAAGCCCCTGAAGGTTGTTCAGGGCGAGGACTTGAGCGAGTATGAGGGCTGCCGCGTTACGCCGGGCGGGCGATGGACACTTTCCAAGGGGAAAGACTGTCAATGGCTGATGACCTTGGACGGCTGCGCGGAACTACCGGCGGGAGGAACACTTGTGACGCTGGGGCATACGGGTTTTGCCTTGGCTTTCGACGGGTACCGCGATGAGTACGATGCCGCCACCGGTGAGGTTGTGCGCAGAAACGAGCCGCTGCAGATCCTCCCAAACGACCCGTCCAAGAGGGAAGCCGGGTATTACCTGACGCCGACAGGCTGTCGAATTACCGACTCGGGCAGAATCCTGCAACCGGACGGAAAACCCGATCCCCGCCAAGATCTCCGCCTCGTCTCCCGCGATCGGGAGTACCTTTATCTGGCGGATGGAGCCGCGAACAGGTTTGTCAGAGCCTGCATCGAGACCGATACCGTGGAGAGATTCCCTTGCGACGGCGTCCCCCTCTATCTCGATGCGGAAATCAGAGTGGCTTACAAGGATAATCGACTGTTCGTTAACGGTCGCG
>Ga0265297_10005538_pt1 | contig 19164 bp, 13 predicted proteins | sample Munlanlwell13791_FD_192502 | JGI IMG/M metagenome (GOLD analysis project Ga0265297, IMG submission 192502) | Leachate microbial communities from a municipal landfill in Southern Ontario, Canada - Leachate well 137-91 | ecosystem: Engineered > Solid waste > Landfill > Unclassified | place...
GGTCGCCAGTTCCAGGTCGAGAAATTCGAGAGCGTGCTGCCCGCCACCGCCAACGGCATCAAGAAGTACCTCGGCAGCGGCCTCATCAAGGGCATCGGGCCGAAGTTCGCCGACCGCATCGTCAACCACTTCGGCGACCGCACACTGGAGGTCATTGACCAGTTCTCCGCGAAACTGCGCGATGTGGAGGGTATCGGGCCGGAGCGCGCGCGGCGCATCCGGGCGGCGTGGGTGGAGCAGAAGGCCATCCGCGACATCATGATCTTCCTGCAAAGCTACGGCATCAGCAGCTCGCAGGCGGCGAAGATCTACAAGCAATACGGCAACGACGCGATGCAGGTCGTGAAAGCCAATCCTTACCAGCTTGCGCGCGACATCCACGGCATCGGCTTCAAGACCGCCGACGCCATCGCCGCCAATATGGGCGTGCCGGCCGATTCGCCGCGCCGCATTCGCGCCGGCATCCTGCACATGCTCGAAGGACTGACCGACGACGGCCACACCTGCTGCCCGCACGACGAGCTTTGCCAGCAGACCGCCGCGCTGTTGACCGTGGGCGACGACAAGGTGAAGGCCGAAATTCTCTCGCTCGCCGCCGACCGCGACATCGCCATCGAAGATGACCTGATCTTTCTGAGCCGGATGTTGCGCGCCGAAACCGATCTGGCCGCGCGGCTGCTCGCTCTGGCGCATGCGCCGCTTGGTTTGCCGGAGATCAAGCTCGACCTCGCGCTGAAATGGTTCGAGGAGAAAAACGAGATCGCCCTCGCCCCGGCCCAGCGCGAAGCGATCAAGACCGCGCTCACCAGCAAACTCACCGTCATCACGGGCGGCCCCGGCGTCGGCAAGACCACCATCACCCGCGCCATCGTGAAGATCCTCCGCGCCAAGGAGTGCCGCGTCCTGCTCGCCTCGCCGACCGGCCGCGCCGCCAAACGCCTCAGTGAAACCACCGGCGCGACCGCGCAAACGATCCACCGCCTGTTGAAATACGACGCCGCCACGCACGGCTTCGTCCACAACGAACGCAAGGTGCTCAACTGTGACCTGTTGATCGTGGACGAAGCCTCGATGCTCGACCTGCCGCTCGCCTGCCAGCTCCTGAAAGCCGTCCCCATGACAGCGTCACTCGTGCTCGTCGGTGATGTGGACCAATTGCCGTCCGTCGGCCCTGGCAACGTCCTGCGCGACATCATCGAGAGCCGCGTCGGCCGCGCCGTGCGGCTCACGGAAATCTATCGGCAGGACAAAGCCAGCCGCATCGTCGTCAACGCCCATCTCGTCAACTCCGGCCAGATGCCCGAGGCAACCCGCGACTCCGTCGCGGGCGGTCCGCCGGGAAGCGGCGCGCTGCAGGATTTTTACTTCATCGAGCAGGATGACCCGGAGAAAGTCCTGCAAACCGTCATCGCGTTGGTGAGCGATCGCATCCCGAAACGGTTCGGTCTCGACCCGTTCGATGACATTCAGATGCTCGCGCCGATGCACCGCGGCGTCTGCGGCGTCGAGAACATCAACCGCCAGCTCCAGGGCGCGCTCAACCCGGTGGGCGCGAAGTTCTCCCTCAAGCTCAACGAGCAGCAGGTCGAGCGTTACGGCCGCGTCTATCGCGTCCGGGACAAGGTGATGCAGATCAAGAACAACTACGACAAGGACGTGTTCAACGGCGACCTCGGCCGCATCGCGGCGATCGACCCCGTCGAACAGACGCTGACAGTTACGATGGACGAGCGCGCCGTGATCTATGACTTCACCGACCTCGACGAACTGCTGCCGGCCTATTGCATCAGCATCCATAAGAGCCAGGGCAGCGAGTATCCCGCCGTCATCGTCCCCGTGCTGACGCAGCACTACGTCATGCTCCAGCGCAACCTCCTCTACACCGCCATCACGCGCGCGCGCAAACTCGTCGTCCTGATCGGCTCCAAGAAAGCGCTCTCCATCGCCGTCCGCAACAACAACACGGCCGCCCGCTACACACGCCTGCGGCACCGGTTGCAGGCAGACTGAGTTTGGTTTCAGTTCGGCGTGCCCGGTTCCTGTTCTCCGATGCAGCTCAGTCTGCCGGCGCAGATGGCTTTGAAGGAGGATTGGCGGCGAGGTCTTCGCAGCGTTTCAACAGGACGGTGGCGACACCGTCAGCGGGCCAGCGTTTCAGAAGCTCGCGGTAGAGGTCGGCAGCGCGAGCGTGGTCGCCGCGCTGATAGTGGGCAAAGGCTTCCTCAGTCTGGCGTCGAGAATCAGCCTGTTCCGGCGTTTCGGCTTCAGCTTCGCTGAGGAGCTCATAGACGGTGACGGTGGCGGTCTTGCCCTTGACGTTGGTGCAGTCCACGGGGCGCGCGCGGACGGCTGCGCCGGCGGCAACCAGCGTGGTCTCGCTGATGAGGATGCGTGTGCCGTAGTGTTTGTTCAACACCTCCAAGCGGCTGGCGAGGTTCACGGTGTCGCCGATGACGGTGTAGTTCATGCGATGCTCGCTGCCGATATTGCCCACGACGACAGGACCGGTGTGGAGGCCGATGCGGGTGCGAAAAACAGGTTTACCCGCGGCGTGCCATTGGTCGTTGAGCTGGTCGAGGTGGCGCTGATTGGCGAGGGCGGCGCGGCAGGCGTCGGCGGCGTGAGCGGGGTTGAGGCGAGGCGCATTCCAGAACGCCATGACGGCGTCGCCGATGAATTTGTCCACGGTGCCGCCGTGCTGGGCGATGCCGTCGCTCATGGCTTGCAGATAGGCGCCAAGATGCTCGACGATCTCTTCAGGACGGAGTTGTTCCGCGACCGGCGTGAAATTGGCGATGTCGGAGAAATAAATCGTGGCGTTGATGCGCTCGCCGCCGAGCATGGCTTCGCGTCCGCTGCGGACGAGGTCGCCTACGAGATCGGCTGGAACGTATTTGCGGAACGAGCGGAGGTTGGTCTTCATCACGGCCATGGCGCTGCCCAGATCGCGAATCTCGCGAATGTACGAGAGCGGCGGGTTGGTCGGCGTGAGTTCGAGACGGCCCATGGCGCGCGCTTCGCGTTGCAGTTCGACGAGCGGGCGGGAGGCGCGGCGCGAGAACCAGACGATGCCGATCACCGACGCGATCAGCACGGTGACGAACGTGGCAATGAACCAAATGGCGTTCTGGTTTACGCGCCCCATGACTTCGTCCCTGTCGAGCACCATGCCGATGAGGAGGTGGTTGTGGAGGCCCGCCACAAAAAAGCCGCTTATGTAGTTCGTTCCGTGGTCGGAAAATCTCAGCGTTCTTGTGCGCGCCGCCACGGATTCCGGCACGAACTCCGCCTGTCTGGTCGAACCCGTGTGTGGTATGTCATGGTGGGTGTATGTCGCGAATCTTCCGGGAATCCGCCGCAGGAACGCCTTCAGCGTCTCGTCGTGGATTTCGTTGGCGTCGCGGTACAACATGCCGGTCTTCTCATCAATCACCATGCTCCGGTTCGGATGCGCGATCACCCGGTGCGAGCCGTCGTCTTTTTCCTCGATGATGAACGGATAGCCCGGCACCTGGGGATCAATGGCGGCGAGATAATCGCAAAGCGAAAGCGTGTCGAGGTCCACGCCCCAGACGCCATGTAACCGGCCGGCATCGTCATGGACCGGCGTGGCATAGGTCACGCCGGTAATCTGACGGTCGGTGGGGCGGTGTTTCCAAAACTCGTAGGTGGGCGTCCATGCGGTGGAACGCGTGGACTTTGCGGCTTGATAGAATTTTCGTGTCCGCGGGTCGTAGTGGTCCCAGGGAAATTGCGCCACGAACTGCCAGTCCTTGCCGTCCCATCGATAGCTCCGTTGGTTCCATTGGCCGTTCGAGTCCAGTACGCGTTCCATCAGACCGACAGTCGTGTTGGTCTCGCGCAACAGGGAGAAAAACTCGCCCGTAGCCTCGACCCCGTAGTAGATGCTATCCAGTTCGTGATTCACCTCGAACGACGGCGTCAGCACAGCTGCGAGGCGTTTGAAATCGCCGGCGCTCGGCGGCCGTCCGGCCATGATCTTCAGGTTCAGCTTGTTTTGGTCCTGTGCAATATCCACCAACTGTTCCATCTGGGCAGCGACGCGGGCCACCGTCTGCTGGACGACCATTCCGGTCAGTTCCCCCACGGAAAGCCGCCCCAGATATACCGTCACGATGCTCACGACCGTCATGGAAACCACCAGTGGAGCGAGAATGGCCAGCGCCAGCAGGAACCGGAGGTTGTGGATATGCCTGTCGTGTTTCATGTTGCCGCCCATCGGGCATCGCGCGGCTCATTCATTACGCCCTTTGCGGCTCGCGGCGCAACGGTTTTCCATGACTGGATGCGTTTTGCCTTCAGGTCGTCATCCAAAGCCATCCTCACCCAAACCGGACACGCAGGACGCATCGGCTGCAGGTTTTGTCGTTGTGATTCATGGCGAAAAAACCGATGATGTTTTCCGGTTCCGCTGTATCAAATGTGGAGAACCACCCGATACGAATGCAGTTGTGACGAATCATGGCAACTTCGAACGACATTCCCGTGGCGGACCTGCTGGCGCGCGCGCGGACCGGCGACGAGCAGGCGGCGAACGATCTGTTCGCGCGGTGCCGCAACTACCTCGCCGTCGTCGCGCGGGCGCAGGTCGAGAGCTGGCTGCGCGCCAAGGCTGACGCCTCCGACATCGTGCAAGAGACTCTGGTGGAGGCCAACCGCGACCTCCGGCAATTTCGCGGCACCACCGAAGCGGAATGGCTGGCGTGGCTGCGGCAAATCCTATCGCGCAACGCCGCTGATTTCGTCCGGCGCTATCGCGGCACCGAAAAACGCCAGCAACGACTCGAAGTGCCTCTCGCGCCGCCGCCGGGCCAATCTTCGCTCGCCGCCGGCCTCGAACCGCGGGATAACGGCGAGACGCCGACGCAGGAAATCATGCGCTTGGAGCTCGAGATTCAGGTGGCTGACGCGATCATGCGGCTGGAGCCGGACTATCAGGAGGTCATTGTGTTGCGCAACCTGGAGCGGCTGCCGTTCGAAGAGGTCGCGCAACGCATGAACCGCTCGCGCCCCGCCGCGCAGATGCTCTGGATGCGCGCGGTGCGCCGATTGCAGGAGGAATTGAAGCGTGCCGGCTGAACCTGACAGCAACGACGACGCCCTTGCCACCGCGCTCGACAGTTACCTTGCGGAGTTGCAGGCGGGCCGCAAGCCGGACCGCGCGTCGTTTCTCGCACGGCATCCGGAATTGGCGGCGACGCTCGATTGTGTTGAAGCGCTCAATCATCTCGCGCCGCCGCCCTCCAGTGCTCACGCCGAGACCATTGATTCGAGCATTGGCGGACAGACGCCGCGTCAACCGAAATCCGAGCCTTTTGCCGACTTCGGACGCTATGATCTGCTGGAGGAAATCGGCCGCGGCGGCATGGGCGTCGTTTACAGGGCGCGGCAGAAGGAACTCGACCGCGTCGTCGCGCTGAAAATCATTCTCGCCGGCCAACTCGCGTCGCCGGAAGTCGTGCGCCGCTTTCTGGCCGAATCGCGCGCGGCGGCACGGCTGCAACACCCGAACATCGTCCGCGTTTTCGAGGCCGGCGAATTTCAGGGCCGTCACTTTTTCGCGATGGAATATGTCGCCGGCTCCAACCTTGCCGCGCTGGCGCGTCGCGGCCCGCTCGACCCCGTGGATGCCGCGCGGCTCGTCTGCACCGTTGCGCGCGCCGTGGAGCATCTGCACTCGCAAGGCATCGTTCACCGCGACTTGAAGCCGTCGAACATCCTGCTCGACGAAAAAGGCCGGCCGTTCGTCACCGATTTCGGCCTTGCGAAACTGCTGGACGCGCAAAGCCAGATGACACAAAGCGGCGTCATCGCCGGCACGCCGAGTTACATGCCGCCGGAGCAGGCCGCGGGGCGCGTTGCGGAGATCGGTCCGCGCAGCGACGTTTACAGCCTGGGCGCGATCCTCTACGAGCTGCTCGCCGGCCGGCCGCCGTTCCAGGCCGAGTCGCCGCTCGACACGCTGGTGCAGGTGATCGAAAGCGAGCCGACACTGTTGCGCGATGTGAACCCGCGCGCGCCGCGGGAGTTGGAACTGATCTGCCAGCGTTGCCTGGAGAAATCGCCCGACGCGCGCTATGCGTCCGCGGCGGCCCTGGCCGACGACCTGGAGCGGTTCCTGAAAGGCGACGCCATCGAGGCACGACCGCACGGCGTGTGGCAGCAGGCGCGGCGTTGGGCGCGGCGCGAACCGGCGCTGGCGTCGCGTCTCATTGCCCTCGCTCTCTGCGCGATCGTCGCCCAGTCGAAATACTCGGCCGTCCACAACGTCCCGCTGTCACTGCACGTCAATGTGATGACGGTGCTGGCGGTCTGGATGCTGGTATCGGCCGTCTGCCAATGGTTCCTGCGCAACGAACGCCGGACCGGGGTCACGCGGTTCGTCTGGGCCGGCGCCGACATTCTCCTGCTCACGGCGGTGTTGAAAGTGGACGACGCGTTTCTCAGCCCGCTGATCGTCGGCTATCCGATGCTGGTGGTGGCGTCGGGACTTTGGTTTCGCGTGTCGCTGGTGGCGTTTACGACCGTCGTGGCTGCGCTCGTTTACAGTGTGTTGGTGTTCGACAACTACTGCCGTGGCGCGGGGCAGGGCCAGTGGAACTGGCACGCAATCTTCGTGGTGGCGCTGGCCATCATCGGTTTTGTCGTTGCCTATCAGGTCCGCCGCGTCCGTGCGCTCAGCCGGTTTTACGAGGGCCGCCATCTGCCGTAGGCGGTGCGGACGACACGCCGAGCGCCTGGCGCAAAACGGCGGCGAGCCATTGCAACTCGGGGTCGTTACGACCGGCAAGAAAACCGGTTTTTTGTCCGGCTCGGGGATGAATTTGCAGCTCGAGGATCGGCACGTCGTTCACCGTCATGCCGCTGGGGCCGACGACAACCGCGGCAATCTGGTTACCTCCCCACTCGGCCCGCTTCGCGCCAAAGAGACTGGATTGCTCGATAGACAAACCGTCCGCCCGAACCGTAAGGACAGCGCGACGCCGGCCCATGTTGACCGCGCCCGCCAGCATGGCGATTCCAATGAGCCAGAAACTGCCAGTGAACAACCAGAGAGGCCAGGACGTGGCGTCTCCTAATCCCTCTCCGGTAAAAAACGGGAATCCTGTAAACACCACCATGAACCCGCACCAGAACAGGCTGAAGATCAACAACCCCTTGCTGCCCCGCCAGACGCCCGGCGGAGGAACCTTCACCACCACGCTGTCCGCGTTCGCTTCAAGCAGGATGTCACTGTCGGCAGGTTGGTTGAGGTCGTCCCGTTGCGCGATCGGTTGGGATGGGTGCAGCGGCTCGGTGACGGTTTCGACGGCAAGCTTGCCCGGTGTGAGAATGCGATCGGCTGTGGCGAGGTTGCAGCGGTGTGCCAGATCGTCGCCGAGCGCCTGCAACCACTCGCGCGGATAGCCGAGCGCGAGAAGAAGCGGCTTCGGCTTGCCGCAGTCGGCGTCCAAGGCCGCGAGATCGCCGAGAAAACCCGGTGCGTTCGCCGAGTCCGCAGCCCGGATATTGAACCGTTTGATGGCGTTCACGGGCTGACGGCGCGACCAGTGGAACGGCCCCGCCCACTCCGTCATGCGCAACACGCCGTCACGCAGTTCGATCTCACATCGTCCGATGAGCACGGCCAAACCCATCGCCATCGGCGGGAAGCCGGCGAGGAAGAACGGCAGGCCCCAAATCGCAAACAACCAGCCGAAGAAACCGCCGCCATGCGCCGCCGCTATCATCCAGCCAACCGCGAACAAACTAAAGAACGCGCCCACGCCGAGCGGCAACAGGCCGAAGAACCTCAGTGGACCGAGCGGGCGCCGGGGCAGTGCGTAACGCACACCGCCGCCGTGCAACACTTCGCGCACAGTGATGGCGGCGGGCAACGGAGCGTTCATACCGCGCAGAGGATAGCATCAAGTGCCCATCGTGTCTTGTTTTGTCAATCGAGAGCGGCGGCAAATGGGCATATGTGCTATAACTCCACCGCGCTATTTCCAGCATGACGACGCTGATTTCAAACCGTTGCATTGCGCTCGCGTGGATGGCCGTGTTGCTGCTCGGCGGCTTCGCAACAGTGCCAGCGCCCGCCGAGGACTGGCCACGCTGGCGTGGACCGCGCGGCGATGGGACTTGGAACGCTCCGAAACTGCCGGAGAAATGGCCCAACGCCGGGCTGCAACAGGTGTGGCGTCAACCGATGGGTGGCGGCGACGCGGGCGTGGTTGTGGCCGGAGGCCGCGTCTGCACGATGGACCGTCAGACGGAGCCGGAGGAAACCGAGCGCGTGCTCTGTTTCGACGCGGCGACCGGCAAGCTTCTGTGGACGCACTCCTATCCAGTGGCCTACGGGAAGTTGCAGCATGGCAACGGCCCGCGTGCCGCGCCGACGTTCCACGACGGCCGCGTGTTCTCGCTCGGCGCGCTCGGTCGCGTGTGTTGTCTCGACGCGGCCAGTGGCAGGCTGTTGTGGACGAAGGACACGGTGGCCGAGTGTGGCGCGCGCATTCCGATGTGGGGTTTCGCTGCGTCGCCACTCATCTTCGGCAACCGGGTGATTGTCCACGTCGGCGCACGGCCGGACGGCAGCTTCCTCGCGCTTGACTGCAAGACCGGCAAGGAAGTCTGGCGCAGCGTGCCGGACCGCGCCGGCTACTGCACGCCGATCCTCATCCGGCACGCCGGCCAACCGCAGCTCGTCTGCTGGACGCCGGAGAACGTGCGCGGTCTTGACCCGCGCGACGGCAAACCCCTCTGGGCCATCCCCTACCCGGTGACCTATGGTGTCTCGATCGCCTCGCCGGTGTTCCACGAAGGCATCGTCTTCGTCGCCGGTTACTGGCAGGGCTCGAAAGCTGTCCAACTCGGACCGGGACCAACGGATGCAAAGCTGCGCTGGGAGGAGAACCAGTTCTTGCGGGGAGAGATGTCGCAGCCGCTCTGCCGTGATGGCCATGTGTATCTGCTCGACAAGACCCATGGCCTGACCTGCTTCGAGTTGAATACAGGCAAAAAACTTTGGGACGACGCCAACCGGATGACCCCCAAGGGCCGCGACCCGCAAGCGAGTCTCGTCTGGCTCAACAACGCCGACCGCGCGATCATTCTCAACGCCAGCGGTGAGCTGATCCTCGCGCGATTGAACCCTGCCGGCTACCACGAGCAATCGCGGACGAAGATCATCGGCAAGACATGGGCGCATCCAGCGTTTGCCGGTCGCTGCGTATTCGCGCGCAACGAAACCGAGCTGGTGTGCGTCGAATTGCCGAAGCCATAGACGAAGGCGCAACCTTGCCCGGCGAAGAACAAAAAATATTTTCCGATTCAGTTTCGCGGCGGCATCGGTAGAATTGGCGCATGGTTAAGCCGTCGGAACATTTCAACTTTGTCCGCGATGTCATGGACCGCTGGGCGTCCGAGCGCCCGGATGCGGCGGCGTTGTGGTTCGTGGACAGTCCCGGCGGCAACGAACAGAGGTTTTCCTTCCGTCAACTGGCTGAGAGTTCCCGGCGGGCCGCGTCCTTCCTTGTGCGACAGGGCATCCGCCGTGGCGATCGGGTGCTCGTCATTCTCCCGCGCGTGCCGCAATGGTGGCTGGCCATGTTGGGGCTGATCCGGCTCGGCGCGGTGCCGGTTCCAGGCACAGCGCTGTTGACCGCCAAGGACATCCGGTTCCGCGCGAAGTCCGCCGGGGCAGGCGCGATCATCACGGATGGCGACGGCGCGGCGAAAGCCGAAGGTTTCCACGGAATCCGCATCCTCGTGAACGCCGCGGGCGCCGCGGCTGTGCCGGCCGGCTGGGCGGATTTCGACGCCGGACTGCGCGCGGCCGACGCCGGTTTCGATCCGGAGCCAACGCGCGGCGACGAACCGGGCATCATCTACTTCACCAGCGGCACGACCGGCCATCCAAAAATGGTGATTCACTCACAGGCCAGCTACGGACTCGGCCATCGTGTGACGGGCACGTTGTGGCTCGATCTGAAGCCGGGCGACGTGTTGTGGACGATCTCGGACACCGGCTGGGCCAAGGCGGCGTGGTCGAGCTTTTTCGGGCCGTGGCAGGTGGGCGTGTGCGTGTTCACGATGGGTTCAGGCGGAAAATTCGGGCCGGTGACGGCGCTGCAAATGCTTTCGCAGTATCCGATCACGACATGGTGTGCGCCGCCGACGGCGTTGCGGATGATCGTGCGGGAGGATTTATCACGCTGGCGGTTTCCGCATCTGCGGCATTGCGTCAGCGCGGGAGAGCCGTTGAACGCAGAAGTGGTGAACGCATGGAAGGCGGCGACGGGCTTGACCATTTATGAAGGCTACGGCCAGACCGAGTCGGTCGTGCTGGTTGGCAACTTCCGGGCGCTCGGCCATGAGGTGCGTCCGGGTTGGATGGGCCGCGCCACGCCGGGCTTCGAGCTGGCGGTGTTGGACGAGCAGTTGCGGGAAGTGCCGGACGGGGAGGAAGGCGAGTTGGCGGTGCGCGTCGCCCCGCGCCGGCCGGTCGGTTTGTTCCGCGAGTACTGGCAGAATCCTGCCGAAAACGCCGACCGATTCCGCGGTGACTGGTATCTCACTCACGACCGGGTCGTCCGCGACGCCGACGGTTACTACCGATTCGTGGGCCGCGACGACGATGTGATCAAAAGCTCCGGCTATCGTATCGGGCCGTTTGAAGTCGAGAGCGCACTGATCGAGCATCCGGCAGTGCTGGAAGCCGGTGTCGTCGGCGTGCCGGACAGTGTGCGCGGCCAGATCGTCAAGGCGTTCGTGGTGCTGCGCAAAGGCGTCGCTGCCAGCGACGCACTCCGGGTGGAGTTGCAAACCCACTGCAAACATGCGACCGCGCCCTACAAATATCCGCGCGAAGTGGAATTCGTCCCGTCATTGCCGAAGACCATCAGCGGCAAGACGCGCCGCGCCGAACTGCGACAACGGGGCCGGCTGTAGCCCATCCGTGCCCGCAGGATGGACGGGTGACGGCGAATCTGATAGGGTCGCGCCGATGTGCCGGATATGGGTCTTCACGTTGTTGCTGGCGGGCGTTGGCTTTGCGGCGGAGCCGGTAACACGCTCCTATCCGCTCGGCATCGCCGACCCGGAGGAAGTGATGGAGCAGGCCAAGCTGTTGACCTCGCCAGCGGCAAAGGTCTGGCTGAACCCGCAGCACACCCAACTCTGTGTCACCGACACTGCCGACCGGCTCGCGTCCATCGTCCCGCTGATCCAGTCGCTGCAACGGCCACCTCGCAATATCACGCTCCACGTCCGCTATCCCGATTTCGTTACGCTGCCGAACACGACCCAAACCGCCGGCATCTCCGGCGGCGACCGCACGGGCTTGACCGGCATGCAGTCCAGTCCGTTCGGCCCGGGGAAGATCCGCTTCGGCGGTCCGCCGCCACCGGTCGTCAGCCCCGGCGAGCGTCGCGGGGCACCCGCACCCACACCGAGACCAGCCGCCAATGAAACCTCCGTCGTCGTGCCCAGCGGAAAAGGCGCATGGTTGATGGTCTCGCCGGCCGCTCCGAACGCCGGCTGGCTGTTCCAATGGGGCATCGGCCGCAATCTCTGGCCCGCGACGCCGCGCTGGACGCAGGTGAAAGCAAACCTTTACGTCGTGCCGAAACTGCGTGGCGAGTCCATCCGCCTCCAGATGATGCCTGCGGTGAGCTTCATGGCCGGTGTCACGCAACGCAATCTGGCGCTTGAAAGCATGATGCTGGAGAAAACGGTCGCCAACGGTGAAGAAGTTGAGGTGAGTAACGCGTCGGGAAGCGGCGAAGAGTTCCACCGGAATTTTTTCGCGACCTACGACCGCAACCGCCAGCCGGTGCCGATGCAATTGTGGATCACCCCAACGGTTCAGTAACCCAACAACGGACTTGCAGAAACTATGAGACAATTGCCACCCTTGCTTCCGGTGTTCGTCATTCTGCGACTCCGGGACGCTGTCACCGTATGAATCCTGAACAACAAAAAGTCCTCGATTATTACAATCAGGCACAGGAAGCACGCCAAGCCGGCGACAATGCGGCTGCGCTGAACCACCTGCGCTCCTGCCTGGAGGTGCTGCGGTTGACCGCCGACCGCCTGTCGCAAGGCCGCGTGTGCGCACTGATGGGCGACATCCACGCGGGGGCAAATGAGCCGGCGGAGGCGCTGGCTTGCTTTGAGTTGGCGGCGACCTGCCTCACCGACGTCGAGGTGAGGCGCGAGCGGTTGATGGTCATGTTCCGCATGGCCCAGGCCGCGCGGTCCATCGGCCAAGAAGCGAAGTCCTTGGAGACCTACGACGAAATCATCCGTATTACACAAGCCCTCCGCGACGTTCGCTCCGAGGGAATGGCGCGCGCGCTGCGCGGCGAGGTCGTGTTCAATCGCGGCGGTCAAACGGACGGGCTGCACCAGATGCTATTGGGTTTGACCCGCCTGCGAACCGCAAAAGCTCCGGAAATGGACATGATCATCGAGCATATCCGCCACTACGGCAGCCTGGTTCCCCGCAAACAATACGAATCTCTTCTGGAAGAAAAAGTGGACAGCCACAATTTGAAGAAGAAATTGCTGGCTGAACTGGCCCCCGACGGCGCGAACCAGAAGTAGCGTCCTGTCAGGGCGCAGGACTGTTTGTCTTCCCTCGAAGCGCTTCACCATTCTTGGCGCTTGTGGGAAAGCAGATTTGTTGGCAAGAATGTCGTGCTTTGAAAACGGTCAAGCACAGCAAAACCACTGGAAGCGCGGCGCGTTTGCACGCCGTCGAAACGGTCGGCCATTTTGCCAGGCTCGACTTAAAGCGGCATGAGCGCACCGGCATCCCGGAAGCGGTGTTCGCCGCCAGCAAGACGCATCAGCAGGTCGTGGCCATCCTCGCGCGATTGGCCAAGGCGTCGGGCCAGACGCTGGCCACCCACGTGACCGACAAGTGCGCGGCGCTCGTCCGGCGCAAGCTCGGCAAACGGCTCCGGCTCGACTACAACCCGCTGGCGCGAACGCTGGTGGCGCAGCGGCGCGGCTTCGTGCCGAAACGCACGGGCGGCCGCATTGCTGTCGTTGCAGCGGGCACGGCGGATTTGCGCGTGGCGGAGGAAGCGCGCGTGACGGCTGAGTTGATGGGCTGTGAAGTGCTGAAATTCTACGATGTCGGCATCGCGGGCATCCATCGGCTGATCGAACCCCTCCACCAGATGCACGACGCGGACATCGCCTGCGCCGTCGTCTGCGCCGGCATGGAGGGCGCGCTGCCCGCCGTCGTGCGCGGGCTGTTGCACGCGCCGGTGATCGGCGTGCCGGTTTCGACCGGCTACGGCTACGGCGGGCATGGCGAAGGGGCGCTCATGACGATGCTCCAAAGCTGTGCGCCGGGCCTGACGGTGGTGAACATTGACAACGGTTTCGGCGCCGGCGCGACAGCCGCGTTGATTGCGAATCGACTGGCGGCAAGAGGCCGTGGAGCGTGATGCGTCGAGCGAGAACGGCTGGGATTCGAGGACGAGGACGATGAACAATAAACCTCTGGTAGTCGTGATCATGGGCAGCAAATCGGACTGGGAAGTGATGAAAGGCACAGCCGACACGCTGACCGAGTTTGGCGTGGCGCACGAGTGTCGCGTGATGTCGGCGCATCGCACGCCGGGACTTGTCACCGAATTCATCTCCACCGCCGAACAGCGCGGCGTCGAAGTCGTCATCGCCGCGGCGGGCGGCGCGGCCCATCTGGCCGGCGTGGCGGCGGCGCACACGGTATTGCCGGTGCTCGGCGTGCCGATGGAGACGAAATCGCTCGGCGGGCTGGATTCGTTGCTCTCGACGGTGCAGATGCCCGGAGGCATTCCCGTGGGAACCCTGGCCATTGGCTCTGCTGGCGCGAAGAACGCGGCGCTGCTGGCCATCGCCATCCTCGCCAACTCGCGGCCGGAGCTGCGCGAGAAACTGAAGGTCTACCGCAAGAAACAAGCGGAGAAAGTGTTGGCGGAGAAATTGCCGTAAAGCGTCAAGCGTTGAGCGCGGAAGAATCCCACGCTTCGTGTTTCCTGTTTTGCGCTACACGCCCTTCATGTGGCGGTGGACGAAGAAGTAGTAGATGCCGCCAAGCACCGCCGCCGCGCCAGCCAGCCACATGGCGATGCGGTGGAACTCGCCCGCCATCAACCGCTCATCCTGCCCCGCAATGACACCGACGTAACAGAGCACGGCGCTCCAGATCGCCGAGCCAAGCAGCGTGTAGACGGAAAACTTCGCGTAGTTCATTTCGACGATGCCCGCCGGGATGCCGATGAGGTGCCGCACCACCGGCAACAGCCGCGAGACGAAAATGCCCATCGAGCCGTAGTGCGCCGCCCAGCGCTCCGCGCCGTGGATTTTTTCCGGTGAGATGAAAATGTATTTGCCGTAACGCAACACCAGCGGCCGGCCCAGCCATCGCGACGCCCAATACATCGCCGTCGCGCCCATCCAAGAGCCGATGGCTCCCGCGATAACAAGGCCGATCTGCGCCGGCCAACCGGTGAAATGGATGCCGAGAAACTGCATGCCGTTCTTCCACGCCAGATGGGCGGCTGGCGGGATGACAAACTCGCTCGGCAGCGGCGCGATGGAGCTTTCAACCGCCATCAGCAGCGCCACCAGCGGATAACCGCCCGAATCCAGCGTCGCCATATACCAATCAATCAGTGGCTTGAACATAGTGCCTCCTTCCTACCTGAAATCGCATCGCTGCGCCAAGCTTCTTGCGCATCGCCTGTGGCGATTGTCGGCGGCGTTGCAGCGCGCCGCCGTATCGTTTATCCTTGGATCACAGTGAAACGGCTTCTCATCATTCTTTCCGTGATGACGCTTGCGGCAGGCGCAAGGGCCGACGTGACCGGCGCGGACGCCGTGGCGCACGACATCGAGTGGCAGATCAAGAACCTCGCCGCCGATTCCACTGTGCTGCACGATCTGGCGATGCAGAGACTGGCGCGCTACGGCATGACGGCGGCCAACGCGTTGGTGCGCGCGCTGACAACCGCGCCGCCGGCGGCGTTGCCGCACGTGCGCGATCTGCTGACGCGCCTGCCACAGGGCAGCGCCGACGACCCGCCGGAGGTAGCCAAGACGCTGCAAAACTACAACCAGTTGCAGGCCAGCAGCCGCCAGGAGGTCGGTTATCGGCTGACGGCGCTGCCGATCGAGAAATCCGCGCCCGCGCTCTTGCGCCTCATCGCCTATGAGCCGCAGGAAACCGTGGCGTGGCAATTGGCGGTCCGGATGCGGCCGTGGGTGTCGAAGTGTCGCGCTGCGATTCTCGCCGCGCATCTGCCGCCGCGGCCGGCGACGTTGCGCCTGCTGGCGTGGGCACAGCCCGACCGCGCCATCGAGCACATGGAACGGGCGTGGGCGATGGCGCGCGAGCGGCAGAAAGCCGGCGCCGACGCTGATGCTGCCGCTTTGCTGAACCTCATCACCACAGAACTGGCAACGCTGTATCGCGTGCAGAAGCGGTTCGACGCCATCGAGACTTGCTGGCGGCAGGTGGCTGACGAAACCAAGGATCCGAACGCCGCGTTGAGCCTGATGGCGTTGCTGATCGAACGCAACCAGCCAGAGCGCGTCGAGGCGGAATGGAAACGTTGCGCCGACTGGCTGGCCGGCGACTCGCGCGCCCTCTACCTGCTGGCCCGCGCCGCCGCTGCCCGTCACGACGAGCGACTGGAGAAGGATTTCATCGCGACGGCGCGATCATTGTCGCCGCATGACCCGGAACAGCATCTGTTCGTTGGCACTTATTTGATGCAACGGCGATGGCTCGACCTGGCCGCCGGCGAGTTCCAGCGCGTGCTGGAGATGGTGGGCGCTGATGAGCAGGACCGGGCATTCGAAATCACCGCGCGCCTGCGGCTGGCTGACATCCACTCCCATCGGCGCCAGCCCGACAAGGAAGCGGAACAACTGGACACAGCCCTTCACCTTTACAAGCTGTTCGAAGAGCGAAGCGGCGGCGGCGGGGTCATCACTGACCAGATCAACAATCTCAAGTGCCGCCTGTTGCTGCTCAATGCCAATCGCTTCGGCAAGACCGGCAATCTCGCCGCCCAGGAGAAGGCATTGCGCGAGACGCTCAAGCTCACACCCAACCACCCCGACGCCGTGATCGCGCTGGTGGAACTGCTGCGTAAACGCGGCACGACGCGGGAGGCTGCGGAACTGGTCAGAACCTCCAGTGAGTTTTATCGCGCCCGCATCGCCGAACAACCCGACGACTCCGAAGGTTACAACAACCTCGCCTGGCTGCTGGCCAACACCGACACCAGTCTTGAAGAGGCCCGGAAGCTCTCGCAAAAATCACTGGAGATTCAGCCCAACACCGCCGCTTATCTCGATACACTGGCGGAGATTCATCTGCGCCTCGGCAAGTCTGCGCAAGCCGTCGAGTTTCAAAAACAAGCCATCGAGCTGGAGCCGGAGAGCCTCGATCTGGTCGAGCGGCTGAAGAAGTTCGAAGCGGCCGCCGCGAAAGCCAAGCCGTGATCACAACCCCTTACGCAATGTGCCCGACGCAACACACCTTCCGCATCACACCTCTGCTCGTGCTCGCTGCCCTCATCGCGTTCGCACCGGGCTGCGCCGCCGCCGAGCCGGCGCCGTCGCGCGAGCTTGCTTTCAAACAACAGCACCTGCGTGAGCGTTACGAGGAGATCGAGCAACAGCTCGCGCGACTTGGCGAGCTGCTCGCCGCCAGTGATCCCAACGGCGCCGCCAGCGTCCAGGCTGCGCTCAAAGCTTCCCGCGACGGCGCCGTGCTGTCGGGATTGCAGGAGGTCATCCAGTCGTTGCTGGCAAGCCAGACCAAGACCGCCACCGAACGCCAGGCCCGCGTGGTCGAGCAACTCCAACGTGTGCTCCAGTTGCTGCAAGGCCAGGAGCTCTCGTGGGAGGAGTTGCAGAAGCGGCTCGCCAACCTTCAGCAGTTGCGCGACGCGCTCCAGAAACTCATCGAGCGCCAACAGAAGCTCGAACAGCAGTCTGGCGAAGCGATGAAAAGCGAGGCCGGCGGCAAACACGCTGATCCCGCTGCCCTCGACAAGCAAAAGGGCGAGCAAGCCGCCACGCGCGGCGACACGGAAAAAACCGCCGCCGACACCAAGCAGCCCGACAAGTTTCCTCCCGACACCGTGGATCCCAAGGCGATGGGCCGCGCTGCCAGCGAAATGCAGAAGGCCGAGCAAGCCCTCGGCGAACGCAAGCCCGCCGACGCCAACGCCCACCAGCAACAGGCGCTCGACGAACTCCAGGCCACCATCGGCCAGCTTCAGCAGCGGCTCGAAGCCGAGAAAGCCGCGCAGGCGGAGCGGATGCGCTCGGAACTCAAGGACGGCCTCAAGGCGATGCTCGAAAAACAGAAGACCGTCACTGCCGCCACCGCCGCGCTCGACAAGCAGATCGAGCCGAAGAAGTCGCCGCCGCGCGAAGCCGCGCTCAAGGCCGCCGGACTTGCCGCCGACGAAGCCACGCTCGCCGACCGCAGCGAGGCTCTCAACAAGAAGCTTCGCGACGACGGCACCACTGCCGTGTTTGGCCAGGTGTTGCAGCAAACCGCCAACCTGCTCCGCGACGCGGACGCGCGATTGAAGAAGGTCCAGACCGGCGCGCCGGTGCAGGAAACTCAGAAGCTGGCCGAAATGAATTTTCAGGAACTGCTCGAGGCATTGCAGGAAGAAGAGGCGCGTCGCGCAGCGGCTGGTGGTGGTGGAGGAGGCGGTGGCGGAGGCATGTCGAAGATCATGCTGTTGCCGCCGGCAGCCGAGTTGAAGATGCTCCGCATGTTGCAGGACCGCGTCAACCGCGGCACCCGCTCGCTCGATGAGGATCGTGCCGGCCGCGAGAAGCCCACTCCCCAGGAAACCGCCGCCGCCAAACAACTCAGCCAGCGCGAGAAGGAAGTCGGCCAGACCACCGACGCGCTTCGCAAGAAGTGGGCCGAACTCTCCGCGCCCCGCCCCGCCGCCGGCCCCGGTGATCCGACCGCCACCGACCCGCTCAAGGAATACATGGCCAAGACGCTGCAAGATGCCCGCAACCCGCTCTCACCGATCGTCGGCGACATGCGCACCGTCGAGGACCAGCTTGGCCAGACGGTCACGGGCAAGCCGACGCAAACGGTGCAGACCAAGATCATCCGCAGCCTCAACGAACTGATCGCCAAAGCCCAGCAAGCGCAGTCACAGGCCTCGGCCATGCCGCAACTGCGTCGCAAGCAGCCAGCCAAGCAACCCGAAGCATCGCCGCAGCAGGCGCAGGGCAACAAACAGCCATCCAACCCCGCAACGGCCTCCACGCTGCCGTCTGGCGCCGCCGCCGCTGCCTCCAAGCTCCACAAAATTTATGGCGGCAGCGATTCCGACGCGTGGGGCAAACTGCCACCGGAGGCGCGCGAGAAGTTTCTGCAAACGTTGAAGGACAAATTCCCCGACCGGTACGAGCAGATCCTCACGGAGTATTTCAAACAACTCTCAACCTCCAAACCGCCGGCAGGGACGAAATGAGCTTGAGGATTCTGACGGGCAGGAGAGCAAAAGAAGATGTGCAGGCGCCCGGAACGCAAAGGAACGCGAGGTCTTTGGGTTTGATCTCCGTTGTTCTCTTTGCAGGGGCCCTCACTCTCACTTCATCAAGCCATGCGGCCACCGTCCGGCTGCGCGACGGCTCGGAGCGTGTCGTTGAACCCGCCGCATTTTCATCTCTCGCCGTCGCGTCGGTCGAGGAACTCCGTCTGGCTGATCCGCCACCGCCCAACCGCTGGCGGCTCGGCTTCCTCGTGCAAACCGCCGCGGGAGATTCGCTCCGCACCGAGCGGCTGCGGCTTCGAGACGACCGGCTGCTGGTGGAAACGCCGTTCACCGGCCTTGCGGAATTGCCGCTGAGCGCCGCATCAGTGATCTGGTTCATGCCACCGGGAACGATGTCGGAGGCGATGCGGCGCGAGATTCAGCAACTGGCAGCCAGCCACCTGCGACAGGACGCGCTCTTCGTGCGCAAAGCGGGCGAGTGGGTGCGGCTCGACGGCGTGCTGCAATCACTCGACGAGAAGCGCGTCGTTTTTCGCTGGCAGGAAAACGAACGGGAGGTGCCGCTCAGACTCGCCGGCGCGCTCGTGCTCGCCGCCAGCCAGCCGCCCTC
>Ga0265297_10005540_pt1 | contig 19159 bp, 17 predicted proteins | sample Munlanlwell13791_FD_192502 | JGI IMG/M metagenome (GOLD analysis project Ga0265297, IMG submission 192502) | Leachate microbial communities from a municipal landfill in Southern Ontario, Canada - Leachate well 137-91 | ecosystem: Engineered > Solid waste > Landfill > Unclassified | place...
CCATTCCACCACTTGCCCGGCTATTTATTTTACAGGCGACGAGCGGATTCGAACCGCTGAATAGCTCTTTTGCAGAGAGCTGCCTTGCCACTTGGCTACGTCGCCAAATTTCAAATTATCTTATTGACTTCTTTAACGATTGCCCCTACCTCTGCCAGGCAGCCAAGGCCGGTATCGCCGCAAGCCAGCTTTCCTTTACGCGGCCCGATAAATTTATAGCCTAAAGCCTTCAATTTTATAATATTCGCCTGGGTGATCTTATTTGCATACATATTCTCATTCATCGCCGGAGCAAATAAAACCGGCGCCCGGGCAGCGCAGACCGTACAGGTCAGCAGATCATCGCAAATCCCGCCGGCGATCTTAGCGATAATATTAGCGGTGGCCGGAGCGACCAGGATTAAATCCGCCTTGGCAGCTAAGGCTACATGCTCAATATCCCAGGCCTCAGGCGTTGCAAATAAACCGCGATAGACCTTGTTTCCGGAAAGGCTTTCAAAGACAATGGGTTTAATCAATTCCTCGGATTCGCGGGTCTGGACTACGGTGACCGCAAAACGCGCATCCTTCAATCTGCGCAAGAGCTCACAGGCTTTATAAATAGCAATGCTCGCAGTCACGCCTAAGATAATATTCTTTACTTTTGCGGCCATAAGTTACTCTTTAGGTTTTAATTTTTTGCATTCTACCTTACCCTGGGCAATCTCATGCAGGGCAATAGTAGACGGTTTAGTGGATGCCTTATCCTCTGTAAGTTTAGGTTGGCCTTCGGCTATCTCTAATGCCCGCATCGCCGCGCAATTCACCAGCTTATAAATTGAATTTTCGCTTCTATCCAGCATCTTTTCTCTTTCCACATATCCCATCAGCTGCACCTCGCTATTGTTTTGCGGCTCTTATCTTGTTTAATATAATATCACCCAACCTAGCCGTTGACCGGCTTAAATTGTTATTTCTGACAACATAGTCGTACTTACGGGAATTTTGCAATTCGGCTTGTGCCAGGCTCACCCGTTTATTTACTTCCTCCGGTTTGGTCCGGTAACAACGGCCCTCAATCCTCTTGCGCAACTCTTTTAGCGATGGAGGGACAATAAATATCGTAACCGTGTTTTTAGGAAAAAGCTTTTTGAGCCTAAGCGCCCCCCGCATATCCAGACAGAGGGCTAAGTGCCTGCCGCTCTTTAAGCTCTCCTTAAGAAAATCCTTTTTAGTGCCGTAATAATAACCTAAATATTTCGTCCATTCAAGGATTTTTTTGGCTTTCTTTAAGCGCCGGAAAGCCTCGGGGCTGACAAAAAAATAATCTTTCCCTTGGCGTTCTCCTGATCTCTTGGCCCGGGTAGTTACGGATATAGATTTAGCCAGTTTATGGCGTAAGCCCTTACGGGAAAGAACCTTTTTGAGCAGCGTGGTCTTCCCTGAGCCCGATGGTCCGGAGATAATGAACAGCAATCCTGGGGGCACTCTCACTCTATATTCTGCGCCTGTTCGCGGATCTTTTCAATCAGGCTTTTCATTTTAAGAACTTTGGCTGAGACAGAGACATCAAAGGTCTTAGCGGCCATGGTATTTGCTTCCCGCTGCATCTCCTGGGCGATAAAGTCCAATTCCTTACCGATCACTCCGCCCTTAATCAGCCGGTTTTTAAAATTACGGATGTGGAAAGCAAGCCTGTCCGCCTCTTCCGTCGTATCTGTATCTTTCAGGAAATTCCCGCGTTCTTCATCCGTAGTAAAATCCTTAAGTCTTTTCTGAAGCTCAGCCTTAAGCCTGAGCCTGATCGTAGCCAATTCATCCCTTAAGGCCTCCGCCTGTTTTTTTAAATACCCCTGTAGAGCCTCCCCCTCTTTAGAGCGCGTCTTGGCTAAATTACCGACAGCCATATTTAAGGCGCTCTTCAGTTTTGGCCAGATATTTTCCGGACTCACCCGCTCTTCTTCCAGGGTTAATACCCCGGGCAAGAGGATCAGGGTATTCAGGCTTAACCCTTCTTTTATTTTGAACTCTCTTTTTACGTTGCTTATCTTATGGAGGTAATTTTTTAAAAGCGGTTTATTGATAAAAACATCGCCTCCTCTTGCGCCTTTCATATTCAACGCACAGGTAACCCTCCCGCGCTTGACTTTAGTTTCAATCGCTTTCTTAATACGCTCTTCTATTGAAAGCGAACCTTCCGGTAAATGCAACACTATCTCGAGGAACTTATGGTTCGTGCTCCGCAATTCTACGGACACCCTGCCCAAACCGGGGATAATTGTTTCATGGCTACCGAAGCCGGTCATACTCTGGATCATTTTAACAATCTCTCCTTTATGCGGTCCAAGCCGTTCTGGTGCACTCTCGGCAGACAACTTTCTTGTACGGATAGAGCTCCACGATTATCTCCTCCGGCGCAAACCAAAGCTTAATCTCTCTTTGCGCTTCGCCTTCATCCGACGAGACATGGATAACGTTTTCATACACCCCGGATGTAGTAATCCGGCCGTAGGCGCCACGGATAGAGGTAGACTCTGCCTCTTCGGGATTAGTCGCGCCGGCAAGTTCCCGGCATTTTTTAATCGCATCCTTACCCCAATAAACTAAAGCCAGGACTTTCTTGCGGTCATGCAGCTCCCCCTGGATATATTGAATAATATCATTAAAAAATGGCTTATCTTTTAAATGCTTGTAATGCTCTTCGGCTAATTCGCGCGGCACGCGCACGATCTTAGCGGCAACAATCTCAAGCTTAGTTTCAGAAAGCCGCGTCAAGATATTCCCAGTTAAAGATTTTTTAAGCCCGTCGGGCTTGATAAGAATTAACACTGCCTGGTTCATTATTTTTTCCCTCCCCGGATAATACCAGTGATCCTCTCCAAATCCTCCTGAGAATAAAATTCAATTAATATATGCCCGCGTTTGGCCCTCTTAGTTATCCTAACCTTGGTTGATAAAACATGCTGTAATTCTTCTTCCAGGACCGCAACATACGGCTCGCCTCCGGAGCCAGAAACCTTGCGCTTGAAGGATCTTGGCCGGCGGGCCTTAAGCAAATTTTCCAATTCCCTGACCGAAAGGCCCCGGGCAATTATCTCCTGGGTAAGCCTGCGCTGCAGGTTCTCGTCTTCTATTTCCAAAAGTGCCCGGCCATGCGCAAAAGAGATGCGACCCTTTTTTAATTCATCCTGTATTTCATGCGGGAGTTTAAGCAGGCGTAATGTATTAGCAATAGTAGAGCGGGCGGTGCCTAATGCTTCACTGATTTTTTCCTGGGTCACCTGAAACTTATCCACCAAGTGCTGGTAAGCATGCGCCTCTTCAATAGGATTTAATCCTTCCCGTTGAATATTTTCTATCAGGGCATATTCCAAAGAATCCCGGTCATCCACATCTTTTATTATAATTGGTATCTCTTTGAGCCCCAATAAGTTACATGCACGCAACCTTCTCTCGCCGGCAATTAATTCATAATAATCTCCCTTGCCCCTGACCAAAAGCGGCTGGATCACTCCCTTTTCTTTGATGGATTGGGCCAGTTCTGCGATATGTTGCTGGTTAAATTCTTCGCGCGGCTGGAAAGGATTAGGTTTAATCTGGCTGGGCGGGACATAATTAATTTCGTTTTTAACGCCGGCTTCTTTTCCCGGAATTAAAGCGCTGATACCTTTGCCTAAGGCTCTTCTCTCCATCAAGACTCTCCTTCTGGTTTAGCTGGGCTGGGCTCTAAAGGTAAACCTAAAATTTCCCGGCATAATTCCTGATATTTTTGTGCTCCCAAAGAAACCTTATCGTAGAGGAAAATGGGCTTGCCAAAACTCGGGGCTTCAGTCAGGCGTATATTACGCGGGATTACCGTGTTGTAAACTTTATCTTTAAAATGATTCCTTACTTCCTGGATGACCTCTTTAGTCAAATTGGTCCTAAAATCCGCCATGGTCAACAGTACTCCTTCAATCGCCAGGCGTGGATTAATATTTTCTTTGACCAGCCTGATGGTATTATGCAACTGGGTTAACCCTTCCAAGGCATAATACTCGCATTGCACCGGAATAAGCACTGAGTCCGCAGCGCATAAGCCGTTAATCGTCAACAGACCTAATGATGGCGGAGAATCAATAATGATAAAATCAAATTCATTTTTTATTTTTTCTAATGCTCTTTTCAGGCGGTATTCTCTTCCCAACGAACCAACGAGCTCTACTTCTGCCCCGGTTAAATCTAAATTGGATGGGGCGATAAAAAGATTATTTACGGCGGAGGCTTGCAGAATATCTCGTATGTCTAATTCTTCCAGCAGAACATGGTAGGTGCTTTGAACAACATTGTGGTTATTAATGCCGCTGCCGCTAGTAGCATTTGCCTGTGGGTCTAAATCTACCAGCATAACTTTTTTACCGGCAACAGCAAGGAATACGGCAATGTTAATGGCGGAAGTTGTTTTGCCTGTTCCTCCCTTTTGATTACAAACTGTAATTACCTTACCCATTGTAATTTATAGAGTTATAATATGTTCCACGCGGAAACATTCAGTTCGGACATTTATTTTCAATATTTATTATCTTAAATTTACGGAGAAAGTCAAGCATTATTTATCTTTAATTACGCTTACGCGCACTTTGGCTAATTTGGCTCCCGGCATACCAAAAAGCCCTTTAGCTTCTTCAGCAAGGATCTCCACCTTGACTTTGCTGCGAGGTAATTGCAATTGTTGCAGTGCTTTTTTAATAGCCTCTTGTACAGTCTTGCCTTCTATTTCAATGCTCTTATGCGCAATCATTTTGCTCTTTGCATTTGCAATTGGAACCCTAACATAAGCATGCTGTTTACTAACCAATATAGCACTAAACCTGAGGGCATGCGGTAAAAAATAAAACCAAACATAACAGGCATAACAATTAACATGATCTTCTGCTGCTCTGCTGAAGCTCCGCTGGCAGCAGCTGAAGAAATCTTTTGTTGAAAAAACATGCCGATAGCCATTATTATAGGCAAAATATTAAATTCGTTACCTATGAGCGGTAAAGCTACGGGCAAAGTAAAGAGCTTATCCGGTGCGGATAAATCTTGGATCCAGAGAAATTTTGCTCCTTTTAAGGCTGCCGAACGCATCAAGGCATTATAAAGTGCGAAAAATATAGGCATTTGCAAGATTAATGGCAGGCATCCACCAAAAGGGTTAACCTTATGCATACGATAGAGTTCCATAATCTCCTTATTCATCTTCTGGGGATTATCTTTGTATTGCTTGCGCAGTGCCTCTACTTTTGGCTGAATAGCCTGCATCTCCTTCATAGAGCGCATTTGCTTTAAGGATAATGGATACAGTATTAAATAAACCAAGATGCTTAAGGCAATGATCGCCCAGCCCCAATTATGAAATATCTTATGCAAAAAGTCTAGCGTTTGCAAAAGTATCTGCGCAATAAAATCAAATGTGCCAAAATAGATAATGCCTGACCAAGTAGGATTTATTTGGTTGAGTATTTTTAAATCTTGTGGTCCTAGATAAATACGTAATAAATGTCCAATCTGAGCACCAGGCTGTAACACTATGCTTTCAGTGTTAAAACCAACCTCAGCTTCTGTATTGCTCAATTTTTTTATGAAAGCATTATAAGAGGTTGTATCTGGCTCAACCATCAGACAAAAATAGCGATCCCTTAATCCCAGGAGCTTAGTTTTTTCTCCGTGGTAATCTTTCCCCGGAGCTAAATGCAGGGCTTTTGCAGGATTTACTAGATAGATGTCCTGATAACGGGACTGCTCATTATGGCTGGATAAATCTAATCTACCCAGAATTAATGGCCAATTCAGGGTAAGGGGAGCGGGTGAAATATTTTGAATTTTAATGTGTAACTCTATGGTATAATTTGAGTTAGAGAAAAGAAATTTTTTGGTGACTTTCTTGAGGGCATCTTGGCCAACAAAAGTAATCTCCTGCGGCCCGCTGTTTGTTTTAACAAATTTTAAGGTACCATCATCGCTTAATAAGCCGAATTTAAGCGGGAAAGAATGGTGAACATGGTTTCCTTTAAAGATAACTTTATTTATGGCTGCATGCTGCTCATCAAAAAATATTTCCCTATTCTTCTGGATAAAATGCAGTAGCGGTTGATTAAGATCTTCCGCCAAAACAGCCTGACTGGAGCTAGTTTCCTGGCTGGGCCGAGCCTCTACTAAGTTGGTTTTTGTTACTGTAACTTGTTGGCTATCAACTGTTTGAGTCTTAGAGCTAAAAGCTGACCAGGTTAATAAAACTAACAGAGACAAGCCGATTGCTAATAATAAGCGTTTTTCCATAATTACTCCAGTGGATGATATCCGAATTTTCCCGAAAAAGGATGGCAAGCTAAGAGCCTCTTAACCCCCTTCAACAGCCCTCTCCAAAATCCATATTTTACAAGCGCTTGGCGCATGTATTCTGAACATGTGGGATGGAAACGGCAGGAAGTGGGTAAGCAGCCTCTTAAATATAGCTGATATACTTTAATCAGGCTTAAGGATACCCGTCTTAACATTAAATAGTGAGCCTTTTTCTGCCTTTTTTTCTCCGGCGGGCCAGGAGACTACGTCCTCCGCGGGTAGCCATTTTACTCCGAAACCCATGCCGCTTTTTTCCAACAATATTTGTTGGGGTCTTCAGATTTTTTTTCATTTTATTACTCCCTGCCTGCCGGTAGGCAGGCTTTATCTGGTCATTGTGAGAATGGTTTTTAATTATAACACAAAAGGATACTCCGTCAATCGCTAATTTTATCCGGGAACTGTTTTGCGCCTAGCTACGCACGGGTTATCCACAACACCGTCGACAAAAAGCGACCCTGGTCCTTTAGTTGCGCCAAGGCCGCCCGGATTTTATTTAGAGACTTCCCGGGCTAAAGCGCTATTTTTTGCTGGCGGGGCTTATTTTTATTGACGCCATCAAGAATTATTGTATAATAGTTGGCATTTAACTTTTTTACTTGCAAGTTCTTGGGCTTCTGTTATAATTATGGAACAAAGCGGTCTGATAAAAGGCAATTCAGCCGCGCGTAGGTAATTAATCTTCTAAGAAAATAGCCTAAGTCTAGCCTAAAGAAGAGAAGACGGCTTTCCACAGAGTTATTCAAGTTGTGTATAAACTGTTAATAATAAATGGTGGATCTAACTCAAATCTGGCAAGAGGCACAAAAACAGGTTAAAGAACATCTCGGGACAACAATCTTTGAAACCTGGATTTTACCCCTTAAGCTAAAAGAGCAAAGCCAAGAGACTGTATTCTTGGAGGCACCGGATACTTTTTTCAGGGATTGGGTGCAGAAAAATTACAGCGCTGTCCTTGAAGACTCTTTACGTTCTTTAGGCCTGAGCGGAATACGGGTGGAACTAACTGTTGGTCCTGACGTAAGCGGGGCCGGGAATAGGCAAATTCCGACTAAAACTCCGGCAGGCCTAGCGCGCAACAATCAATCTGCCTTGAACCTGAATAGCCGCTATACCTTTGAAAATTTTATCATCGGTCCATCTAACCGGCATGCGCACGCCTATTCTCTGGCCGTAGCCAATGCCTTAGCCAAAACGTACAACCCTTTATTTATTTATGGCGGGGTAGGGCTAGGCAAGACCCATCTTATCCAGGCTATCTGCCATCAGATAATAGCTAATTTTGCGAAAGATCTTAAGATAGCTTATCTACCCTCAGAGCAATTCACTAATGAGCTGATTAACGCTATACAGCATCATTCTACAGCGGCTTTTCGGCAAAAATACAGGAACGCCGATGTCTTGGTGATTGATGACGTGCATTTTTTTGGCGGTAAGGATTCTACCCAGGAAGAATTTTTTAACACCTTTAACGCCTTATACGATGCCCATAAACAAATCATTCTTTCGTCGGATAGACCGCCTAAAGAAATCGCCGACCTGCAAGATCGGTTGGTATCCCGCTTTGGCTGGGGCTTGACTACAGATATCCAACCGCCAGACCTGGAAACGCGGGTAGCGATATTAAAGAAAAAAATAGAACGGGAACCGGTCTCCGTCCCCGACGAAGTTATATTTTTTATCGCCCAGTTAATTAAAACTAATATCCGGGAACTAGAGGGGGCGCTCATTAGAACCATGGCCTATTCTTTAATGGAAGAAAGGCCCATTACCCTGGATTTAACGAAAGAGGTTTTAAAGGACCTGCTCCGGGAGCCAAAAAGATTAATTACGGTGGATTTTATACAACGCTGTGTTGCCGAAGAATTCGGCGTTTCTTTAGGGGAATTAAAAACAAAACGTAGGAATAAAACCGTTGTTCTGCCCCGACAGGTGGCTATGTATTTAAGCAGGGAGTTGACGGATTTATCCTTACCGGAGATAGGCCAGTTTTTTGGGGGCAAGGACCACACTACCGTTTTACATTCTTTCAATAAAATCAAAGAGGGGGTAGTGCATAATACCACGTTGCAAGAAAAGGTGGAAAGAATTATCCAGACCATCAAACAGTAAATGCAGAGGTTATACAGAGATTGTTTTTGTGAAAAAACTAGAAACAGGAAGGGGTTAGGGGGTTTTCCACAAAAAAGCGCGGGTATATTACTTTTACTTTTTAATAAAATAATATAATATTATATAGTAAGGAGCAAAAATGAAACTTAAAATAGAAAAGGATGTTTTGTTAAATGGTATCCAAACTGTCCAAAATGTTATAACCACTAAAGCTACACTACCTATATTAGCTAATATTTTGATTGAAACCCAGCAGAACAGTTTACGCTTAACTGCCACAGATTTAGATATCGGGATAAGTTGTGTAATACCTGTAGACATCCAGGAACAAGGGGCGATTACGCTTCCCGCCAAGAGGTTTAGTGATATTATTAAGGAATTACCGGCGAATGTGGTTAGCATCACTACTAAAAAAAATAACCAGGTGAACATTGAAACAGAAGCGTGCCAGTTTAAGATTATGGGGTTAGCGCGCGAAGAATTTCCTAAATTACCGGAGTTTAAAGATAAAGAGGTTCTTCGAATAGAGCAGTCTTTACTAAGGCAAGTGTTAAGCTTAACCGCCTTTGCTGTATCTGCCGATGCAACCCGCTACGTATTAAACGGCATACTTTTTAAGATTAACAAAAATACCCTGACCCTGGTAGCCACGGATGGCAAAAGGCTGGCGATTGCCGAGAAAAAATTAAATTATGTCCCGGAAAAAGAGTTGAGTATTATTATTCCCATTAAAACAGTACATGAATTAAACCGTAATTTAAAAGAAGAGGGTGAGTTATCTTTGGTTTTAGGCAGTAACCAGGTATTATTTGATTTAGGGGGGGTTGTTGTGATTTCGCGTTTAATTGAAGGCGAATTTCCTGATTATAAACAAGTAATCCCACCGGCTTGCGAGAACAAGGTGCGCCTGGGCAGGGAAGAGTTTTTGTTAGCCGTGCGGAGGGCGGCGTTATTATCTACGCCGGATTATCAGGCGGTGAAAATGGAGGTTTTTAAAAATAAACTGGTTGTTTCTAAGTCTACGCCGGATGTAGGTGAATCGCGGGAAGAATTAGCGGTGGTTTATCTGGGGAAAGAGTTAGCCATAGGTTTTAACCCGGGATATTTAATGGATGTTTTGAAAAATCTCCACGCGGACACTGTAGAGTTAGAGTTAACCGACAGCGAGAAGCCCGGGGTTATCCGGATTAGTGGTTATGTTTATATTGTTTTGCCTATGCGCTTAAGTTAGGTATGGAGAAAATTAAGGATACACTGCAAAGTGTGATGCAGGATTTAGTGCAGAAGAAACAGGGGGGTCTTAGCGAGGATCCGGAGAGTTGGTTAAGAAAGGTCTTGACAAAAAAGGAATTGGGGCATATAAAGCTTCAATATTTTAGAAAAGGCATTTTAGGTATCCTGGTAGATTCATCAGTTTGGTTATATAGTCTTAATTTAAAAAAAGAAGACCTGTTGCGTACATTAAAAAAATGCTCGGGTCAAATCCAGGAGATCCGTTTGAGTTTGGGAGAAATAAGGTGAAGAGGGGAAAAGCAGGGGTGAAAAAAGAAGCCCGGGAAGAGCTGCCCGCAAAGGCGGCAGATAAGCCTAAGGCTTATGATGCTACCAGTATTCAGGTTTTAGAGGGGATAGAAGCAGTCCGGCGCAGACCAGCAATGTATATTGGGGATACATCGGTGCGCGGGTTACACCATCTGGTTTATGAAGTGGTGGATAACAGCGTGGATGAGGCCCTGGGCGGTTTTTGCGATTCCATTCTTACGGTCATTCATAATGATAATAGTGTTACGGTTACGGATAATGGCCGCGGCATTCCGGTAGATATGCATAAAACCGAAAAAAAGCCCGCCGTGGAAGTCGCTTTGACTACTCTGCATGCCGGCGGTAAGTTTGACCACCGCTCCTATAAGGTATCCGGAGGCTTACATGGCGTGGGGGTCAGTTGCGTGAATGCCTTATCTGATTGGCTGGAGGTAGAAGTAAAAAGGGATGGTAAAATTTACCACCAGCGCTATGAGCGCGGCAAGACCGTTTCTAAGTTAACGGTAATCGGTAAGAGTGCCAGCACCGGCACCAAGATTACCTTTAGGCCGGATAAAACCATCTTTGTTAAAACCGAATATTCCTATGATATATTATCCCAGCGCCTGAGAGAACTGGCGTTTTTAAATAAAGGCTTAAAGATAAAATTAGAAGACGAGCGCACAGATAAAGAGGCGATTTTTGAATTTGCCGGAGGGATTGTTTCTTTTGTGGAATATTTAAATAAAAATAAAAATCCACTGCATAATAAAGTGGTTTATTTTGAAAAACTGCAGGATGGCATTAATCTGGAGGTCGCCCTGCAGTATAACGACGGCTATGCCGAGACCCTGTTTTCCTTTGCCAACAATATTAATACTATTGAGGGAGGCACGCACCTTTCCGGGTTTAAATCTGCGCTTACCCGTGCGATTAACCAATACGCCAAGGCTAAAAATTTAATCAAGGATGAAATCGGGATTACCGGTGAAGATGTGCGCGAAGGCTTAACTGCAGTAGTCAGTGTGAAAGTCCCCAACCCTCAATTTGAAGGGCAGACCAAGACGAAATTAGGGAATTCCGAGGTGGAGGGCCTGGTGGCTTCAACCAGCCTGGATGCCCTCAGCGCCTATTTTGAAGAAAATCCTTCCGTCGCCAATAAAATTATTGACAAGGTTATTGTGGCCTCGCGCGCCCGGGAAGCTGCGCGTAAGGCCAGGGAATTAACTCGCAGAAAGGGCGCACTGGAAGGGGCCGGTTTACCCGGTAAGCTGGCGGATTGCTCGGAGCGCGACGCAGCGCTATGCGAATTATATATCGTGGAAGGTGATTCCGCCGGCGGTTCAGCCAAACAGGGCCGGGATAGAAGGTTCCAGGCGATCCTCCCGATTAAGGGTAAGATTTTAAATGTAGAAAAATCCCGCTTGGATAAGATTTTATCCAATGAAGAGATTCGCACGATTATTACCGCGCTGGGGACAGGCATAGGCGAAGAATTTGATGTAGCTAAATTGCGCTACCACAAATTAGTGCTGATGGCGGATGCGGATGTTGACGGTTCGCATATCAGGACATTATTGCTTACGCTTTTATACCGCCAGATGCCCAAGCTCATCGAAGACGGCTATGTTTATATCGCCCAACCTCCTCTCTATAAAATAAAAAGAGGGCAGCGCGAAGAATATATTCAAACTGAGCAGCAAATGGATGCGTTGCTTTTAGATCTAGGCCGTGAAGGGCATAAGCTTATTTATTTAAAAGAAAAAAAAGAATTTACCGACAGCCAATTTAAGGATCTTTTAGGGTGGTTAGTGGAATTAGAAACAATAGGCAGAGGTTTAGAAAAAAAGGGAGTAGCAATAGCAGAATATCTCACTTTTAGGCATTCAAAGACCAAAAAAATGCCTATTTATAGGGTAAAAGTGGAGGGTAGAGAGCATTTTTTCTATTCCGATAAAGAATTAGCCAGCTTAACGGATAAAGAAGATAAGGCCGGAGAGCAGGATGTGCTGGAACTCTTTGAGGCCCAAGAAATTGAGCAAATAGTGGGCAAAATTGAAAAATTAGGCTTGGATATCTCTACTTACAGTCCGCTACCCCTGGTACAAAAAGATGCTCCTGCCAAAGAAATGGTAAAAAAAACCAAGCCCCTATACCGGATAAATAATGCTAAAGACCAGAAGGATTTAGTGAGCTTACGGGCAGTGCTTGGTTATATTAAAGAAACGGCTACTAAAGGCATGCATATCCAGAGGTATAAAGGCTTAGGCGAGATGAATCCTCAGCAGCTTTGGGATACGACCATGGATCCGGAAAAACGCACGATGTTAAAGGTTACCTTGGAAGATGCAGTGGAGACGGATAAGATGTTTACGGTTTTAATGGGAGATGCTGTCGAGCCCCGCCGTGAATTTATTGAGAATTATGCGCACCAGGTCAAGAATCTGGATATCTAACTCATGTACACACGCAACGAAAAAATTATTTCGGTCTATATTGAAGAAGAGGTTAAGGACGCTTATTTGAATTACGCCATGAGCGTTATCGTGGGGCGCGCCCTGCCGGATGTCCGCGACGGCTTAAAGCCGGTGCACAGAAGGATACTCTATGCGATGCAGGAGCTTAACCTGGATCATACTAAGGCCTACAAAAAATGCGCGCGTATCGTCGGTGAGGTCTTAGGCAAATATCATCCGCACGGAGACGTAGCGGTTTACGACACACTGGTCAGAATGGCCCAGGATTTTTCTTTGCGCTATCCGCTGGTAGATGGGCAGGGCAACTTCGGCTCCGTGGATGGAGATGCCGCAGCTGCCATGCGTTATACCGAAGCCAGGCTGGCTGCGATTGCCGATGATATGCTCGGGGATATTGATAAAGATACGGTTAAGTTCGGTCCGAACTTTGACGCCTCATTGAAAGAGCCGCTTTTAGTACCGGCCTGCCTTCCTAACCTTTTGGTTAACGGCTCAAGCGGTATTGCCGTAGGTATGGCGACGAATATTCCGCCGCACAACCTAAGCGAAGTCGCGGATGCGATTATCTATCTTTTGGATAATCCGCAAGCTGAAATCAAAGACCTGATGCGTTATATCAAGGGTCCGGATTTTCCGACGGGTGGGGTGATCTGCGGCAAGGGCGGGATCAAGGAAGCCTATACTACCGGAAGGGGCAAGCTTACTGTGCGCGCCCGGGCCACCGTAGAACACCAGAAGAACGGCAAGGATTTAATTGTGGTAACGGAGATCCCCTACCAGATACAGAAATCCGGCCTTATTGAAGCCATCGCGGGGCTGGTTGACGATAAGAAAATAGAAGGCATATCCGATATTCGCGATGAATCGGATAAAGACGGCATGCGCATTGTGGTAGAGCTTAAGCGCGATAGCGAAGCGCAGATTATTTTGAACCAGCTCTTTAAACACACGCAACTGGAAACCACCTTTGGCATAATAATGCTGGCTTTGGTAGAGAACCGGCCCAGGGTCTTAAACTTAAAACAGGTCCTGGACTGTTACATTGAACACCGTAAAGTAATTATCCGGCGCCGGACCCAGTTTGAACTGGATAAGGCATTAAGGAGGGCGCATATTTTAGAGGGCCTCAAGATCGCGCTTAAGTTTATTGACCGGATTATTAGAGTTATCAAGACTTCCAAGAGTGTTGAGGTGGCTAAGGTAAATTTAATGAAGGATTTTGAGCTTTCCGAAATCCAATCTCAGGCCATCTTAGAGATGCAGTTACAGCGGCTGACCGCGCTTGAGCGGGATAAGCTAGATGCCGAATACGCCGAGCTGTTAAAGAAAATCGAATTGTGTAAGGCCATCCTGGCCTCGGAGAAAAAGATTGCCGGGATTATTAAAAGCGAATTGGAAGATTTAAAGAATAAATACGGGGATGAGCGCCGCACGGATATCGTCGGTGAAGTAGAGGAGTTGGAAGTGGAGGATTTAATCGCCGAAGAAGATGTAGTGGTGACTATCAGTCATGGAGGTTATATTAAGCGGCTTCCCGTGGGCTCATACCGTAAACAAAAACGCGGGGGAAAAGGCGCAACCGGGGCCGAAGTTAAAGAAGAAGATTTTATCGAGCATCTCTTTGTCGCCTCAACCAAAGACTATCTTTTGATTTTTACCGACAAAGGGCAGGTGCATTGGCTGAAGGTCTATGAAATTCCGCAGGCCAGCCGCATATCCAAAGGCAAAGCTATCGTAAATTTGGTGGCAATGGCCGCAGGCTCTGAAATAAGCTCGACTATCCCGGTTAAAGAATTCACCGGCGATAAGTATCTAGTCATGGTCACAAAGCTCGGCTCAATTAAAAAGACCAAGCTTGACGCTTACGGCAACCCCAGGAAGGCTGGGATAATCGGGATTACCCTGGATAAAGATGATGCGCTGATCGGCGTAGAGATGACCGACGGCAGCAAGGAATTGTTGATCGGCACGCGCCAGGGCAAGGCGATCAGGTTCCCCGAAGCAAAAGTGCGCGATATGGGAAGGGGGGCGCGGGGGGTTAAAGCCATATCTTTAGCTAAAAAAGATACGGTTATTGATTTAGTGATACCTCAAAAAGGCGCCGGAATATTAACTGTTACTGCGTTAGGTTTTGCTAAGCGGACAACGGTTGATGAATACAGGCTTACCTCGCGCGGGGGTAAGGGTGTTATCAATATAAAAGTTACCGATAAAAACGGCGAAGCAGTAACCCTTAAAACCGTCAACGATAACGACGAATTAATGGTTATTACCCAAAACGGCATATTCCTGCGCTGTGCGATAAAGGATATCCGGGAGACCGGCAGGTCTGCCCAGGGGGTGCGCCTGATACAATTACAAGATAAAGACCGGGTTTCCTGCGTAGCTCCGGTAATTGCTGAAGAGGAAGAATAAAGTTTAAGACCCCGTCGTCTAGCCTGGTCCAGGACAAGAGCTTTTCAAGCTCTCGACACGGGTTCAAATCCCGTCGGGGTCAAATAATCACATTGCACGGGTTCTCCCTGCAACAAGCCGCTTCGCGGTTGCAGGGATTAATTCCGGCAGGGTTATTTAATTATTATGTGCGGAATAGTCGGATATATCGGAGATAGAAAGGCGCAGCCTATCTTGTTAACCGGACTAAAGCGCCTGGAATACCGCGGTTATGACTCAAGCGGCATAGCCGTAATCCTGCCTGAAAAAAACAGTATATCGGTAAAAAAATCCCCGGGGAAAATAAATATGTTGGAGAGACTGGTCAAGCATAAACCGCTCGCTGGTTTTGTCGGCATAGCGCATACCCGTTGGGCAACACATGGCGCTCCGACGCAAAGCAACGCTCACCCCCATACAGATTGTAAAGGGGAAATTGCCCTGGCCCACAACGGCATTATTGAAAACTATGAGGCCCTTAAGGCCCAGTTGGTTAAAGAAGGGCATATTTTCCGCAGCCAGACCGATACCGAAGTGATCGTGCACTTAATAGAAAAATTTTATAAGAATATCCCGCTTGAAAAAGCAGTATGCTTTGCGCTGAAGATGTTAGTCGGCTCTTTTGCTATCGGAGTCATCTCTTCCCGGGAGCCTGCAAAATTGGTCGGGGCCCGTTCAGGAAGCCCTTTGATTCTAGGGTTAGGCAAGAATGAGAATTTTATCGCTTCGGATGCCCCGGCAGTTTTAGACTCCACTAAAGACATAATTTTTTTAGATGAAAATGAGGTAGCGATTTTGACTAAGAATAATTTCAGGGTGACGGATCTTAATGGAAAGCCAATCCTGAAGAAAGCCGTGCGCATCAATTGGGATATTGCCAAAGTGCAAAAGAGCGGCTTTGAGCATTTTATGCTCAAGGAAATAAATGAACAGCCGCAAATTTTAGAGAATTTAATGCATTCCCGGGTAGACCAAAAGACTAATAGAATAACTTTTGAAGAGCAGGATATTCCCGAAAGTAAGCTGAAAAATATCAAGAATATTTTTATTGTTGCCTGCGGGACAGCCTATCACGCGGGGCTGGCAGGCAAGTATATTTTAGAATCCGTCTGCGCCATCCCGGCGCAGATAGATGTTTCCAGCGAATTCAGATACCGCGACCTTTTAATCGGTCCGGATACCCTGGTCATAGCTATCAGCCAGTCAGGCGAGACGGCGGATACCCTGGCCGGAGTAAGAGAAGCAAAGAAGCGCGGCTCAAGCGTAATTGCTATTTGCAATGTTTTAGGTTCGACCCTAACCCGCGAATCCGACGGTATCGTTTATACGCATGCCGGCCCCGAAATCGGGGTCGCTTCTACCAAGGCCTATACCGCTCAACTGCTCGTTCTTTATTTATTTGCTTTTTACCTTGCCAGAATAAGGAATATTCTAGCGCCGGCTAAGATCCGCAAGTACCTGTTGGGTTTACGCAAGATACCTAAACAGCAGGAATTGATCCTCAAGGAGCAAAATAATATTGCGCGCCTTAGCCGCAAGCACGCACACCTCGGTTCATTTTTATATTTGGGCAGGGGCATTAATTATCCTTCGGCGATGGAAGGAGCGCTTAAACTTAAAGAAGTTTCCTATATTCCCGCGGAAGGTTATGCTGCGGGAGAGATGAAACATGGGCCGATCGCTTTAATTGACGAGTACCGCGCCGTAGTCTGTATTACGCCTTTTTCCAAAGTTTATGAAAAGATGGTCTCCAATATTCAGGAAATCCGCTCCCGGCACGGCAAGATTATCGCTATTGCCAGCCGCGGCGACCCGGGAGTCGCCGAGTTAACCCGGGAAGTAATTTATATCCCCCCGGTAGAGGAATTGTTTTCTCCGCTCTTAGTAGCGTTGCCTTTACAGCTCATCGCCTATCATATTGCTACCAAACGCGGCTGCGACGTAGACCAGCCGCGCAATTTAGCCAAGTCCGTAACGGTTGAATAATGCTTTATATCGTTGCTACGCCAATAGGGAATTTAAAAGATATCACCTTGCGTGCGATGGAAGTATTAAGAAGCGTGGATTTAATTGCCTGCGAAGATACGCGGCATACGAAAATACTCCTCAACCATTACGCTATCCATAAACCTACTACCAGTTTCTATCAGCATAACCGGTTTACCAAGGCAGAATACCTGCTTGCCTTTTTAAAAGAGGGCAAGGATATCGCGCTGGTCTCGGATGCCGGCACGCCCGGCATATTGGATCCCGGGTATAACCTGATTAATTTAGCCATAAGAAATAATATCGCCATGACGCTTATCCCCGGGCCAAGCGCGTTAATTAATGCGTTGGTGCTTTCCGGAAAGCCGGCGCATGAGTTTTATTTTGCCGGGTTTCTGCCGCCTAAAAGAAAAGCCCGGCAGAATAAGTTACAGGAATTATCCAGGCTCAAATGCACGCTTATCTGCTATGAATCCAGCCACAGAATTGTAGCTGCCCTTGAGGATATGGCAGAGATTTTTGGCGCCAAGGAAATTGCGGTTGCCCGGGAATTAACTAAGAAGTTTGAAGAGGTTACCCGCGCTGCGCCTGGGGCGATCCTGGAGAAAGTCCGGGCAGCCCGGCCCCGCGGCGAATTTGTTATAGTTATCTAATTTAGCCTTGACAATAGAGTGCAATATGCTATAATTAGACCAATTAAAGATAACCTTTAAGCCTAAGCCCTTGAGAGGCTGGCAAGGTGGAGAGTAAAATGCAGTGGATAAACCCAGACAATTGTTACCCTTGGCATCAGCAGCCAGGGGATTTTTTTTGCCGCAGACAGCGGCATCGGTAGATTATGAAAGAAAAAGCCAAGATTTTGGATAAAGACGCTATTACCAGAGCCATTATGCGCATTGCCCACGAGATAGTGGAGAGAAATAAGGGCATAGATAATCTCTGTCTGGTGGGGATCCGGAACCGCGGGGTTTATCTGGCTCAGCGCCTGGCTGTTTGCATTAAAAATATCGAAGGCCAAGATGTCCTGACCGGCGCCCTGGATATCACTTTATACCGTGACGATTTAGCTCTGGCTTCCGGCCAGCCCTTGGTACGTAAGACCGAGATAGATTTTGATATTAATGCAAAGAACCTGGTTTTGGTGGATGATGTTTTGTATACCGGCCGTACAGTCAGGGCGGCCTTGGATGCCCTGGTAGATTTTGGCCGGCCTAAATCCATACAGCTGGCGGTTTTAGTGGACCGCGGCCACCGTGAACTGCCGGTAAGGGCAGATTACGCGGGCAAAAATATTCCGACTTCTAAAGATGAAACGGTCGCAGTACGCTTAGAGGAGACAGAAGGCAGGGACGAAGTGGTGATTGTTGAAAAAGGCTAAAAATGAACTGGACCAGGAAAGACCTGTTGGGGCTGGAAGAGTTAAGCCGGGAAGAGTTAGGATTAATCCTTGCAACCGCCGAGTCTTTTAAAGAAGTTTCTTCCCGCGAGATTAAGAAAGTCCCGGCGTTACGCGGGAAAACCGTGGTAAATTTATTTTACGAACCTTCTACGCGCACGCGCGTATCTTTTGAGGTGGCGGCCAAGAGGCTCTCTGCCGACGTAATTAATATCGCTACAGAAACCTCCAGCGTCAAGAAGGGCGAGACCCTGATTGATACCGGCAGAAACATCGAAGCCCTGAAAGCAGACATTATTGTTATGCGCCATAATTTTAGCGGCGCAGCAGTTATGCTTAGCCGTCACGTGGGTCTAAGCGTGGTCAACGCCGGAGACGGCTGGCATGAGCATCCTACCCAGGCACTCCTGGATATTTTTACCTTGAAGGAAAAATTGGGCAGAGTCGAGGGTTTAAATGTAAGTATAGTCGGCGATATCGCGCATTCGCGCGTAGCCCGTTCCAATATCTGGGGGTTGACTAAATTAGGCGCCCGGGTAACCGTGTGCGCGCCTAAACTGCTTATTCCGCCGGCTATAGAAGAAATGGGCGTCAGCGTAACCCAGGATATAGAGGAAGCATTAAAAAACGCGGATGCCGTGAATGTTTTAAGGATGCAGTTTGAGCGTGACGGAGAAACAGCCTTTCCTCAGCAGCTGGAATATTTTAAAGAGTTCGGCATCACTGAGGAGAGGCTCAAGAAGGCTAAAAAAGATATTATCGTCATGCACCCCGGACCGATCAACCGGGGGATTGAGATGTCTAGCGCTGTGGCCGATGGGGCGCATTCGGTGATATTGGAGCAGGTCACTAACGGTATTGCGGTAAGAATGGCGGTATTATTTTTAGT
>Ga0265297_10005541_pt1 | contig 19157 bp, 22 predicted proteins | sample Munlanlwell13791_FD_192502 | JGI IMG/M metagenome (GOLD analysis project Ga0265297, IMG submission 192502) | Leachate microbial communities from a municipal landfill in Southern Ontario, Canada - Leachate well 137-91 | ecosystem: Engineered > Solid waste > Landfill > Unclassified | place...
AAGGCCCGCCAAAATAGGCGGGCCTTCTCGCAAAAGCACCTTGTCTTCAACAAATTCTAAACAGTTTTATTCAACCTCTCCAAGAACAATACATCAAGGACATTTCCATCAAAACTGCTTACAACATCATGCGTTATCTAGAAACGGTCCTGAAAAACTCTGTGAACGGAAAGAAACATCTATTTCTTTGTAAGCTTGTTATAGAGCAAGGCAAACAAAACACAGCCGATGCCGGCATCAAAAAAACCGTATACGGCACCGATCACGCTGCCAATGGGGCTTACCGAATAACCGATATAGTATGACTTGGCGATCTCTGCGGCATTCTGGCTGCCATAACCAAGAACCCCAAGCCAAGTGAGCACAAAGAGGCTAGCGCTCCACAGGATCCCGCCTGCCAGTCCAAATGCTTTCACATTCAGCTTCATCTTACCCTCCTTTGTTAAGATTATCTTACTCCAAAACAAAACCCTGCGCGAGTGTTTTATGCGCGGCGGCAGCTTTTGCCAACAAAAAAGCCCACGAATTTCAGTGGGCCTTTTTATTTGGCTCCCGATGTTGACGAGTTTCGAACGGCTTTATTTGATCTGCCGAAAGACGATATTTTGATAACAATTCTTAACTAATTTCTCTTTGCTGCGTTTTCAATCCAATTTTCAAGATTATTAGATATATCATTATAAGCATCCCATGAATTTGGATTGTGACATTGAACAATACTTGAAAGTTTTCTGCCATCCGTAAGAGTGATCTGATCAAAAGGGTTAGGCCCCTGCCTACATTGTCCATTTCTGGGACATTTCAGATTATGAATATATATTCCAACTAATCCCTTCCCCTCATTCCACGCTTTTATAATTTCATATTTTACCCATTTTCGATTAGCAGTTTCTAAACCAACCAGCACAACAACACATGAACGATACTTCATGTTATCATCAATCCAATTTTCAATGGAACTATCTCCTTTTCGTTTTACTTCTTCCCAATCGTTAGGAGATATGGGCGTGTTACCTTCAATAGCGCCAATATTGCGGATTTGCTGAACACGCATGACATCGTTATCGAAATGAAAACTAAAAAATACCTGTTTTTTAGCCATGATTACGCCTCCTTGTCCATATTTACGTCATTGAAATATCATAAACATAAGCACCAGGGTCACTATTAGTAAGGAGCCATAGAATGGCAGTATCGTGATTGAAAAAATTGATCTAATCCAAGTATTCCTACCGCCTTTATATTGGCTTGTGTCCATAAGAAAATCGATATCCTTTTCATTCATGCCAGCAACTTTTATGTATAATTCTCGGAATTGACGTTCTTTACTTAAGTAAAATCCATCAATAATCAAAAACGGGAGAATAGGGATGTAAGCAATTAGAATATACATTCTGTTTGCATCCTTGGCTGCAAGAGCAAAAAGCGCAGAAACTAAAGTAATAAGCCAGCCCTTTATCATGAAGGAATTAGTGTTCATGCGTGTAATGATGCCCTGGATGAACTCTAAGTGCTTAATTTTATTTTCCATTCACTACCCCTTTTTTGCTCTTGTTTTTCAACATAATCACATTTGATTATTTGACTATTTCCGATAACTTGAAAATCAAGAAACAGTAAAATTATTGACTTTTAGAAATTCACCTGGGTTGTTGAACGCGGTCAAAAACAAAGGCGTCCCGGCAAAGGACAATGGCGAAACAGGCCCTGTTGTCATGAAGGCATACTGACGAGAAACCGCATCAAATGCGCAATGTGGATCCCTAAATGATCGATATAACTTTAAGGAATTAGGATCGCCACCTACAATCTCTTTGAGAGCGTTGAACTCTGCGCCCATTGCTAAACCAAAACCAAAAAAGTTTATTCTTAATTGATTCACTATATCTCTATGTAGGTTTAGCGGACTTTGAGTTATAAACATCCAACCCAAACCATATTTTCGTGTAGTTAGGGCCGCATCGGCTAAATTCTTTCTGATTCTATCTGCTTCCTCATTTTCACCCTGCTCTCTTGATGCAAGTCTCCGCGCTTCATCAATAATCACCAACGTATTCAAACTAGTATTTTTTTCAGTATAACTTTTTTCTGCTTGTAACACTATGCCATCAAATAATCTATTGATAACTAGAGCCTGAATTTGATCATTCCAGTACAATCCGCCAGCGCTTTCTTTAGACAAATCGACTACGATGATTGGTCTAGCAGTTCCGGCTTGTATATCGAAAACCTTTCTTAATAAAGTATCAACGCTTGTGGCGCCAGTACGATATTGGAAGAGATTGGCGACTGGTAACCAATAGGCATTGAAATGGTCGTTAGCATCAGTAGATTGAATCATCCGCAATAACTCAGCCTTGCGTTCTCTTCCCGAATATATTTGAGTTAAGACATGATCGTCTTGTAAAATCCGCCAAGCCGCATCAAAGGCATCTCGTGTATACAGTTGATTTAGCGTAACTCGCTCTCGTTCTAATTGTTCTCTTAGAACTTCCGCCGCTAGTTTTCTCTTATCTGAAGTATGCATTCCTAATCGCTCAAAAAAATCAGAACCAGCGATAATTTCCTCAAAAAAGTTCCATCTATCTAAGACTAAATTTCTAACTCCTAATACTTCATGAGGTTTTTTGAGCCCTTTCAACACTCCTATCATGGGAAGTTGGAATTCCCCTAGGGCCTGTCCCGTTTTCATATCTTTAGAGAATTCTCCTTGGGGGTCAATGACAAAAATGGCCATATCAGAATATCGCGCATAAGCCAATAAAATCATCTTCGCTAATACTGATTTCCCAGATCCTGTTTTCCCAAAAATTCCTAAATGGTAAGCCTCTCCGGCTCCCTGTCTGCCTTTTCCAAAATGCTTAAACCAAAGTGGTAGTTTCGGAGTAGAACCGTACACCTTCCCTAAATAAAACATCTCCTCTTTATATTTGTCCAATAATGCTTGTAATATTTCATCTCCGACTAGATGAATAGGTGTGCCAGTTGCAGGAACAGTTCCCAATATGCTAGGTTCGTATCCATCGACTCCATCCGAAAAGACTGCGCTTATAGTCATATCACCCATATGTGTATCTTGTCTTTCACTTATTGGGTCAACTCGTCCTTTTTGCCGAATCAGACTTCTCATTGTTGGGTCTTCATGCCATATATTCGATAATCTTACCTCCGTAATTTGTCCAAGCGAATAATGGTTTCTGCCATCCTGAAGATATCTAAATAATGCCAGTTCCCCTATGAGTTTTTTGCAAACTGAGGTACCTAAAATGTCCAATGTTAGTTGAGCAGTAGATGAAGGTGAACCTATAACGCCAATTCTTTCGCTTTGGTCAATTAGTTTCGTCACATCTTTTTTATCCACATTTACCTCCCTATTTCAGTACGATATCCATGCATTCCTAAAAATATTTCGCCAACATCCCCCGTGTGTTTATTAGCCATGTGTTGAGTCATAATTTGCCGAAAGGCAGGAATACAATAAGCCAAATGTTTCACCATCCGATCGGCTATATAAAGAGGGAAACACTCCATTATGCTCGGCGTAATGCATTGGCTCCTAAGGGCCTGAAGGACTACCGCTAATCTATTTCTATTCAATGCAACGCTCGATGAAACTTCAACTCGAAAAGCCGGTGTCCACGAGTGAGGTTTATAATAAAAAACATAAATATTTTTGAGAGCCATGATTATTTTATCAACAATATCTCCAAGCGAAGCCTTCTTATCTGCTGGAATATTCAAATGCCATGGATCAGTTGGCTGAATCATATGAATGGGCTTTGTCATTTCTCCGGCTTCTAAGATTGAAGTCAAAAGAGCCCTATCATCATGCGCTTCCGACCATTTTAGGATTTCTCCGATTTCTCTCTTTACTGTATATTTAGGCAGCCCCGCCCATGATTTATCAGTCCTTTGAGATTCCAAGATCAATAAATAATTCTGTAGAGTCTCATCGATTCTGCTTAGGAAATCGTCTTTCAAATTCAGGCAACCTGAAATAGCATTTAAGGATTGATTGAGATAAATGAATGGCGTAGTCATAGAACCATCTACCAGAATAACTTCATGAGGGGCTTTCGAGGCCAAATCTAATTCCATTGTCATCATTATTCCGCGCACAATAGTCCCTGAATCAGCGTTGTGCTGCATAGGCTTTATAAAAACTCTATGATGAGGGGCTGCCCAATATCTTTTTTCCGAAGGAGGCACTAAACCTTCCATGGCCACGGCGGCAGCCGCAACAATATCAGACGAAAGCAATCTTTCGACTCCATATGACCCGTCAACTCCGCTGGTTGTAGGGACATCCGGGCTTCCATAATCAGAATCTTTTGACAACAATCCTTTGCCCGCTAGATTCTTTCTTAAATCGTCCCGATTTACCTTGATTTCCTTGAATGCGTTATACAACTGTTCTCCAGCGGCTTCGCTTTTTGACAACATTTCTTCAACTAGTGCCTCTGGTAATTCTTGGAAAGGGCTTACAGGTAAATCATCCATTCTTAACTCCGATCTTTGCAGAAACTTCTTTTTCGAACTTCTTCGCACTAAAAAATCTCCAAGAAGGGTTCCTTTCTGAGCGAGGTAAACACCATCTTTTTTTCCAGAAATCACTTAGTTCTTCAAAGCCATAACTTAACCATCGGGGCCTCTTCTCACTAGAAATTACATCTTTTAAGTTGCTAACATGTGAAAATAAATAAATTGAGCGTGGAATCCCATGATAGTGAAAATTCGCGATTCTTAATTTGCAAAAAGCCGTACTTAATAATTTCATTCTTTTAGAAGGCCCATCTCCGTATTCTCGGCTTACATCTATCTTACAACGTTTAAGATAGTTGATTATTTCTCCATATAATTCATCGTTTATATGGAAAGTTCCTGATCCTTGCGTATATCCAATAAATTCAGCAGCGAATGAGCCATTGTACTTCAATCGATTATAAATACTACTTTTCCCGAATGCGCCAGTGGTCGTAATAAAAAGCAGATTTGCCGGTAATTTCCTTTTTTCAATTATAGAAATCGCATTTTTATATTTTTTTGAGTAGGCCTCACGAATCTCTTTAGAGATCAAAGACAGCGCTACCATTTTCCCGCCTAAGAGTTCATTGTATGGGGGCAAAGCGCCAATTCGTTGAGCATTCAAAGACATATTTATCCAATAATCAAGATTGTCTTTTTGGATTCCCTGATATTCAATTCCCAGATATTTGTCCCTCGGGGCCATTTTTAGAGTAGGACTAGTTAGACCAATCAAGCCAAAAGGAGCATTATGAAATTCATCCCAAAGAAGGAATCTCATCTGCCGTCCATAACTATTTTGATAAGGTACGCTCCACCAAGCGATATTCCACCATCGATATATCCTTTCTTCTAATGAATTCGGTTTTACCTCGACTAATTTCAACTTGATTTGACTCGGACTAATTTCAGAACCATTCCTGAAATAAATTCTTACCTTTTCAAATTCTTCAGAAAGAAAATTCTTGTGTTTACGAATCTGTGCTAAGCAAGCCTTTTGTTGCACAAATTTATATGAGCGCTTGGACATTCGCTTAGGCGAAACTGACCTGTTTTTAAGAGAAAAACCTTGTGCTCTTAATGCGCGGATTATTTTTTCTCGTAGTTTTATCCTTCTCATCTCAATAAATGACCGTTCCTTAAACAACTTATTATATTTCAAGACGTTCTGAATAAAGCCATACCTTTGTGTATAACTCCAATTGATAGCAATGTCAATTAGAAATGCCCCCTTGAAGACTAAAGAGTCAACTCTATTGCCAAATTCACAAATGTGCTAATATTTGTATAGAAAATGTGAGGAAAATATGGCGGGAACAGCAAGGAACTTAACGCAATATTATCGGTGGCAGTTTTTGAGACTAAACGAGAACTATCGGCGCGATCATGATCTTTTTGTGAAAAATGTCAAAGCCATCAAAAATAACCCAAAGGTGCATTCAGCAGCAAAAGAAGAAGAGATTCAAGGAATACTGGATGAATTATTCGAGAAATACAGAATCAATGGACTTTATAATTATAAGAAATTTGGTACCGGGTACCAATAACCCTTTGAGACATACAATGTTCTAACAGATGTGTCACTTTCTGTATAACTCTGCACATGTGTTTTGTCAATGAAGGGTTTGGATTCGCGAGGACTCGGTTATTTTACCTCCCAAGCACCTCGAAAATCGATTCTCGCCCCCGCTTACAAGGTCGACCCTTTTGTCTTGACGATACAGGGGATTTTCCCTATAATTGAAAAACAGGTTTTCAGGCGTTTTGTCCGTTCTTTAACGTGTGCCGATATTATTCCCCCGTAGCTCAGTCGGTAGAGCGAGTGGCTGTGGGAGGCCGAAGGCCGACCAAGAAATCGGTTGAGGCATGGCATGGAGAAGGAGGTGACATTGGCAAGGCAAGACACAAGGCCATATGCGCAACGGCGATCATATTTGATTGCGGCTGTCCGCAAGAGACGTAAAAAAGTGCGGCAGATGGCAATTGAATACAAAGGTGGCCGATGTCAGAAATGTGGCTATGATTTTTGTGTTGATGCCCTAGAATTTCACCATTCCGATTCTTCAGAGAAAGACTTCAGTATTTCAGAGAAAGGGTATACACGAAGCTGGAGCAAGGTTCGTGAAGAATTGGATAAGTGTATTCTGTTATGCGCCAATTGTCACCGAGAAGTACATGCCAAAACGCAGCTTCTTCGGGAAACCGAAGATGAAAAAGCAGGAGAATTGCTGGAAGCCCAAACGTCGAGACGTGGGTAATCAGCAGCCGAGCCCCAAAGAGGCCGTAAGGCTTTGATGAGGGAAGGTTCAGAGACTATGCACCTGCTGCCTAACGGCGTAAAAACCCCAAGGCAATGATATAGTCCACTTCCGAAAGTAATTTCGGGTTAAGTGTAACCACCAGGTCCGAGGTTCGAGTCCTCGCGGGGGAGCCATATATAAAAAAGCCCGTGCGGCAAGTGCCGTACGGGCTTAAATTTTACAAGGCGCCGTTTCAAAATATCATATCTCCCGGCGCCCCTCCATGGCCCGCGCCAGGGTCGCCGGATCCGCGTATTCAAGATTGGAACCCACAGGCAGGCCGATGCCGATGCGCATCACCTTGACGCCCAAGGGCCGCAGGAGTTTCGTCAGAAAGATCGCGGTGGCCTCGCCTTCCGTGTCGGAATCCGTGGCAATAACGACCTCTCGAACCTCTCCTTTTTTGACGCGAGCGATCAGGCCGTCGACCTTCAGGTCATGCGGGCCGCGCCCTTCCAAAGGGGATATCGCGCCCAAGAGCACATGATATGTACCGTGGAAATTCGCGCTGCGCTCGATATTCTCGACGTCCTTGGGACTTTCCACGACGCAGATGATAGCCCTGTCGCGCCTCAGGTCGCCGCAGATACTGCAGACCTCCGTTTCGCTGAAATTGTTGCAGACGCTGCAAAACCGCACGTTCTCTTTGACCTTCGTGATCGCCTCCGTCAGGAGCGCCACATCCTCCTTCGAAGCGTCCAGCATGTGGTAGACGATCCTCTGGGCGCTGCGGCGGCCGATGCCCGGCAGCTTCATCAATTCTTCGATCAGTTTCTCTATCGTCGCAAGACTGTATCCGGCCATGGCTATTTTCCGACCACCTTCCCTTTAAAAAGATCCATCGCCGATTTGAAAAACGGCGTCTCCTCGAAATGCGCCTCTTCGGGAACGGCGGACGCCAATCCCTGCACGATCTCCAGCTTCAGGCGCAACCGGGCCCCGCAGACGCTCGCGATCGCTTCTTCGAGGACCTTCAGATTATCTTTATGCTCCAGGGTCTCCTTGAAAAATACGGCGCTCCTGGGAAAGCCTATCGTCAACAAGCCGTTCTCGCACCGCACGGGCGAGGCTTCGCGCAGATATGTCGAAATCGACATTCTGACTCCCGCCAGATGCCGGATGAGCCTGTCCCAGCTGTTCTGCACGTCCTGCAGGCTGCATGCGGCCTGCGCCGAAGGCGCTTCCTGGGGGCTTTTGTCGGCCGCCGCAGCGCCAAACGAACTCAGGCGGTTATCCGCCGAACCCCTCTCCTCCCTCAGGACGGAAAGAGGTTTTTTAACGATAGGGGCAGCCGCCTTGACGACAGACGGCCCAGGATTTTCATTATGCGGCTCCGGGAGAGGCTGTTCTTTTCTGGCGCTGCCGCCGGACAGCTTGACAGCCAGGATCTCCAGCGGTATGCGCGTGGTGCCGAGTTTTCTGGACATCTCCTGCGCCGCAAAGATCTGGTTGATGGCCACCATGATGTCCGCCAACTCCATGTGTTGCGCCTGGGCAGAGATCTGCGCGATCAATTCCTTAGGCAGGTCCACAAGGTCCTCGCGGCCTTCTTTCATGATCCTGAGGACCATCAGGTTCCTGTAATGTTCCAGGAGGCCTTCGAGGAAATAATTCATGTCTTTGCCTTTGGCGCTGATCTCCGCGATCAGGCGCAGGGCTGTCGGGGCGTCGCCGGCCCGGCAGGCATCCACAAATTTCAAGAAGACGTCCTCTTCGATGATGCCCAGGATCGAGATAACATCCCCGAGCTTGATGTCCTTCTGGGAAAAAGCGATCAGCTGGTCCAGGATGGACTCGGCGTCGCGCATACAGCCGTTGGCCGCCTTGGCGATGGCCAGAAAAACATCTTCGCCGATAACAAGCTTCTCGTCGGCGGCGATCTCCCTGAGTTTCTCGATGACCTTGAGGTTCGGGATGCGGACAAAATCAAACCGCTGGCAGCGCGACAGGATCGTCGGCAATACTTTCTGGGGCTGGGTCGTGGCAAAGATGAATGTGACGCAAGGCGGCGGCTCTTCGAGCGTTTTCAGGAGCGCGTTGAAGGCCTCCGGGGTGAGCATGTGGACTTCATCGATGATATAGACCTTGAACTTGCCGTTCAAGGGCGCGAACTTGACGTTTTCGCGCAAGGACCGGATCTCGTCGATGCCGCGGTTGGACGCGCCGTCGATCTCGATGACATCCAGACTGCGGCCTTCGGCGATCTCCAGGCAGGCCGGGCAGGCCCCGCAAGGATGCTGCGTCGGCCCCTGCCGGCAGTTCAGGGCCTTGGCCAGGATGCGCGCGCACGACGTCTTGCCGACGCCTTGCGGCCCCGAAAAGAGATACGCGTGCGCCAGTTTGTTGGATTGGATAGCGCTCTTGAGGGTCTTGGTGATATGGTCCTGGCCGATGACTTCGTCGAAATTTTTCGGCCGCCACTTCCTGGCAAAAACGAGATAGGACATCTTTATGTACACCCTAAAATGAAGATGGGATTCGCGTCAAAGGTATTTCTGAAATTCATTATACAGGATTCCGGATATTTTTCAAGGAACGCTTCTGTCCGCCAGGCTATCCGTGTGAGAAATTTGCGGGGAAAAAAGGTCAGACGCCTCTTCGTAAACATAAAACCATCGCCTTGAAACAGTTACATTTATAAGGTAAACTTTTATATAGGGAAAAACGGAACGTCGCTGGCCATTCGTAAGAATGGGTCGCAAAAAAGAGCGTCAGATAGTTTTTCATCATAACCTATTCTACGGTGAAGAATAGGTTATTTTATTAACAGGAGGCGACATGTTTACCGGCGGAAAAACGGTCCTTATCGTCGATGACGACCCGTCCATCGTCCGGGCGCTCAAGGCCATCCTGGAACGGCACGGATGCCGGACGTGCGTTGCCATGGACGGCAGAGAGGCCCTGCAAAAGATCGACGAGAAAAAACCCGACCTGATCATCCTCGACCTCTGGCTTCCCGAGATTCCCGGCGAAATGGTCTGCAAAGTCATCAAAAGAAACGAAAAATTCAAAGACATTCCCGTCATCATGGTAACGGCGAAATGCACGGAGGTGGACCGGATCATCGGACGGGTGATCGGCGCCGATTACTACGTGAACAAACCGTTTGACGCGATGGCGCTTTTAAAACTTGTCCAGGACGCCCTCGGCATCAACGATCACAACGTCATCCCCCATTGATCTCCCCCAATGCCCCGGAAAAGCATGCCGTAGCCTTGCGTCCGTCTTTTTTCCTGAAAAAATCGTCCACGCGCCCCAGGGTCCCCGTCGCCCATAAATACACGATGAGCGCGACCAGGGCGGTCAGGAAAACAAAACAACCCACGCGCACGACGTATTTCATGACGACAAGAAAAGTAACGACGAGCGCAACGATCACGATGATCCTGGCAATATCCACGGGGTTATTCTTTCTGCGGCAAGACGTCGCTCACGATGTCTTTGATAAGGTTCCTTTTCAGCTTGCGTGTGGAAGTCTTGGGTAACTCGTCGAAATACAACTGAAAGTCCGAGATCCGCTTGTATTCAGCCAGGTCTTCGCTGAGGCGGCTGATCTCGCGGCCGATCCTCTCTTTGATCTTCGCGCGGTCTTTTTTCTCTTCCTCCGGGAATTGGTCCAGGTTGGGGACAACGACGGCGCACACCTCTTCTGTACCCGCCTTAAGGCCGGATACGGCCTGGCGGCCGAGAACGCAGATCTCTCTGATCAAGGCGCTTTTGGACAGGACGGCCTCTATCTCCTCGGGAAAGACCTTCTTGCCCGCCCCCAGGACGATCATCGTCTTCATGCGCCCCGTGATATACAAAAACCCGTCCCGGTCCATCCGGCCGATGTCTCCCGTATGGAACCACCCCTCTTTCAATACTTCGGCTGTTTTTTCCGGCTGGTGATAATAACCCAGCATGATGTTCGGGCCCCGCGCAATGATCTCGCCTTCGTGCGGATTCGTATCGCTGCCCGGAACGATCTTGATCTCGACGCTTTCCAAAGGGATCCCGACAGAGCCGAACTTGCGCTCCCGGAACGTATTAACGGTGATGACCGGGGCTGTTTCCGTCAGGCCGTACCCCTGCAGGACATTGAATCCCATGGCCGTCATGTCCTCTTCGACACGCGGATCCAACGGGGCGCCTCCCGACACAAAACATCTGATCTTGCCCCCGAATTCCTGATGGACCCTGCCGAAGGGCTTTTTGCCGACCCTGATATTGAAACGCAAAAGAAACCTTGAAAACCTGAGGAGCCCGAAAAAAATCTTTTGTTCCAGGACCGGCCCCTTGCGGACCTTTTTCATGATCCCCTCATGGAACATCTTCAGGATCAGGGGCACGCACAGCATGGCTGTCGTGCCGGTTTCCTTCATCAATTTAAGGATATTCGCCGGCTTGATGCTGTCGCCGTAGGTAATGGTCGCTCCGGCATACAAGGGCGCGATCAGGCCGCCGGTGATCTCCAGCATATGGTTCAGCGGCAAGATGGACAAAAACCGGTCGTTGCGGCTGAAGCGGATGAACTTGTTGAGCTGGATAACTTCAAACAGAAGATTCCGATAGCTTAAAACAACCCCCTTGGCCACGCCGGTCGTTCCGGAAGTATAGACGATCAGGGCGGCATCGTCGGGATGGATGGGATTGTATTTCTGTTCGCCTTCGGTCAGCGCGAAATCTTTCATGAAAACAACGCGGCTGTCCTGGGTAACATCAAAAGAGACGATCTTTTCAATCCCGGGGCACGAACGGACCACGTCTTCGATCACGCCGGAATACTCTGCGCTGACAAAAAAGAACCTCGCCCCGCTGTCCTGAAGGATAAACTCAAGCTCCTTGCGGCTCAGCTTGACGTCTAAAGGAACAAGGATCCCCCCGCAGGAGACCGCGGCGAAAAAAACAGCCGCCCATTCCGGACGGCTCTCGGACAAAACCGCTATCCTGTCTCCCTTTTTGAGGCCGAACTTGATGAGGGCCGAGGAAACATCCACGGCCTTCCTGCCCAGGCCCACATAAGACAGCTTAAAAAAGCTGCCGTCTTTCTGTTTTATCTGCAACGCCGTCGTTTCGCCGAAGTTTTTATTGATCGCCTCCAGGACATCCTGGATCGTCAGGCTCTCCAGGATCCCCTCGGCCATGCGATGGATGGTTGTAACGGACATCAGGCTTCCTTCTGGTGGCGTTCTTTGGCGGATTCAGCCGGAACGCCGCTATAAACGCTGTGCGGAGGCACGACCGTCCCTTTTCCCAGCACGGCCCCGGCGGCGATCAGGGCGCCCTCCCCGATATCGCAGCCCGGCAGGACGACCGCATTAAGACCGATGATCGCTTTCCTGGCGATCCTGACCTTCTTCAAGATCAGACGGTGGCGCTCGAAAGAGTGACAGATGACCGTCGCATGGCCGCCGATCACGGCATCGTCGCCTAACTCAAGCAGGGAAAGATCCGCGCAAAACTTGGAATTGATCTGGGCGTTCCTGCCGACCCTGGCGCCCATCATGCGGAAGAACAAATTGGCAAATGGGGTCAAAAGAACAAAATCCATGAAGACGGCCGACACGACCAACTGAAGGGCATTGGCCAGGGCCCAACGCACGCACCCCCACGACAAAATATGATACTCGCCCTCTCTCAGATTCAACCTGAAAACAATACGGATCAGGGAAACCAGGACCATCAAGGCTATGCCGAAAATGAAAAAAGAGGCGCCCAAACCGAGCGCCGCCATCAATAAACGCATATGCAAAGAAAGGCTTGCCGTATGCAGCCAAATCCCATAAAGAAGGTATAAGCCCGGCAGCATGGATAATCCGATAACCAAGGCGCCCACCCCGTAAAGCAATAGCGTAAAGATCAGTTGGAACAACGTCAGGATCATGCCGGCCTCTCTCTATTAAATCCCGTATCGATAAAAAAACCGGACGTTAAAATCCGGCCCATCAGACCACACCCGATATGCCCATGTCATTTGGTCCTATCATAAGTCTCAGCTTAAGGTGTCCCGGCGTTCCTGCAGCCGCAGGAACGCCGGAGCGCTGCCGATTTTGACAAAGGCGACTATCCGCTATTTCGCTTTGATAGCCATGACCTTGATGAAATCTGCGGCATCTTCGATCTTGTCCGTGACCCCTTCAAGGTATTCTGCCAGCTGATAGCTCAATAACAGGCTGGTGGGTTCAAGCTTCGCATGGATGATGGCTTCGATCAGGGTCTTTTTCTGGTCGTCCGCCTCATGCTCTTTACGGTCGACTTCGTCGCAATCTTCAAGCGCCCTTTTGAGGTCGTTCTTGATGAGCGCGGCGATCCCTTCCCTGAGCTTGGTGATGGCGCTGATGATCAGCTCCGTCGCCGTCGAGATCTCGCGCAAGATGTTCTCAGGCAGCCGATGTTCGATAAAACCCAGGAGTCTGGCGGCGCCATTGGTCCAATCCGCGATCTTGTCGAGCGTATTGACAAAGTGCATAAGATCTTCCCGGTCCGGAGGAAGCAAAAGGCTCTCCGAGAGGGCCGCCACCATCTTTGAGCGCAGGAGATCCGCCTGATGTTCGCCTTCGCGCACGGCCTCGATCGCCTTGGTCTTGGCGTTCAAGTCGCCCTTGATATAAGCGTTGACCGCTTCAGAAAAGAAAGCGACCGTCTTATAGGTTTCGTCGACGTGCTTTTGGGCATCGGCGATAATGGACCGCTCCTCTGCCATCCCCAGCCAACCTAGAATATTCCTGATCTCTTTCATGGTCTTCCTCCAGAGTTATATTTTCATCCAATGTTTAAGTCCCCATAAAGCTATGAAACTGATAAGTCCGGAAACAAAGGGTGTGGCTATCCAGCAAAAAATGATCTCGCGCATGATCCTTAAATTCACGACCTTGAGGCCTTTGACCAGCCCTACGCCGAAGATCGCGCCGACAATGGAATGACTGGTAGAAACCGGGATCCCGAACACGGAATAAAGATGGACATTGATCCCGCTGGCAAGCTGCGCGGCAAAAGCCATGATGGGCAACATGTGGGCGATCTCCGAACCTATGGTCTCGATGACCTTGTATCCCCATGTGAGGATCCCTAAAACAATGGCCAGCCCTCCAAGCATCACCGCATCCCGGCTGGACATGATCCCTGATCCGGAGATGACGCCGATGGAATTCGCCACGTCATTGGCGCCCCACGAATAAGCGACATAACACCCGCTCAAGGTGATGAGGGCCCCGATGACAAATCTGTAAAATCTGCGCGGCACGATCCTCGGCAGCGTATTCCTGAGGATCCTGAAAAACACATACCCCAGGACCGCGGCACCCACAGGAGTAAAGATCCAGCAAATAAAAATATCGCCGAGCATTTTCCATTTGACCGGGGCGCCAATAGCCACGCCTGCGCCCGCAACGGCGCCGACAATGGAATGGCTCGTCGAGATCGGCATCTTCCAGTACGTCGCGAGGACCACCCAGGCCGTCGCGGCAAAACAGGAGACCAGCGCCACATACATGGCCATGGGTGGTCCAAGCCTGTCCATGGGAATGATCCCCTTGCCGATCGTATGCGCGACATAAGAGCCCTGGAGCCATGCCCCAAGAAAACCGAAAACAGCGATAAGCACAATGCCCTGGCGAAGGGTGATGACGCGCGAACCGACGGCCGTGCCTAATGAATTCGCGGCGTCGTTGGCGCCGATAGACCAACCCACGCCGATGCTCATCAGGATCGTGAAACCGATCAAAAACAGGCTCAAGGTCTTATCTTCTTTCCGGTTTTGAGAACAACTCTACCCACGGCAAACATGCCCTGCAGGCTTTCTTGTGATCTTCACACACCAAGGTCACTGCGACAACAACCGCGATCTCAAGGATCTGCTATTCTGTGGTTTTACCGTCAAACTCTTCTTCGTTGGCCTCGGCTTCTTTCTTGGTTTCGCGAACTATGCCGTCTTTATGATGCGCCGGAGAATAAATGGTATACAGTTTCAGGTCTTTTGAATCCGAGACATTGATAATATTGTGCTTCGCTCCGGCCGGCACAACGATCGCTACGCCGTCGCCAACCTCATATGCGTTGCCGTCAATGATCACCTTGCCCTGGCCCGCCTCGAAACGAAAGAATTGATCGTTCTCCGCATGTATTTCCATGCCGATCTCTTCTTTAGGGCGAAGGCTCATCAGCACCAGCTGGCTATGTTCCCCGGTATATAACACTTGGCGAAAATTCCTGTTCTCTAAAGTGCCTTTTTCAATGTTCGTTTTGAATCCTTTCATAAATTTTCCTCCCCTTTGTTCTGATGCGACAATCTAAAACAAAAAAGGTTTTCTGGCACAATTCCTTCGCTTATTCCCTTCAAATGATAGGCGCACTTTGGGCGCAAAATTTATCTAGGCAACACGGGTATCTTGGCGCAAAGCTCTGGGTAAGGTAAAAATAAACTTGCTTCCTTTCCCAATTTCACTTTCCGCCCGAATCTCACCCTTGTGCAACTCGATAATATCTTTAGAGATACAAAGACCAAGCCCTGAGCCTCTCTCCAAACCCTTCAAAACAACGCCGAACTGTCCGAACGTGGTAAACAGGTTTTTAAGATCTTCCTTGTTAATGCCCCTGCCTGTGTCCGTTACGGAAACTTCTATGTCTTTTTCTTTCTCGACGACTAAAACCTCTATGGATCCCTTTTCCGTAAATTTTATGGCATTACCAATCAGATTAGTAAAAACCTGCAATAGCTTATCTCTGTCGGCGTAGATCTTTACTTCTTTTTCGGGCAACCTTACTTCTATCTCCAGTCCTTTTTTTCCCGCCTTTAATTTAAATAAAAAAATGACCTCATTGATCAAATCCGCGATCTCGAAAGATTCTTTCTTGAGTTCGATCTTTCCCGCTTCTAATTTAGAGATATCAAGCAGACCGTTTGTCACCCGAACCAACCTGTCTATGGTGTTATTGACAAGGGTCAATATCTCTTTTTGTTTTTTGTTCAGATCTCCTACGAGCCCCTCCAAAACGACGCTCATGCCTTCCTTGACGATCCCAAGGGGGTTCCTCAACTCATGGGCAACTGTTCTTACGATCCCCTCCTTGAGCCCTTCCAGGCGCTTTCTTTCGGAGATATCCCGTATATTGCACTGGATCAGTTTCTTGCTATTGACCTGATAGATATTGCTGATAAATTCTACTTCTAAAATCTGCCCGTTTTTTGTTACCAGCGGCAGGTCTTCATACCTGACATGCTTCTTGGTCTTCAGATCCGCAAGGACGGTCTTGCTGGCTTCGACATCCTTAAAGACACCTATGTCCCAAAACTTCTTTTCCAGAAAAGCTTCGTGAGAATAACCAAGCATCTCGACCAGAAAGGGGTTTACGTCAATGATCTGTCCTGTCTCCCCGTCAACGATCAATATCCCCTCTTTCGCCGTTTCAAAAAGCCGCCTGTAACGCGTGGCGGTGACCTGAAGCGCCTCATCTAAAAGCTTACGCTGGAGAATTTCATGGCGCAATTGCTTGTTGATAATCTTCTCCGCAGCGGTGCGGTTCTCTAACTGTTCTTCAAAATCATCGGGGTATTTCTTCAGCTCTTCCTCGCAATACTGGAGATTGACTTTCAATTTTTCCAGCCCCAGTATCTGTTTTCGCAAGGAGCCTATTTCTTTGGTGAGCTTTCTTTTGTTTCTCTTTTTATTTTTCATAAGGACCTTCTTGAACAGGCAACAGGGGCAGGGTCACAACGAATTTCCAGCGTGCTGGTGGCGGCGTCCCGGCCGTAGGCCGAGGCCAGGGCAGGTGCCAGATTTTTCGCTGTCGGGAAAATACACTCATGAATAAATTAGAAAAACGCTATTCAGAACGATCGTTGCTCCAATTTTCCGAGGCAGGGTTTGGATTGCCGGCAGAATCGCCGCATGTTTTTGACATTGCCCTATTCTTTCCGCCCGGATGCTTGCTTCAGTTTCTCAAGCAGATTGGTATTAATGTTTCCGAACATCTCTTCTATTTTATTCACGTCCTTCCATGCCGCGTCATAATCCTTTTTCATATAATACGCCGCGGCCCTGTCATTGTAGAGCATGTCTTTGTCGGGCTGGAGGTCGATCGCCTTGCTGAAATCGGCAATAGCGCGGTCATATTCTCCTGCCATGGCGTAGATCGTTCCTCGGGCATAATACACCAACCAATCTTCGGTATTGAGCACGATGGCTCTATCAAAATCGTTAAGAGCCTTCTCAAAATCCTTCTTACTGAAATATGCGAGGCCGCGGCCGCCGTATGCCATATCATTATCCGGCCGAAGCTCAATAGTCTTGGTAAAGTCACGGATGGCCCCGTCAAAGTCGCCTTTGTTCGTATATAGCGTACCCCGGGCAAAGTAAGCGTTCATATAATCCGGGGCAAGCGCAATAGCCTTGTCGAAGGCAACCATCGCCTCATCGACCTTACCCTCTCCGATGAATGCCTTCCCCTCCTCATACCGCGCCTGCGCTTCGGTCATCGCTTCAGCGACGCCCACGACGAGACACAGCGAGAACAAAAGGGTAAAAGCGACCAGTACTGTTCTATTCATTATCGCCACATCTTCCTCCTGATGAGATGCATCGCCCTATTCCGAAGGCGAAATAATATGGCGGAGAGGGAGGGATTCGAACCCTCGAACCTTTTGGGTTACGCGCTCTCCAGGCGCGCGCGCTAAACCGGGCTACGCGACCTCTCCATCCTATTTATCAATAAAGCTATTTCACTCGATCACTCTAAAATATTTCTAATTAAAGTGTCGAGCTTTTGAAAGGCCTCTTTACTATGATAACGCAATTTAAAAGTGCCATTGGGATTAGGCCTATATTTACTGTTCTTCGCCTGGAACACGATTGTTTTATTGAAATTCACCAAAGGGATACCGCTTATTTTCGACCATCTCTTTTCTAATTCCTTTCTATGGACATCATCGTAGATAAACAACTGCCCCTTCAAGCGAGATCTATCAATATGGATGACCTCTTTTAGAAAAACAACAAAAAGTTTAATAATTTTAAAATTACTGTTTGTAAATTCTATAACCCAATAATAAACGTTATTTCTTCTCTTGTCCCTGCGTAATTGCGTACCTTCACAAGAATATAATATGGCTCCGATAATAGCTAATTCTTTCTTGCTAAACTTACTTTTAATATTCATCCCTATAGTGAAGCCTCCCTGGTCTAAAGACTGGGGCTTCCTCCTGAGCAGAACTTCACAACTGCATTTCCGCCACCACAGCTTAGGCGGACCCGCCGATCTTTAGTGGCGGGCATCCCACGGGCTCGCCCCGGCCAGGGCCGGGGGGCAGGCCCGTGGATTTCTGCAAAGGATTAAAAAAGTATCAATTATTTATTACTCTCTTCTTCCTAAAAAAATCCTGCAGCAAACCTGCGCATTCCTGCTCCAGGACCCCTACCTTTACCTTGATACGATGGTTCAGTTTCGCGTGATGGAGGATATTAAAAACAGAGCCGCCGGCGCCGGCCTTGGGATCCGGCGCGCCGTAAACCACGCGGTCGATCCGCGAAAGGACAAGGGCCCCGGCGCACATAGGGCACGGCTCTATTGTCACATAAAGCGCGCAATCGCTCAACCATTTAGCGCCCAGATGATTGGCGGCCTGCGTCACCGCGATCATCTCCGCGTGGGCCGTCGGGTCTTTCAGCAACTCCACCTGGTTCCAGCCCCGGCCAATGATATGGTTTTTGTGCACAATGACCGCCCCGACAGGGACATCCTCTGAATCGGCCGCCTTGGCCGCTTCCCTCAGGGCATACCTCATGAAATATTCGTCGGAAAACATAGAAAAGAAAGGAAGGTTAAGGAGCCGAGATCGCCCTACTTCAACCCCGCTATTAATCCTTCGCAAAATTATGGAAAACAAACCTCGACTTGCTCAGGACAAATTTTTGCTACGCAAAAATTTAGTGCGCCCAAGAGGATTTGAGTCTCGCTTCGGCCTTCGGCTGGTCTCGACACCGGGCCGCTCACCTTCTCGCGGCCCCGCTAAACGGTCGGACTTACTCGTCCGGCCAGCGGCCTCCGGTTCAAAGCCTCTCAGAAGAAAAAATAGTGCGCCCAAGAGGATTTGAACCTCTAACACCTAGCTCCGTAGGCTAGTGCTCTATCCAGTTGAGCTATGGGCGCAAAACAGCAGTTTTGCACCGGCGCAATTCCTTATAAGCGCCGGGTGCAAATCAAAAAATCTTGTCAAATTTTTTCCGTCAAAGCCCATAGTTTCCTTAAAGGTTGCCAACTGCAAAGCAGTTGGTCCGCCGATGCCTTGGTGGCGGAAGCTATGGGCGCAGGGTTACTATTTTAATATTCGCAAGGTGTTCTGACAAGCGTAATTTA
>Ga0265297_10005542_pt1 | contig 19157 bp, 21 predicted proteins | sample Munlanlwell13791_FD_192502 | JGI IMG/M metagenome (GOLD analysis project Ga0265297, IMG submission 192502) | Leachate microbial communities from a municipal landfill in Southern Ontario, Canada - Leachate well 137-91 | ecosystem: Engineered > Solid waste > Landfill > Unclassified | place...
AAAGAAGCTAAGGATCGGCTGGATAAGTCCGAGGCTGAATGCAAAGATGCTCAGAAGGCTTTCGATGAGATAGAAGAACAGCTAATCGAAGTCATGGTGGCAAAAGACGAGACGTCTACCTCAAGGTATGAGGGCCTAGGTCACGTTACGATGCACACTCCGCGATTATATTCTAGCGTGTTGGTAAATAATCAGGATGAGCTGTTTAAATACCTGCGTTCGATAGGCCGCGGCGACTTGATTAAAGAACAGGTGCATTCGGGAACCTTGAGCACTTTTATCGGCGAGTGCTTTGATAAAGGTATAGTTCTGCCGAAGTTCATCGGATATTATTGGAAAGAAAAAGTCCAATTTTATCCGGATAAAAAACTAAAAAAATAATCTAAAGCGATGAGCGATGCTTAATCGCTAAAAGTTAGGAGGATTTCATCATGGAAGAAGAGAAAAAGGAAATTGTTACAAGCGCGGGTGGTCCGCTTACCAATCTCGGGGCATTACCGGAGGGTTTCGAGGAGCCGATCGACGTCAAGGATATCATTATCTCGCGCGCTACGCTCTTGCAGGCGCTTTCGCCTGATGTGGTCGCTCATGGCGATGTTTTTCGCCCCGGACAGATCATCGATTCGGTGACAAAAATTATACTGCCGGAGGTATTCATTCCGCTGTATAAGTTCACCAATTATATCCGGTTCAATCCGCGCAACAAAACGCATCCGGATTATGACCCTGTCTATCAGCCGGGTGAGATCATCTGGCGCTCAACGAATCCTCTGGATCCGCGCGTCATCGAGGAGACAAAGTTCAGGGAAGACGGCTCGGCGCCCCTGGCGACGAAGTTCCTGAATTATATGTCGTATTTCCCCGGGGTAGAGATGCCGGTGGTTGTCGGATTCTCTAAGACCAGCTATAACGCGGGGAAGAATCTGCTTAACCTTGCCCTGCGCACCAAAAAGGCGATGTTCGCCACCAAATACAAGCTTACCTCGGCTCCTGAGGTAAACGCGGCCGGGCAGTCTTATTTTGTCATGCAGGTCGACTCCCTGGGGGCGGTTTCCGATGAGGAGCTTGCCTTGTGCAAGAAACTCAAGGATGCCTATGCGATCCAGAAGGTCAAGGTCCATGAGCCGGATGAGGCTGCAGGCGAGGAATCTCAGCAATCCTAAAAATGGAAGCCTCGGTAACCACGCCGGCAAGGGAGGCGGAGCTCCCGCTTTAACGTCTTTATAAATCATGAACCCTATTTACGAATTTTTAACTTCCCACGGCAAACTCTCCGATTCACACCGCCAGGATCTTAAGTCCAGGCGCGGCTTCAGCGATGAAACGATAGACCGCCTGCGCTTCTTCTCTGGTGGCAAGTACCTCTTGGATCTTGAGCAGGAGATTATCAAGGACCATGACCGGCAGAGCTTAATCGATGCAGGAGTTTGCGTGGCCTCAGGCAAGATGCTCACGCTTTCACCTACGCTCCTGGAGGATCGGATAATCATTCCCTACCTCAACGCTGCCGGCAAGGCTTATTTGCTTCGCCCGCACAAATTAGGACTTTCAAATGTTCCGATTGAACTTTATGTTCCGGATTGGGAGCTTACTGCAAACATTGTTTTAACCGAGGGCGAGTTCAAGGCTGCCGCATCTGCGCAGACGGGGATTCCAGCGATCGCTATCCCGGGTATCAGTTCATTCTCTAAGGACAACCTGCCGCGCCTTACTAAGTTCCTGGCTGAGTATAAAGTCCGGGATGTCTGCATTATATTCGATAACGAGGTTAAGGACAACCCCGCCTTTAAGAACTATAAGGATAACCCTGCTGATCGCCACGATACCGAGTTTTATGCCTATTATATGGCTTACCTGCTGGACAAGGCGGGATTTCGCACGCAGATTGGCACATTGCCTGATGCCTGGCGCATCGAGGGCAAGGCGGATATCGATGGCGCGCTGGCCCAGGGCAAGACTAAGGAGGATCTCCTGGGGGTTATTTCTTGCTCCAAGACTCAGAATGAATATATCAAGGATCTATCTCAGGAGGCCCAGCTCATCTTACGCCGCAAAATGAGCCTTAAGTATTACCATAGCCATATCAAGAAGGAGTTCAACAAGTATGTGGCCACGCGCTATCGCGGAAAAATACCCTATGACGAAGAAATCTCTAACTTCACAATGAAGATCATCGCCACACACTCCACCTCCGAGGGCCTGATCCGGGAGATTCAATTCACAAATGAATTCGGCGACCGCTCATCTTGCTATGCTATCTCACCTGAGGACATGGGCGGCGCCGAAGGATTCACCACGTTCTGTTTTAAGCATGGCAATTTTATCTGGCGTGGATTCAAGGAAGACCTCTTGACTATCTGGCAGGGTTTGTTCCTGGAGGACGACGGCCGGCATATCATCGAGCCGGATCATATCGGCTGGATCGAGTCTGAGGGCCTCTGGGTGTTTGGAAATATCGCCGTAGATAAGTACGGCAAGGAGATGCGGCCGGATAAGAACCATATCTTCTGGCTTGAGAAGAAGGGCATCAAGCCGATTGCCCTGGGGGTGACAAGCGGCAAGCAGCAGATCTCTGAGGGTATCCCTTATGTATCGCTTACGCCCTGTGATATAGGCGAGATCCGCAAGCGCCTTTCGGATACTATTGGAGAAATAGAAGCAGTGAAGTGCCTAGGCTGGGCTTCAGCCATACCTTACATGGAGGACATATTCGATGCGTACGGATGCTATCCGTTCTTGTTTATCACCGGCCGTACTGGCTCGGGCAAGTCGACGATTGCTGAGTGGATTACCTGTCTATTTGGTATTGAGGATGCGGGTAAGTCCTTGTCGCAAACCACCGTCGTCGCCATCCAACGTTCTTTGGGTTACTATTCAAGCCTACCAGTGTTTCTTGACGAGTTCCGAAACACGAGTGATATCGCATTTAAAACGGGGTTTCTCCGCAATGTGTATAACCGCCAAAGTTCAGGTAAAGGTATCAAGAGTAATTTTGGAATCCGGGAAGCTAAAGTACGAGGAACTCTAATCGTCGCCGGCGAGGAAACGCCAAACGACAACGCGATCCTCAACCGCTCGATCCTCGTCGAGGTAGTAAAGAAAATCCGCACCACAAATCACTATGACTGGTTCACTAAAAATAAGAATAAGTTCTCCTGGCACATCTTCAACATAATAAAGAACAAGCCGGCGCAGCGGGATCTCTTTATGCGGGTCCTGGCTGAGGCTAAGGACTATCTTACTCAGCATGCAGGGGTGGATGATCGAACCGCGGTCAACCATGCTGTTATCTGCGCGGGCCACGCCATAACGTTCGGGGAGCAGGATCTAATTTTTACTAAGATGTTGGTAAAAGAGGCGCAGAAAACGAATACTGACTATGCTAAGGATAGTATCATCTCAGAGTTTATTTCAGATCTGCAGGTTATGGCGCATGCTGGACATCTTGGTGATAAGTATTGGATGGTGGATAATGACAAGATTTATCTCTATTTCAATGGCCTATATAACCTCTGGAGCGCAGATGCGCGCAAGCGCGGCAAGGATCCTTTTAAGGCATCAAGCGTCCGAGGTTACTTTAAAGAAGAACCGGGGCTGATTGCCCTGGACATGAATTACCGAATCAATGGATATCCGCGGCACTGCATCGTGTTTGACTATGAGGAGTGCTGCGAGGAGATTAAAAACTTGGTTGATCTGCGAGGTTCTGTATCGGATACAGGAAGGAAAGCATAAATGATAAGAGACACTATTCCACAATGGATAAAAATTGAAAAAATTAGACAAAATATGCTTACATATGGATGCATTACTTGCGAATATTGTCATCGTGAAATAGATTCGCGGGATGTTCATTTTGATCATATGCTTCCCAGGGCCCATCATGGAAAAAGCATATTGGCTAATATAGCGGTAGCTTGCAGAAGATGTAATCAATGGAAGAAAGACAAAGATTATGAAAGTTTTCTAAAATTATTGATTAATACGCAACGCGGAAAAGATGCATGTAAAAATAAAGCAGTAATCATTGGATTGTCTGGCCATATACAAGATATATCAGATTATAGGCAGACACTTAAGAATAAAATTAATAAGTATTTCTTACCTTCGATATTTTGCAATGATTGCATATATAACACAAAATCAAAGCAATACTGCCGTATTGGACGAGAAATATCAAAAGTAAAAAGTTGTAAATATCATAAATCTGTATCGGTTGTATCGGAATGATAATTTTGATTTCCGATACAACTTAAATAATTGCAATAATTATGGTTATGAGAATAAAAAGTCTATCTGTATCGCTGTATCGGGTTTTTTGAATAATTTTACGTACGGGATTAAATTCCGGAGCCAGAAAAGTTAAAGCGATGTTGCGTGGCTGATATATATTTTGAGCCAAAAACACGATACAGTCGATACATGCTAGAAATCACTAGGGTTACGCCGATACAGAGGTCCGATACGTATCGGATACAGAAGGCTTAGATGGCAAAAATCAGAGGGAGGCAGTATGTTTGAGCGCTTGGTGGCAGAGGAGGCACAGTTTGATAAACAGCTGGTAGATTTTATCGAATTATACGCCAGATTCAGGCAGGATGCGCTTGATCCTAGGGCCGACAGGGTGCGTATGGCCCGTTTTGCGGCGCGAATCGATGCCGATTGGCTTAAGATACCGGAATCTAAGCGCGAGGTGCTTGTAAGGGCTCTCTTGGCAAAGGAACTTCTTCCGGATGAGGTGGAATCGGCGCTGAGGATATTTGATGCTAAGGTGGTGAGTTTGTGAGGCGAAAATTATGACCTACTTCCTTACCATTATTTCGCTGATCGGAGGAAAATATGCCAACAGGAATTTATAAGAGAAAACCTTTTACAAAAGAACATAAAATGAATTTGAGTAAAGCACTAAAAGGAAGAAAATTTACAAAAGACTGGTTAAAAAAAATGAGTTTAGCAAAAAAAGGGAAATATTGTGGGAGTAAACATCCTAATTGGAAAGGAGGAAAGAACATAAATCACAATGGATATATTGTTGTTTATTGCTCCGAACATCCTTATAGAAATAACCATAATTATGTTTTTGAACATCGTCTTGTAATAGAAAAAAATATTGGCAGATACCTTAAACCAACTGAGGTTATCCATCATATTAATGGAGTAAAAACGGACAATCGTATTGAAAACCTCAAGTTAATGCCTAAAAAAGAACACGATAGATTTGAAACCATAAGAAGATGGGGAAACGGTGGGATAAAATGCACTGGTTAATCGCAATTTTAGCACTTACGGGGACGACAGCTAATATCTATAAAAAGCGCTGGTGTTTTATTTGCTGGATTATTAGCAATACAAGTTTTGCTTACATTGACTTTACTAACAACATACCGGCGCAGGGTTGGCTATTTGTAATTTATACGGTGCTGGCTATTTTCGGTTGGTTAAAATGGAGAAGATAAGTAAAACGCGAATTAAGATTTTAGAGTTTATTAATAATCACGCTGGATTTCGCTTAGATAATGTTAAGCGTGGCGTATGTTCTCCGGCAGATAAAGATATACTTGATGAGGCATTAGGATTTCGTTCATTGTGTTTGTTTAGCGGATTAGATGACAAGGAATTAAAAAGGCTTTGGGATAAATCAAACTTGGAGTTTTCATTATGAGTATTTATTCAAGAGTAAGTATTCGTCCAGCATCTGCCGGCCGGTAGGAGACAAATAAGGGCTGCCGGTTGGCAGGCTGGTCAAATAAGGGAGGTTCACAATGTCGAAGCTAACAGATGCGCATATCGAACAGATCAAAAACATGAAGGAGGACGGTAAGAAGGGTCCGGAGATAATTCAGTTTTTCAAAGACACTTACAATATACGTCTTGGCGCCAGCGAGATTTCGCGCGCAGTGCATAATAAACTTTCCGGTGTAGCTTCAGATGAGCGTCTAAGGCGCAGAGCCGCGCAGCGTAAATACATACGCAAATCATCATCTCCCGTCAACATTGTTGATAATAATGATTTCGCAATGCACGTCCATGCGGCGTTCAATATCCATAAGAAGGATTTTATCCCGCGGATAATGGAAGTGCTGAATAAGGTAGAGTAATATACAAGGGAATTTTAAAACAGGAGGAATTATGCGTATTAAATATTTAGCAATTTTTATGTTAATGCTTATTTCCGGTTTATCTTTTCTTTCCGGTTGTTCATCTCTGGAAGTAAAGCCTGAATCAAAGATAGATTGGGAAGAGCAGGCATGGCAAGAAAAGCAGCCAAATGAACTGATGGATTTATCAAATAAAGTTGAGAAGGGTCTGGTAGAACAAATTAAAAGAATGGGATATTGAAGTAGAGAGAATCCCTCGCGCGGGATATTTTCCCTGGGTAAGTTTAAATTTAAGTTATATATATAAGAATAGTACCTTTATCAATCATCAGGTGAGGTTCCAGAAGGGAGTGTATAAATAATTTCTATTGACAATATTTAATTTTATGATATATACTTATAACGGTTAGGGTCGCTCCCTGACTAAGTAGATTTAAAGCCCGTTTGTGTGCACATGCAGGCGGGCTTTTTTTATTATAGAGGAAATATGCCGCAAGATAAACTCACCGAAAAACAAATAAGATTCTGCCAGGAATATATAATTGATTTGAATGGTACTCAATCCGCAATAAGAGCTGGGTATTCAGAAGATACCGCTGCTTCAATAGCTTCAGAAAACTTAACAAAACCTAATATCCAAGAATATGTCCAACAGTTGCTTGACGAAAGAGCCGTACGCACAAAGGCAACGGCTGATTTTGTTATTAGTGAAATTTATTATCTTATAAGTTTTGATCCTAATATAGTTTATGACGAAAATAATCGCCTCAAGGACATCGCTTCTATTCCGAAAGAAGCTCGTAAAGCCATAGCCAGTATCGAAGTTTTTGAAGAATACCAAGGCAGAGGAGAAAATAGAGAACTTATTGGTTTTACTAAGAAAATTAAATTCTGGGATAAAACTAAAGTTATTGAACTTTTATCAAAACATCATAAGTTGCTTACTGAAAAAGCGGAAGTATCGGGGCCAGGAGGTACTCCGCTTTTACCTCCTGTGGTCATATTTCAGGATAAAGAACCACAACCAGATAAATCTAATGCGCCACAATGAGCATATCTATACTGGAGAATCGTTTAATAATTCGCACTTATATGTCGAAGAAGTGCCGGCGCGTACTCGGGGCACAGGGCAAGCGATACAAAATTCTTTATGGGGGTCGCGGGGGACAGAAATCTTGGGCAGTCGCGGATTATCTTGTCGCAAGAGCTTGCCAAGAAAAATTAAGGATTCTTTGCACCAGGGAAATGCAGAATTCAATCAAGGATTCTGTGCATCGCCTGTTAAACGATCGGATACGCGCCTTGGGATTAGAGAAATATTTTATCATCCAGGTAGACAGCATAAGGTCGACAACCGGTTCGGAGTTTATATTCAAGGGCCTGCGTATGAATATAAACGAGATAAAGTCAACCGAAGGCATAGATATCTGCTGGGTAGAAGAAGCGACGAAGGTCAGCGAGAACTCTTGGAAGGTTTTGATTCCTACTATCCGGAAAGAGTCATCGGAAATCATAGTAACATTCAATCCGGAATTGGAGTCGGATCCGGTTTATCAGCGTTTCATATTACATCCTCCTCCGGATTGCGCTATCGAAGAGGTGTCGTATGCGGATAATGATTACTTTCCAGAAGTTCTTCATAAAGAGATGGAATGGTGTAAGAAAGTTGACAAGGATGCTTATGACCATATCTGGCTTGGAAAGCTTAAAGGTTACGCCGATGCACTCATATTCAAAGATAAATTTGTTATTGAGGAATTTGACTATCCAGAGTTCGGGACACAGTTCTTCTATGGAGCAGATTTTGGATATTCGGTTGATGCTATGTGGATGGGGAGATGCTTTATTAAAAATAAATTCCTATATGTCTCAGATGAAGTTTATGGTGTTGGGGTTGAAATTGGAGACCTGCATAAAACTTATGAAAAAGTACCTGAATCTCATAAGTGGACTATACGCGCTGACTCTGCCAGGCCTGACACCATTAATCATCTATCCCAGAAAACAGTTGGCAAAGATGGGAAAGAATATGAAGGATTCAATATTGTCGGAGCTGCCAAGGGGCCGGGTTCTGTGGAGGACGGCATCGAGTTTCTGCGTTCATTTGAAAAGATTATTATTCATCCCCGCTGCCAGGGGGCAAAGCATAACTTTGAAAATTATCGATGGAAGCAGGACAGGATTACCCAAGAAATACTCCCGATTCCTGTCGACAAGCATAATCACGCCTGTTTCTCCGGGGATACAAAAATACTTATGGGGGATGGTTTGATAGAGAAGAATATTTCTGATATTATAGTTGGTGAGGAAGTGATGACCTCTTGTGGCCCGCAAAGAGTTTTAGAATCTGCGATGACAAATAGCAATGCTATTGTTAAAAAGTTCTTATTTTCCAATGGGCAAGAACTTATTGCCACTCCCGATCACCCTGTGTATTCTCAAAGAGGCAGAATAGGTATTGACGATTTGCGATACGATGATATAATCTATTCATGGAAAAAATATTGTTTAATGGACAAAAATACCGATGGGATGGGAAATACTATGTTCCAATCGGGGGGTGCGCAAAAGGGAGAAAAAGATTACACGCGGCGATTTGGGAATTCTACCGAGGAAGTATCCCGAAAGGATTCCATATTCACCATATTGACCATAACGCTAAAAATAATTCTATCTGCAATTTGCAATGTATCCCGAAAAATAAACATCTTTCTTACCACGCAAAGATTATGCAGGCAAACGAAGATTATAGAAATAAACAAAAAGAGAATCTTGAAAAAATTAGGCATCTTGCCGCCGAATGGCATCATAGCAAAGAAGGCACAGAATGGCATAGTCAACACGCTATCCAATCCAATAAGAAGAGAACAGCCAAGAAATTTATTTGCGCCCTTTGTGGAAAAGATTTCTTTAGCAAAAAGATGGCTAATGTCCGCTTCTGTTCAAACGCCTGTAAATCAAAGTGGAGAAGAAGACAAAAGAAAGACAATATTATCAAACAATGCGTTATCTGCTCAAAAGATTTCTCAGCTAACAAATATTCAAAATCTCTCACCTGTTCGTTTAGTTGCCGCGCTTCCCTTATTGCAAAAAATAAAAGTTTATAATCTCACTGTTGACAAAGAACATAATTATTTTGCCAACGGTATTTTAGTTTCAAATTGCGATGCTATTCGCTACGCGCTCGAGCCATACATTAAGAAATCTGACGGCGGCGTGTTCACCTCGTCTCATGATGTCTATTAAATTCGGAGGATTGTATGCATCTTGACATGCCGGTAAAGATTGAGGCCAATGTGGTAGTCTGGGTATATCAAGGAAGATATGGGCTAATCACAATCGACGATGTGTCCGAGATATGCGGTATCGTGGAACAGTTGATGGCAGAGGAGGCTGGATTAGCATGAATTTTAATATTTTTCCCAGGAAGATGGAAGTCAAGGAGCTTCGGAGCCAAGTTAAAGATTTGCAGCACTCTGTCGACATCCTGCTGGGAGAGGTGGAGACGCGCAAGAGCTATGTCGGAAATGCCTATCAGGATTACCGGACGGCCATCAATGAGCTTTGCAAGAAGTATGAAGGCACGGCTGATTGGGGGGTATTGCAGGTTGGGAACATCGTGGACATCCGCAGCGCGTTCATCATCGGCCAGGGAATGAAACCGGTATCCGAGAAGAAGGATTCGCGCGAGTTTGAGTTTATACAGGAATTCATCAGATACAATGATTTGGATGAAGAGTTGCCGCAGGAGCTGGCCAAAGAGGCCGAGCTTGAAGGCCGCGTGCTTGTCAGGCTGATCCCGAATAAAGAGAAGAAGCAGATAGACGTGCGATTCGTTTCTTATAACACTACGGGGTATAAAGTAATTTGCGCCGAGGGCGACTATAAGAAATACGAAAAGGTTAAATACCGGGATTCCTCATCCTCCGATGATTCAGGGTATTCAGGAGAGAATGTGACGATGGGAGATAAAGATGTGGTGCTCGATGCCAGTGAATTTGTCTATAAGAAGTTCTCCGGGCGCATCACTAAGGTCAACGACGTTATGCCGAAGGTAGCCAAGGTCCTCACGCAGTGCGAGAATCTCGACAAGGCGATGTATGACTGGCGCAGGATCAACGGGCTGTTTGCCTCGCCGACCCCAACGATTAAGTGCGAAGATGTCGCGTCAGCCCAGGCGATAAGTGATAAGATAAAAACAATAAATTGGAAAATTGGAAAACTGCTTATCTTGGCTAAGGCGGAATACACACTCGTGGGGGCTGATGTTGCCGGCGCGACAGCTCTGGAGAAAGAAATCATTGCCAATGCCAAGATAATATCCGGGGCCACGGGCGTTCCGGTGCACTTCCTCGGTTATCCGGAGCTGATGAGCAACAGGGCGGTTTCTTGTTACGATGAAGAGACCGAAACTTTAACAGAGAACGGGTGGAAAAAATATTATGAAATCGGTAATGATGAGAAGATAGCATGTTTTGACCCCAGCAATAATTCAATGGTATTTGAAAAGCCTAAATTGCTTTATGTCCATAGATATGAAGGAGAAATGATACATTTCAAAAATAAATCAAACGATATTATGGTTACTCCTGACCATAAAATGTGGACATTTGCCAAGCAAGGCAAGTTTTTTGGTAAAGGCGGCGGGAAAGAAATGATTTGGCAAAAAATACAGGCGAAAGATTTAGTCAATAGGTTCAGAATACAATTTAGAGATAATTGCAATAATTGGAATGGAGAAGAGATAAAAGAGATCATTGTCAAGGAGCACGATTCTTTTTATAAAAATAGGGATAGTCAACCGGTGAAATTCAAAGTCAATGATTTCGTTGAGTTTCTCGGTTATTATCTTTCTGAAGGTGGATGTGGATTATATAAGACTACCGGCAAAAGAAAAAAGCAATATCATTCTATAATCCATATTGCCCAAAATGAAGGTGAAAAAGCTGATAGAATAAACGATTGTCTTTTAAGGTTAGGATTAAGATTTAATAGGGCAGTAAATAAGGGTTGTGTCCGTTGGCATATCCATCATTCTGGTCTTGCTGAATACCTGAAGAGTAATTTTGGAGAAGGAAATAAAACAAAGAAAATACCAGCGATATTCAAAAACTTGCCAATTCATCAGCTTAATATTCTATTTGATTCTTTAATGCTTGGCGATGGACATCTGGCGCAAAAAAGCAAAAAGGGCAAAAGAGGATATTATTGTTCTAATTCAAAAAGGCTGATAGACGACGTCCAAGAAATTATGCTTAAACTTGGATATTCTACCGGCAATGTAAGGAGTAATAAGAAAATATCTTCAATTAATAAAATATTATGCGAAAACTGGCGTGTTGAATTTTTCCGTAAGAAAAATAGGCACATCTTCAAATCTGATATACAGAAGGTTAATTATAGCGGGATTGTCTATTGCTTTAATACAAGGACGGGGGTTTATTTTACGCGAAGAAACGGTCGTGTGGCTATACAGGGTAATACCGATCTGTTCGAGTTCATTAACGCATCATGCAACAAGGAGCGCAACGTTTGGACGGGTTTTTACGAGGAGCTGTTCTACAAGGCGCTCGTTATGGCCCAGAAGTTCCAGACTGGATATAACCCTGACAAGAACCCGGTTAAGGCGAAGATTGTGGAAGTGACCGAGGCGAAGATGCAGGAGCTTGTCAACGTATGGCTGCCGCTGTACACCGCGAATGTCGTGGACCTGGACTACATGCTCGGCAAGATTCCGGATATTGATCCGGACAGGGTGAAGAGGTCGCAGGAGGAAAGCGCCATGAGGATGCTGGAAAAGATAAAGCAACAGGAAGCAACGCTGGAGGGGGAGGATTCTATATGAAGACGATAATCGTTCGCGCAGAGCTGCAGAACCTCGCCAAGCGCGAGATACTCGAGATGGTGCCGGCTGACACGATAGCGCGCATCAAGGAAACCGATGCCAAGCCGGAGTTCAAGGTCTATTGCGTTGGGCATGAGGGCGTGGCTAACGCCCAAGAGCTGTCCTTCGGCGCCAAGGTGGTCAAGGCCTACCACTATGTCAAGAATATGATATTCAAGATAGGGGAGCGCCTGCAGTTCGGCACTCCGGCGTTTAACGGCCATGGCGATACCAACGACCACTCTGGCAGAGAGCAGGTCGGCGAGCTGGTCGGCAAGGCAGTGAAGATGGTGGGCGACAAGCTCTCGGCGCTCGCCGTGACATACATCTACCCGCAGTTCAGGAAACTCGACCTTGACATAGCTTCCATAGAGAGCGAGGTCGAATACATCCCGAAAGGGGTGTCAAGCGGCGATATTATAGACGTGCATAAAATAACGGGAATAGCGTTGGGGTCGTCAAAGGTGAACACCCCTGCGTTCCCAGGAGCTTCATGCTTGGGGGTGCTTCAGGCATTCTCAAAGGATAACCGGAAAACGGAGGATAAAATGGATAAGCAGGAGATCATTGACGCAATCAGGGAAGCAGGATTAAAGATCACGGATTTATATACGTCGGATGAAATCGTGGCGAGCGAGCCGGCGAAAAAGGCGAAGCAGACGGAATACGAGCACGCCAAAAGGATTGAGAAGTCTCTTGCCGATGAAAGAGAGAAGGTAATCACGCTTACCAAGTCACTTGAGGAGAAGGACGGCAAGATCAAGGATCTCAGCGGCCAGGTGAGTCAGACGCAGGCGTCTTCGCTGTTTACAAAGTCGGCGGAGGACAGGAAATTAAACGATATGCAGAAGTCATTCATACAGAGAAGGCTCTCGGGTTTCAAGTCGGATAAGTCCGGCGAGGAGTTGAAGCTCGATTTCGAGCGGTATATAGACGCTGAAATAAAGGAATTCGGAGAGGTGGCCAAGGTGATGGGCATAAAGGTGGAGAATCCTGAGATAGACCCGGCTACGGGAAAACCTAAGGTTGACGCGGGAGTTCCTAACGACGATGGCAAGGGCGGCGGAGGATCGGCCGAGGACTTGAGCGACCCGAGCAAGAACGATTTTATACCGAAGGAATGACAAGCCGCAAGGCTTGAGATGCCCGGCATGACGAGTCCTTAAGTGCCGGAGAGAACGACAAGGACAAAAGATTAATTTAAACACAAGGAGGATTAAGATGGCAGAAACAAACTTGAAGTTGAGGAATGACGTCTTCGCATCCATGGAGATTACCACTCCAACCGCAGGATATACCGCCGGACAGATGGTGAAGATAAACGACACGGTCGGCGTGATCGCGGAGACCAAGACGGTCGGGCAGATAGCGACTCTGATCTACAAATGCGAGAAGATCGTGGTGCCTAAAGTCGCGGGCACGGGAATTACTTTTGCGGCTGGGGCTAAGGTTTATTTCAAGGCAGCCAATTCCGCGGTAACCAATGCTTCTACCAGCAATACGCTTTGCGGAAGATGCACGGTGGCAGCTGTGGCGGCAGATACAACCGTCGAAATCGATTTGAACGGCGCAGTAGCGGCCTAAATTACCGGGCTGAGATGGCCCATAGGATGGATATTTTTTAATCAATCACAAGGAGGTTTCAAATGAAAGGCAGAATCATAGCGGACTGGAATAAGATTAAGTTCGCACCGGCCGCAAACGGCCAGATGGTTATTGCGCCATCGGATCGCGCAAAGGTAATCGGAGCGTTGCAGCACTTTATGCGCACTCCGGACGCAAAGGACGGCCCCGTGCGCAAGGCGATTCAGGCTTTCGCCACTAAGGGCGATTTCCCTACGGAAATCCTGCAGATACTGGAGAAGTATCACGCGGTTCCGGATTACGATCTGGGTTATGAGCAGATCTTCGACATCCGCGATTTTACCTCTACCAATGAATCGGGTTTCAAGATTCTCGATGTCACAAGCGGCTTAACCTTCGCCAAAGTTCCTACCGGGATGAAGGCTAAGGTATTTAAGTTCTCCGGAGACGTGACCGAGGTAACATTCGATATGTACGGAGGCGGCCTCAACTGGGACCGCAAGCTCATCGATGACCGGCAGTATTGGACACTTGAAGATAACGCCATCGCTTTCCGTAATAAGGCCTATTCTTCGAGGGCAAGCAATTTCTATGCCCTTATCGAGGCGGCCGGAGCGGCAAGCGGTAATGCGCAGACCTGGGCAGCGGTAACGCCTGCTTCTGTTGCTACATCAAACGAGAATTATAACGCTATCCGCGACGTCAACACCATCAACGCGGCTTGCCTTGCGATTCTCGCTGATCTGAAGGACGACGGCGTAGGCGCTAACGCTAACAGCCAGTTTGTTATCGTGGCTCCCATCGCTTTGAAATCCAGGCTCGAAAGGGCTTCCAGGATGCTTCAGCAGGCGGTTGTAGGATCAGGCGAGTATCTGTCGTTCAACATCCGCATCCTCTACACCTTGATGCTTTCCAGCAATTCGTATTATTACGTTTGCTATCCGAAAGCCAAGTGTAAGGGCGGATATCGCATGGACCTCACTATGTTCGATCAGTTCGACATACTGGCGTATGCGGACACGATGGTCGGCTGGATGAGATACGGCGGAGCGGTCGGTGATACGGACCAGATTGCCCGTTGCGCAATCGCGTAATATAAAGTATCAATGTAAGAGCCGGGGGCCTTCGGGTCCCTGGCTCCAATCATCGGGGAGGATAAGTTATGGGCGGAGTAATCAGGATGCAGGATTTGCCAGACGCAGAAAAAAAGGTATTGCCTATCGAGGCAGTTTCTTTTAATACTAAAGGCGAACGCATCCAGACTCTTAAACTTCACGATGTCCTTCCTTCAGGAAGTTGGAAAGGCCGGCGTTGCTTTATTCTGGGAGGAGGTCAATCACTTAAGGGTTTTGATTTCTCGCAGTTAAAAGGCGAGCTTGTTATAGCCTGCAATCGGGCTTTTGAATCTTGTCCTAACGCCGCGGTTATGATTGCCCAGGATGCCCGGCTTTGGGGTTGGTATGAAGGTGGCGATCTTGGTATGGAGGCCCGGGAGAAGTTCCGCGCTTTTAAGGGCTTTAAGTCATGGGTTAATTGCCAGGCCTTCCCTTACCCCGAAGACCTTTATATTATCGACACTACACACGTCCGGGATTTCAACTGGGATAAGTATAATTATTCAGGCGGTATTCCGTGGTGCACCAATACCGGGCTTGATGCGTTGTGCCTTGCCGTTTGCCTTGGGGCTAATCCTATATATCTCTTAGGATTTGATTGCTACGGTAAAGACGGCAAGACCGCTAATTTCCACGAAGGATATCCGGACCATAATGACGAGATAATCTATAAAGAGAATATGGTTCCGAATTTCAATGACTTCTCGCCTTATATAAACGCGGTTACCAAAGTCATAAATCTTAATCCTAAAAGCGAGATTAAATGTTTTGAGTTCGGGGAATTACCAAAAAAGATAAGCCGTCCTCTTATTACCGGATGCTATACGATAAATACAAAATACGAAGAAGAGATAAAGCGGCTTGAGAAGTCGCTGATTAAATTCGGCCTGGAATATTATTTTGAAGGGATAACGAACACCGGAGATTGGCGCAAGAATGTCCATGAGAAGGTGAAGTTTATCCGCAGGGTTATGGATAAGTTTGATCGCGATATTATCCAGATGGACAGCGACTGCGAGGTGCTTAAGTTTCCGGAGATGTTTGATAAATTATCCGATTATGATGTCGCCTGCCACATTATGCCGAGAGAAGTCTATACAGATAAAGGCGAAAGAAAAGAGATTACTGATCTTACTAATGTTTCGGTTGTTTATCTAAAAAACTGCACCAAAGTTAAGAAGATGCTTGATTCTTGGGTCGAGCGAGATTCTACGCTTGAGGATCATATTGACGATATATCTTTTGCTAAGAATCTTAAGGAATTTCCGAAACTTAAGGTATTGAAGCTTCCTTTGTCCTATTGTCATATCTTTGACCGCCCGACAGATGATAGCGGAGAGCCGGTGATTGATCTTTACCAGGCTAATAGGAGATTACGCGACACAGTAGCGCTTCCGGTTATGGCTAATAAAGACGAAGCAATAAAAGACGAAGCGATAAAAGACGAAGCAATAAAAGACGAAGCGGAGAAGGTCGAAAAAGAACTCTATACTAAATTGTGGCAAGGAGAATACATCCCCTCGCAATGCGCGCTTCCCCTTGTGGCATATATCGCTAAGAGATCCGGCAAGGAAGAAACTATGCTTGATTTCGGATGTGGCGACGGATCGACAGTCCAGATGTTGCGTTCTATGGGATATTTGAATTGCTTGGGCCTTGATATCACTAAAGCTGGAATACGCATTACCAAAATGACTGATTCTGTCAACAGGCCGCTGTATAAGTGGTTCATAGAGAAGCCAATATGGGATAGTGGCCTTGAGGACAACGCCATAGACTACACCTTCTCGACTGACGTCCTTGAGCATCTTCCTCCAGAGAAGGTTGACGATGCCATAAAAGAAATATTACGCGTCACCGGCAAGAGAACTTTCCACTGTATAGCTTTATTCAGTGATGAGCGTAATGGGGTGGAACTTCATAAAACCAGGAAACCGATATCCTGGTGGAAGGATAAATTCAACCAATTCAATACCAAAGGCGTTAAAGTTGAGCTGATCGACCGGGTAGAGTTCTTGGGATTGCATAAGATGGGGGTATTGTAAGGGTAGTATTAAGATAGGGTTTTACAGAATAAGTATTTATAATATGAAAAATGAATTTTACAACCTGATTGATAGTAAATTCGCAAGAGAGATCTCCGGCTTTCCTTCCGCGGCTAAAAGAGAGAGGGCGTTTCGTTATTATCTTGAATTAGCCAATCCAAAAATATCCCTGGAGATAGGAACTTGTTTTGGCATATCGACGGCCCTAATAGCGCAATACGCGGATAAAGTCTACACTTTTGATAAGACAGATCATCCTATAAAGTATAAGATTTGGGAATTTCTCGGAGTTAGTAAAAAGATAACTCCATATATCATAAATAATGAAACAGAGAAGTCGGAGATCTGCGGTAAGTTGGAATTTGATTTTGCGTTTATAGATGGGTGTCATTCTTACGAAGGAGTATTATCGGACTTTAACTGCGTTAAGAATAAATGCTCAAAGATACTTTTTGACGATTATGGATATCCGGCTTTCCCCGGCATAGTAAAACTTATCCAGGACCTGGAAGGATATTTTAAAAAGACGGATACGATAGACTATTTTGCTTATATAGAAAAATTTATATAGATAAATAAGGGGGATTAATATGGCTGATACGATTTACGGTTGGATAACGCTTACCGAGGCCGAAACCTATATGGCCACACGCTTAGGGGCTTCTAATTTTTGGAATACCGGAGCCAGTAAGATAGCGGCTCTTATGACGGCGTATAATCAGCTTACCTCATGCAATCTTTTCAGCTTTCCGGACACAGCCGTTGCCGGAATGAAAAACGCCCAATGTGAGATGGCGCTGTTTCTTCTGCAGCACCAGGAGGATGCTGACGCGCGCATGGGCCTGCAGGCGCAGGGAGTAACGCAGGCAGGAGTAGTGAAGGAAAGCTATAATCCTGACAATGTAGACGGAATACCGATACCGGCGATAGTTAGGGCCATGCTTGAGGATTACGAAAGCGCAAGTCCCATAAACGTAATCGACCTTGAGAGTGACGAAAGCGAGGATGCGCTATGAGCCAGAAAATAGCGAAGAAGATACGCAGAGAGGTAAAAGACCTTAAAGTAAAACTTGCCTCTGAGCTCAAGGGCCTGATAAACGGACTGCCTCTTAAAGAACGTATTGCTTTGGCTTGGAAAATTATTCTTAAGAAGGAGTGGTGATATGCCTACGCCTACCAGAGAAGAATTAAAGAGCAATGACCGGGACGGATACATGTCCAGATGCATTGAGCAGGTTAAAGGAGAAGGAACAGGACTCAGCCATGACGCTATCGTGGCGAGATGCTTCGGAATGTGGCGCCAGGCCAAGGATGCTGATAATGAGTAAAATGCACGTATTTCCATTACATCAAAGGGCTTATCATGACACAGAGCATGGAGCAGATTGTATCTGTGAGCCTAAAGTTTTTATCCATGGCAAGGATGACGCAGGGGAAGACGCGATCGTGTTTGTCCACGAGGTGCTTAGCAAAGAATGTATAAGCAGACTAAGGAGTATATCAAGTGGCCTTTAGAGAACTTTCTCAACTGAATAAAGAGCTTTATCTCCGTACGCAGATTGAACAGTTGCGCAGACTTTATTCTGCGGCGCAGAAGAGCCTTGTTGCCCAGCTGTCGAAGATAAACCTCACTGACTTCCAGAAGTTCCGGGCTCAGCAGCTCCTTAAGCAGGTCGAGGCGATCACGGCGCAGCTTAACAACGGCGTATATAAGTGGGCAAAATCTTCAATGCCTTACGCATACGAGCAGGGCATAGACCTGGCCGCGGAAAGGCTCAAGGCTATGAACATTACGCGTTTCGTATCCTACGATGCGCAAATACACACCTCGGCCGTCAGCGCGCTTATCCAGGACGTAAGCACCGAGCTCATCATAGCCAACGACAGCATGAAGAAGTTTTTCAACCGGGTTATCCTGCAGTCCCAGCAGACCGTGCTGCAGGACGCGGAGATCAGCCGAATGATAGCTGAGGGATTAATAGAAGGGCAGGCGCGCAGGACCGTGTCGGATACCATACTCCAGGGGTTGAGGAAACAACTGGGTGAAGAGAGGTTCATTGTCATCAACGGCAGGAATTACCGGCCGGACAAATATGCGGAGCTTCTCGCCCGCACGCGCACGCGTGAGGCCTCTTCGCAGGGGACGATTAACACGGCGCTGCGGTATGGCGTTGACCTCGTCCAATGGGATGCGCATGCGGAAGTTTGCGAATACTGCCAGCAATTCGCCGGCAGGGTGTATTCGATAAGTGGGGCGGACGACGACTTTCCGCAACTGACAGAAAAGCCTCCGCTCCACCCGAATTGCCGGTGCGTTATCATGCCGATAACAAGGACTAATCTGGAAAGCCGTGGATATATGAATGAGGCTATTAAGTTGAGTAATTCCCCGGCGATAAAAGTGGACAGTTTCAGTAGGTTTGAAGAACTT